>Ga0123342_1002708_pt1 | contig 29153 bp, 21 predicted proteins | sample Turbeawhitnodule_FD_89960 | JGI IMG/M metagenome (GOLD analysis project Ga0123342, IMG submission 89960) | Root nodule microbial communities of legume samples collected from Mexico - Turtle bean Mexico white nodule | ecosystem: Host-associated > Plants > Roots > Nodule | place: Mexico: Nepantla... | reverse complement strand
ATGTGCAAAAGTATGTTTCAGATTCTTTTGGGAGCAGGAAGATATTTTTCATGACTGGTTCAAAAGAATTTGTTCCTTATTTTTATAATCATAATAAAAATTTATACAATAAATTTGAGTTTTTAGAAAATATTTGTATTTATACCTTTTAAAATTGTGTTAGAACCGTGCTAAAATTTTAAAAAATCCAACAAATATTTTTTGAATTGAACACTTCACCGATAAGTGTCCTACGAGTGTCCAACACGGATACGCCCATTTAAGAGAAGTGTCCGAGCCTCATAGCTTATAATAAAATATATTCACTATTTAATTTGATGGAACCCAATTTTTTTTATCAAATTTAGGTAAAAGTCAATATAAAATAAGACCTTTACGTCATGTGAACAGTAATTTCTTCAGATAATATAACATAATTCCAAGGAAAACACGGAAAGAACTTCTAAATATTCACAGATTATCATTTACAAACAAAAGTTCAATGATAATGAAGAAAACTTACTCCTCGTGTATTGGAATCAAAACATACGCCTTCTGAAAAATATTTACACCCTTCCACCATCTTCTGAACTTTGCAAAGATCACATCTCTATCACTTTGCTAGATATTTACAATAAATAATAAATTAGAACATGCATAGAAAAAAGTACAAATTGAAAGGAATTTAAGGAACACAAAGATAGAAATTAATTAGAAACAAAACAACTTTACAACAAATAGAGAATCAAACTAACAGATTCTCATTATTTTCTGACCCAAAAGACTCTACACACTCTTGTCTATTCAAACAATCAATATTTTACATTTAAATTAGTTAAGTTGCAGGCCTATGGATTATTTAAGGACTTTGTTTTTAAAGTAAGTCTTTAATTTAGAAGTTTGTTATACAAACTGGATCAGAAAAACTTATGGAAGATAAGTTTTCAGAGATAAAAGAGACAACAAAGTATATTTCCTTAAACGAAAGAATTACAGAAATTTACAAACATGTATATTTTCTTTGAGGGTCCAATATCCTGCCATGTATATCTTTGTTCTTACCTTTTTCTCCAAACCCCAAACATATATATATATATATATATATATATATATATATATATATATACAAACCTCTCTTATTCATCAACTACTCTACTGACATGGTAATTGACTCTCAACTACTTGTAATTACATCAAATAGCTCTATTTCCCTTGCCCTTATTTCTTCTCTTGTAAACCTTTGTAATAGGAGGTTGTGTCCTATCAATACCCGTCCCATCAAGATGCACCTTGTCCTCAAGGTGGCATAGTGAAGAATGTTCAGTAATAACAGAACCTTCCTCCTGACTGCTTTCAAATTCTACTAACTACTAACTCTCTTACTAACCAACATCATTGATTCTGCAATCCAATCCAACACATCCTCTAGAAACAAATTCAACTCATGACCCTTTGTTAGTACTTCAGGTAGGGGTTGAGACTTTTGTGTATGGTATATAACTTTTTTTCAAAATGGCCACATGGAACATTGAATGAATTTTAGAATAAGGTGGAAGCTCCAGCTGATATGCTACTACTACTACCTTGGCGAAAATTTTGTAGAGACCATAATAGCGCAGACTTAACTTCTCATTCAACTTTTTAGCCAAATATTTCATCTTATTCAGTTGTATTTTGAGATACACCCAATCCCCCACTTCTAACTGAACATCTCTACGATGATGGTCAACATATCTTTCCATTTCATCTTGGGCCTTCAAGAGATTCTCTCATAACTCCTTTAACAAAGTGTCTCTGCCGAAGGCAAGTGTGAAGGCACTGCCTTGGTTTCATACCTGTCAGACATTGTAAGTAAATCTCTTAAGCACCCATTAACAACCTCGGTTTTTCCATCCGTTTGTGGATGATATGTCATGCTCATGCGAAGTTAAGTTCCTATTAGCCTAAACATTTCCTTCCAAAAACTACTCATTAAGAGTTGGTCTCAATCTGACACAAGGGTAGTAGGAAATCCTTACAAACAATTTTGCTATTGTCATTGCTGAAAAAGGGTGTCACAACACAAAGAAATGAGCATATTGAGTTAGCCGATTCACAACCACTAGAATAAAATATTTTCCTTCAGCCTTAGGAAGGTCACCTATAAAAAGTTCATTAATATGTTTGCTTGACTTTTATGTGGAATAGGGAGACATTGTAATAGCCCTGCTAGAGATAGCGTACTCGACTTTTTTCATTGACAGATATCACAAGAAGCTATGTACTCTTTAATATCAATCCACATACCCACCCAATAAACAAATCTTGCTATCCATTTATATGTTCAAAAAAACCCTGAGTGGCCCCCAACATGAGTCATGAAATTCTTTTAAAAGAGTTGGGATTCTCACATATGTTTGTAATTAGATCCTTGAACTTAAAAATAATTTTCAATTAGGTCCCTACCCCGTTTCCTTTAGGATTCTATTATGTAAGGGAAACTAAATAAAAAGATTTCAACAATTAGGGGACCAATAAGTAATTAAACTACTAACTTGGTCCACATTTTCAATTAGATCCATCTACTTAACAAAAGTATGGGACCCAAATGGAAATATGGCAAAGAACACAATGACAAATTATTTAAAAGTTCAAGGACCTAATTATCAACATCCAAAGTACAACTAGTAGGGATTAATATAAAAATCCTTAAAAAAGTCAAGGGCACAGAGATAATTTTTCCTTTTAGGAATAAAGTGTTATAGAAAACAATTTCAATTTCAATTTCATAGCTCCATCTATTTTCTATTTATAGAAAGGATTGTTGCAATTGTGTGCCATGTACACACGGGTATTCTTATATATAATAAAAAGATACAATAATAGGGAAAATAATTAATTAATTAATAACTAAAATGAGGATTAACTCCTAAGATATTTTCCTATTTAATGTAATCAAACCATATCTTTAAAGTTCCACCTCATGATGGAGCATATATGTCATATGAGCGAACCTTGAATTAACATGGATTTCTACATTGCTCACTGAATTGCAAGTCTCCTTTACTACTCCTGTTCTTCTTTGTGACAGTCAAAGTGCTGTGTCTATTGCTCACAATCCAGTATTTCATAATCGCACTAAACACATGCAGATTGATGTTTTCTTTGTGCGGGAGAATTATTACAAAGCAACTCTACATATACCATATTCCCACTCTTGATCAATGGGCAAATGTGCTGACCAAGCCTCTATCTTCAGATCGTTTTACTTTTCATAGAGGCAAACTCAATGTGAAGAGTTTTTCTTATGAAAATCTTCCCCTTGAGTTTGAGGGGTGTTAGTCTATATAAATATTAGTTAGTTTTTACAGCTGTCAGCTATTATTAACAATAGCTGGTGCATATAGCTTTTGCTGTAAGCGGTGCCAATAAATAAGTCTGTACTCCTCTTATTTCATTAGTGCAGAAATAATAAAATTTCAGTCTGTTCCTCTTGTTCATTTTCTCTAAAAAATACCAATATCTGATTAACCGATACTTAAACAAGTCATGTGGCAAACATTTTGCCATATTTTGAATGGAACAATCAATGATACATTATATTATAATGATTAGGAGTCTACTTCCTGAGGAAAAATAATCTGTTCATGCAAGTGAAAACAGAAATGAATCAGAAGATAATTAATCACCTTGTACGAAACAGCTTCTTTAAGCTTCTTGTAGAAATATGTATTGAAAAAATGGTAGTCGGTTGTCAACAATACTTGCCGCTGCAAATATCTATATCCAAATGAAAATGCCAAAAGTAGAGAAGTCAGAAACTAAAATGGAAAATATGTCCCAAGGACTATTACTGTGCTGTAGTATATAATTCATGTGTTCACCATAACTAATCCTAAATAGAGAAAAAAAGAAGTGATGTAAACATGTGTTCACCATAAGTTTTGTCCTTCAAGGATCAATTTTAAAATGAATGACTCATCAATTGAACTTCCACATAAATAAAATAATATAAATAATCTAAACATAATGTCACAATCACAAGAATTACCTTCATAAATTAGCTTAGCACAAATTCTTTATAAAAACTATCACCATGAGTCAAATAAATGTAGAGTAAAAACAACAAAATAACATTAAATCCATAATATTTCATAAAACAAAATAACATTTTTGCAAACCAAGCATGAACTTTAAATTCTTGGCTTGCCTTGATTCTTTGACGCCTCTCTTAACAACAAATACATTAATCCAATTTGGTTAGTCAAAAGTCGTTACAGCATTATCAAATTCCCAGTTATTATTATTACAAATAGTCAATCATGAATTGTCCTTCAACCCCAATTTTTAACCGCATACAGGGGTCAAGGAAATAGTATATCAGATAATTATTAGAGAAAGAGAATATATGATCTTAATGATAACATTTAAACAGTGTAATATCCTACAATATATTTTATATAAAAACAATGTATATATATATATATATATATATATATATTTTATATATTTACACATTACTTGAAAGTTAAGAGCATTCAAACCTTAAAATTTGTGAAATGTGTAAGCTGATATTTTCACCAGTCAAATGTGCCTTAAAATGTCATCACATTGGTCCTTGAAGGACAAAACTTGCGGCATTAATCGTCAAAGGACCAATTTAATCGATAAATGAGCAGTGGGAAGTTGCTTATCTCATTAGAGGTTCACAGTGGGTGTTTGTCAAAATTAAAACATAAAGAGACTAAATAAAAGCAGATATTACAAAATAAACATAGACAATCCGCTATAATTTATTTTGGAACCAAAAATGTTCAATCCTTCAATGCCCTATCAATCAAGCATGCATTGATTTATGTTTTTTCCATCAATATTCCTTACAAATTAAATACAATGAGTTCAGGGTAATAAAAGAAAGAAGATAACATAATTATGCATTTATCTCTTCATCATAAAATGAAATTCTTTTAAAAGGACCAAGAAACTAAAGAAGGCTAGACTTACTGAATGTAAAAGTTCATTATTGTTGATGTTAAATAGCCTTCAGGGGCAAGGCAATCTGTGTCTTTGTAACAAATTTCTACACACTCTGGATCATCTCTGAGTCATCACAGGGAAATTCAACAGGTCATGCAAAGTAAATAAGAAAAAAATTATAGTTGAATGACCATGTTACTGTATTATTCTTTAGAAGTACCTTGATGGAAAATAGATCTTAGCTTCTTTCAGGCTGAAAAGAAATGGACACAAATAATACAAAGGATTTTCTGGGAATATCGCAGAAGATGAAATAAATAAATAAATAAAAATGCAAGCAAACGATATTCACTTACTATTCAGCATATTGGTTTTCGGTTTTCTCCACAATATGAGCCTCATCATCGTCGTCGTCAATATCAAGAACAATGGGCTGACCCTGTTTAAAACATGTAATCACTTGTGAATACTGGTAAAGCTAAAGACGTGTCAAATCATAAATAAACTACTGATTTTAAATTGAGATTTGGGACTTGTATAACCAACAACTACAACACCCAAGTGTCCTGAGCTAACTATAATTTAAATGGATAAATAAGAAAAAATAGACACACCTTTCTGGACCTTGAGCCATCTAATTGAATTGCCTGAGAAGCAACCTTCCTACCATGTCAGTAAAGAGTAAATAAGGATCCAACATTATGAATTTATTCATTCAGAAAACCTAGCTAGAGCCAAAACTAACAAGCCATATCGGCCACCATCTTCAGCATAAATATAAAGGGTGAAGAAGAGGAACTCATATGAATAATTTTCTGTGATAAATGATGATGATGTAATGACCTTTGAATACAAACTTTGTTCAACAGGAGTGGAACATAATTGCAATACACAGTACAGTTAACCCTCATATTTAATCGTAAAAATCATAGTGTACTAATTTAAGCATGAAAGATCATAAGTTACACTAATCCGCTCCTGTGACATCAAAATAGCTCAGACAGATATTAATAAACCATCCTCTAGCTATCCAATGTGACACTTGAACACTATGGAATACTTGGAATAGCATGCCCCTAAGAATTTATAATAAAGGATTACAATTCAAATCCCTTGAACACTATGGAATACTTGGAATAGCATGCCCCTAAGAATTTATAATAAAGGATTACAATTCAAATCCCTGATCAAAGTACCATGGAAAATTCATTGGAATCACGTGGAAGAGTGAAAAATACCCTTTGTGCTTATGGATGAAATGGACTAGCCTTTATTGTGCATCCTCAAATATCCAAAGATACCACACCAAATTTAAAAGCATACACAACCTCATGAACCAATGGATACCCTGAGGCATATATCTAATTGGCATACTGACAAAAATGCACTACATCAGCTTTATGAACCACAAAAAAATACATTTCAAGTAAACTGACGATGGCAAAACTAAATAAAGTAATTAAATACATCAACACCAAAATCACACAATAATGTTACCATTCTGAAAAGCATTGGAATGAAAACCACAAGACATTTTCACTTACTCTTTTGGGTAGCATCTTGACAGATTTCTCCCAATATTCCGCAGAGAAAAAGTGGATGTTGCTCTACAAGTTTTACCATCACTGAAAGTATCATGTTTAGAAAGTTTACTAGGACACCGAAACGGCAATTGTCTTGATGATGAACGATGTCGCTTTCTTCTTCTAGGGGCTCCATTGTCTGGTATTTTCTGGTTGTCACAATGTTTGAAATGTGACTTCTCTTTTTCAAATGCACCAGAAGCAGCATTTTCATGTATTTTCTGGTTCTCTTTTTTAAATGCACTGCCAGTTGTACAACTAGTCTGCTTAACAAATTAAAGTCAGGTAATGTAATATCAGGTAAGTTAGAAGTTGGAAATTGAGTAATATACAAATGATGCAAAGACCTTACACTATCTTCCATTTTTTTAACAAAGTAAGATGTAAAAGTGGATAGTGGCTGAGCATGAGATGACAGAGTCCCTTCTCTCAAATCATTAGACACACCTACAAAAACAATCATTTCTTAGAATACAAAAGCCATGTATTTTAATTGTTGAAAATCACTAATTCTATATTTATGGTAACAATAGTGGTTTATAGCCATATAATCATTTGATTTAGAGGAAACAAAATATACTCTATTTATGTATATAGCTAATGTAATAAGTTTACCCGTATGTGGTATTCTGTTAGGATACACAAAGGAGGAACTAGTTAGAATTAGAATGTCATGAATTAGTTACTGGAGGTGCTAGTTAGATATAAATAAGAAAGAAGGAGACGGGGAGGAGTGTGTGTAATTTTTTTTGTAGATTGAGCTTTAGCTCTTTGTGAAGGGGAAGCCTTGAAGGAGAGAGTGTTCTCCTATTTCTTGTTCTTTTCATTCTATTCAATAAAAACCTTTCTTCTCTTCTCTTTATAATTCTTGGTTCCTAACATATACCAATGCTTTCTTCAAAATCATAATGCACAACAATATTAACCTCAACAATTTATAGCACCTAAGGGTGTTCTTCATCAAATTTCTTGTGTGGGCACACCTCAACAAAACAGGGTGATTAAGGGCAAAAATAGACATCTCTCGAAACCACTCTGACTCTTTCCCTCCATGATTATGCTGCCCCCTATTTTTTACAATAGATTATCCCATCTTTTCTAACCATATTGTTATTATTGAGAAGATGGACAAGTCTAACTATTCCGCTTGGGCTTCCAAAACCAGGTTATGGTTATGTGGGTTTGACTATAAATCCCATCTCACTATCACTGTTCAATCCATTCCAACATAAACTCGAGAACAATGAATAAATATGGATGTTCAACTCTATAGTATTATTAAAATCCATTATTTACACCACACTCAAACCTATTTTTCATCCCCATGAGATGTGTTCATAAGTTTGGATTGAGGTCTGTGTCCTTTATACCAATGGCACACAGTGTTTGTATGGTGTGTGCCAGGGGAAATTCACAAAATTGCTCCCTAAAAGGCCCTACCTAGATGTCACAATTACCTAGCTGAATTAGAGCTTTTGCTGCTAGACTGAGTTGTGACTGCTCCAGCCACCCAATACTGTACTTTCTCTACAACTCAAAACCACAACTCTATTTGAGTTCCAAATTTCCCAAAAGCATATCTGCGACGCAATCCCACTATAGCACACAATTAGAAACCATTACAGACATATAATGCCAAAATATTCCGTTTCAATGTTGATATTTGTAATCTCATAAGGACAACAGTTTCTCCTTTTTATAGCTGCACCCAAATGCCACGCTACTGTCATTGCACACCACAAGAGCATTGCATTAAAATACACACATACATCAGTTCCAATAGTCACTTAGTTGGAATTGTCAGAAAATATCATTAGATTCCCTATCAACACCAAGCTTGACTTTCAAGTTTCAACCATACTTTGCCTTCCATTTAACTACCATTGACATGTAAACAAATAAAATCCTACATACTCCATAATTTTGAATCATCACAGGAATCACTGTATAAAGGGGAAAAAAACTTACCCTTGGTAACAACAGCACTTGAGCTCGTAGTTTGTTCGGACAGCGGCTTATTGACCTCATCAACTTCCTGTTCTACAAAGGAAAACCAAAAACCAAACAAAACATAAGTAATCAAACTAAAAGCAACAAAAAAAAAAACAAATAACACAGATTACACAAAAAAAAATGGGAAAACCCTAGAAAATAAATGTCTCAATCAAACACAACATGACAAGAACCGAGGATGCGGAACCTGACGAAGCCGCGTGGATTCCCGGCGACTAAGTTCCTGTTGGTAGCGGTCGATGGTAGCGCGAAGCTTGGCGCCATTGTCGGGCAAATTCTTGCCGGTGGCCTCGAGTGTTCTCTTCTTGCTCTGAATCGACTCCTTGAGCTTGTGATCGGGAATAGCATTGAGGTCGTCCTGATCAGAGGCCATGGTGGAGGAAGACACGATGACGACCTCCCGCGGCGGCGAGTCATGTTGAAGTTGTCGGTTCCAGTCAATGGAGAGAGGAACCTGTGGTTGTTGTCGCTGCTCCTCCATGCATTTGAGGAGAGAGGAGAGTGAGTGAAACAGTTTGTTACTGTTACCTTGTAAATTGTTCAGGTCGGAAATAGATGATGAAATTGGTCGCAGTGAGTGGCGCGCCACCACTTTGTGGGTTAACTCTTCCTCTCTTCTGCCCCTTGGGTCTGACAAATTATTTATTAAGTTCTTCACACTTTCACGTGCATCTTATATACTATTGTAAATATAAAAAAAAAAATAAAAAAAAAAAAAAAAATATATATATATATAAAGAAATATATTTTTTAATGATTATTTTTTTATTTTTTAATTAAACCTATTTTATAATAAAAAATATAGTTTTATAGTTTCTTTATTAAAAATATAGACATAACTTATTTGTTTAAAAATAATAATATTTTTTTAATTATTTATTTTCTTAAGACTGTACTATTTAATATTATGAAAATATAAAGAAAACTAAATGTTCGGAGTAATGAATTGAAATTTTAATGTTGATGACAAACTTTATATGAAAAGTTAGTATGAGATGTAAGAAAAATAGTTTTTCAAATTTTTTAGTATAAAGTGAAAGATTACATGGGATTTCATTCCGATAATATTTTTTGGACAATTCAAGTTCGTATAAAACAAGAATAATTATTAAAATAATATTATAATTATTAAAATTATAAAATTATAAAAAAAAATATTAGGTCTTAGGAAAAAGGGTAAAAAAACTCAGCAGGAGTAATGGTGATTGTGGAACAAGAGTTGTTTATATAGAAAAATTTATAGAAATTAAATAAGAAGGAAAATTGGAATTAACGTTTTCATATATTAGAATGACTATGCATATTTAATTTGTACAATTTTTTATATATTTGTTATTACAACAATATATATTTTAATTTAAATATATAATAATTGTATTTAGTTGCCAATAATTATTAATGTAAATTTATAACCTTCAAATTATGTTCTTCTTATATAGTAAAATCCACATTTTTTCAAATTCTTTTCTTAAATTTTATTTTCATAATATAATAATCTATCCCATATTTATTTATCTTTAAATCTCAAAAGTGGATTAGGTCACAGTTGGTAAGGTGAATTTTTTTTTTCAACATATATATGATTTGGTCTTTAGTTTAAAAGAAAAGAAAATAAAAGAACTAATTTATACGATATGATTTTGATAATTTTTTTCCTGTCTTTTATTTTTAATTTTAATTTTTGTATTAATGATTTACTCTTTTTTATCTTTGAAACTAAAAATAAAATAAAATAAAATTTAAATTTGATAAATATATTAAATAATAAATTAATAAAATTTTAAAATTAAATATGTAATGTTTAATATCATTAAAAATTAAAATTATATATTTTTATATTATTGTAATCTAGCATCAATAAATACAAAGAAAAACATAAGATTAATTTAAAAAACATAAAAATATAACAAGAAGTGAAATATGGTCTCTTATGACGATTTAAAACAATGGTTGCGCACGAAGTTCATACTTTCTCATTATAAGAAGAAACTCTTCTTGAAGCTTCAACGACTTCATTAAGAAAATAGACGTGTGGATGAGCACTTCAAGAATCTAGATATTACCTTAACTAAAGCTAATATGCATGAAGAGAATGGTGAATCCAAGATATAGGTCTGTAAGTGAGTTATAGAGATAAATTCAAGATGTGGTACAATTAGATGAGTACTCCTATTTGAAAAAATTGGTTCACCTAGCCATTAAGGTAGGAAAATATATGTTACACATAAAAAAAAATAACATGTTAAAATTTTCTAGCCAAATCTCATTCTATCTTTTTTAAGAGGAAAAAACTTTTCACAATAGCATCTCCCTAATAGTTATTTGGACTTTCATAATTGTAATTTTGGAAGCTTAAATAGTTGTTATGAAAAGGTTATTTTGGAAAAAAATTTCCTCTTTTGGATTTGCTATATTTAGAAAGTAATATTATGTTATAGATTTAGTATTATGTATGTATTACGTATTTTAGAAGTCTCATTAATCTATTTTGGAGAGTGCTTTCTAGAATACATATAAAAGAATTCCAAAATTTCCCATTTAGAGTACCATATTAATATGAAATAAAGCTTCTGGATTCCCGATTTTGAAATGTAACAATCACTTGCAAAATTTTAATTCTAGAATGCAAAAATAACACCTTAAATACATTCTAGATTTTATATTATATAAGTGTTTTCCCTATTCTATATTCTTGAAATACAACCTTCACCATTTTATCCAAAATCACAACAAAACAACCAATTTGTACCTCAAACCACTAACCAAGCGTTCTAAACACCCCCACCACATCTCAACCGAGCTAAACCTTGCCTTTAGCACTTCTAGAAGCCACCAACACAGAACATGCTATCATGGAAGCACCATGTTTGAAATAAAACACTCAAGGGAAATTTTGAGATTTTGAGAGAATGAATGGGTGTAGGAAGCAAAATCATGTAAACCACATGGGTCTCGATGTTGCTCTTTCAAATCAAGCCCAAATATTTTTATGATTTCTCTTTAACACACCATAAAAAAAAGTAACATTTCCTTATTTTTCACACGTACCATTCATTACTTTGGGTGTTTCTTCCTACACTCCAACATTATTCTTTCTACACCCCATCATTTTTCAAAATCTTGGAATTGTCCTTCACATTTTATTTCAAAACTCAAATTCCATGGTAGTGTGTGGGTTAGAGGTGGGATCGTGGAGATTTTTGCAACAAAGGTTGAGCTCGATGGAGGTATGGTGGAGGTGCTAGTGTGTTAAGAAGACTTCATTGGTGGTTTGATGTAAAAACTAATGTATGTTATATTGTTTTGCGGCGTTTATGGTGGCATGGAGGTTTCTGGAAATCGGGTTTTGAAAATGAGTTTTGGAATTGGTATTCCATAATGAGTAAAATGAATTATGGAATTGGAAATCCGTAAGCAAAAAAAATGCATTTCGGAATGGGGTGCTCCGTAATGCAATCTTGTTTCCTAAAATAGGAATTTCGAAAGAGAAAAAAGTCATTCCAAATACCCTTTCCGTAACACATATTTCGAATTCTAGAAAGGTAAATCCGAAAGGTAAAATATCTTTTCCAAAAAAGGTATTCCATAATGGTTTTTTGTTCTCTTCCTAAAAGCCTAATATGAGAAACGGGTTTTTAATATTTTGTTGGAATTTCCTGTCAGGTAACATGCTATTTTGCAGGAGTAGGGAGTAGGTTTTACCCAGGATTATATGCTGAGGCTGATATGTGGGAGGGACTAGATGATGTTGATATTGAGCAATTAATATGTTGTAAAACATTAGACATTAAAAGCAAACTAGTGATGCATTTACCACACATGAGGTAAATGTGAAGGTTGAAAAGTATGTTTAGATTGTGTATTATTTGGTAAATTAATTATGAAGTGGTGATAACTTTTTGTATGTATTTCCTAGTTGGGATGAGCTTTTGAGGTGGGCTAGGAAAGTTGCGTTTGATTTTGACTTTGTTATTGTTATATTGATATCAGATACTTCAAATTTCCAACGAGGAAGGAAAACATATCTATTATTGGATTGTAAGAGACGAGGTAAATACAAGCGATATAAGAAGGACTTACAGGTAATTGAGAGTGGGAGTAGGAAATGTGATTGTCCTTTTAAATTACAAGGGAAACTTTTAAAATGTGGTGAAGAGTAAATGTTGAAATTAGTTTGAGTCTCATAATCATGACTTGATAGATACGTTGGTTGGTCATCCATATGTTAGTAGGTTAACATCTAATGAGAAGTCAATGTTTATGGACATGACAGACAATGTAGTGAAGCATAGAAATATTTTGCTAACCGTGAAAGAGCATAATAATAAAAATGTCACCACCATAAAGAAATTTTATAATGCCATGTATGCGTATAGGAAATCAGAACAAGGTAACAGATCCGAAATGCAACAATTGATGATATTACTTGAACGAGACATGTATGTCCATTGGTGTAGGTTTGATGAAAGGACAAATGTCGTGCCAGATTTTTTTTGGACACACCCTGATTCAATGAAACTATTGGATGCCTTTAACATTTTGTTGATGATGGACAATATGTAAAAAAATAATAGGTATAGGATGCCCTTGCTTGAAGTTGTTGGCATTACTTCAACGGAGTTGACCTTCAATGCTGCATTTATGCTACTCACATTTAAAAGTTAACATAAATTTATATGGATTATTGAGAGACTTAAATGGTTTTTTTATAGGTGATTCATACCCTAAGGTCATGGTTAGAGATAAAGATATTGATATAATGAATACAATAAATATTGTCTTTTTTTTAAGCTTCTAATGTGTTATGTCATTTCCACATTGATAAAATTGTCAAAAAAAAATGTAAAATAATTATTGATTCAAGAGAGTTATGGGATCAAGTAATGGAATCTTGGGGAACTATAGTCGATTGTGATAATGTACAAGCCTATGAACATTGTGTGCAAACATTTTAAGTTGTTTGTTCACCATGGCATATTGTATTGAATATGTGATTAGTACTTGGTTAAATCCACACAAAGAAAAGTTTGTTAAGGCATGAATGGATAAGGTCATGCACTTAGGTAACACCATAGGTAACAAATATGCATATGCTTTACTTATGATAATATTTTTTTTCTTTGTAGGGTTTAGGCGACATATTCAATTTCCTGACATAATATTCTTTGTAGGGTTGAGTCTGCACATTGGAGTCTAAAGAGAATGCTTCAGATGCTAATGGGAGACTTATGTTATTGTTGGGATTTCATGAACAAGATGATCATCTTGTAACATAATGCAATTAAATCTTCATTTGAAAAGAGTTTGCATGTGGTGGGTCGTGTCTTTCACGTGACAAGATACAAGAAGTTGCATGACTTTGTGTCGAAATATGTTTTACAACATATTGAAGAAGAGATTGATCGAGTTGAATATGTTGACTTAGATAAATCTCGTTGTAAATGCACCTTTAGATCTACTCATGGGATTTCTTGTGCTTGTGAATTAGCTTCCTTTAGGGTAGGTAGCATACCATTGCAATAAGAGCATTTCATATGAACACGCTTAAACTTTTTAGATATTTCAAGTCATGATACTTCAGCAAAGTTGTCGATCTAAAAAGAGTTTGTTGTGATCATGAATCGATTCAAAAAGGTTGACATTGTTGGTAAGGTTAACATTAAAGTCAAGTTACCTGAAACTGCATTCCCAGATAACACATATTTGTGTCCACCAGTTGGGAAAGTCAAAATAAAAGGTGCAGAAAAGGGACGTGCCACTAAATTTTCTAGATCTACGTAGTGAATCCCTTTTTATTTTGAGCATGTTGATGCCCTACATTCACAACTTGGTAGTTCTTCTACTTTGTAAGCAAGTAAGGGAATCATCAAAGACAATCCTTCAACTAAATTGAACCCCTTTCTAGATTAATTTTCTATAGGGATTATCCATACATTGTTGATATTGTTGATGTTGCATTGTTGGGAGTAGGAGAGGACTCATGGGTTGTTGTTCGCATAAACTTGCATAGAAAACCTAGTCAATGGCAGCAAGAATAAATTGATTTGTTTGGAGGGGATGGACGATATGAATATCTAAAAAACTCACTTCTTGTTGACAACATGGTAATTGTAATGATTTCAATTCATGTTCTTTATTTATTAATGCTTTGTCATATGAATTAAGTTAATTCATTTTCTTTAGTTTGTAGGTTAGCACAAATTAGTGGATAACAATTACAGATATGAGATATGTTATTGCAATCAATGTAATGTGATTATTGTGTGTTTATCTCTTAAAAACTGAATGATTATTTTCCATTAAGCTCTCAACCACCAAGTGATTTTAAGCACCATCGCATCATCTCAATCGGACACGTTTATGAAAATCATTTTGTACAGGTATAGTCCAATTATATTGCTTAGGGAAAGATGTTTACTTACATTTTTTAATGATTTTATTCAAGCGCAGTTGCAAGAAGGTTGTTTGATTCCACCAGTAGATATATTATGGTCCACCAATTGTTATCCCATCGCCCTAGCTTGATCATCGTATTATACTAGTCAGATGCAAGTTTTTATGCAAATTATGTCCGTTAGATGACATTTGTAGTTCACACTTTGTATTTCAAATGATAATTCAATATGTAAACATTTACTTTTATTATAATTACATAAGAATTTATATTATAAGAAGTAATTCCATGGTCATTCAAAATATAAACTTCAAGAAAGTTTATGCTCTTCAAATTCCATGTCGTGGTCTCTAGAGATACACAAACATATCATCAATGGATGATCGGGCTAGCATAAGGAATCTATGTGTCCCTTCCCACACAGGTGAACCATCGACAATGTAACCTTCCTCCACTATCGACTGCAACGTTGTTGCAATTCTACAACAAAGACCCTACAATCATACAACAAATTATATTAATCAAAAGTCTGCATGTATAATTTAAAAAAAATTATAAGTTCTAATCACTGTGGGATGCTCTGTGTCACAATCATCTACCTACTTATGTCCTCTTACATGTCCACGTGCAACAGGGATCATCACTGGGGGACAACCATCCTCAACCATTTGAATGATATATGGATGTGATATAGACCAAAACCACTCCATATATCGAGGGATGCATGCTTTAACATCAAATACTAAGGTGGCATCATGGACGACATAATCATTAAAATGTAACCATCATCGATCCACCTCACCTGTTGAGGGGTTTCCATCTATCACGAAAGCTGGGTGACGAGGGATACTTTATATATATCCATGCTGTCGAAGTACACGATCAGGTAAATGCAATTTTGGACATGTCTCCAACTGAATGTACCCTAAAAATAAAGAAATTCACTCAAAAGGACGCATTACCATGTGGTCTCCATACGACGTAAATTGCATTACACCTAGGGAGATGATATCTAACTGCATCCGGACAAATGCAAGTGATGACAATTTACTCCCAACAACATACTACATGCACCAAGGATCATCCTCAACATACTCATCTCGCATCTGTCTTTGTTCAATACATGAGAAACGCTCGTATATCTACACTTACAATAATATGACATAACCAGCTAGCTCCCCATATTTGCATAGCTAGTATATCCCAAATGCTTGTACATGTGGATCAAAGCAGTTGTCACCCACGAGTATCCCTCAGTGTGTCTTAAATCTACAAAGAATCTCATGTAAGACAATCTAACTAATGTAACATTCTTATCCACAAAGATGATGCAACTGACAAGGTGGAGCAAATATGCTCTAGCAGCCACTGTCCACTGTTTATTGTTGCACACATCCTCGTAGACCTCCCTCAACCAATTTAGACGCATGTTACCACCTTGACAATGCCTTGTCTCTGCAATTGTTGCTCCACAATCAACACAGAGTGACTGTACCAACAAATCCATCGCCACAACTACATATAAGTTTGGGTAGGTGTAGAATTTCCTGATAATTGGGAGATGCAACAAATTTGACAGATCATCCAATGTGATGGTTAACTCCTCTATAGACAAATGAAAGGTATTTGTATCTGCATGCCACTTATCTACAAAGGTAGATAACAATCTTTTGTTTGTTGTGTCATAACTTACATCAACAAGACCAAATAAGCTCGACAATTCCACTACAGCTTGTATGTGTCCATGAGGAACACCCATCTTATTTATTTTTCTCCCATGAGAAACCAATTTCAAATCACCACGATCCTACAATAACAAACCAAAATAATATCAAATTTTCAGTTTACAAAACAACAAGTTATGTTCACATATCATATTTCAACATATTTACTTACCACGTCATTCCATAGTTGCCTCACCACATGGTCCTCAATACGTCCAAACAATGATTTATCCACTAGCCCTCTGGGATACGTTCCATCCTCCATATCGGGTTAGGCTTCATCTTCTACATGGGGTTGTGCTTCTTTAGGTTCATGTTCAATATGTTGTTCATCTTTATCACCATTTCTTCTTCTTTTAATCGTACACAATTTCCCTATATGCATCCTTTCGTAGTTCTCACCATTTTTATTTGCATATGCATCATTCAAATTAATACAAAACACTTTATTATAAAAAACTAGACACTCATTTAAGAAAAACATTGAAAAAGCAGACAAAACCATGTTTACAAGGTATGATTTCTGGAATAACCTTTCTGAAATAGGATTATGGAATTCCAAATCTGGAATCCTATTCCAAAAATTCCATTCCATAAAGTAGTTCAGGAAAGTCTATTTCGGAAACATGTTACAAAATTCTATTTCCAAAATTTTATTTGTATGCATTCCCCTAATGCCTTATAGATTTTCCATTTTCGCGAACATTTTCGATTAGAGATTATGAAAGTAAACAAAATCTAAACCTTACCTTTCTTCTCTGGCAAACAAGGACTCCAAACCCTCTCACTAACCATCAAAAAGAAATTGGAATCTACAAATTTTTGTGTATGTCCACTGAAAGCGCACCAAATTCTAAAAGAATGCTCATCAAAACAGTGTCAAGAAAAAATTGCAGAGAAAAGGGAGGGAGACACTGCACTAAGGATTATTTAAAACCTTCCAATATTATTTTTGTCATTTCACGTTTTTGATGGGGTGCACGAAAAAGAATGTTGGGATGCAGGAAGAAACCCCCCATTACTTTTAACCGCATGAAAATTGCTTTCCGAAACTACAACCAAAGCTCTATTTCTCTCTCCTCCAAGAACTCATCTTTTTCAACAATGAGTCGTCCAACTGAATGTATTATTCTTTGTCGACATTGAAAAACTAGGCAAAAGAAACCTAGGTGTCTCTCTAACAATGGAACATTATGCTATCAAGAACTTCTTCACCAATCACCAAACTATCTACTGAGAACTCGTTCACATATTTCAACAAGATGCCATGATTATAAGGAAATGCGATATTTAGTCCATGGTGCTTGGACAAAAAATAATTGTCAGCCAAGCTATATTGTTGATGTTATCCACTATTCTAAAGACAAGAATTGCTACTAAAATGGTTAGGTCAATGTGTATAGGCACAATGATTCAAGATAATTCATATTGTAAACTTTTTTTGAGAAGAAGATTAACATGAAAATCTACTACAAGTACCTCTATAGGTAATATAAACAACGCTCAAAGGTTAAACAATTAACAACTTACCCTCTCCTTACCATCTTCCACAAAAGGATTATCTACCACATATTCCTTCCTTCACAACCTTTGGACCTTCTTGTCCTACTAACACTCTAGCCTTCCTTGCTCCATGAACACACCATGTCTCACACCAATTCACACCATCCATAAAATACCTCAATCTTCCACCCTAAATAATTAATCATCTTCCTACCTAGATTGTAGTTGTGCCCTTCCCTTGATTTATCTCCCTAAACCTTTTATGTCACAAGTTGCACCGTGTAATCCTCCACTTGCAACAACATTTGCTCATTTTCATTCACTTACCAAGATAAAATAAGAAGAAGAGCACTATCTTGTAAGAAGAAGAAGAATAACCCCAACAAGCTTTAGTTAGGGGCATGGTAGAAGCTAAACCTCCTAAGAGAAGAGAAAGAAAAAGAGAGTCATGTGGACATGTATTAAAAAATTTACCCCGTCTCCAAACCTCAGTTCAATGTACCATGGAAGGACATTAGGGATGACCAATCCAAAATCATCATTCGATGGTTCCTCGAGGCACTAGAAATACCTTATTCTCTCCATATTGAAGAATGAATTTTCATGATATATTCGTATCGCACTTTTCATCGTCTACCTTACATTGATCTCAGTAAACTCTTATTAGTGGCCACTAGACTAACAATCAATCTACCAGCGTATGATTGGGGGAGCTTAGAAAAAATGAAGCATATATCTACTAGCGATAATGCTATCAATGTGAACAAAAAATATGTTTGATTTCACTGCTACATTTTCAAATGGACAATACAATCTCTCTAAATAGTCTCACAATGGACTTCTCAAATTCAAATGTTCTCTCGTAACAACTATACTATAAATTACATTTAAAATCATAGTATAAATGTAATTCAAAATTAGAATTAAAGGTAATAATTATTGGTCATTCAAATTTCAAAAACAAAAATGATGGCAACTTTGATTTTTTAATGCTTAACAAATTCCTCCCTTAAACTCAAACCTTTCCTATTCTTCATTCAAATTGTTTTTCTGATTTCTGATTATCATCACCCACACTTCCAGTTTTATGGATTAAATTACTTTTAATTTCTCAAACAAAATCTTCTGCACTTTTACCCTTTTAACCGAAAGGATTTAAGGAAGACTCTGGCTTAAATGATATTGGAACATAATGATTAGACCATATATTCCTTTCACATGATGCCTCGACACCATTCCATTTATGGTCTTTTCCAAATTGTGTTTGAGTTGATTGGCTATCGTTTGCACACAAGTAATGTAACTAGATACATCTTCCGAATCATTCATTTTCTTGACCTCCAATTCACCTCGTAGAGTTTGAATACTCATTTGTTTAACTCGAACAACACCCTTGAACACTTGTTTCAAAATGTCCCATACTTCTTTTGAAGTTGACGCTCCAACAATCTTCTAAAAAATTGCTTCATCAATAGCTCTATACAACATGTACAAAGCTAAACTATTGGTTATACTGGCTATAGCTATGATACCAATTTGTGAACATAAAAAATATTTTATTTCACTTTTACATTTTCATAAGGAAAATGCAATCTCTCTAAATAGTCTCACAATAGACTTATCAAATTCACATAGTAATAACTATAAACCATTCAAATTTCCAAATAAAACTGATGTGGGCTTTAGTTTAATGCTTAACAACCAAAGGTTCAAACCTTCTTATTTTTGACAAAGAAAAAGGATGTGCTAAAGACCAAGACCTTCATCACAATATTTGTACATCATTCACCCAACCAAGACCTTCCACGCAGAAAACACGACCTTTATCTTCCTATAAGACAACAATGATGAAATCGTCTCATACCTCTCACAGATACCAAAATGTGTTCTAGTGAAAGGATTCAACAACCTCCACTAACAAAGCTTCCAAGAAGCCTTACCACACCTTTTGAATTCAAGAAGTTATAGACTTTAAAGACAGAATAAGAGCTAAGAAAGCTGAGCTAAAGAGATAATGGATTGTAGAAGTTAATGCGAAAGTAGTAACTGATTCACAAGCTGAAGCAGCTGCTATAATTACCATCCACATTTATGATTCTCCCAATCATCCATCACCAGATTCTTAGGGGAGCATTTTATACTTACTATGTCCTTTATTAGGGCTACTACCCTTTGTGTTTGTGGCATTGGTAGTCCTATGACTTGTCTTAGGCCTTCGAGTTCTATTATCATATTCTTATGGAGTCTTGCTATAGACATTAAATTAATCATATTACTTAATAGGGACACTGTAATTAATCATACATATAGACATTAATATAATCATATTATATATAGGAGATGTTGCTAGGGGTTTAAGACTATGTTGACAACTCTAGCTTCATGTATATCAATTTTGAACAATCAGATAATTTTTAATTTTTAATTTTTAGAATTGGATTCGATTGTATAAATAATTAGACATATATTTTTTAACAATGTAATCAGCATTGGAAGCTGAAATAGAATAATGGAAAATTTTGTAATAATTGTCTAACAAGTTTGGAGAACAAATTGATAATTTTTATTGTTATAGATTATGAATTATATATAATGATAAAAACATGTCTATTATTTAAAATAAAATAAGTATGTTTTTCTATAACTGCCTTTTTTGTTTAATAGAAGATAAATTATTTAGTCACAATAATATGGGTTTAAAATGAAAAAAAAAATGTAAATAAGTGGGAATAAGATGAGGGGAAACACCTCTCAAGTTCATGCTATCTACATGACCAAAAAGACATTTTTTTTGTCAATTTCATTATGACTACTTCTTGTATGGTAAAATTAGGACTACTTCCTGTTTCAGAGAAAGGTAAAATATTGGAGCTCTTCCCCATTAGTGGTTCATGAGTAAATCACACAAAAGTGAATTTAACACTAATTTAACATAAAATTTTAATTTATTAAATTTATTGTTTTTTTTTATGTTTTATACTAGGAAATAATAAGATTCATCCAAAAAAAAATGTAAAATCTCTGTGAAGGAGGTATGAAAAGTCATGACTCTCCACCCATATCCAAAGTTAAAAAGAATCAAAGAAAATTTGAAAATCTACTTATCCTAACATTGAATAATTAGAGATATAAAATATGTTTACAATAGTTTAACAAATTTATTCATATAATCCACCAATATGATTGAGTTGAATTAAGGACTCATTCCAAAAAGAATTTGTGCTTGGCATTATTTTATCATATCTATTATTTTATTTGGATTCAGATGGACGGTTCAAACCGGCCCTTCTAAAAGGTGACATGCATGTAATGTAATCCTAAGGTTCGGCCATTTGTCTGATACGGCAGAGTGAAAGCACCTTGTTCTTGTTGTTTATCTAAAACAGGGAGAAGAAGAATGAGAGAAACTGTTTAACAATCAATCTTCAGCCACTTGCTTGAAGCTCATGTTCCAGATGTTTAAACAACTCCAAAAGAGTCACATTTCAAACAAATTGTACATAATATCTGTCATATATTATCCTTATTTTTTCTAAATATTCTTCTTGGTGACTAGATTGGGATCTAAATAGTGGTGTTATGCTGATGGAGTGACACTTCATATTAATCATTTGTGTCAACCATTATGAACAATTTGTTGATAGCATGTTATATATTTCTCTTGTCCTATTGCAATGAAATTTCAAGGGAAAAGATCCTTGCTATTGCTTCTCCTGCTTTCTATCACCCTTTATCTTGGATCTTCTCAAACTTCTGTTTCTAACTGTGTCCTTGATATTCCATCTTCTTCATCCTTGGTTAGTTCGAATTGTGAATTGTACCATTGGGGAGGGTTTACCAATGGCTGTTGTGGACCATATTTTGGGGATTACCTTTATGCCTTGGGGGTGAGGACAAACCAAACTGGAAAAGTATTTTTGAATCCCTCAGAGCAAAAAAACTGTATAGCATCAATGGAAGCTTTTGACAAAAATTTTACTTGTTATGGAATAGAGAAGCTAACAAGTGGAACTGGTGGCTGTTCTGATTACACCATCACAGATGTTATTAAGCAGCTTGGAGACAACCTTAGGAGATTGGAGGAAGAATGCATGCCATTAAGCACAAATGGTAGGCCAAATGAAACTTGCACTAAATGTTTGAAAGCATGGGAGGATACCAGAGGATCAGAGTCAGCAAATATCAGTTCTTATCTTTGTAGGTTTGCTGTGCTTGTCTCACTAACAAGCACAAGAATTTTTGATAAGGAATCAATTCTAGAAGTTTATAAATGCCTCGGGGAACATGCCCTTTCTGCAGGTGAGATCTAAAACTAGAGTTAATTTGCTTTTTATTTTTATTAGCAACAACAACTGATAGCCTCCTTTGTCCTTTCAATCTACCGATTTTACTTCTTAGAGCTTGTTAGTTTAAACTTTTACTCATAGAAGATCATTTTAAAAATAATCTGAGTGATTTTGCATTTGGCATTCTCAATGAATTTGGATTTGCTTCAGCTAATCAAGAAGTGAAGGCTAGGGGCAATGCTAATATCAACTCAGGTACATATATATGTTCAGGTTGCTACCAGATATGATTCATGATGATTTTGTTAAACAATACATGACAATTTTGTTGAATAACAGGTCTCTGGATTGCATTTGGCATAACAGGAGTTATAGTATTGGTGTTTCTTGCCGCAGTAGCATTATTTGTCAGAAGAAATAGAAGTGTTCCATCCGTACAAAATGGTACTCAATACTAAAAGGCCTTTGTTCATTTTTATGGTCCTGAACCATCTTTTTTCTCTTTCTAACGTAACACCATCCATTTTCCAGAGTCTTCTGATTCACCTTCACTGAAGATAACTTTGAAGGATGTTTATGTAGCAACAAGCAATCTCAGTGCTTCAAATTTCATAGGCCAAGGCATAGCCGGTAAGAATGTAACTTAACTTCTGGATTTGTGTTTTCTGTTCATCACAATTGCACTTAGATTAACTTTAATTTTTCCAAGCAATGGCAAACTAAATCATGGAAGATTCTGTAGAAGTTATACACTAACCACATCCTATGACAACATAAATAACAAAGGAAATGATATAAGCATGTAGCCAAGTAGTCAACGAAGAAAGGTGAAGCTGCATAATGAGAATATTTAAAATGAGATAACATGAAGTGCATTCAAAATGGGAAAGATATAAACTGAAATTGTATTTTTTACTTTTCATTTGGGTGGCTCAAGGAAAAGTGTACAAAGGTGTACTCTCCAACAACCAATCTGTTGCAGTGAAGCATATCACCAGTGAATGTTACATGGAGACATTTGTTAGAGAAGTGAGAAGCCTTTACCATGTTAGACATCACAACCTAGTAGCTTTGCTGGGATACTGTGAAAGTGAAGGTGAATGCTTCCTAGTGTATGAGCTATGCCACAATGGAAACCTCTCAGAATGGCTATTTGGTATCTTCCTTCCCCTCTCTTTTATTCATTCAAAATTTCCAAAGTTTCTTTCATTATACAAGTTCTTGAACACAAAACTATGATACAACAGGCAATGGTAAAGTTCTTTCATGGATTCAAAGACTAGAGATTGCCATTGACAGTGCAAAAGGCCTTCAGTTTCTCCATACCTACCCAAATGGCTGCATCGTTCACCGTGATATAAAGGTATATATATATACACACACATAGCATCTTTCTTGTTCCATATCTATCTTTCTAGTACTCTCATTCACTGAACTCTTATTATTTCATGATGTATTTTCAGCCATCAAACATTCTTATTGATGCTAAGTTCCAAGCAAAGCTTTCAGACTTTGGGTTGTCCAGGGTTATGGACTTGGGTCAATCCTATGTGAGCTCTGAAGTAAGAGGAACATTTGGTTATATTGATCCTGAATATAGGACAAATCACCAAGTTAAGGCCTCTGGAGATGTCTACAGCTTTGGAATAGTGTTATTGCAACTTCTATCAGGACAAAGGATCATTAACATTGATTTCAACAGACCAATGTCTCTGGGTAAAATGGTGGGTAATTACATTCTTAGAGCCTAAGGGTACATGGTTTGCTAATTTCTTGATGACAATGGTTAGAAATCCCACATCGATTAGAAATGGACATTTCATAGTATATAAGTGGGTGCAAACCTCACCTTATAAACCAGTTTTATAAGATTGAGTTAGATTTAGAGTCATTTAAAACTTATCCTAACAAGAGTTTATTGGATTTATCAGACCACTTGTTGTTGAGTTGCTATTGAGCCGCCGTCGATCACATTTTGGAAAAAAAAGTCAATTTTAAATCATTGAACATAACTAAAGATTTACTTAAACTAATCTCAATATACTAGATTTTACATTAAACCATGAGTTCAGTATGGAAATTATTTTTTTCTATAAAAAGAAAAGACAAGAAACCTTCAAGTCTTTATTATTCTTCACAAACATGGTGATCACCAGCTAACACTTCTGAATTCCTCCCATGTGTTTGCTTTTCAGGCCAGAGATGTTGTTAGAGGTGGTGTTATTTCAGAATTTGCTGATCCTAAACTCAAAGGGGAGTACTCAGTTGAAGCATTTGACATCGTACTAAAGCTAGCTTTGTCTTGCGTAGGGCTCAAAAGGCAAAGACCCTCTATAGATCAAGTGTTATATAGCCTAGAAAAGACACTAGATATTTCATTATAAGCTAAATCTTCTAAATCCTGAAGAGTTTATACACAAGGCTAAAAATTATGTTAAAAAGGGTAACAAAATCAAGTATTTTTGTATAGTAAAAGACCTGATGCCATGATCTTAATTTTATAATCATTGACATCATACATACAAAAGGTAGCTTTGACTTGCATAATTCGATCAGTAGAAAAAGCACTGAATGACTCATTTCGAGAGAAATATTTTATATCCTGAAGATTATAAAGGGCTAGAAAATGTTAAAGAGGAACATGGTCAAATATTATTTTGAATTACAATGCAAGATATAATCCTATTCGATAACTACATAGAGATGAATTGCAGTACTCTATACAAAGCTTCATCATAATAACAGAAGGTGATACACGACCTAATATCATGACTCATCATTCGAACTAAAGAAACAATCAAGCACTTGTACAAGGTAAACTCATGCATATACAACATTGTCAACAATTTCTATTGTTTTAGCATGGATACTGTTTTTAAAATAAAAATTAACAAACATGATTGTACTAGTACGACTGGACGACTCAGTGAGTCGGTCAGCACTCGGCTCGTGCCGACACCTAAACAATAAAGAGAAGGTCACGTCACTGCACGTGGTCGACCGACCCATAACGCTCGAGTCAAAGGTTGATCAGGTTAGCAAAACTAATCTACGGTTAAGTGTGGCTTAACGCAACCCTAAACACAAACCAACTCATTAATCTGGTCCAACAGTGAAGGCCCATCAAGGTAATATAAATAGCACGCATTTCAAGGAGAAAGGTACGTCATTATCTACAATACTCTGATACCCAAATATCGACACCCCCACTAACTTGAGCGTTGGAGTGCCTTCTGCAGGTACCACCCCCCACCTATGGAGTAGGACGACCGGGAGGAGCAAGGTACATCAGAAAGCGTGAACGTATTAAGGAGTTTAGAGAGTATCAGGCCGATCGAGGACAGGAATAGGAGCAATCGTTCTCTAGGTCCCCAAACCCGTTCGAGAAAAATGATCAAATAGTATTATTATTTCTTAAATAAATTGATTTTATTTTCAATGGAAATATAATAACATAAATTAAATTAATTATTATAATTTAATAAAGATTTCTATGTATCTTTAGAAGATAGATAATTATCATCATCTAATCTATCATTTTAGATAGGTTATTATTAAAAAATTTACTTTAATACTAACTTAACTTTTTAAATTTACAATATCAATTTATAACCCAACTTATATACCATAATTTAATGCTAATCTTTACTTGATATCTTCAATCCACCTTTTATGTTGAACATTGGATGTCTCGAGTGTAAGTTTGGAGATTGGCTCAGTAAAATATTGTTTAAACTCTCCTAGACCGTCTAATTATACAAGATTGTCCAATAATTGATATTCAACTTCTATTATATGTGGTGAATAGTCTTAATAGATTGTAGGGACAACAAACTCTAGAAGGGAGAGAGGTTGAATAGAGTTTAAGACTATTTTCGCAACGAAGTAGATTTCTAACAAACCACGATATATCAAGCAAAAAAGCAAAATAACTAACAAGAATAAAGAAAGAAACAACAGACACCTAAACTCGGCTACATCTAGTTCCCTTAAGTCAATTGTTTAAGAGATTCAACTAATCAAGACACATTTATTACACCAAGTTCACAAACCTCTCCAGGTTATCATGACTACACAAACGTCTCTAAGTTATCCTTCTCAATCTCCCTCAGAGATTAAGAACTCTCAAAGAATATATCTTCACAAAGTGAAGAACTTACAAGTAGGAAGGTCTTGATTTGTACTTAAGAGCTTTTCTTTAGATATTCCTATAAACAAAGATAATTTCGCACAACATTGTATGCATATAAATGAATCATGATATTTGTTTAATTTTTTTTTAAACATTTTCCAATATGATCATTTTCACATTAAGATGTTTCCTTTGATGGATAATCTAACCATTTGAAAATTATTTTGTTTACTTGATTGATTCTATAAAATATGTTTAATTACAACTTCTTTAATTGATCAACAAAGAATAAATAGATTAGATAAAGTATTACTGCGGTATAAAATAAATTGTAACATAGAGTAAAAGACTTTCTACTAGTTTAAAGCTTGACAAACTGTCTAGCCTACTAAGATCTTAAAACTGCATCTAGATGAAACAAATGTTAGCATGATCGTAACCATATAAAAGCATATGAATTACTTATAGGGTTTGTTATCATCAAAACTTAAACACTTGCATAGTCTACCGTCAGACCATCTATTGGGGTATAGTCTGTCTAGGTCTCATCATAGATTTTCTAGTCTCTTAGCATCTACTAAGAGCTTGGACCATCTAGAGAAACTGTTTAAGTGTATTTTCAGCTCATTAATGAAAAATATTATTCATGTGTCTTTCTCATTAGTCAAGGGGTGTTTCATGTGAGTTAGTTACAACAATATTGTTGTATAAATAGGAACTTTATATCATCATTTTGATTAATACATGGGTTTATTTGACTGAGAGTTTAAGCGAGAGTTTCTTGAGAGATAAAAACTACGAGTTGTAATCTTTGATTATAGTGAATTTTGTCATGGACATAGATTGAAGTTCATTAACACTTCAATTGAACCATGTTGTTTTTATTTATATAAACCTAAGGGAGGATTGTCTGGGTTTGGATAATCTTTCCACTCAAGATTTAAGAAAGGACGCTTGGACGAATTCTTTGAAGAAGTCTTGGATAAAATGTGCTTTGTAATTTCGAAAAATCATGAAAAAGAAAAGGAGTCAAGAATATTAAAAAAATCAAGAATGTTAGGAATTAGAATAACACCTTGTGCCACTCAAACTCCATGAGATAAACAAGATGATCATTAGTCACTTGTGACCCCACAAGATAAAAATTAAGAATGCTAGGAATTGGGAAGAATCTCGCGCCACTCAAATCTATGAGATAAACTAGTATGGAGAATCACCACTCGTGACCTATCTTACTAGATAAGAAACCTTGCGAGAGAAAATTCTCTACTTCCAGAACTTTGATGAACCTCTAGTGTGCTACACATGAGATAAGCTAAGAAACACCACTTTAGGATAAGCAAAGGAGAGAATGACTTGAGATATGACACACTCCAAATAAGAACTCACATATTTTTATTCATCTAAAGTTATAAAAAATGAGTACAATAACTCTCCTTATATATAGAGTGTAATGGGAAGGGGATTAGACAAACACTTCCCTTCCCTAGCCTTATGTCCAAACAAAACATAAAATATACTAAAACTGAGCATAACTACTTTATTCTTACAACACGAAAAATAGAAAGGAAAATACACATTTATTTGAATGAATGAGGAGAAAACTCAATGGTTAAATGCTATGAATGAGGAGATGAAGTCACTTTATCTTAAGAATATCTAGACTCTTGTTTGTAGACATGTGAGTTCTAAGTTGGTCAATTATAAATGGATTTTCAAACATAAATAATTTGAAAATTGGTCAACAAAAATTCAAGGGCAAGATTGGTAGCTAGAGGCTTTACTTAGAGAGAAGGCATTGACAATAACAGTGTGCTCTTTCCTTTAGTAAAGCACATGTCCATTCAGATGTTGTCAGTCGAGCCCTTAGGCGACGATTTTACAACCGTAGTCTATAAGCAAGTCGTCTATAGTTTTGACTTATAGACGACAACTATGAACCATAGTCTATAATGCCACTATAAGCGTCGATTATTTTAGTAACTGACGCCTATTTCTTACATGAAATAATATCTTAATATACCAGAGAAGGGTATAAATGATGATTATTACGAGAATTGGCGCCTACCCCTTTTCTAGACCTATACCTTTTTCTTGCATGGTATCTCCCATATACTCGATTGTAGTCAAAATCGTAGTCTATGGGCCACTATAGGCGCTAATTCTGTCCACAATCGACGCCTATAGTGGCTCATAAACTACAATTTTGACTACAACCGTAATCTATGATAACACTTTTTTAGTTCAATTTGTTTTATGTGTTTCCTACTATTAATAACCTATTCATTTAAAAGTTCAACCAGATATGCAATAATATTTCATACAACTAAATACACATTTTTCGAAACAATCAAATCATATATATATATATATATATATATATATATATATATTGATAAATAATTTACATACACCAAAATATATATATATATATATATATATATATATATATATTCCTATATATACATCTATATTTTTCTAATTTTCTATATATTAGAAACATGTTATATTTTATATACATATATACTATTCATTAACTATACTAGAGTTGTAGAACCTAATGAAGTATGTGGCTCAAACATT
>Ga0123342_1002707_pt1 | contig 29162 bp, 20 predicted proteins | sample Turbeawhitnodule_FD_89960 | JGI IMG/M metagenome (GOLD analysis project Ga0123342, IMG submission 89960) | Root nodule microbial communities of legume samples collected from Mexico - Turtle bean Mexico white nodule | ecosystem: Host-associated > Plants > Roots > Nodule | place: Mexico: Nepantla... | reverse complement strand
TATATATATATATATATATATATATATATATATATATATATATATATATATATATATATATATAAATGAAGTAAAGAGAAATGAGTCACGTAAAGCAAGCTGTGACCCACAACACAGGCCCATTACTTTGGACAATTGCAATCTATGCAATGAGCACCACCTGTTCAACGAAAATGGCCAAAGAACTCCCCCAACAGCAACAACTCCAACTGGGTCTCTGTCTCTTTCCACACTTCACTGCTACTACTACCTTAAACCCACTACTACTATACTTTTATCTTTCCTTTCACATTCCGTTCTGTTTTACTATCTTGTTTTTTCTCACTTCCTATGGATCGTACTGACAAGCAGCAGCTATCCTTGGTCAAGGGTACAAGGCAAAGATACAATGAATGGTTCGTTTCATGTTTTCTCATACTTCTTTCTATGCTTTTAATTTCCCATGCTTGGCTTTTGTTTTCCTCCTAGACAAGTTGTTGCTTGAAGGGTGAGTTTCTGATTATCCATGTTCTGGCATTCTTATTAGTATCATATGCACTCAGTAGTTTATTTCCTATGTTCAAACTTTTCTTGTATTATCAGTTGGTGATCTGTTGAAAAAGTGGTCTGTGTTTTGTCATGTATTCTTGTAATTATGTTTATTAACTTGGATTCTGCTAGAGACTGTTGCAACCGAACTTGATTTTCTATGGTTCTTCTGAACTTGCTGCTGGAAAGAAATAATCAAAGATCTGTTCTAATATTGTTTATTAGATGATGATGATGTAATGTATCTCATGTTCAGCAGATTATCTTCTAAGTGATCAATGAAATATCATGCCTTGTGCTTTTTGCATGGTATGACTTCTTGGTTACTTGGATGATCTGAATTATTTTTGTAAACTGCGTTTTCTGTTTAAATTGATTTTGTTTTGGCTAACATAATTTTTTTCTTTAGCAATTGCTATTGTTCTATACCTAGTAATACAAGTTGAGTTTTTACAATATTTTGCTTTCCTTATTCCTGAATTACAGACATTTGAACGATCACCTTCTTTTCTAAGATTTCTTAGCAAGGCAGGGCTCTTGACAATGTTCATATAAACAAAGACTGTGGAGAATTTAACCAACCAAATTTTGTTGGGGGATGCTTTTATCTTAATTGAGCAAAAAGGTTCACGGGGTTCTCATTTTAAAAAGATTTTTCTTTTCATCTTTTGGGTCGGTCCTCTGGGAGTTAACGCAATTTACTGAAAAAAAATCATATGATGTCACCTTAAAACTGTTACAATATTTGTTCTAGAATGATGGTCGCAAAAGTCGGTTTTGCTAAATCCAGTATCATTTTTTCCTTATTCTATCTCCCACTTCCTGTAATTTTAAGAAAACAATACGATTCATTCTTGTTAGAAGGGAAATGCATATGTAAGTCAAGGAATAAGGGTGATGTTATATGTTTTTTATGTATCTAATTTCGAAAAAATTTCTGTTTTTTCATTCTAAATACTTTTGAGTGTTTATATCCTTCCAAGCAAAGGAAGGATCAATCTTCTTCCTTGCTTTTTGAAATCATTATGATGAGTGAATGGGGGTGTATGAGTTGTTATGATACAAAGTCAACCAAGAGAAGTTATCATTTTTATGTTTTGAATGATTCACCCGATGACCTTTTGTAGGATTTTTCGTGATGTACCAAGTGATATAACAATAGAAGTGAATGGAGGAGCATTTTCATTGCACAAGGTTAGTACTTTCTCATATATTTTGGTTTTGTGAGGATTTTAACATGATATGGTAAGGAATATGCAGAATTTCCTCAATGATTGTTCTAATTTTGATTATATTTGCATGAAGTTTCCTCTTGTCTCCAGAAGTGGAAGAATAAGGAGGATAGTTGCAGAAAACAGGGATGATGATATCTCAAGAGTTGTGCTTAATAATCTACCAGGAGGTGCTGAATGCTTTGAGTTGGCAGCAAAATTTTGTTATGGTATTAACTTTGAGATTACATCCACAAATGTTGCTCAGTTATGTTGTGTCTCTGATTACCTTGAAATGACCGAAGACTTTTCAAAAGACAACCTCGGCTCGCGTGCTGAGGAATACCTCGAGAGTGTAGTTTGCAAGAATCTTGAAATGTGTGTTGAAGTCTTGCAACAATGTGAGACCCTGCTTCCTCTTGCTGATGAGCTAAAAGTAGTTATCCGCTGCATTGATGCAATAGCTTCAAAAGCATGTGCAGAACAAATAGCCTCTAGTTTCTCAAGATTAGAGTATAGCAGCTCAGGCAGGTTACACATGAGTAGGCAAGCCAAATGCGATAGTGACTGGTGGATAGAAGATCTTTCTGTTCTCAGAATTGATATGTATCAAAGAGTCATATCAGCCATGAAATGCCGTGGCGTTCGGCCAGAGAGTATTGGTGCTTCCCTTGTGAATTATGCACAGAAAGAACTGACAAAGAAATCCAGCTTGTGGAATCCATCCAGCCAGACTAAGATTGATTCAGAATCCTCTCTGCATGAAAAGCTTGTGGTTGAGACCATTGTCAGCCTTTTGCCTGTGGAGAAACTTGCTGTTCCAATCAATTTCCTTTTCGGGCTTCTGCGAAGTGCAGTGATGCTTGATTGCACAGTTGCTTCTAGACTTGACTTGGAAAGAAGGATTGGATCACAGCTAGATGTTGCCACCCTTGATGATATTCTGATTCCCTCTTTCAGGCATGCAGGTGATACCTTGTTTGATGTTGACACAGTTCATAGAATTTTGGTAAATTTCTTTCAGCAGGATGATAGTGACGAAGACCCAGAAGATGCATCTTTCTTTGAATCTGACAGCCCTCGTTCACCCTCCCAAACTGCACTAGTTAAAGTGTCAAAACTAGTGGACAACTACCTCGCTGAAATTGCCCCAGATGCAAACCTCAAACTTTCCAAGTTTTTGGTCATTGCAGAAACCTTGCCTGCACATGCCCGCACGGTTCATGATGCTCTATATCGGGCAATTGATATTTACTTAAAAGTATGTTTCATTGTCTTTGCTTTGCTACTTGCAGTGAACAAAACAACAACCTTCATTGTCTCTTATTCTTAAGTTTTGGAAATTTCAGGCCCACCAAGGTTTGTCAGATTTGGACAAGAAAAAGCTATGCAGATTGATTGACTTTCAAAAGCTTTCTCAAGAAGCTGGAGCACACGCTGCGCAAAACGAGCGTCTTCCTCTTCAATCAATAGTGCAAGTTCTGTATTTTGAACAGCTAAGACTCAGAAATTCTTTGTCCTGCTCCTTTGGGGAAGATGATCCGAAGCCAATACACCAGTCATGGCGCATAAGTAGTGGTGCACTGAGTGCAGCAATGTCTCCCAGAGACAACTATGCATCACTGAGACGCGAAAACCGTGAGCTTAAACTTGAATTGGCTCGACTAAGAATGAGACTGAATGATCTTGAGAGGGAGCATGCTTGCATGAAGAGGGACATGGCTAAGTCTGGATCGCGTAAATTCATGAGTTCTTTCTCCAAAAAAATTGGTAAGCTTAGTCTTTTTGGACATAGTTCTTCTAGAGGATCAACTTCTCCATCCAAGAATTCTCATAGAACAGATTCAAAGGTGATTGAGAGAACCTGTGCTAGCACAGAGTAGGCAAAAATGTGTACCTATTATTTTCTTACTCATTGGGCAATTGTAAGTTATACTCATGCTCACATATTCACCACTTTTTTTGTTTACTTTTCTTCCTTTTTTTTCCCACCTTTATGTCACTACAACTAGAAGTTCCTCTTGCTTGCAGGTTCAGTTTTAGGGTATTACAGCGATTAATGATACATTCACAGCCCACAATTTTTATACAATAACATTACAACTCTTAATACTATTATTTTAATATATTTTCCTATTATTTAATTTTAAACTTATCTTTTATTATATATATTTATTTCTAAATTCATCACATCAAGAATGAATGGTATACAACTCTAAAGAATAAGAAAGTCAAACTATCATTTTTTTTCTTAAATGGTATAATTTGATTTGTACTTTTTGAAATGGACAAATTTTTTTTATTTTGTGCATGTAAAGTACAACTTCAATTAAATTTGGTATAACTGAACTTAACGAGTACAACTAAATAAAAAAATATTATCTATTTCAGAAAATATCAAATGAAATTACACAATTTGCAAAAAAAAATAAAATTACGGCACTAGCTTTGTTTGACTTATATATATTATATATTATGTATAAAGTGGTCACATGAACGTTTAGTGAAGTGTGTATGATCAAACTTTCGGGTTAGAAGAAAAATAAACTAGGTTAAAAGAAGAGACTCATTAAATATGTAATGCTTCCACCTATAATTTTTTAGCTAATGGTAAGTAAAATAGACTTTATTTACTTAATTTGCCTATAATTTCAATATCATTATTGTCTAACTATTTATATTCTAGCAAAGTGGATATCATTGTGTTATCTTTTCTTTCTGCATCTCACTGCTACACAAACTAGTATGTTTTTAACTGAAGGCTTTTTTAAAAGTTAATTTAAAGGTGGTTTAAGAAAATAATTTTTTGTTTTTAACAAATTCAAAGGAAGTCTAGTAAAATACGTTCTCTCATAGCACATAACTATTGGTGTCTTTGTTGTTGTCATTATCATTGTAATCATCGTTGTTCCTCCATTTTTTATTATAAAAAAAAAAAAAACAAGAAAAAGAAGTTATTCTAAAAAGAAATTATTTTGAAAAGTTTGTTATGTAACTTAACTTATGTTTTGATTCTTGTTTACAACGTATTTCATGTGTTTTTGGAAAAATTACATTCTAAAAAGATTGTTTCGAAAGTAGCATTATCATTTCAAAAATTATTTTTGAAGAATTGTTCTAAGATGATTTTTTATGTGTTTCAGAAAATTTACTTGAAAATTGTTTTTGAAAAATTCTGCTCGAGAAAGCATGATTCAAAAATCATATTCTAAAAATTTTGAAAAACTTATTTTAAAATATTTTTAAAACAAGTAATTCAAAATCACTTTTATCATGTATTTCAAGATAAAGTAGATTCGCTAGTTCTTTCTCCCATTCAAATAGATTTCTTATCCATGACAAACTTTCACTTTCACTTTCCGTTGTTCCAATCTTCGAATTCTGCCATTGCAGAAGCTTTTGACGGACTCAGGGAAAACAACCTCGGGAAGGCATTCTTCAAAGCCCCTCTCCCCACTCAATTATCTTCCCAGAACAAAACATCCTTTCCAGTACCCACCTTCCAATTGATGGCTTCTTCGAAATTCTGACCCAAACCTTCCAAGCTCCAGACCTCCCTCAAGTCTTTCCACCAAAGAGAATCCTTGTTATCTTTCCATCCCTCTCTCAAACTTCTCCATCCCCCGTACTTGGAATCAATAACCTTCTTTCACAAACCACCCTTATCTGACCCTAGACGCCATATCCACTTACCTAGTAACACCAAATTAAAGGTCCTTAAGTTCATAATTCCAAGACCATCATCCTCACGAGCTTCACATACCTTTTTCCAAGAAGCCTAAGCAACCTTTCTTCCATCGGAACCCTACCCCATAGGAAATTCCTTTGGATACTCACGATCTCGTTTGCCACCGCAACATGCATTTTAAATAGAGATAGATAGAACAATGGGATAGAAGACAATACCGACTTAATCAGGTAAATCTCCCCGTCAAAGACAAGAATCTACCTTTCCACTACTCAATCTTCTCTTCGGTCTATCAATCACTCCAGCCCAAAACGTCTTTCTCTTATGACACCCACTTAGTGGCATATCCAAGTATATAAAAGGAGTTGTCATCACTTCGTTGGTAATCTTTGGATCAGATGTTAATCTCTAGTAGGACTTACTTAATACGGGTTTTCCGGAAGGCGTCAGATGTTATTATGTTTGTTGAATATCCTGGATGTGTAGATCCTTGTGAGATCTATGTGGTAGCTTTATGTTGGGATTTGAAGAAGATTGGAAATTTCTAAAATTGATTCATGTAATTTGGTTTTCCCTTTTGATTTAATTGCGCATATTATAAAATTTATTTTCACTAGTTTACCCTTACTTTTTTTGCTGTGTTATGTACTGCGATGACTGTTCTATGTACACGAGCAAATGATCATACAAGTGTAGGAGGTCCTAAAAGACTTTAGGATGTTTTAAACTTTATATTGTAGATGTTTGTATTTTTATAAGCCGTAATCTTGTAATATAAATGTTTTGAAATACTCCAAGTTTGTATAGAAACCAGTAAAATTTGTATTGTAATAATTAAATGTTATTTTTTGAGGTGTTACAACCTTACTTATTAAGGCACACATCTTTACCACCATTTATTCAAAGGCACCACCAACAACTAAGAAACCACAATAAAAGATTTGATGTTCAATCTTTGAAGATGGAAAGAGAAACAATATTGAAACATAATAGGTTATTTATTCGGATTATAGGTTTATGTTGGGTTAACTCTTAAAAATAACTTATATTTTACTTTGGAATAAATGAAATAAATATGGAAAATATTTAATTAAAAACATCACATGTGCAATCTTAATTATTCTTTTTATAATAAACTACAGTTTTATATAGTTTACTATTAAATTTTAATAAAAAATATCATACCAAAAATAAAATTTAAAATATATACATACAAAATTATAAATATTAGAACTCTAATTTTAAATTGGGTTAGATATCCATAAAATTATAATTCACTACCGAAGCCTACTATTATTATCCATTTTACCAACTTTATTTGTCTAATATTATCCACTTACTATTTACTTGGAATTTATTTGAATATGATAAGGTGATTTTAGTTTATGAAGCATATGTAGCATATACACGACCACATATACTAATACGACAGGGACACATAGATATGTATAATATCTGAAATGTAAGATACATGGATATATATATATATATATATATATATATATATATATTATATAATTATAAATTATATAAATTGATAATAAAGATTTATGTGTATAAGTATAATTCAATTTTTTTAGCAGAAAAAATATTTCTTATGACTGGTTCAAAAGAATTTGTTTTTTATTTTTATAACCATAATAAAATTTTATACAATAAATTTGAATTTTTGGAAAATTCATATTTTTTTCCTTTTTAAAATTGTATTAGAATCGTACTAGAATTGTCAAAAATCCAATCAATATTTTTTGAATTGGACATTTTTTCAATACGTGTCTTACGAGTGTCATTGTCCAGTACGTGTCTTACGAGTGTCATTGTCCGATATGTGTGTCAGACACAGACACGCCACTTAAGAAGCATACGATGAGGTCTAATTTAAATGATTAAAAATAAATGCATAAAAGACATTTATTGTTTTCTTTAAAAAATTATTGCGAAAATAGAAAATAAGATTCAAATGTAAAATTCACAATTATATAAGGAAATTTGACCTAAATAAATTTATGAGTCAATAAAGTTCAACTAAATTGTTTCGACAAGCGTATTGAAAAGTTTGTATGGGTGGGTTGGTATGGAAAAACCTTCACTTACCAACCGATTATAGCCGTGGCCAACCAACCAAAGTTTCCTATTAATTTCTCACCAACCACGTTGTGCAATTCATTCTCACCAACTACCTCCATTCTCCTCTTATTCAAATCCTCTCAACTCTCCTCTCATCAGTATTGCTGCAATTTCTGCTCAACAATGGCAGGTCAGCGCAGCAAGGTCTTCACTTTGGCTGAGGTTTCTCAGCACAATAATGCCCAAGATTGTTGGCTTGTCATTCATGGCAAGGTATTTTGCCTTCTGCTTTCTGGGTTTCCATTTTTTCTTTGATTCTTTGCGAATTATGGGGTTTTCAGTTTAACGGAACCATGTTCATTCTGTTGGGTTGGCTGATGCCGTTTCAAAATTTTACTTTGCGAACTTAATTTTCTTTGTCCAAACTAACTGGATGATTGGACTTGTTAGATCTGTCAAAGAGCTGAGATTTGTTTCGATTTGAAGCATATAAAGTGTTTCTTGTAATGTTTTTTTCTTTTTCTTTTTTCGTTTCTAAGATGTAAGAAACCTATAAATTGTATTGTACCTGAGTCTGGTAGTGATTGATGACATTAATTGTCTGAATGGTATACTTGTTTTTTTGAAGTTCGGTTTCTCAATTGTTAATCTGGACTTGTGTAGGTATTTCACTATATATTCAGGTTGCACGCACATGTCTTGTTCTGGATCATGATTGGGATGATGAAATGTTGGTGGTTTTTTGTTAGGATTCATGGTGCTTTTAGTCCAATCTCTAAATTTTGGTTTTATTTCCCAAATTTTTAAAACATTGGTTGTAGCCTTGATATTTTTTGAAATATCCCAACTTTAGTTTCTGTACAGGGAAAAAGTGTTAGCTTTGGTGACTACCAGGAACAAAAACTATTGGTTTCAAAAGTAACGGAGTAAATGTAAAACTAAGATTTGGTAATTTTCGAGTAACTAAAATCACCATTAACCGCTAGTTCTTATGATTATATTATACTGAAAATGAACTGAGTTTGGATGGAATATCTGGTGAATAGAGTGTTATTCATAATTAGGTTGTAGGTTTCTTAAAATGCTTTTATGCCATGTGTTATTCATTGTCTTTAAGGCAATGTTTGTGAGTAAACAGTTGTTTTGAAATGAAGTATGAAACTTGTAAACTCTGGAAATAGGAAAATTCTTTCACTATTTCCCTATAAACATTACTTGTAATTTACCTCTTTTTTGTTGTGCATTCTGTCCATCGTACATCAAGAAAAAGCTTTGGATTTTTTTTTGGGATTTACTGACTCTTGACATTGTCTTTGTGCATGACTCTCTCTTTCCATTTGTAGTGTCTTTGTCCATTGAAGTACACAGGAATAATATGTCGGAATGGTTGGGATTCAATTCCACATTCTCGTAGATCATAATAATTTCTGACAATTTTGTGATGCTACGGAGTACTGAGTCATGTGCCTGTTAGGTTTAAGAAATTAGGCAGAATAAAATTGTGCCATTTGTAGACTTCTCAGGGCAGAGATTTAGGTTCAGATTTGATAAACTTCTCTACAAGTACTTGTAAGAAGAAAAGAGAGGTCAAATAAATCACACACTTTCTAACATTGTAAGACTCTTTTTAAGGGCTGACATCCAAGGCACTTTTAACTCTATTGCCACTGATCCGGTAGTAGCCCTTTCCTTAGCCACTCTCAACAGAAAACATCTATTGTTAGCACTTAAGTACAAAAGGAGAACCTAACCCACTAATCCGTTAGGTGGGAGAAGTTCTAAGTTAAAGTGTCACATCAAGTAGTTTATCCTACTCAAAATGGAATTACTAACTAGCTTTTGAAAAAGTTAAGGTGTATATCAAGTGATTGTAACTTATGAGAGGAATTTGATTCATTTTATCTGACCCGGGGGTAGCCCTTTCCATAGCCAACTCTCAACAAAAGCATCAATCGTTAGTACTTAGCACAAAATGAGATCTAATGCCTAACCCACTGATCCATTAGGTGGGAGAACTTCAAAGTTTAAGTACCACATCACATCAAGTAGCTTATCCTACTCAAAATGGGATTCCTAACATTGCATTTGAAAGCTAAGGTGCATCAAATGATTGTAACTTGAGAGAAATTTTATTCATTTTATGATTTAATATACTTTTTTTCTTGTTCAAAATGTTTTTTAAAAAGTTTATCCAAACTGGCCACTGGTGGATGGAATTAAAACTAAAAGCTTTCCATGTAATATATGCTAGTTGATTAGGAATCTTGTGTTTAGGTGGCATCTCTTCCTCTCCCTCACCATATCTTTGTGGAACAGGTTTATAATGTGACAAAGTTCTTGGAGGACCACCCTGGTGGTGATGATGTTCTGTTGTCTTCCACAGGTATCAAACATTGTCTCTGAATGCATTTAAATTGTTCATCATTCCTCATGATCTCAGCTAAGTGGGACTTTCTGCAAATGCCTTATAGTACTCCAAATTACACATGTTTGCAGGGAAGGATGCAACTAATGATTTTGAGGATATTGGTCACAGCACCAGTGCTGTAGCCATGATGGATGAGTTCTATGTTGGAGACATTGATACATCATCCATCCCCAGCAAGGTTAAGTACACTCCTCCCAAGCAACCTCACTATAACCAGGACAAGACACCAGAGTTCATCATCAGGATCCTCCAGTTTCTAGTTCCCTTGTTTATCTTGGGTTTGGCAGTTGGTATTCGTTTCTACACCAAATCAAAATGATCATCTAACTGCAAGAGGGCATGAATTGTGCTTCTTTCCAATAATGTATGCAATGATAGGTGGTTGTGGGATATGAATTGTGCTTCTTTCCCTTTTCAATGTAATTTGTTGTTAAATATCACACCATCTTTCTGTCATTAATTTTGCTAAAGGAGTATTGTATCTTCAGCGGTTCAAACTTCTAAATTTTTGGTGATTCTCATAAACTGCTTTTTAAAAAATGTTATGATTAAGTTCCATTTTCATCATAAACTTGTGGCCGTGATGGAAGTTAGAAGAATCTTATGATCTATCTCATTTTAGTGAACAATTCCATTGGCAATTTGGCATGATCTATGAATGCACTCTTTGTTAATACTGATACAGTCTAAATCTCATTACTCGCATAGTTATTGTTAAACCATCTTTTCGCGAGGTCTTTAGAATGACCAAAAAGGAAGCAAAATTAGGCAGAACATGCCTTTTGTTGACCAAGAAAACACATTTTTTGCGAGCATGTCTTTTATTTGGTTGCTTCCCAGCATGGCCTAGCTACTTAATATTCTTTTAGGTGTGTACATTTCACTCCTAAAAGTTAATTATACGTGATGAATGCAAATATCTTATAAACTTAGTTCACTTCATTTTAACTGTAAATGCACTCCTTTTATAAATTTACTTATCTTGATTTTAAGACTTTAAATCCGTCTAGTTATATATCGTTTCAGAAATCCTAGGCCTATTCGGAAGGCCCATAAAGTATGCTATTTGCAACCCTCGTTTTTATAATGGCAACACCGATACTAGAAACCTTGGGCCCATTAGGCATGCCCAGCAGTTTTGATATTTGCTACCCGCAGTTATATCCGCACCACCTTTTCCAAAAACTTGGGTCCAGTCTGCTTGCCCAGCAGTTTCAGTATTTACCATCAGTATTATAATATGATTAATTCTCCTTGCACCTGATCATTTATTTTTAAACCCCAAATTGTCCTTCTCATCTTTTCCAGATTTTCACATCTGGAATGAAAAAAAAAGCTTTCAAATTTTCGCATTCGGAAGACATTATTATGTTGTGGATTGTCATATCTTGAAAGCATATCTCAGTTATGGATTTATATATCTGAAAAGTGTGGGTTCTCAAAAAGTGTGGGCTCGTTCGTTGGGCCTATTATTTTTGCTATTGGCCACTCATTTCTTTACACTACATTTTTTATTTTTGAAAAGTAAAATAAAAAAATTATAAATACAAATATAATTTTGGCATTATTCCCAAATAGATTTTATACACTTCTATGACATACGAGTCATCTCCTATTTGATATTAAAACAAATAAATGAACATGCATTTTCTTAAAAAAGAATGTTTTCTTTTAAATAAATGAATGTGTCTTATGTACGGGGAAGGGTATTATGTATGGTCGTATGTACTATCTTATTCTATAATTAGTGTAAATTTTTAATCCGAAAATATAAAAATTTCAAAAACTAAAAATATAAACACCAATCAACATCTTTTTTAACCTTTAAAACTACCTGAATTTTTATTATGAATGAAAATAAGTATGACCAGATTAATCTTTGTCAGACCCAAATAAAAAAAAAAATTCTGTTTTTTAAATAGGCTTTGAGTTCTTTGTTTTAAAAAAAATAAACATTTTAAAAAATCATACTTGTTTTACATATATTAATTAAAGGTAAAAATTTCGCCATACATTCAGCAATTTTATTCTGGGTCCGTATTGCGCTGAAAAAATTCACACAAGTACTTTCATATGTTGTTTGCACCCAGGTAAGGAGACACGCCCATAAACAAATCACAAAAAGAAGATACGGGAAACAAAAGCCAGGATGTTTTGTTTTCGGAAAACCAATTTTGTTCACTCTCGGTTTGGTACTTACAACGCTTTACTCCTTGGGTATTTAAATCTGAAATTTTTACCAGACATTCGTCACTGTGTCTATTGAGTTTTGATTGGGATTTGAGCCCCAGATTCGTCCCACAAGATTGACAATAATTTTTTTATTCATCACTGCCACGACTGAAAGAAAGGTTTGTTTGTGTGTGAAACTGTCTGATTTTTTTCGTGGGTAAATACTCATCCATTTGACCTGAAATTTGTCGCGTTTTGTCCCAAATTCAGTGGAGATTCTTACGTGGAATTTCAGGAAAAAACTATTTCGCGAGAATTTTTCTGAAATTTTGTGCAAACCAAGGCTATCCTCTACCAAAACTTGTGAAATTTCACCCTACTTTCTGCAATTTTATTTTGGGTCCGTATTGCGCTGAAAAAATTCACACAAGTACTTTCATATGTTGTTTGCACCCAGGTAAGGAGGCTTGTCCATAAACAAATCACAAAAAGAAGATACGGGGAAGAAAAGCCATGACGTTTTGTTTTTGGAAAACCAGTTTTGTTCACTCTCGGTATGGGACTTACTACGCCTTACTCCTTGCGTATTTTGGTATGAAATTTTTACTAGACATTCGTCACTGTGTCTATTGAGTTTTGGCTGAGATTTGAGCTCTAGATTTGTCCCACAAGATTGCCAATAAATTTTTTATTCATCACTGCCAGGGCTGAAAGGAAGGTTCGTTTGAGTGTGAAAATGTCTGATTTTTTTTCGTGGGTAAATACTAATCCGTTTGACCTGAAATTTGTCGGGTTTTGTCCTAAATTCAGTGGAGATTCATACGTGGAATTTCATAAAAAACCTATTTTGGGAGAATTTTTCAGTTTTTTTTGCAAACCAAGGCCGTCCTCTACCAAAACTTGTGAAATATTGCCCTACTTTTTACAATTTTATTCTAGGTCTGTATTGCGCTGAAAAAATTCAAGCAAGTACTTTCATATGTTGTTTGCACCAAGGTAAGGAGGCATGTCCATAAACAAATCACAAAAAAAAAGATACGGGGAAGAAAAGCCAGGACGTTTTGTTTTCGGAAAACCAGTTTTGTTCACTCTCGGTCTGGGACTTACTACGCCTTACTCCTTGGGTATTTTGGTCTGAAATTTTTACCAAACATTCGTTACTATGTCTATTGAGTTTTGGCTAAGATTTGAGCCCTAGATTCTTCCCACAAGATCGGCAATAAAATTTTTATTCATCACTGTCAGGGCTGAAAGGAAGGTTCTTTTGTGTGTGAAACTGTTTGATTTTTTTCGTGGGGGAATACTCATCCGTTTGACCTGAAATTTCTCTCGTTTTCTCCCAAATTCAGTGGAGATTCTTACGTGGAATTTTAGGAAAAATCTGTTTCGGGAAATTTTTTCAGAAATTTTGTGCAAACCAAGGCTATCCTTTACATAAATTTGTGGAATTTCGCCCTACTTTCTGCAGTTCTATTTTGGGTCCGTATTGCGCAGAAAAAATTCACACAAGTATTTTCATATGTTGTTTGCACCCAGGTAAGCAGGTAGGTGTATAAACAAATCATAAAAAAAAAATACATGGAAGAAAATCTAGGACGTTTTGTTTTTGGAAAACAAGTTTTGTTCACTATCGGTCTGTGACTTACTACGCCTTACTCCTTGTGTATTTTGGTCTGAAATTTTTACCAGACATTCGTCACTGTGTCTATTGAGTTTTGGCTGAGATTTGGCCCCAGATTCGTCCCACAAGATGTTCAATAAATTTTGTATTCATCACTGCAGAGCTGAAAGGAAGGTTCTTTTGTGTGTGAAACTGTTTGATTTTTTTCGTGGGCGAATACTCTTCCCTTTGACCTGAAATTTGTCTCGTTTTGGCCCAAATACAGTGGAGATTCTTACCTGGAATTTAAGAAAAAAAACTCTTTCGGGAGAATTTTTCTGAAATTTTGTGCAAACCAAGGCTATCCTCTACCAAAACTTGTGGAATTTCGCCATACTTTCTGCAATTTTATTCTAAGTCCGTATTGCGCTGAAAAAATTTACAAAAGTACTTTCATATGTTGGTTACACCCAGGTAAGGAAGCACGTCCATAAACAACTCACAAAAGGAAGATACGGGGAAGAAAAGTAAGGACGTTTTGTTTTCGAAAAACCAGTTTTGTTCACTCTCGGTCTAGGACTTAGTACGCCTTACTCCTTGGGTATTTTGGTTTGAAATTTTTACCAGACATTCGTCACTGTGTCAATTGAGTTTTGGCTGAGATTTGAGCCACGGATTCGTCCCACAAGATTGAGAATAAATTTCTTATTCATCACTGCCAGGGCTGAAAGGATGGTTCTTTTGTGTGTGAAAATGTTTGATTTTTTTCGTGGGTGAATACTCATTCGTTTGACCTGAAATTTGTTGCGTTTTGTCCTAAATAAAGTGGAGATTCATACGTGGAATTTCAGTTAAAAACTGTTTCGGGAGAATTTTACAGAAATTTTGTGCAAACCAAGGTTCTCCTGTACCAAAACTTGTGGAATATCGCCCTACTTACTGCAAATTTATTCTGGGTCCGTTGCGCTGAAAAAATTCTCACAAGTACTTTCATATGTTTTTTGCACCCAGGTAAGGAGGCAAGTCCATAAACTTATCACAAAAGGAAGATACGGGGATTAAAAACCAGGACGTTTTGTTTTCGAACAACCAGTTTTGTTGAGTCTCGGTCTGGGAATTACTACGCCTTACTCCTGGGGTATTTTGGTATGAAATTTTTACAAGAAATTCGTCACTGTGTCTATTGAGTTTTTTCTAAGATTTGAGCCCCAGTTTCGTCCCAGAAGATCAACAATAAATTTTTATTCATCATTGCCAGGGCTGAAAGGAAAGTTCTTTTGTGTGTGAAACTGTTTTATTTTTTCAAGGGTGAATACTCTACCATTTGACTTGAAATTTGTCGCATTTTTTCCCAAATTCAGTGGAGATTATTTCGTGGAATTTTAGGAAAAAACTGTTTCGAGACAATTTTTCATAAATTTTGTGTAATCCAAGGCAATCCTTTACCAAAACTTATGGAATTTCGCCCTACATTCTGCAATTTTATTCTGGGTCCGTATTGTGTTGAAAAAAATTCACACAAGTACTTTCATATGTTGTTTGCACCCAGGTAAGGAGGCACGTTTTGTTTTCGGAAAACTAGTTTTGTTCACTCTCGGTCTGGGACTTACTACGCCTTACTCCTTGGGTATTTTGGTATGAACTTTTTACCAGACATTAGTCACTGTGTCTATTGACTTTTGGCTGAGATTTGAGCCCCGAATTCGTCCCAAAAGACCGGCAATAAATTTTTTATTCATCATTGCCAGGGCTGAAAGGAAAGTTCTTTTGTGTGTGAAACTGTTTGATTTTTTTCGTGGGTGAATACTCATCCGCTTGACCTGAAATTTGTTACGTTTTATCCCAAATTTAGTGGAGATTTTTACGTGGAATTTCAGGAAAAAACTGTTTCGGGAGAATTTTTCTGAAATTTTCTGCAAACCAAGGCTATCCTCTACCAAAACTTGTGGAATTTCTCCCTATTTTCTGCAATTTTATTCTGGATTCGTATTGCGATGAAAAAAAAATTCACACAAGTACTTTCATATGTTGTTTGTACCCAGGTAAGGAGGCACGTTCATAAGCAAATCACAAAAAAAAAGATACGGGGAAAAAAAGTCAGGGGGTTTTGATTTCGAAAAACGAGTTTTGTTCACTCTCGGTCTGGGACTTGCTACGCCTTACTCCTTGGGTATTTTCGTATGAACTTTTCACCAGACATTAGTCACTGTGTCTATTGAGTTTTGGCTAAGATTTGAGCCCCGAATTCGTCCCAAAAGATCGGCAATAAATTTTTTATTCATCATTGCCAAGGCTGAAAGGAAGGTTCTTTTGTGTGTGAAACTGTTTGATTTTTTTTCAAGGGTGAATACTCATCTGTTTACCTGAAATTTGTTGTGTTTTTTCCCAAATTCAGTGGAGATACTTATGTGGAATTTCAGGAAAAAACTATTTCGGGAGAATTTTTCTGTAATTTTCTATCCTCTACCAAAACTTGTGGAATTTCGCCCTATTTTCTGCAATTTCATTCTGGCTTTGTATTGCAATGAAAAAAATTCACACAAGTACTTTCATATGTTGTTAGCACCCAGGTAAGGAGGCACGTCCATAAACAAATCACAAAAGAAGATACGGGGAAAAAAAGCCAGGAGGTTTTGATTTCGAAAAACCAGTTTTGTTCACTCTCGGTCTGGGACTTACTACACCTTACTCCTTGAGTATTTTGGTCTGAATTTTTTACCACAAATTCGTGACTGTGTCTATTGAGTTTTGGCTGAAATTTGAGCCCCAGATTCGTCTCACAAGATTGACAATAAATTTTTTATTCATCACTGCCAAGGCTGAAAGGAAGGTTCTTTTGTGTGTGAAACTGTTTGATTTTTTTTCGTGCGTGAATACTCATGCTTTTGACCTGAAATTTGTCGCGTTTTGTCCCAAATTCAGTGGATATTCTTACATGGAATTTCATGGAAAAACTATTTCGGGAGAGTTTTTCAGAAATTTTGTGCAAACCAAGGGTATCTTCTACCAAAACTTGTGGAATTTTTCCCTACTTTCTACAATTTTATTCTGGGTCCGCATTGCGCTGAAAAAATTCACACAAGTACTTTCATATGATATTTGCACCAAGGTAAGGAGGCACGTTCATAAAAAAATCACAAAAAGAAGATACGTGGAAGAAAAGACAGGACGTTTTGTTTTCGGAAAATAAGTTTTTTTCACTCTCGGTCTTGGACTTAATACGCCTTACTCCTTGGGTATTTTGGTCGAAACTTTTTACCACACATTCGTCACTTCGTCTATTATGTTTTGGTTGAGATTTGAGCCCCAGATTCTTCCCACAAGATTGGCAATGAATGTTTTATTCATCACTGCCAGAGCTGAAAGGAAGGTTCGTTTGTGTATGAAACTGATTGATTTTTTTTTGTGGGTGAATACTCACTCGTTTGACCTGAAATTTGTCGCGTTTTGTCCAAAATTTAGTGGAGATTCTTACATGGAATTTTAGAAAAAAACTGTTTCGAGAGAATTTTTCTGAAATTTTGTGCAAACCAAGGTATCCTCTACGACACTTGGGGAATTTCGCCTTACTTTCTGCTATTTTATTCTGGGTTCGTATTGCGCTGAAAAAATTCACACAAGTACTTTCATATGTTGTTTGCACCCAGGTAAGGAGGCATGTCATTAAACAAATCACAAAAAGAAGATATGGGGAAGAAGATCCAGGACGTTTTGTTTTCGGAAAACTAGGTTTGTTCACTCTTGATCTGGGATATACTACGCCTTACTCCTCTGGTATTTTGGTCTTAAATTTTTGCCAAAAATTCGTCAATGTGTCTATTGAGTTTTGGCTGAGATTTGAGCCCCAGATTCATTCCACAAGATCGGCAATAAATCTTTTATTCATCACTGCCAGAGCTGAAAGCAAGGTTCTTTTTTGTGTGAAACTTTTTGATTTTTTTTAGTGGTTGAATACTCATCCGTTTGACCTAAAATTGGTCCAGTTTTGTCCCAAATACAGTGGAGATTCTTACGTGGAATTTCAAGAAAAAACTGTTTCGGGAGAATTTTTTAAAAATATTGTGCAAACCAAGACTATCCTCTACCAAAACTTGTGGATGTTCGCCCTACTTTCTGCAATTTTATTCTAGGTCCATATTGTGCTGAAAAAATTCACACAAGTACTTTGATATGTTGTTTGCACCCAGGTAAGGAGGCACGTCCATAAACAAATCACAAAAAGAAGATACGGGGAAGAAAATCTTGGACGTTTTGTTTTAAGAAAACCAGTTTCGTTCACTCTCGGTCTTGAACTTACTACGCCTTACTCCTTGGGTATTTTGGTCTTAAAATTTTACCAGACATTCGCCACTGTGTCTATTGAGTTTTGACTGCAACTTGAGCCCTAGATTCGTCTCACAAGATTGGCAATAAAGTTTTTACTCATCACTGCCAGGGCTGAAAGGAAGGTTCTTTTGTGTGTGAACCTTTTTGATTTTTTTCGTGGGTGAATACTCATCCGTTTGACCTAAAATTGGTCCAGTTTTGTCCCAAATTCAGTGGAGATTCTTACGTGGAATTTCAGGAAAAAACTGTTTCGGGAGAATCTTTTCCAAATTTTGTGCAAACCAAGACTATCCTCTACCATAACTTGTGGATTTTAGCCCTACTTTCTGCAATTTTATTCTGGGTCCGTATTGTGCTGAAAAAATTCAAACAAGTACTTTGATATGTTGTTTGCACCCAGGTAAGGAGGCACGTCCATAAACAAATCACAAAAAGAAGATACGGGGAAGAAAATCCAGGACGTTTTGTTTTAAGAAAACCAGTTTTGTTCACTCTCGATCTTGAACTTACTACTCCTTACTCCTTGGGTATTTTGGTCTTAAATTTTTACCATACATTCTTCACTATGTCTATTGAGTTTTGGCTAAGATTTGAGCCTCAGATTTTTCCCACAAGATCGGAAATGAATGTTTTATTCATCATTGCCGGGCTGAAAGGAAGGTTCTGTTGTGTACGAAACTGATTGATTTTTTTTTTGGGTGAATACTCACCTGTTTGACCTGAAATTTGTCGCGTTTTGTCCGAAATTCAGTGGAGAATCTTGCGTGGAATTTCAGTAAAAAACTGTTTCCGGAGAATTTTTCAGAAATTTTGTGCAAACCAAGACTATCCTCTGCCAAAACTTGTGGAATTTCGCCCTACTTTCTGCTATTTTATTCTGGATCCGTATCGTGCTGAAAAAATTCACACAAGTACTTTCATATGTTGTTTGCACCCAGGTAAGGAGGCACGTCCATAAACATATCACAAAAAGAAGATACGGGGACGAAAAGCCAGGACGTTTTGTTTTCGGAAAACCAGTTTTGTTGACTCTCGGTATGGGACTTACTACGCCTTACTCCTCTTGTATTTTGGTCTTAAATTTTTACCAGACATTTGTCACTGTGTCTTTTGAGTTTTGGCTGGTATTTGAGCCCCAGATTTGTCCCACAAGATCGGCAATACATTTTTTATTCATCACAGCCAGTGCTGAAAGGAAGGTTCTTTTGTGTGTGAAACTGTTTGATTTTTTTCGTGGGTGAATACTCGCCCGTTTGATATGAAATTTGTCGCGTTTTGTTTTAAATTCAGTGGAGATTCTTACGTGGAATTTAAGGATAAAACTGTTTCGAAAGAGTTTTTCAGAAATTTTGTGCAAACCAAGGCTATCCTCTACCAAATCTTGTGGAATTTCGCCTTACTTTCTGCAATTTTATTCTGGATCCAGATTGCGCTGAACAAATTCACACAAGTACTTTCATATGATGTTTTCACCCAGGTAAGGAGGCACGTCCATAAACGAATCAGAAAAAGAAGATACGGGGAAGAAACGCCAGGATGTTTTATTTTCGGAAAAACAGTTTTGTTCACTCTCGGTCTAGGATATACTACGCCTTACTCCTCTGGTATTTTGGTCTTAAATTTTTATCATACATTTGTCACTGTGTCTATTCATTTTTGGTTGAGATTTGAGCCCCAGATTCGTCCCACAAGATCGACAATAAATTTTCCATTCATCGTTGCCAGGGCTAAAAGGAAGGTTCTTTTGTGTGTGAAACTGTTTGATTTTTTTCGTGGGTGAATACTCATCCGAATGACCTGAAATTTGTCGCTTCTTGTCCCAAATTCAATGTATATTTTTACGTGGAATTTCAGGAAAAAACTATTTCGGAAAATTTTCTCAAAAATTTTGTGCAAACCAAGACTATCCTCTACTAAAACTTGTTGAATTTCGCCTTACTTTCTGCAATTTTATTATGGATCCGTATTGCGCTAAAAAAATTCACACAAGGACTTTCATATGTTGTTTGCACCCAGGTAAGGAGGCACGTCCATAAACAAATTACAAAAAGAAGTTACGGGGAAGAAAAACCATGATGTTTTGTCTTCAGAAAACCAATTTTGTTCACTCTCGGTCTGGGACTTACTACGCCTTACTCCTTGGATATTTTTGTCTGAAATTTTTACCAGACAATCGTTACTGTGTCTATTGAGTTTTTGTTGATATTTGAGCCCTAGATTCGTCCCACAAGATGGGCAATAAATTTTTTATTTATCACTACCAGGGCTGAGAGGAAGGTTCGATTGTGTTTGAAACTGTTTCATTTTTTCGTGGGTGAATACTCATCCGTTTGACTAGAAATTTGTTGCGTTTGTTCCCAAATTCAGTGGAGATTCTTACATGGAATTTCAGGAACAAACTGTTTCGGGATATTTTTTCAGAAATTTGTGCAAACCAAGGCTATGCTCTACCAAAACATGTTGAATTTCGCCCTACTTTCTACAATTTTATTCTGGGTCCAGATTGCGCTGAAAAAATTCACACAAGTACTTTCATATGATGTTTGCACCTAGGTAAGGAGGCACGTCCATAAACGAATCACAAAAAGAAGATACGGGGAAGAAAAGCCAGGACATTTTGTTTTCGGAAAACCAGTTTTGTTCACTCTCGGTCTGTGATATACTACGCCTTACTCCTCTGGAATTTTGGTCTTAAATTTTTATCAGACATTCATCACTGTGTCTATTGAGTTTTGGCTGAGATTTGAGTGCCAGATTCGTCCCACAAGATCGGCAATAAATTTTTTATTTATCACTGATAGGGCTGAAAGGAAGGTTCGTTTGTGTGTGAAACTGTTTGATTTTTTTCGTGGGCGAATACTCATCCGTTTGACCAGAAATTTGTCATGTTTGTTCCCAAATTCAGTGGAGATTCGTACGTGGAATTTCAGGAAAAATCTATTTCGGGGGAATTTATCAGAAATTTTGTGCAAACCCAGGCTATCCTCTTCCAAAACTTGTGGAATTTCGCCTTACATTCTGTAATTTTATTTTGAGTCCGTATTGTACTGAAAATAATTCACACAAGTACTTTTGTATGTTGTTTGGACCTATGTAAGGAAGCACGTCCATAAAAAAAATCTCAAAAAGAAGATACGGGGAAGAAAAGCCAGGATGTTTTGTTTTCGGAAAACAAGTTTTGTTCACTCTCGGTCCGGGACTTACTACGCCTTACTCCTTGGATATTTTAGTCTGAAATTTTTGCTAGACATTCGTCACTGTGTCTATTGAATTTTGGGTTATATTTGAGCCCCAGAATCGTCCCACGAGATCGACACTAAGTTTTTTATTTATCATTGTCGGGGCTGAAAGGAAGATTCTTTTGTGTGTGAAACTGTTTGATTTTTTTAGTGGGTGAATACTCATCCTTTTGACCTGAAATATGTCGCATTTTTTCCCAAATTCAGTGGAGATTCTTACGTGGAATTTCAGGAAAAAAACTATTTCTGGGGAATTTTTCAGAAATTTTGTGCAAACCAAGGGTATCCTCTACCAAAACTTGTGGAATTTCGTCCTACTTTCTGCAATTTTATTCTGACTCCGTAGTGCACTGAAAAAATTCACACAAGTACTTTTGTATGTAATTTGCACCCAGGTAAGGAGGCACGCCAATAAAAAAATCAGAAAAAGAAGATACGGGGAGAAAATGCCAGGACGTTTCATTTTTGGAAAACCAATTTTGTTCACTCTCGGTCCGGGACTTACTACGCCTTACTCCTTGAGTATTTTGGTCTTTAATTTTTACCAGACATTCGTCACTATGTCTATTGAGTTTTGGCAGATATTTGAGCCCCAGAATCGTCCCACGAGATCGACACTAAGTTTTTTATTTATCATTATCGGGGCTGAAAGGAAGATTCTTTGGTGTTTGAGACTGTTTGATTTTTTAGTGGGTGAATACTCATCCTTTTGACCTGAAATATGTTGCGTTTTTTCCCAAATTCAGTGGATATTCTTACGTGGAATTCCAGGAAAAAACTATTTCGGGGGAATTTTTCAGAAATTTTGTGCTAACCAAGGCTCTACCAAAACTTGTGAAATTTCGTCCTATTTTCTGCAATTTTATTCTGACTCCGTAGTGCACTGAAAAAATTAACACAAGTACTTTTGTATGTTGTTTGCACCCAGGTAAGGAGGCACGTCAATAAAAAAAATAAGAAAAAGAAGATACGGGGAGAAAATGAAAGGACGTTTCATTTTCGGAAAACCAGTTTTGTTCACTCTCGGTCTGGGACTTACTACGCCTTACTCCTTGAGTATTTTGGTCTGTAATTTTTACCAGAAATTCGTCACTATATCTATTGAGTTTTGGCTGATATTTGAGCCCCAGAATCGTCCCACGAGATCGACACTAAGTTTTTTATTTATCATTGTCGGGGCTGAAAGGAAGATTCTTTTGTGTGTGAAACTGTTTGATTTTTTTCGTGGGTGAATACTCATCCTTTTGACCTGAAATATGTCGCGTTTTTTCCCAAATTCAGTGGAGATTCTTACGTGGAATTTCAGGAAAAAACTGTTTCGGGAGATTTTTTCTGAAATTTTGTGCAAACCAAGGGTATCCTCTACCAAAACTTGTGGAATTTCGTCCTACTTTCTACAATTTTTATTCTGAGTCCGTATTGCACTGAAAAAAATTCACGCAAGTACTTTTGTATGTTGTTTGGACCTAGGTAAGGAGGCACGTCCATAAAAAAATCTCAAAAAGAAGATACGGGGAAGAAAACTTAGGACGTTTTGTTTTCGGAAAACAAGTTTTGTTCACTCTCGGTCCGGGACTTACTATGCCTTATTCATTGGATATTTTAGTCTGAAATTTTTACCAGACATTCGTCACTGTGTCTATTGATTTTTGGCTAAGATTTGAACCCCAGATTCCTCCAACAAGATCGGCAATAAGTTTTTTATTCACCACTGCCAGGGCTGAAAGGAAGGGTCTTTTGTGTGTGAAACTGTTTGATTTTTTTCGTGGGTGAATACTCATCTGTTTGACCAGAAATTGGTTGCGTTTTGTCCCAAATTCAGTGGAGATTCTTACGTGGAATTTCAGGAAAAACCTATTTCGGAAGATTTTTTTTGAAATTTATGCAAACGAAGGCTATGCTCTACCAAAACTTGTGGAATTTCGCCATACTTTCTGCAATTATATTCTGGGTCCGTATCGTGCAGAAAAAATTCACACAAGTACTTTCATATGTTGGTTGGACCCAGGTAAGGAGGCACGTCCATAAAAAGAATCACAAAAAGAAGATGCGGGGAAGAATAGCCAAGACGTTTTGTTTACAGAAAACAAGTTTTGTTCACTCTCGGTACGGGACTTACTACGCCTTACTCCTTGAGTATTTTGGTCTGAAATTTTTACCAGACATTCGTCACTGTGTCTATTGAGTTTTGGCTGCTATTTGAGCCCCACATTCATCCCACAAGATCAACAATAAATTTTTTATTTTTCACTGCCGGGGCTGAAATGAAGGTTCTTTTGTGTATGAGTCTGTTTGATATTTTCCGTGGGTTAATAATCATCCGTTTGACCTGAAATTTGTCGCGTTTTGTCCCAAATTCAGTGGAGATTCTTACGTGGAATTCAAGGAAAAACTGCTTCGGGAGAATTTTTCAGAAATTTTGTGTAAACGAAGGCTATCCTTTACCAATACTTGTGAAATTTCGCCCTAGTATCTGAAATTTTTTTCTGGGTCCGTGTTGTGCTGAAAAATTTCACACAAGTACTTTCATATGTTTTTTGCTCCAAGGAAAGGAAGCACGTCCATAAACAAATTACAAAAACAAGATACGGGCGAGAAAATCCAGGACGTTTTGTTTTCGGAAAACCAGTTTTGTTCACTCTAGGTCATGGACTTTCTATGCCTTACTCCTTGGGTATTTTGGTCTGAAATTTTTACCAGAGGTTCGTCACTGTGTCTACTGAGTTTTGGCTGAGATTTGAGCCCCAGATTCGTCCTACGAGACTGTTAATAAATTTTTTATTCATCATTGCCAGGGCTGAGAGGAAGGTTCGTTTGCTTGTGAAGTTGTTTGATTTTTTTCGTGGGTGAATACTCATCCGTTTGACCAGAAATTTGTCGCGTTTTGTCAAACATTCAGTGGAGATTCTTACGTGGAATTTCAGGAAAAACCTATTTCGGAAGATTTTTTGTGCAAACCAAGGCTATCCTGTACCAAAACTTGTGAAATTTCGCCCCAGTATCTGAAATTTTATTCTGGGTCCGTATTGTGCTGAAAAAATTCACACAAGTACTTTCATATGTTTTTTTCCCCAGGTTCCTCCCACGAGACTGTCCATAATTTTTTTTTCATCACTACCAGGCTGAGAGGAAGGTTCGTTTGTGTGTGAAACGGTTTGATTTTTTTCGTGGGTGAATACTCATCCGTTCGACCTGAAATTTGTCGCGTTTTGTCCGAAATTCAGTGGAGATTCTTACGTGGAATTTCAGGAAAAAAACTATTTCGGGAGAATTTTTCAGAAATTTTGTGCAAACAATGGCTATCCTCTTCAAAAACTTGTGAAATTTCGCCCTAGTATCTGAAATTTTATTCTGGGTCCGTATTGGGCTGAAAAAATTCACACAAGTACTTTGATATGGTTTTTGCACCCAGGTAAGGAAGGAGGCACGTCCGTAAACAAATCACAAAAAGAAGATACGGGGGAGAAAATCCAGGACGTTTTCTTTTTGGAAAACCAGTTTTGTTCACTCTCGGCCTAGGACTTACTATGCCTTAATCCTTGGGTATTTTGCTCTAAAATTTTTACCAAACGTTCGTCATTGTGTCTATTGAGTTTTGGCTGACATTTGAGCCCCAGATTTGTCCCACGAGACTATCAATAAATTTTTTATTCATCACTGCCAGGGATGAGAGGAAGGTTTGTTTGTGTGTGAAATTGTTTGATTTTTTGTGTGGATGAATACTCATCCGTTTGACCTGAAATTTCCCGCGTTTTGTCCCAAATTCAGTGGAGATTCTTACGTTGCATTTCAGGAAAAACTATTTCGGGATAATTTTTCAAAAGTTTTGTGCAAAGTAGGCTGTCCTCTACCAAAACTTGTGAAATTTCGCCCTAGTATCTGAAATTTTATTCTGAGTGCGTATTGCGCTTAAAAAATTCACACAAGTACTTTCATATGTTGTTTGCACCCAGGTAAGGAGGCACGTCAATAAACAAATCACAAAAAGAAGATACGGGGGAAAAAAGCCAGGACGTTTTGTTTTTGGAAAACAAATTTTGTTCACTCTCGGTCTGGGACTTACTACACCTTACTCCTTGGGTATTTTGGTCTGAAATTTTTACCAGACCTTCGTCCCTGTGTCTACTGAGTTTTGCTGAGATTTGAGCCCCAGATTCGTCCCACGAGTCTGTCAATAAATTTTTTATTCATCACTGCAAGGGCTGAGAGGAAGGTTCGTTTGTGTGTGAAATTGTTTTATTTTTTTCGTGGGTGAATACTCATCCGTTTGACCTGAAATTTGTTGCGTTTTGTGCCAAATACATAGGAGATTCTTAAGTGGAATTTTAGGAAAAAAATATTTCGGGATAATTTTTCAGAAATTTCGTCCAAACCAAGGCTATCCTCTACCAAAACTTGTGAAATTTCGCTCTAGTATCTGAAATTTTATTCTGCGTCCGTATTGTGCTGAAAAAAATTCACACAAGTACTTTCATATGTTTTTTGCACCCAGGTAAGGAAGCACGTCCATAAACAAAACACAAAAAGAAGATACGGGGTAGAAAAGCCAGGACGTTTTGTTTTCGGAAAACTAGTTTTGTTCAGTCTCGGCCTGGGATTTCCTACGCCTTACTCCTTGGGTATTTTGGTATGAAATTTTTACAAGACTTTTGTCACTGTGTCTACTGAGTTTTGGTTGAGGTTTGAGCCCCAGGTTCGTCCCACGAGACTTTCAATATATTTTTAATTCATTTCTGCCAGGGCAGAGAGGAAGGTTCGTTTGTGTGTGAAACTGTTTGATTTTTTTCCTAGGTGAATACTCATCCATTTTACCTGAAATTTGTCGCGTTTTGTGCTAAATTCAGTTGAGATTCTTACGTGGAATTTCAGGAAAATACTATTTCGGGAGAATATTTCACAAATTTTGTGCATACCAAGGCTATCCTCTACCAAAACTTGTGAAATTTCGCCCTAGTATCTTAAATTTTATTATGGGTCTGTGTTGCACTGAAAAAATTCACACAAGTACTTTCAAATGTTGTTTGGATCCAGGTAAGGAGGCACGTCCATAACCAAATCACAAAAAGAAGATACGGGGGAGAAAAGCCAGGACGTTTTGTTTTCGTAAAACCAGTTTTGTTCACTCTCGGTCTGGGACTTGCTACGCCTTACTCCTTCGGTATTGTGCTCTGAAATTTTTACCAGACATTTGTCACTGTGTCTACTTAGTATTGGTTGAGATTTGAGCGCCAGATTCGTCCCACGAGACTGTCAATAAATTTTTTATTAATCACTGCCAGGGCTGAGAGGAAGGTTCTATTGTGTGCGAAACTGTTTGATTTTTTTCGTGGGTGAATACTCATCCGTTTGACCTGAAATTTGTCATGTTTTGTCCCAAATTCAGTGGAGATTCTTACGTGAAATTTCAGGAAAAAAACTATTTCGGGAGAATTTTTCTGAAATTGTGTGCACACCAAGGCTATATCCTCTACCAAAACTTGTGAAATTTCGCCCTAGTATTTCAAATTTTTTTCTAGGTCCGTATTGCGCTGAAAAAATTCACACAAGTACTTTCATATGTTGTTTGCACCCAGGTAAGGAGGCACGTCCATAAACAAATCACTAAAAAAAGATACGGTGAAGAAAAGCCAGGACGTTTTGTTTTCGGAAAACAAGTTTTGTTCACTCTCGGTCTGGGACTCATTATGCCTTACTCCTTGGGTATTTTGGTATGAAATTTTTACAAGACGTTCGTCCAACGAGACTGTCAATAAATTTTTTATTCATCACTGGCAGGGCTGAGAGGAAGGTTCGTTTGGGTGTGAAACTGTTTGATTTTTATCGTGGGTTAATACTCATTCGTTTGACCTGAAATTTGTCGCGTTTTGTTCCAAATTCAATGGAGATTCTTACGTTCAATTTCAGGAAAAAACTATTTCGGGAGAATTTTTCAGAAATTTTGTGCAAACCAAGGCTATCCCTTATCAACACTTGAGAAATTTCGCCATAGTATCTGAATTTTTATTCTGGGTCCGTATTGCGCTGAAAAAATTCACACAAATACTTTCATATGTTGTTTGCACCCAGGTAAGGAGGCACGTCCATAAACAAATCACAAAAAGAAGATACGGGGCAGAAAAGCCAGGACGTTTTGTTTTCTGAAAACCAGGTTTGTTCACTCTCGGTCTGGGCATTACTACGCCTTACTCCTAGGGTATTTTGGTCTGAAATTTTTATCAGACGTTCATCATTTTGTCTACTGAGTTTTGGATGGGATTTGAGCCCCGGTTTCGTCCCACGAGACTGTCAATAAATTTTTTATTCAACACTGTCAGGGCTGAGGGGAAGGTTCGTTTGTGTGTGAAACTATTTGATTTTTTTCGTGGGTGAATACTCATCCGTTTTACCTAAAATTAGTCGCGTTTTGTCCCAAATTCAGAGAAGATTCTGATGTGGAATATCAGGAAAAAAACTATTACGGGATAATTTTCAAGAATTTTTGTGCAAACCAAGGTTATCCTCTACCAAAACTTGTGAAATTTCACCCCAGTATCTTAAATTTTATTCTGGGTCCGTATTGCGCTGAAAAAATTCACACAAGTACTTTCATATGTTGTTTGAACCCAGGAAAGGAGGCACGTGCATAAAAAAATCACAAAAAGAAGATACGGGGGAGAAAACGCACGACGTTTTGTTTTCGGAAAACCAATTTTGTTCACTCTCGGTCTGGGACTTACTTCGCCTTATTCCTTGGGTATTTTGGTCTGAAATTTTTACCAGACGTTCGTCACTTTGTCTACTGTGTTTTGGCTGAGACTTGAGCCCAGGTTTCGTCCCACGGGACTGTCAATAAATTTTTTATTCATCACTGTCAGTGCTGAGATGAAGGTTCGTTTGTATGTGAAACTGTTTGATTTTTTTCGTCGGTCAATACTCATCCGTTTGACCTGAAATTAGTCGCGTTTTGTCCCAAATTCAGAGAAGATTCTTATGTGGAATATCAGGAAAAAAATATTTGGGAATAATTTTTCATAAATTTTGTGCACACCAAGGCTATCCTCTACCAAAATTTGTGAAATTTCGCCCAAGTATCTGAAATTTTATTGTGGGTACCTATTGCGCCGAAAAAATTCACACAAGTACTTTCATATGTTGTTTGAACCCAGGTAAGGAGGCACGTGCATAAAAAAATCACAAAAAGAAGATACGGGGGAGAAAAGCCAGGACGTTTTGTTTTCGGAAAACCAGTTTTGTTCACTCTCGGTCTGGGACTTACTACGCCTTACTCCTTGGGTATTTTTGGTCTGAAATTTTTACCAGACGTTCGTCACTGTGTCTACTGTGTTTTAACTGAGATTTGAGCCCCAGATTCATCCCACGAGACTGTCAATAAATTTTTATTCATCAGTGCCAGGGCTGAGAGGAAGGTTCATTTGTGTGTGAAACTGTTTAATTTTTTTCGTGAGTGAATACTCATCCGTTTGACCTGAAATTAGTAGCGTTTTGTCCCAAATTCAGTCGAGATTCTTACGTGGAATATCAGGAAAAACCTATTTCGGGATAACTTTTCAGAAATTTTGTGCAAACCAAGGATATCCTCTACCAAAACTTGTGAAATTTCGCCCTAGTATCTGAAATTTTATTCTGGGTCTGTATTGAGCTGAAAAAATTCACACAAGTACTTTCATATATTGTTTGAATCCAGGTAAGTAGGCACGTCCATAAACAAATACAAAAAAGAAGATACGGGGGAAAAAACCAAGGACGTTTTGTTTTCAGAAAACCAGTTTTGTTCACTCTCGGTCTGGGACTTACTACACCTCTCTCCTTGGGTATTTTGGTCTGAAATTTTTACCAGACGTTCGTCACTGTGTCTACTGTGTTTTGACTTAGATTTGAGCCCCGGATTCGTCCCACGAGACTG
>Ga0123342_1002705_pt1 | contig 29166 bp, 11 predicted proteins | sample Turbeawhitnodule_FD_89960 | JGI IMG/M metagenome (GOLD analysis project Ga0123342, IMG submission 89960) | Root nodule microbial communities of legume samples collected from Mexico - Turtle bean Mexico white nodule | ecosystem: Host-associated > Plants > Roots > Nodule | place: Mexico: Nepantla... | reverse complement strand
CTTTGTGACTCACTGTGGTTGGAACTCCATTCTTGAAAGCTTGAATGCTGGATTGCCAATCATCACATGGCCTATGTTTGCAGAGCAATTTTTTAATGAGAGGTTGCTAGTTGATGTGTTGAAAGAGCAATTTTTTTTATGGAGTTCCAGTGAGAGCTAAAGAAAACAAGTTTTGGGCATTCAGTGGCAAGGGTGATGTGGTGGGAAGGGAGAAGATGGCCAATGTTGTGGTACAGTTGATGGAGAAAGAAGAGGGCAAAGAAATGAGGAGGAGAGCAAGGAAACTCAGTGACGCTTCCAAGAAGACTATAGAGAAGGGTGGACACTCTTACAACAACTTGATTTAGTTGATAGATGAGCTTAAATCATTGAAGACATCAAAGGCACTTCCAGAAGCAAGTTAGATAATTGAAATGGAGAAGCAATCTAGTGGTTCTAGGAGGTGCATGTGGTGAAGCCTTTTAATAAGATGTGTTAAACAAACCACTGATTAACTGTTTTAGCTGTCTTACGGTTATTTCCGGATGTACGAATCTCTTGATATATTTATCTCCCTGGCTTGTATCTTTGCGTCATAATAATATAAAATAGTTTCTCTCTCTTTCTTCTTCTAGCATATTTGCTAAACTCGATGTTTATCAAGAATTTTTCAACTATAAGCAATAAAATTAGCTTCTATTTGCATGGCTTCTTCCATGCATGACACTCTTCTTCTCACCAAAACAGTAGGTCTATTTCCTTCCTTTGAAATCTGGAACAAACTACACGTTTATAATGTTTCTCAATCAAGAACCAAAATTAAGAAGCTCAAAATCTAACTTCGCACTCCAGAGGGCACTTTAGAGGAGAGGGCTATCACTACCTATCTTTTTTATATCAACAAGATTGTTTTTTGCATTGATTTTTCAATATCTACACATGATCATGTTGAAATTATATTAGATAGTTTACTTGAAGCCTACGTTATCTTTGTTATGTTTGTTCTTTCTTACACTGATTCTTACTTCATTGAAGACAGTGACACGTTGATTCTTTTTTAGGGTCTGGAGAAAGCAAAGAAAGTTGAAAAAACGAGAAAAGAATTGGGTTAAAACACGAAAAACAATGAAAGTTTTTTTTGTCAGAATTTTCTTTGATTTCAGTGAAGGGATTTGAAGGAATTTAAAGAGAAAGTTGATTATATATTATTTTTTAATAAAATTTAATAAATTTTATACTAATTATATATATATATAAATTAGATTTTAATATATACATATAATATTTATAATTTCTTTATTAATTATTAATATTAATTTTCATATTATAATAAAATAAAAAAATAAAAAAAGATTAATTTTAATTTTAATTATTAATACTTATTTTTATTAATATTTAATATTAGTTTTTTATTTGAATTTATTTTTATTTTAATATATATTTCTAAATTCTTTTATATTAAATTATTTTATAATTTTTTTAAAATTTATTATATTTATCAAATTTGTAAACTTATATTTTATATATTTTACATTTTAAAAAAATTAAAAAATCTTACATTTTAAAAAAATTAAAAAAAAATTCACAATCATCATATCACTCACTAACTTCAATAAACTTTCTTCACAAGTCTACTCTAACGTACCCCAATCCAAACAACCTCACTTTTCTCTCAAATCACTCCAAATTTACTCCCTCAAATCTCTTCCCCAATTCAAACACATCATCAAGGAGTAAAAATGTTGAAAAAACATAGAACTATTGATTTTAATTCTGTTCGGCTAATCTTAGAAACATTTTTTGGCCTTCAAATACCAAACCTCACCCCTTTGGTTTCTCCAACAGAGGCAATCGTTCTTTCTGCAACTGTTCTACAACCAAGAACAACAGGTTTCTATGATGTTTGTGTATATGCTAAGTTTAATGAAATTATTTTTCTTTATAACACACACTTATTTTACCTATCAGTGTTTTACTACCCTTTTTACATCCTCGCTTAACATGTATGATAACACTCACCTATTTTACACATTAAAGAAAATGAAAATAAATTTTAAAAATTTATAATCAAAATAATACTCTTCTCTACAAGAATTTATTTATTTAAGATCATCCAAATTCATGCCTTCATCAAGTCTTGCTGGGCCTCACTTAGCTAACTAGTTAGTTCATTGACTTACGAACAATTTTTAAAATTTTATATCATGTGTAAATTTATTTTTGATTAAAAAGTAAAAAAAAAATATAACTTTTGTATTATATCACAATATACTGTTGGTGCAAAAAAAAATGAAAAAACGGCGTTTTAATCAGCCGTTGTTTTATACTCGTTTTAATTTTGAAAATGTCACTATATTTTGATAGACAATATTTGATAGTAAAAACTTTATAAAATGTATCGTTTAAATGGACTTTTTTTTCACTAATGTACAATAATAATATTTACAAAGTTTCAGAAACATCAATTAACTAGATAAAACTAAGAAAATCGTATTATTACACATATTATTTTAAAAAAATTATATATATATATATATATATATATTTATTTAACAGAATAGGTTAAGGTTATTAATTTGTTCTTATCCATTTTTGACATATTAAAATGTGTAACAAGTGAAAACGGGACAGAATAGTCCTTGTCAAAACTAAATATTTTGCTAAGTGTTGTATCAATTATTAGAAAGCTAAAGCAAAAATAAGTTATTATAGATTGATGTCTTTGTTCATCATGATGTCGTCCACATATCATTGAAGCTGTTATAGTTCGGAAACACAATACATAATTTGCTTTTTGTTGTTCTAAATTTAGGATGGCAATGAGCAAAATTGACACATAATATAGTTAATTTATTGGTAGCACGTCTGTTTGGTATATACCAGTATATATGCTATACGAATAATCAATTATAAGTGCCAATTTCATTTTTCTCGGTTAAAGCACAAACTCTCTGAATATCTTCAGAGAAAGCTTTAAATAATCATTCTGATGAGGTTTCAGTTAATATTATGAGACTTCTTTTGTTTAGACATTCTTTCTAAGCTTATTCTAGAGTCATCCAAAATACTTGCTATGATATGCCCTTTTGATACCATTTGAAGCTCTTGTCAAATTTGTCAGTTTGCATAATGTTCCTCAAACATTCCACAGTTAAAAATAACTGATCCCACAAAAGCCGAACAAGCAGAAACTATAGAATTCATAAGTCAAGAACAATGGAGAAAGGCAAACTGATCCAACAAACAACAGACAAGACAAACATAAAATGGTACTTGTCCTTGCTAAATGATTACATAAAACGAACTACACTTACCACGTAAGACATGTTTGAGGAAGGGTGAAAGAGATGTGTTGGCTTTGTTTAAGTCTTCACTGAGGGATAAACAACACAATCCATCCTCCTTTTTGGGAAAAGGTAGACAATTTCTACGGAGTTTTCTGAAACAGGTATTGTTCTACTATCTTTCTCTTCTTAGTAATTTCTTTTATTTAATTAGGCCCATGTTATGATTACAAAGAATGAAGGGTCCCCTGGTATTTAACATACGGTTCTGGTTTATTTTTTGGGAAACAGGCTTGAAATTCTCTCTCAGTATCATACAAACTTCTCTCCAAGCTTTATTTCTTTAAAGCAGCATCTACCCCTGAGGAATAGAGCCTCATATATTGAAAAAGCAATGAAAGCTGAATCGCACGACCAACTCAATGTCCTTTTTCTTCCATATCCAACACCTGGCCATATGATCCCGATGGTAGTCACTGCAAGACTATTTGCCAAACATGGTGTTAGCGTTACCATTATTGCTACCCAAGCAAATGCTTTAACATTCCAAAAGGCCATTGACCATGACTTCAGTTGTGGATACCACATCAGAACTCAAGTGATTTCATTCCCTGCGGACCAAGTTGGTCTCCCTGATGGGGTTGAAAACATTAAAGATAGCACTACCCCAGAAATGTTGGGTCAAATCAGTCATGGAATATCAATGCTTAAAGATCAAATTGAGCTTCTGTTTCAAGACCTGCAACCAGATTGTATAGTGACTGATGTTTGCTATCCTTGGACAGTGGAGTCTGCTGCAAAACTAGGCATTCCAAGGCTTTTCTTTTACAGCTCAAGCTACTTCTCCAACTGTGTTAGTCATTCTATCAGGAAACATAGACCTCATGAAAGCTTAGTCTCTGATACCCACAAGTTTACAATTCCTGGTTTACCTCAAAGAATAGAGATGACGCCACCGCAGGTAGCGGAATGGGAAAGGACTAAGAATGAAACCACAGGCTATTTTGATGCAATGTTTGAATCGGAGACTGAAAGCTATGGAGCACTGTATAATAGTTTTCATGAACTTGAAAGCGTTTATGAGCAACTTCATCAGAGTGCATTGGGGATCAAATCTTGGACTATTGGACCAGTTTCTTCGTGGGTTAACAAGGATGATGGACAAAAGACTAATAGGGGACACAAGGAGGACCTTGAACAAGAGCCACAATGGCTAAATTGGCTTAACTCTAAGCAAAATGAGTCTGTACTTTATGTATGTTTTGGAAGCCTCATGCGGCTCCCTCATGCTCAACTTGTTGAACTGGCTCATGGGCTTGAGCATTCTGGTCATAGTTTCATCTGGGTCATCAGGAAAAAAGATGGAAATGAGAATGAAGACAGTTTCCTACAAGAGTTTGAGAAGAAGATGAAAAAAAACAAGAAGGGGTTTATCATATGGAACTGGGCACCACAGCTGCTGATATTGGACCACCCTGCAATAGGAGGAATGGTGACTCACTGTGGTTGGAATTCCATTCTTGAAAGTGTGAGTGCTGGATTGCCAATGATCACGTGGCCAATGTTTGCAGAGCAATTTTACAATGAGAAGCTGTTAGTTGATGTGTTGAAGATTGGAGTCCCAGTAGGAGCTAAAGAAAACAAGTTCTGGACAAGCTTGGGAGAGGATGCAGCCGTGGGAAGGGAAGAGATAGTGAAGGTTGTGGTGCTTTTGATGGGAAGTAGCCAAGAGAGCAAAGAAATGAGGAACAGAGCAAGAAAACTTAGTGATGCTGCCAAGAGGACTATAGAGGAGGGTGGACACTCTTACAACAACTTGACTCAGTTGATAGATGAGCTTAAATCATTGAAGATATCTAAAGCACTTGCAGGTTAGATAATTGAAATGGAGCATTAATGTAGTGGTTCAAGGAGGTGCAGCTGGTGATTTTATAATGCATTTTGCTTTTATAACAGGATGAACAACTTCAAGTACTTATGAAGCTCACTGTTTTACATAGATCTAGCTTGTTACTTGTATTGCTGTTTCGGTATAATATTATAGTTTTTCCTATGTAATGTCATTTGCTTGTTTGAAGATTTTGGCTAAGAAAAATGAAATGAAAAACAAGAAAACAAAGACTTACAACTTAACTAAGGGATCGGTAAATTTCCCCTCTAACAAAAAAGGGAGGAAATAATTCTTCTAACTTGGTCTAAATTTCTTATTCAGCATTTCTTTTAGAACAGAGTTTGGAGAATGATAAAGAGCCTATTTGTATTTGAATTCAAATTATTATGAAAATAAGAGTTTCAATACAAATCATTACCCAAGTTTATTTTTTATGAGGACAAAATTTTGTTTTTAAGTTACAAACAGGCTAAAAATCATTGTTTGATGCCATTCAATTTGCCCAAATGAGAAATACTCCAAAACATTATGCAGGAACATAGGCATCCCATACTGTTGAATAATAGACGATCTTCGATCCCTGTACATATATTGAAAAATAAAATTATTATAAAATCCCATTTGTGATGGCCTAAAGTTAAATTTCTTGTTAATCTCAAAGTCGACAAAATTTAATCATACGAAAACCATTTGAATCTCTTTATATAAATTGTAACATTCACTGGAAATCAACGAAATGCTTTACTCATTCTTCAAGTATTATAATATCTTAATACAATGTTCGTATCTATGATTAATATATCAGTTTTACCTTGATTATGGAGCTAGTAAAGCATTATTATTATTATATATACTTTTATAATATAAATTATGATTTGTATATAATGACAAAACCACCGGCCTGTGGTATAATAAGGGAGCAAAAGGTAGGTTATGCTTGCCTTATATAAGGACGGCCCCTTAAAATAACAAGACTCAGTGGAGCTAAATTATTTAATTTCTGGTTTGGATGCAGCCATTTCTGGGAAACAACGAGTTGATGAATATTCAGATTTTGATGTTGTGCTTTGTTTGATGATAACTCAGTTTCTTTTGCAATAATACCAAGTTTCCATGTGTTGTTGTTTTAGTGGTTCCTATTGTTTAACTAGAACAAGTATTCACTGCCTAGGGAACAAAATATATGACATGAACAAGTTCCAAGTCTGATAAATCCACCTATATTTTAACCTGATTATGCAGTTTGATAATCATTTTAACAAGGTTTTTGGCCGTCAACATATAGAAACAGACATTAGCATACTTTTAAGTTTGACTCTTTCAACTTAAAATATGTTAATCTAGTTTTTATCACAACAAAAACAAAAGTAGGAGACAAGAAGAGGCAATTCAAAAGGGTACAATGAACAAGAATAACGGTTTGAGGCAGAAGCTAACGAAAAAAACATGACAAGAATAACGGGGAGAACAAGAACCGGCCAAAAGATCAAGTTAATAATTAACAGAAATGGTTCTTGTCTTAAGTGTGGTGGTTATAAAAAGAACAGCACTTACCACTTGAGAAATGGATGTGGAAAACTGAAAGAAGGGTACGTACTGTGGTTTGTGTTTGGAAAGAGAAGTGTGAGTAGTTTTTTTCTGACCACAGTTTACCATGAAGACAGAGTCGCAAGCCCACCGACTCAATGTAGTTTTTCTACCATATCTATCATCCGGCCATCTGAACCCCATGGTGGACACAGCAAGACTTTTTGCAAGATATGGTGCTAGTGTTACCATTATCACTACCCATGCTAATGCTTTGACATTCCAAAACGCCATAGACAGTGACTTCAATGGTGGATACCACATCAGAACACAACTGGTAGCGTTCCCTGCAGCCCAACTTGGTCTCCCTGAGGGGGCTGAAAACCTCAAAGATGGCACTTCCCCAGATATGGTTGGTAAGATCTTTTATGGTGTGTCGATGCTCCAAGGTCCATTTGAGCGTCTGTTTCAGGATCTGCAACCAGATTGTCTTGTAACTGATCAGCTTTATCCTTGGACAGTTGAATCAGCTGCAAAACTAGGCATTCCAAGGCTTTGCTTTTACAGTGCAAGCCAATTCGCAAGCTGCGCCACTCATTTTATCATAAAGCATAAGCCTCATGAGAGGTTAGTTTCTGCCACCCAGAGGTTCTCAATTCCTGGCCTTCCACATAATATTGAGATGACCACCTTGCAGCTAGAAGAATGGATAAGGACTGAGGATGAAATAGCAGACTTAATGAATGAAGCCAATGAATCAGAGAGCAGAAGCTATGGAACACTGTGCAACAGTTTTCATGAACTTGAAGGTGATTACCAGCATCTTTATCAAAGTACAAAGGGGGTCAAGTGCTGGAGTGTAGGACCAGTTTCAGCCTGGGCTAACAAGGGTAATGAAGACAAGGTCAATAGGGGACACAAGGAGGACCTTGCACAAGATTCAGAGTGGCTACATTGGCTTAACTATAAGCAAAATGAGTCTGTACTTTATGTAAGTTTTGGGAGCCTCACGAGGCTCTCTCATGCTCAAATTGTTGAAATTGCTCACGGGCTCGAAAATTCTGGCTATAGTTTCATCTGGGTTGCACGAAAAAAAGATGAAAATGATAATGGAGACATTTTCCTTCAAGAGTTTGAGGAGAAGATGAGAAAAAACAAGAAGGGTTTTATCATATGGAACTGGGCACCACAGCTGCTGATATTGGAACACCCTGCCATAGGAGGCATAGTGACTCACTGTGGTTGGAATTCCATCCTTGAAAGTGTGAGTGCTGGATTGCCAATGATCACATGGCCAATGTTTGCTGAGCAATTTTACAATGAGAAGCTGTTAGTTGATGTTTTGAAGATTGGAGTCCCAGTGGGAGCTAAAGAAAACAAGTTCTGGACAAGCCTGGGAGAGGATGCAGTGGTGGGAAGGGAAGAGATTGCAAAGGCTGTGGTACAGTTGATGGGAAAAGAAGAGAGCATAGAAATCAGGAGGAGAGCAAGAGAACTTGGAGGTGCTTCCAAGAAAAGTACAGAGGAGGGTGGATCCTCTTACAACAACTTGATGCACTTGTTAGATGAACTAAATTCATTGAAGGCATCTAAAACAACTGAGGAAACAAATTTGAAAATTGAAATGAAGGGATAGCCTTGAAATGAAGGCTTCAAAAAGATAAGGAAAGTGATACTTAAAAACTATTGGAGTTTTATACAATTTTTTTTTTATGTGATAAGTTTAAAAATATATATAATTTTGACAAATTTTTGATGTAATGAGTTTAAAAATAAATATATATAATAAAAGGTAAATTTATAATTAAATTATATAAAAAATATTAAAATAATAATATTGGGAGTTGTAATTTAGTTGTATAAAAAATAGAGTTGTTAATGTATTATTACTCGATTTGAAAATCAATGGAAAATAAAATGACTAAATTAAAACTATTGTTAAAATTTATATATTCTAGTTTTTTTTATTGAGATATGTTTTTGATTATGTTGATTTAACGTTAAATTGTAAATCATGTCTATTTATATTTTTACAATATATAAAATTTAATTATATTCTTTATATATGCTAAAAATAATTATTAACGTTCCAATTTTTGAACAATGCAGTACTTTAGTATCTGGATCGGTATTGTACCCGTATACATACAATATAGGCTATAAATTACATGTTATGACAAGTTGCTTTCTTTTCTTTTAATGGTAGAAAAGAGAGATTAAAATTTGGAGAAAATAACACATACTAGAAATTCATGGTGCACCTGCAACTGTATCATAAACCACAACCCAATAATGAAGGTTAAAAATCCAAATTATGTTCATCTACCAAATCAAAATGGTAAAGCATAAACAACACATTAGAGCTAATTATGATGTGGTATTGTGCTAACTGTCAAGTTTCTTTCCAAATCAGCATTTATGTGATAGCTGTCTTTCTAACAAAAGCACCATAAAAAAAACAAATATGAAACAACCAACTCTTTACATACTCTTAGCAATTAATAAATGTTATAATAAATATATTATGGATTAAAATATGATTTATATTTACTTTAAATTTAAAAAATATATAAGAGAACTAAAGTAAAACTTAAATATGATAAAAATATTTGACATATAAAACTATTTTAAGTTCAATGGAATGTTATTAATAAAATAATTTAAATAAACTAGTGTAAAAAAATTTTTGATGACAGTTTTACAAGACTTTTTATGATGGTTTGTATGACGACATAGAATCAAGAATTATAAAAAAAGTCTACACTTTTTATATTAGTAGAAAAACTAACATAGTAAGTTGATTTACTATGACTATTGTTTATGAACTATCATGTATAAAATATTTGTCTAATATATTTTGACATAACTAATTGGTTAATATACAATTTATATAATAAATTTTTCAAAAATTACAAATATACCATTGTAATAATATTATAATGGGTGATTAACAATCGTTATGAAAATTTGTCATAGATTTCTCATTTTGCATTAGTGATATTACTATTATTTCTCATTTTCATTGATATATTAACAAAAACTGAAGTTTAAAAGAAAAGTATAATAGTTTATGTTATGAAATTGGGAATATATTTTTCTTTGTTCTCTTTTACTATGCATATAGAAGATAATTATTATATTTAAAAATATTATTGAGTGCAAATATGAATATAATATACATACAAAATGAAAAAATATTTATTATATATTATTTAAATAAATTATAATTTAATGTTAGTTTTATTTTAATAATTAATTATATTTTGGAAATATTTTTTTCACTCAACTTATAACTTATGTGGAGATAATACATTATTTTTATTTATCTCTTCTTTTAATGAAAAACAAAGTGAAAAAATATAATTAGAAAATATTAAAAATGGTAATAGTGAAATATTATAACTAGTTATACAAGGTATAACTTTTTATGTGAAAAAAGTTACAACCAATTAAAATAATTTTCTTTAATATGGTTACTAATAATTGTTATAGTATTACATTATTACATCAGTATAGATTTTGATTAAAAAAGAGAAAGAATTGTACTACTTAGTCGTATACATTTAAAGTGAAAGAGATTATTATCTTGATATAAGAAATTATTAATTTATTTGTATGAGTCATTAATATGAGTTAATGTAAAATAAAATAATAAAATTATTTGGATGAGCACGATGACCAGACATGCATCATTGCCATCATCGCTACATGCATTGGTGTGGCAGCTATGATTGCCTTTCTTCGTTATACTCCACACTTCAACGGATGCCATCACGCCACGTCATCTCCGCTACTACTCTCGCGCGCGTCATCTGCTGCTACTCTGTTCCCCGAAGCTTCGATAACTTCCATAACGATTTTACCAACATTGCCACCTTACATAAGCAAACACAAAACAACGTTATTTTTCTTTCACTTCAATTCCTTCAAATCTCAATCCAAAACCAAACACAAAATGACAAATCTCGACGGAAATTCGTCGCCAAAGATACATGTTCAGACTCCGCCAGTGGAGCCTTCAGCGCCGCCCAGCGTGAACCACCGGACGTCGGCCACTAACAGCGGTGGAATAGGCGGAATCCTGCGGCGGTTGGAGAGGGAGGACTTGATGAAGAGAGGGTCGTTGGCACTGAGAGGGATCGCTCTGCTTTTCTCTCTGATTTCATTCATTGTCATGGCCAGCAACAAACACGGCGATTGGAGAGATTTTGATAAATTTGAAGAGTACAGGTAGAAATCTGACACCTCTTTTTAGAGTTTTGGATTAAGAACCATGGGTATTGGTCAAGATTTGAATTTTTTAATGTTCATCGGAGAATTGAGATTTCAGATAAAACTATTCGTTGGTCTGAGTTGTTAGGATAGTTGATTGGTTTTGAGACAGGTAAATGTTAGAAATGTAATGAGATTAATAATAAAGAAGGGTTGGTCTAACCAAAATGACTAGTCTCTCGTGGAGTGAATCAAATCATGTCTCGAATTTCCACTGATAGAATCTTGTGTGTGAATTTTTGTCTCCTGAAGGGAAAAACTGTGATAAACCAACAAAATAATGAGTTTAATTTTACTTTAACACCAGGGATCAATACACTTTAAAGAACATTGAATATTTGAATTAACTGTCAGAACTTGTTCAAACTTAATGTAGTGTCTCAAATTCAGACTTTTAATATGCAGTTAGGTTAAATAGTTTCGAAAAAGTTTTATCACTCCTAATAATGAATCTTGTCACAACAACTCAAGCAAGGTTGTTTCTCACTAGGATATGTAATACATGTGGTTTCTTTTTTTAAAAGTTACACTTTAAAGTAACTGTTATATAAAATGCGTGATCTTTATCATGACAATTATAATTGATCGAACCGCATTACAAAACTTTAATTTGAGATATGTAGATAGTGGATTCACGATAGTAATGAAGTTGAATTGTGATTTGGAGAATGACAGGTATTTGCTAGCTATAGCGATTTTGTCTAGTTTGTACACTGGAGGCCAAGCGTTCCGTCAAATTCATGAACTTTCCACTGCAAAACAATTGCTTAAGCCAAGAATGGCAGCTATGCTTGACTTTTTTGGTGATCAGGTATGACATAATTTTTCTCTTATTTCAATGATCCTGCTTCTTCTTTTTTATCCCATGTCTGATTCTATGGCCTGTGAGGAGTCACTAATCAAGGTCAGTGTGTTGAAGTTCAAGTTAAATTCACTTCCCAAAGGGACTTCTTTTTCATACTAGTTTTGTTTATTTGTGTATGTTTCAGAACTTTTAAAATTACATAACCTTTTGGTTTGTTGATGAGATTCTTTGTAATATATTGCAAATTAAATTAATTTGTTGCCCTTTTGAGGCTGAGTGGCTGAGATATCCCCAGTGTGAAGAGATTATATTGGAAACTTGTGACTTCTTTCAGAAGTTACCTTCACGGAAGTCATGAAAATGAAAGCTTATCTAGATTCAAATATTTAGTAATAAAATGAAATGTTTTTCTGAGGATGCAATGACGTTTTAAGTGCTTCAATAATGCAATCACATGGGAGATTTTTATTGGCCTTAATTATTTGTTTTGGAAAAGTTAATGAATCCAACTGATGGCACCACCATATAATCTTCAGATGATTTATTGGTTGGTAGAGGCTTCATTTTTAATAATTAAAAAATTTATAGTATATATTTTTATTCAAAATCAAAACCTTTATGATTGGCTATGATTTGCGAAATATTTGCCTTGAAGGACTACAAATGTTAATTTTGCAACTTTTTTCGTTGCAGATTATTGCATATCTTTTGATATCATCGGCATCTTCTGCAATTCCATTGACAAATAGAATGAGGGAAGGGGCAGACAATATATTTACAGACACTTCAGCTTCAGCCATTAGCATGTCTATTTTTGCCTTCTTGTGTGTAGCAGCTTCAGCCCTTATTTCTGGCTACAAACTATCAACTCAACCTTACATCTGAAGTCGGAACTGTGCAAAACTCTCCCTATATTGTTTCATACTTTCATACTTCTATACAAATCACATTTTTCTGTATAGTAAAGATGAGAAAGGGAGTCAGGCCTCACCTCTCTGGCTCTGTGCATATGTTAAACAGTGAGATTTGATGTTGATTTCATATACCAATACATGTAATTTTCAATCTCTTTTCTTGTATTTGAGACTGTTTATTGACCAGTTTGGCCAAAAAAAAAACAATGTGGGGAATGCATTATTCATGCCTGACTGTGAGACACACAAGTAATAGAAGTCAGAACTGAAGTTCATTTTGTTTCCATAACAATAAAAGACTTGACTTGTTAAAATTCTAGAGATTTCAGCTTTCAAAATCTAAACACTAGTTTACTACAATATTCTCAGGCGTGGAAATTTTCTGAATTGCTTTTTCTTTTCTAATTAAATAAGAAGTCACTAAACATTTCATTATCATCAAAATTTGCATCAAGGACTTTGTTTTATTTGAGGGCAATAAAGACTTTGAATTGAATATTTATCAAAATTCCTGAGATGGTGTTGTAAATTATGGAAATCCTACCTCCTGATAATCAGTCATCACAAATCATTTAATAAAAACTAAAAGTAGAGAGTGCATAGTACAAATTGCCAGCACAAACATTCTTACAAGATTAAATAATGAAGATTCTTCTAAGAAAACCTTTTTCCCTACAAATACAACAAAAGAATAACAGAATTCATTCGTCAAATCCTATGATATGTTCTATTGGGAGATGAACTTAGCTGACAGGTAGTGTAGCAACAATTTGCTGTCACCATGGCTGTAGTGCCATTCACTAATCTAAATGAGGTAACCAAGTAAACATTGGCAACTCTTTGTCCATATTCTGCTGTGTGACTAACTAAAATCCTACATGCTATACAATAACATATCCAGGATAATATCAATATGTAGAGTTGTGATCCAATTCCAAATTTAGAAGTCCTTTGACAGAAATGACTGAAGGAAGGAGTCATCCTTCTTCTCATCCTTGACATTTGAGTGTGCAGCATCTGAGTACGGTGCATGATCAGTATATGAACCCATTGATTTGTTAAGAGCCGAATGGCCAAAACTTTCTGGGTGCTGGAACCTGTCCTGTGAAAACGATTCTTGATTTCCGGTTGCTGGAAGCCTGGTATTATCGTAGAGAGAATTTTTGAAACCTGATGAGCTAGAATAACAGTTCACTGCCGAGGGTCTTATAGGAGCGGATATGTTGCTGTTCAGGGAATTTCTGTTCATGTTATAACTTGCGCTACCACGTGCAGCAGGCACATCATGGTTGTGTTTCCCTTCATAAGTTGTGATCACAGCTTTGATATCATGTGCAGCTCTCTCAACATGTTTTCTCACTGAACAACCAGGGGCTGTGCATTTGTAATAGCTCCTGCACATGGAATATGAACAACTTAAGTAATGATATTGATGACAGCAACAACAAATGAATTGTAAGGCTTAGAACCATTGACTAAAGGGTCTTTGTTCTCTTCAGTTAATTACCTTGCATTTGGATTTCCTTTCACTACTTTCTGTCCATATTTCCTCCACCTAAAGCCATCATCAAGTATATCAATTTCGCTTGTGGTTTGAACTACAACTCTAGGCTCTCTCACAGTTCTACTCCCTGAGGCGGAATAGTCATCATTTTCATTATCTCCTTTCCTGCAACAATATGAATCAGAATTAGTTATATTTCAAACCAAGTAAACTCTGCATTTTCATTCTAAAATAGTGAATCAGGTTATTAGACTGCCGTCTATCGGTCTTACCATCGTTTGGCCTCTGGTCCAAGGTTATCTTGATCTCCCCCAGAATAACTGGTTTGGGATGTTTGCTCAAACTCTTCCTCTCCTACGGAAGCTGAAGAATCTTCCTGCATGGAGAAATGATCCATTTGTGGATTGCCTAGGGTCACCACTGATTGATCTGAAATCCCCGAGTTTGTGCAAGATGAAGAAGGTTGATGAATTGATTGAGAGTTTGTTCTTCTAGTAGACTGTGGTTTTGGGTGGTTATGATGGCCCTTGTACACTATTTCAGTAATTTGGCCATCCAAAGACATCTCTACTTTCTTCTTCACTAAGCAATTTGGATGTGTGCACTTATAATAACTACGAGGATTTTCACTCCCTTTCACTTGTTTCTGTCCATATTTTCTCCAGTTGAACCCATCTTCTGATCTCTTTTGTTCTCTAACAGACTGAGATGCATTGGGGTAATCAAAACGACTAGATCCAGGAACTGAATTGCTTTGTAATTCTGATTTATCCGATGCCATTTCTGAGGAAAAGCTCTGAATTGAAGGGTATTCAGATTTTGTTGCTGTCCTATCAGATGAAAAATCAGTTCGCTTTGAAGGTTCATTGAATTTCCATATATCTTGTTTCTTAAGTGGTTCCTGCTGTTCAAGTAAAACAAGTAGTTAGAATACAGATCCAAATACACGACAAGAATAACATGTTTCAAGCCATCAATAAATCAAACCTTGTTTACTGTGATTATGCAGCTAATGGATTTCTCGAAACATAGAGACATGCATTGACATACTTTTAGCTTAGACTTTTTCAACTTAGAATATGCTATGCAAGTTTTGTTTTAAGCATTCAAACCGTGTTTATGCCAACAAAAATAAAATAGAAAAATAAGATTAACAAAGAAGAACAAAATAATACAACGGGCCATTAAAAACAATAAAATGACCCCACAAAGCAATCCAAGACAAAGAAAACTTCTGAAGAAACAACATTAGAAACAAGTCCAAATATGTAAATAACAGAAAAGAGAATAAGAACCGGCCTCCAAGTGTCTTTGATGATCAAAGATTAACCAGAAAGACACGCAGAAAATAATACTTGTTTAAGTCAAATGGTGACAAAAAACAACAGTGCTCACCACTTGAAACATGCCTGAGGAAGATTGAATTTGAGTTTGGAAAGAGAAGTCCGAGTAGTTTTTCTCATCCTCCTTGTCACGTTGTTGTTCTTCTCCTGAACCGTTCCTCCAGTTGAAGGTCTGGCCAGCCAAAGGCTCAGTAGTAGGAGATGCAAAAATCTAAAACCACACACATAACACAAAAGAAACCCCCACAATTAGCGATGCCCCACAACATGAAACCAAACCACAGCAGCTTATGTGCATGAGAGAGCTTGTAACTTACATTTGGAGAAGGAGAAAACAAAGAAGAGTTGAAGAACTCAGATGGGCTGAAAGCAGACGAAAAGGCCAAGTAAGAAGAAGGGGAGGCTGGAGAGGGAGAGAGGGGTAGTGAGGGAGGTTGAGCAGACTTGAATTTTGGAACATCAAGAAGTCCAACTTGATGATGATTAAATTCAGAAGTTCCCCAGTTGTTATTATGATCACCCATGGTCATGTTACTAGTATTGTTGTTTGTTACTGTTGTTGGAAAGGAAAGAAGGTGAGTGAAAGATATCCTCTTGGATGAAGAAAAGGTTGGTTGGTTTTGAGTTTATATTGGAAAGACAGAAAGTGGTGTATGGCGTGATATAAGGAGAGGAGACAGAAGTGAATAGTGATGCAGAGGTGCATGATTTTGTGGCAAAGCATGAAATCACCAGCAAAAAGTCTTGGAAGAAGGTGCTTCTAGGAAGCTCAAGAAATGTTTGACCGTGGAAAACTGAATTGGGTCAAGACTTGTGGCTTTGACTGAGCTGCCTCATAGCCTGCCAGCTCGTTGCTACCACCCTTGTTCCATTATAACACAAATTATTGGATCATTTTGTATCACAAGAAATTAAGGTTATGATTATCTTTAATCATTTTTATCTCAACATAGATCAGAATCATATAATATATGTGTAAACAAGAGTAAAGTTTAACTTTGAAAGTTAAACAAAATTAGAAAAAGAGTTAATACATCTGAGTAGTTGGGAGAAAATTAGTGAGTTAAATACCAAACATTTTACATTATGGAGAGAGGGAACTGTGGCTTGTAAATATTATTGGATTGTACTTCTGTCTCATTATGTGGTGCCAATGTCAGAAATCCAATGTTATAAAACAACCTAAATATTCAATGTCTATCTTCAATTATTTATTGGACCGTTTTGTTTGGGGAGCTTTAGGTTGTTTTTTTATTTCTGAATTGGTTAAATAACTATACACGTTTCTTTTTATTTTTTTTTTATGCCTAAAGATTTCTTGTTGGCTTGAGTTACTGAAAGAGATAAGGGAGAATACATCACATTCTAAATAATAATTTTTTTGGCTAAAATATTGTAAGCAGATCGATATTTAAAGAAATAAGAATAAACTGTCATTTAATTTCTGTTCTATAGATCTAAGTTGACGTTATTTAATTAAAACGTGTCTGAATAAACAAAAGGGTTCTATGGTGTAGTGGTTAGCACTCTGGACTTTGAATCCAGCGACCTGGGTTCGACTCCCGGTAGGACCTTTACCTTTTTCAATGTAATTTTTGGAAATTTTTTATGAAAATTTTTACAATCTTAATCTTTAATGTAACTCCTGGAGTAGCTATTTTTTATTTCCAAAAGGGAAAAATTAAATATGTACTAATTATCAATTAAAATATTAACAAAATTTTCAAAAGTAAATCATATCTAGGTCATATGGACACTCATACAAAACTTAACAAAATAATTCTTTTAGGATTAACTTCTAAACTTTCACAAATATCTGCTTATGTACTAAATATAATTATAACACATTCTATTTTTATAACAAGTAAAGGATAAATTAAATTTAATAATATTTACAATTTAATTCTTAACTTAATTCATAAATATTTAACTATAAGAAATTTCAAATTTTAATTATTCATTACTATTATCTATATTCTATCAAATATTAACATTTAACATATTTCAAGACTCATATATTTGTATCCTGAATTTTTGTAGCTTATAGTGTAAGTTTAAGACATTTACTACATAGACACAATGTAAGTGTAAGTTTAAGGCATTTAGATTAATGTAAGATCATTAAATTCCATAATATCATTTACAGTATATTTTTTATATGATTTTTTCATATTCATTCTATCATACATATTCTAAAATATTTCTTAATATTTTCAATTAAATATAACATTGCTTTCTAATGTAATCATTTAGCCGGCTTCAAACAAACAAAAACAACCATGAATTTTCCATCCCTTATCTTACATAGTTTCAAGCTTAGGAAAACTGTCAATTAATTTAGTTCTCTCAAATATGATATCATTTAAAAATTAATTTTGAAAAAAAAATAACCGTCACAATTTTTCTATATGTATTTAAAAAAAACAATATAAAATTAAGCAAATATGACCAAATTAAAAAACACAACGTCCTAACTTTATATGATAAATAAAAACATATTTATTTTAATAATATATATATATATATATATCAAATTATTATTTTCTTGTTTTAAGATTTTTTTACGCTTGAAATACTTTCATTTTCTTCTATTAAATATAAGAAAACTTTAATTGCATTAAGATTCCTTTCTTAAAATGCTTAAATATTCATTGTGTTAAATGCAGCCTAAAAAATAACAATAGATAATAAATTATCAAATATAGTATTTTATTAAAAATATGATTAAATATATTAATATTATAAAATGTTATATTTCTAATGAAAATCCTAAACATTTAATTATTTATGTATTGCAAAATAAAAAATAATAAAATGCCTAATGTTATTTTTATAATATAATGATATAGATATATATGTCATTAAGATTTTACAGCACAACAATTAATTAAGATTTTGAGTATTTAATACAAAATCTACTAGACAAATTTCTCATTACATTAATAAATAAAATAATTTATAGATAAATTAATTTAAATTTAATTTGTTGGGAAAAGAAGAATGAATTTACGATTTGTCACTATATGGGTGAGAAGGAAACTGCGTAGGTTGTCACGACATAACATAACTTTGTATTTGTAAATTTCTCAACAATTGTTGCTGCTGAAGTACGCACCAATATTTAAATAATATACTCTATTTACTCAAACAAACAAACAAAAAATAAGCAAAATATATATTGAGAACTAGCTTCATTATAAAATTATTTATATAATTTTTTGAAGTCTTAAAATATGTTTTTTACCGTAATAAGTTTTCAAGACTAAACTCACATAAATATTTTTCTTAATCAAAGTATGAAAAGTATAATCTGAGCAAAATATAAATATGATCACCTGAGTATTGATGAAACAATATAATATATTTTCAAAAATAATAAATGAAATATTAACTATTAAAAAATGGATATGTTTAATTTAATGTATTTCTTTTTGATAAATTGAATGGATTTACTTTTATAAATAAATGATAGAGAAACTAACTATTCATAGATTCAGTTAAATCATTTATAACATGAGTGGACTAGAATAAAAGATCACACTTTTAATATAATGATTCGTACAATTAATGGGTGATTTTTTTTTTCTCAAATGTATTTCTTTTAATTTGTATGAATTGAAAAATATTTATTTGAAGAGATTTCTTGAATGGATTCAATACCTCCACACAAGGATAGTATGATTCACTCAAAATTATTTAAAAGTAACGAGTGAGTTTTAATTAAGTAATAAATTATATTTTATATAATGATAAATTTAATAAACTTTATTTGACAATGAAAAAAATGTGTGAGAATATATTAATAACATTTTTCCATTAGAGAGATAATGTTGTTATATAGAAATGGTGAAAATTGAAAAGACTAACAGAGTGAGTGAGTCACAGAAGAGGGAAAAGAAGAACCAATTTCTGATTTGATCTCGCCGGAATCTCTCAGATCTGAGATTTCCGTCGACGGGATCCGATTCGCTGGAACCCAACTCTACCGTGGGTCTGTTTCTCAGGTTCAACTGCATTATCATTCGTATTAGCCTCTTAATCAGAGGTTTTATTTCGCTTCAAATTCGAGGTAAAGTTTCTACTTTTGTTGCAGCCCTCGTTTTGTTTCGTCGTTTTAGAAATGGGTTTCAGATTTAAGACCCTAATTGGTGTTATTGTGTAATTTTTGTGCTTTATTTTCCTCTGTAATAAGTTACCTTTTTTTTAATGCTGTTGACTCATTTCAGGTGATTTGAAGTTGAAAGGTGGAATAGCTTAGCTGTTTGTAAACCAACCAACACAGAGAAGCATGGGAAGCCAGGACAATAATGGTTTTTCTCCTCTTCATTCATGTCTTCTATCTGTTTGATTGTTCATTGAAACTTCCTGAGATGAGTCTCAACTTCATTTGAATGTCTTAATTCGGAGATGAGTAGTGCTACATACCCTGAAAGTTTTGGTAGAATTCAACTAGAATTTCACGGATTGCTGACTCATTCTAGAAAAACAAATTAGTTGTGAGATAAATTTTCATCCACTGATAGGGTAACGATTTATATGGGGCTAACCAGTCAGAAACCATTCTAGATATGACTTTTAAAATAGTTATTATATGACTCGAGAAACTTATCGAACATGAGAATCTGTGATTAGATGAAAGTGTAAGTGTATTCTACTAATTAAATCGAAAGGATGAGTAGTTTATTGTGTTATTCTTTGATTTTATAAGTGTTCCTGATTTTTTTTGGTGTGTTTTCCGCAGCATTGTCATCAAACTCATTTCTAGCTTACAAATCTGCTAAGGTGTTTGTTGCTGGTCACCGGGGTCTTGTTGGTGCCGCCATTGTCCGCAAGCTGACCCAACTTGGGTTCACTAATTTAGTCGGACGTTCTCATGCTGAGCTTGATCTCACTCGACAATCTGATGTTGAGGCCTTCTTTGCCTCCGAGAAACCTGAATTTGTCATTGTAGCTGCAGCCAAAGTTGGTGGAATCCATGCCAACAACACCTACCCTGCTGATTTCATTGCCATCAACCTCCAAATCCAGACCAATGTCATCGATTCTGCTTATCGCAATGGTGCCAAGAAACTATTGTTTTTGGGTTCCTCTTGCATTTACCCCAAATTTGCTCCCCAACCGATTCCAGAAGATGCTTTGCTTACTGGACCCTTGGAGCCTACAAATGAATGGTATGCCATTGCCAAGATTGCTGGGATCAAAATGTGCCAGGCTTACAGAATTCAGTATAAGTGGGATGCAATTTCGGGAATGCCCACCAACTTATATGGACCATACGACAATTTCCACCCTGAGAATTCACATGTGTTACCCGCTCTCATGAGAAGGTTTCATGAGGCAAAGGTCAAAGGAGCCAAAGAGGTGGTGGTATGGGGCACAGGGAGTCCATTGAGGGAGTTCTTGCATGTTGACGATTTGGCTGACGCAGTTGTCTTCATGATGGAAAAGTATAGTGAACTGGACCATCTGAATGTAGGGAGTGGAAAGGAAGTTACCATTAAGGAATTGGCTGAGTTGATGAAGGAAGTGGTGGGGTTTGAGGGAGATCTTGTTTGGGATTCTACTAAGCCTGATGGAACTCCAAGGAAGCTGATGGATAGCTCAAAACTTGCAAGCCTGGGTTGGACACCAAAAGTCTCCCTCAAGGATGGTCTTGCTGATACCTACAAATGGTACTTGGAAAATGTCAATCTATGATTCACCTGGTTAACCAGACTCAGCCATGTCAAATTTTATAGTTACCTGTCATTTCATTATCAAGAATTTTTTGGTTAAAAAAATAATGTATGGAGTTATTTTTATTCTTGAATTAAACACTATGTTTTTGTTTGTTGTCACTTGCATTGATTTGTGCAGATTTCTACAGCCAGTCAGGTTATTGGTTTGAGTCATTTTCTTAAAGTGTTTCCTCGTAAAATACTTGCATTGTTTTACCATTAACAAAAATAATAAAATAACGCATAAGCTAAAGAAAACACATTTTTTACTCTTTCGTCCTGCAGCTCCATATATTCTTCTTACATTTCCATAAATTTTCATATTTTCAAAAATACTTCTTTGTAATATTTTGGATTACGTAGTCTATAATTTTTTTTTAAAATTTGTAATTAGCTTCCACATTACATAATTCATAAGTCTTTTTTTATATGATTAGTTTCTGGATTATGTAATCTGGAAGTTTTTTTTAGCTTTTGGATTACATAATCCGAAAGTCTCTTTTCAAATGCGTGTACAAGAAGGATAAAAAGGTATTTCACTTTTGTATGGGGTGGCAGAAAAATCAATGGAGGAGGTGCAGGAAGAAATAGTCCACATTTTCCCTCTATGCTTTCCACTCAAAGTAAAGGGTCCATTTGATAAAGGACAACACAAAATTGAGGTTTTTTTACAAATTATCTGTAATTTACTTCTTTATTTACGTGAATGAATATATTTTAAAAAAAATTACGAAAATATATAAGTCATATTTAAAATTACGGTTTTATTATTAAGAATTCGTGTTTTTAAGAAAGGACTGTAATTGTTTAACAATATATATTTCATTAAATATAATTTTGAAAGTATACTAATAACATTAAAAAAAAAGTGTTTTAAACCATCACTTCTTTATAATTTATTTTAAAAAAAAGTGTTTTAAACCATCACTTCTTTATAATTTATTTTCAAAAAAAGTGTTTTAAACCATCACTTCTTTATAATTTATTTTCAAAAAAAGTGTTAGATATGGAAATATGTAAGAACTTTTTAAGCGTTGCGAAGCCACTAATGGGTGAAAATTTAAAAGAATCAAAGCATGTAGACATTTTTTTTTATAATATACTCTCCTGGTTGGAGAAATTTATTGAAAATTAAAAAAAATTTGTAAGTTTTATTTCTGCAAAATTTATTGAACCATATTCATGATTTTATAATTTTGAACAAGTTTTAAATAATAATAATAATAAAGAACATGTTAGATAATTAGTTGCTTTTTTACATTCCTTCTTAGCTGAATCAAAGTTAGTCTAAGAGTTAACACTTTTACCTATAATTTTTACACAAATGCCACTTTGTTACTAATATAATTATACACTTTATTGTCTCATGCCAAAGTTTTGTCCTTAAAAATCCAAATTCTGACTTTTTTTTCGTGGTTGGAAAGCCAATTGTTTGGTTGTCTGGCACCGAATTCTAGTATGATATTTTTATTTTTTTCAAAAAACAAAATATAATTTTTATAAAAAAACTTATACAATAAATGTGGTTAAAATCATTTAAATTATTAGAAAATTTATATTTTTAAATGAAAATTTAAGAAAATAATTAAAAAATTAAGAATTATATTTTTACAATTTTGATTTTAATTAATCTTTTTAATGTGAATAGGGATTTATATAGAATTAAATAAAAAATAAATTCGAGAAAAGTAAAAAAATAAATTAATTAATTAATGATTATCTAAACAAAATAAAGTTGAAATTAATTTGTTTTACTAAAATTAAGTTAATTTTACTTAATAATATTACTGTGTTGAAATTAATGAAAATGTTGAATATATTAGTTGTAATTGCTAATTTGTTACATATTTTACTTATTTAAATTAAAAAATGTGTTTAGTTTTTAAAAATAAGGATATCTTAAAAATTTGAAGTGATTGCTAAGAGTTGAGTAAAGCATATTTTTAACTTTTATATTGTTCAAGTATTCTTTATTTTTAAAATTTAAATACATTTTTTTGAATTTTTAATCTGAATAAGAAAAATATTAACAAAGTGAAAAATACTAACTATATAACAAAGACAATCAATATTTTCATTAACTTGAACATAATAACATTATTAAGTAAAATTTACTTAATAAATTAACACAATTTTTTAATTTCAAATTTATTTGGTTAAATATTCATTCATTATTTATTTATTTTACTTTTCTTCAATTCCTATTTTATTTACTTTTATCAAATCATTATTAATATTAAAAAATTCAATTAAGGTACGCACTTTAATTATTATTATTTTAATTTATTTCTTAACATTTTCAGTTTTTTTAAAAATAACTATTTTCTAATGGTTCAGATAATTTTAACCAATATTTATTATATAAGTTATTTTAAAAATGTCTTATTCACTAACTCTATATCCAGAGGTTATTCTTGAAATGTTGTTAATTTTGTTCTCTGTAACTTCAAAACTAACAATATTTGTCTTTGTTGAGCAAATGTATGTTTTTACCCCTTCTACTTTTATCAGTTTTTTCGTTTAAAAAAATTATTAACTTAGTCTTTTTTTTCTCAAATTAAAAATCATCAACACTCTTCACTAAATTCGTAGAAACCTTTATCCAATGTTATCATCAAATCAATATATATCATAAACCCTGAACCTTAAACAAACATTTGTTTTTATCTTATTTCTCACTTTTTTTTTTCTTTTCTCATTCACCTATTTTTTCCCCTTTATTTCTCTACTTCCTACCAAACTTACTCTTTGCAATATTTTACTTTATTTATTTAGAATTAGAAGTTTAGAATTCTTTTAAATAAATTTTTCGATAAAACATTTATTTAAAAAATTTTAGTTACTTCATAAATTTGAATGCTTTTAATATTTTTAATGAATTCGGTTAAAAAAATCCATTCAAAATATTATCTACATTCATCTAAATAACCTACCATTTAATTTTTATGTATCAATGGTATGACTATTAGTACTATCTTTTCATTTTCAATTAAAGGGGTTAAAAAAGATTGAAAAAAAAAGGGACAAGTTTATTGACAAGTTAGACGCAAAAAGATGAAAATAACAGATACCCTATCTCAGTTACAACAAAATATACTTAGATAAAAATAAAAAATATTTTTAACACTCAATTTAATTTTTTTTTTATAAAAACTCAATTAAAAATACACATATTTACAAGATATTTAACACTTAAATAAATAAATTAACCCAGAAAACTTTATTGTATTAGTTTCTTCAAAAGTTTATTTTTTAACTGATATACGAACTACTTTTAATTTATAGAAAAAAATATTTTACTTTTTCATTGTTTTTTTATAATAAGAAAATCATTGAAATAGAAAACATAAACGTAAAAACCACGAGTCCTGAATATTGCTAAGACCTAGAATTTGTTATTAATCATGAATATTATTATTACCCCTTAAGCACTTCCATGTTCTTTTATCATTGCCATTGGAGATTCAAACCTTAATATAGGAGATTAACTAAAAGGTAGCATAGAATAGAGCATGCAATAGACAGATTAACATCATTTGGAAGCCAGAAACTGCATTCCAGTTTAAAAATGTATGAACACATGTATACGTTCCTCTTCTATTTTGCATGATATGGTGACATATCAAGGAAAGGAAAAAGACCCTCAATCATCAAGCAACAATTTTCTCAAAAGGGTATTAATGTTTCCTTTGTTTTCCTTTAATTAAAAATGGTGTAGCATATCATACACAGATCAGAAAACAAAATAAAATTCGGAAGCAGCAAAAACATATATGGTGGCTTTGAAGAAGCATGATGCCACACACCTACAAAACAAATAATATCAATCAAGAAAGGACAGAGTAATATGTCAATCAAGAATGTCTGTTATAATATGAAGCACTACAGTGCAAAGACTAAACAGTTAACACTTCCAAAACATCCATTAGCTCAATGGCTCGGGCCATTTATCCTACTTTGTTGAGTCACGTTAGTTTCCATTATAATTTAATATCAGCATATTGCATTTCCAAATTATTTACGTAATTTGTTCATTTGATACAATGTGTGGGCTTCAGAAAAGAAAGAATAGATTTTATCTAAACTGTTGCTTTGTTGTTTCACAACACTGCAGAGACTTTACCACAGCACAGATTGGACAAGGATGCAACATTGTTCTTCAATGCTGTCCTATCACTGTGAAAATAGGATCAAATTGAGCATATGCTGACTCAAATCTATATGCCAACCCATCCCAGCACTTGCTAATGAACTCACTGAGACTTTCTCAGAAACTCTATCAAACTTCATGTAGGTTAAGAAAAGTGTCAACCAAATTCAACCACCAGATTAGTTGCACTGCAATATTATCTACATCTTTTAAAACTCATTTTTAAAAGCTTGTTCTCCCAAGAGCGTGGTAGATAATAGTCAAATTATAAAAAAAATAAAGCATTAGAGGATAAGCTTAGCATATTGGCAAGTTTGCAGTCTTTACTGTGACTTATTTCTTTAAGTGATTAATTACATCTAATTTCAAGCACAACACCGTAGATAAGGGGAACAACAAACATTATAAAAGGGAACATGTAATCCAAGTTAACCTTTCAAATCCAAGTGAAAGTGAGCAAGATACAAAGAAAAATACTTAATTTCCAAAATCCCTCTCCCAGGTAGACTAGGCATAACTCTTGAACTCATGTCATGTGACACATCACATGCCTAAGAACACATAACATATATCTGGATTCCAGAACATAAAACCAATCATCAATGACATGTTGCTTAAAACAAACTGTGGAACTGGAATCACAATTTAACTAATAACCCATCACTCTCAAAGATGCCACACAGATACAATACAATTAATAAGAAAATAGGAGATAACACTCCCAAGTCAAAAAAATATGAGTTACTTGGTATAAAACAAACAACAATAGAAATAGGAAGAAATAAGGCACACATTTCCAAAGCCCAGGCCTCAAGTTTTTCTATTAGATAATAAATGTGGTCCGAAAAGGTAAAATCAAGATCAACATGAAGTAAGTGCTCGGAGATTAGGATAAGATCACCTTTCAGAATTTTGGACAATGAATCAAATTTAGTGTGTTCAAGAATCATTTTCCAAATCGTCAGACTCAGAATCACTTGCATTATAACCTATAAAAGATGCACCAAAACAAAAAATAGTCACACTAAATTACAAAGGAAAACAGAGATAATATTCTGCAAGCATAGCAATAAGGGAGGATTTACCTGGAGGTTTACGGCCAACTCTCCAGACTGAAGATCTAACCCTCGACGCTTTAGTCAGCCAAACTCTTCCCTTCATTCCCAAACCAATAACATCAGCCTTGGAAACAAAAGAAAATGACAAACAAGTACATTCCACACATCATTTATAATTACACTATTGCTCTTTATATTTGATTAATGGTCCATATAATCCATATTTCGCGCTATAAACTCTTTACATACATTATCTGCAGCCACTTGTGTGTACTACACATCAAAACAAAAATTGGAAAGCACAAAAAACTGAGTTTCGACACTATTAAAGAAGAAAACCTGACCTCATAAGCTCAAAAGACTCTTCAAATTGATAGAACTTCTTGTATTGCTACTCTAGACATATGTACATAGGAATATAAGCATGATAAAGGCGTGTATGTTAAAATATACATGTTTTAGGATCATAGAAAGAACTAAAATGCTTAGTTGCATTACCCAAATAAAACTCCAATTCTGATTGAATTACAACCCCCGGAACATATAACTTTTGCGACAAACAAAACAAACCCAACCCAATGAATGTTCAATGAAGTAGACTGAATCCAAGGAAAACAAAAAGAAAAGCAAACCAAAGCAACACACCTTCTGACCATCTTTGGGAATACCATAGCCATGATAGTACATCTGACTCACCAAGACCTGCATGTTGACATCACCTGCCTTAGCCTCCTTGAGAGTGTCCTTGAACCACCGTTTCGCACAATCTGCCACTACATCCGACAGTGGCACACGCCCCGTGTTCTCCATGCCTCTGCTTCAAAGATGGGGTTTTCTTCTTCCTTCGTATCTAGAACAAAACAAAACAAAAAAACAAAAGGGTTTCGTGAAAAGGGGTAAATTTCCCACAATTCTTTTGAAAATACAAATTCAGGGGTATGTTTCGGATTGAAGTGGAACAAGAAGACAATCATAATTTCAAAAGGCGATGTAAAGTTGGTACCTTTTGTGTTGTCGGCAATGGCGTGTGAAGATGATGGAAGAAGAATTAAGAAGGGGTTTTGAAGTTTGCAGAAACAAAAAGAGAGAAACAGCTACCAGGCGGCGTTCGGAGCTGTTTTCTCTCCAACCATGTTTTTGTTACTTCTTTACTGATTTATATTTTAACATTAAAACAGTTATTAATTATAATTAAGAACACAAATTTGAAATTTCTAATCTCCAATCCAACCCTTTCTTTTAAACATAAAAAATAAAATACTATTAATTTTCTATATTTTGAAAATTAGTTTATGCTATATATTAATATTATTAAGTATTTAATAAATCACTACTGTTATAGTGCGACGCTAGCGTAATTATGGAATAATATAATTTTAAACAAAATTCTCATTAATTCCTTTTATAAAAATGAAAATAAATATTTTCTTTTATACTTCACTGTGACATATTAAGCCCTAATGATTTCATAACAAAGAAAAGCACACTATGAAATAAAATTAGAGTGCTGATATATTATTATTGTACAATAATATATATTTAACATTGGAGATGTGATAATGACATGTAATTGTGAAATTGCATTACATAACGTGACAAGTTTGTTTGAAATTTATGAAATAATAATTTTGTAGGTCTTTGTTTTCTTAGTTTGAGTTTTTAAGTGCATTGTCTCTGTTGTTCTCAGTATCTTCGTTTTATTCGACTTCTCAGTGGTTGGTTCTTTTCTGGTTCTGTTTCTGTTTGTTTGTGTTGTGACGGTGAAGTCCTTTCATTGTCGTTGGTCTCCTAGTTGATATCGTCATTGGTGTGGTGCGTTTTTCATGGTGGTTCTGGTTTGTGGTGTGTAAAGAAGAAGAATGAGAGCGCGAGAATGAAAAGGAAGGCAAAGAAGTAGAATAAGAGTGTGAGGAGTAGCGGTGGAAGACGAAGGAGCATAATGGAACAAAGAGAATAGTAGCGCAAATGAGCAGTGAGACGCGAGCTTGAAAATAGGGTAAAAAAGAATATATTATACTGGTTCTTAGTGATAACCGATGTAATATATTATTATTTTTACTCAAAATGGTCCATACTACACCGGTTAAGCCATCTAACCGGTGTAATATACCATGTTAACAAAAAATAAATAAAGTTTTTAAAAAATTGAAGTCTTATAGACCGGTTAGATGACTTAACTGATGTAATATGTACCAAATATTTACGAAAAAGTCATGACGTTGAACACTTGAAAATAAACAAAGAAGTAGCAATTAACGCACAAGAAAGACATTTACCTGATTTCGAACACCCTACATTGAAAAAAGTATCGCTTGATCTGTGTTTCTCGCTACTTCTTTCTTCCTCCCTTCGACGAGATCGCTGCTTTTTTCTCCCTCCCTCCAATGAGGTTGTTACTTCTTTCTCTCTTTCGTTCGAAACTCTCTCACTCCCGCACCCACACTCAAACACTAAACCTTAACATTCTTAAAAATTGTCTTCAGTGTCATATCATTCCCATCAGAATTACAAAAATATCTCACTGTCACATCCTCACTCAATGTCGCATGTTAACATTTTCGTAAAATTAAATATTGAGTGAGATTACACATGCATATACTGTTGGGTTTAATAGTGCCAAAGTTCAAGAGGGGGGGTGAATTGACCTTTTAAAACTTTCTCGCAGAAACAGTATTTAACACAGTTTTACAGAAAATAAATCGATTTATGTGAAAATGAACAG
>Ga0123342_1002704_pt1 | contig 29171 bp, 25 predicted proteins | sample Turbeawhitnodule_FD_89960 | JGI IMG/M metagenome (GOLD analysis project Ga0123342, IMG submission 89960) | Root nodule microbial communities of legume samples collected from Mexico - Turtle bean Mexico white nodule | ecosystem: Host-associated > Plants > Roots > Nodule | place: Mexico: Nepantla... | reverse complement strand
TGGGCATTATGATCATTGGGCAAAATTAATGGAAAATTTTCTACATTCTAAGGAGTATTGGAAGTTGGTGGAACATGGTATTTCAGAAGTAGAAAATAAAGCTATTGCATTAGAAGCGAAACTCAAACTCATGGAAGAACAACGGTTGAAAGATCTGAAGATAAAGAACTATCTTTATCAAGCCATTGATTGAGAAATCTTAGATACTATCCTCAATGATGATACATCCAAACACATATGGGATTCTATGAAGCAAAAATTTCAAGGTTCTACTCGAGTGAAGAGAGCACAATTACAAGCCCTGCAGAGAGATCTTTTAACTCATACTTTGCCCGTACTTTGAAAATTGCTAAAAGCATGAAGGAGTGTGGTGAAAGCATGCTTGAGAATGTCATTACTGCAAAAACTTGCGGTCAATGATTTCTAAATTTAATTATGTTGTGTGTTCAATTGAAGAATCCAACAACTTGGACACTATGGCCATTGACGAATTGCAAAGCTGTCTTTTGGTTCACGAGCAAAGAATGACATATCAAGGAGAAGAAGAACAAGTACTGCAAATTACAAGTGAAGATAAGGGAGGAAGAGGCAGAGGAAGAGGAAGAGGTAGAGGTTCTTTCCGAGGTAGAGGAAGAGGGAGACAATCATTTAACAAAGCTGAGATTGAATGCTTCAAATGTCACAAACTTGGACATTTTCAATACAAATGTCCTACCTGGGAAAAGAAAATAAATTATGCTGAAGTGGAAGATACGGTGGAACAAGATAATGAACTTTTGCTAATGGCTCACGTTGATGTTAAGCAACAAAAGGAAGATGAATGGTTTCTTAACTCCGGATGCAGTAATCACATGAGTGGTAACAGGGGGTGGTTCTCAAAATTAGATGAGAACTTTCGCAATACAGTAAAGCTTGGAAATAATGCTCGGATAGATGTGATGGAAAAAGGAAGTGTTCGATTAAATATTAATGGAGTCGTACATGTCATTTCACATGTGTATTATGTTCCTGAACTTAAGAATAATCTCTTAAGTGTAGAACAACTTCAAGAAAAAGGCTTGACTATATTGATTAAGGAAGGGAAGTGTAAAGTCTATCATCGTGAAAGAGGACAAATTATAGAGGTTAAGATGAAGGAGAATCGGATGTTTGTGCTGACAACCACCATGATATCAACAAAGTCTTGTTTTTAGGTGGAGCTAGAGCATAATTCTGAGCTTGGGCACAATCGACTTGTTCATTTAAGTTACAATGGTTTGAGAACGCTTTCATCCAAGAAATTGGTAAATGGGTTGCCATCTATCACTACTACAATAGATCTTTGTACGTGTTGTTTGGCTAGGAAGCAGCATCGAAAGTCTATACCGAGGAAAAGCCTATGGAGAGCATCCAACAAACTTCAACTTGTTCATGCAAACCTATGTGGACCTATCAAACCAATTTCAAGTAGCAACAAGAGGTATATTCTAAGTTTCATTGATGATTTTTCTCGCAAGACTGGGGTCTACTTCTTACATGAAAAATCTGAAACTTTCTCACTGTTTCAAATTTTCAAAGCCATGATTGAAAAGGAAGTTGGGATAAACATTGTCTGTCTAAGAACATATAGAGGTGGTGAATTCACTTCAAACGAATTTGGAGAATTTTGTCAGGGTCAAGGTATACGCAGGCAGTTGACAACGGCTTACACACCTCAGTAAAATGGAGTTGTTGAGAGAAAAAACAGAAAATCATGAATATGGTGCGTTCTATCTTGATTGGAAGACAAGTTCCTAAGGTATTCTGGCCCGAAGCTGCAAGATGGTGTGTACATATTCTCAATAGGTGTCCTACAACAGTTGTGCAGAACAAAACTCCTGAGGAAGCATGGAGTGGAGTGAAACCAACAGTAGATTACTTTCGAGTGTTTGGATGTATAACACATGTTCACATACCAGATCAACATCGAGTCAAATTGGATGATAAAAACAGGCAATGTGTTCTTCTGGGAGTAAGTGATGAATCCAAAGCATATAGTTTATTTGATCCAGTCAACAAGAAAGTATTGATAAGTAAGGATGTGATATTTGAAGAACAAAAGGGATGGAATTGGAAACAAAATGAGGAATACCAACAGGGCATTCTTGATTGGGGAGGAGATGAAGAATATATGAGTGACACTGAAGAACAGAGTGAGGAGAATGTTGTGGATCATAATGATGATGAAGAAATTGAGGAACAAAATGAAGAGGATGTTGTGGACAGTTCCATAGGCACTAATTCTCCTCCTAACAATTATGAGACTCTAGTTGAAGGGAGGGTTAGAAGGAATAGGAGAGAGTCGGTCTGGATTATTGATTATGAAAAAGGAGAAGGTCTATCAAATGATGTTGACCTATGTAATGCTGGAGATGATCCAATTTCATTCGAGGAAGCTATCAAAAGTTAGAAATGGAGAGACGTAATGATGAAAGAGATGGAATCCATAGAGAAAAATCAGACTTGGAAGCTGACAGATTTGCCAAGAGGAATGAAGCCAGTTGGGGTAAAATGGATCTTAAAAACCAAATTTAAAGAGAATGGAGAGATAGACAAATTCAAAGCAAGGCTAGTGGCAAAAGGGTATGCGCAACAATATGGCCTAGATTACACTGAAGTATTTGCTCCGATTGCTAGGCTTGATACTATTCGTATAATACTTGCAATAGAAGCACAATATGGTTGGATTTTTTTAAGTTAAATGTGAAAAGTTCCTTTCTTCACGATGAACTTAAAGAGGACATTTATGTGCAACAACCCACTGGTTTTGTGAAAAAGGAAGAAGAAGACAAAGTGTACAAATTAAAGAAGGCGTTATATGGCCTTAAACAAACACCTAGAGCTTGGTATAACAAGATAGAGGCTTACTTTGTTGGTGATGTCTTTGACAGATGTCTTTGTGAACATACATTGTTTACAAAATCAAAAGAGGGAGGTAAAATTTTAATTGACTCTTTATGTGGATGATTTAATATATACTGGAAATGATTGCAGTATGTGTGATGAGTTTAGAAGATCTATGATGTTTGAATTTGATATGACTGATTTAGGAAGAATGAGATATTTTATTGGATTTGAAATTATGCAAAGTTCAAATGGAATTTTTGTATGTCAAAGGAAATATGCTCATGAAGTGCTATCACGTTTTGGTATGGAGAATTGTAATGCAGTTAAAAATCCAATTGTTCCAGGCACAAGACTGTCAAAGGATGATGCTAGAACCAAAGTTGATGCAACTATGTTCAAGCAAGTAGTTGGCATCCTTATGTATTTGACTGCAATCCGACCAGATTTAATGTATGGAGTCAGCTTAATCAGCAAATTTAAGTCCAGTCCTACTGAATCTCACTAGTTTGCAGCTAAAAGAATATGGAGATACTTGAAAGGAACAACTGAATTAGGCATCCACTACAAGAAAAGGAAAAACACAAATGTCGTGGCCTACACTGATAGTGACATTGCTGGAGATATAGAAGATCGGGAAAGCACTTCTGGATTTGTATTTTTACTAGGTTCTGGAGCAATTTCATGGTCCTCAAAGAAGCAACCAGTAGTATCATTGTCCACCACCAAAGCTGAGTATATAATTGTTGCCTCATGTGCATGTCAATGTATTTGGATTCAAAGAGTGTTGGAAAAAATGTTTTTTAAATAGCAGAAGAACACACAGATTCTATATGACAATAATTCCACTATACAACTATCTAAGAATCCAGTGTTTCATGGGAGGAGCAAACACATTGACATTAAATTTCATTTCTTAAGAGACTTAATGAAAGATGAAGTTGTCAAGTTAAGTTATTGCAGTTCACATAATCAAGTTGCTGATATCATGACCAAGCCCGTCAAATTGGAGAAATTCTTAAGGTTTCACAATATGTTGGGCATAATTGAAGCATAATTAAACTAAATGCAATTTCATCTAGTTTAAGGAAGAGAATGTTAGCAACACTAATTGTTATTTTTGAATTTATTTAATTAAGTAGAGTTGTTTTTCTATTTCAAATAAGTGGTCAATTATTGGTCTAATTTTTGGGAATATAGTTGTTAGGAAACCACCCATTATTCAATACATGATATTAGTGGGTGCTGATATTTTCTTATTTCTGTTTTGAGTTTGTACGGCTATATAGTCTAACTTGCATTCTGAATTCAACAACACAGATTTTTATAAAACAGAGAGAGTTTACATTTGTGTTCAACAGTTTTACCTCCCACACCCGTAGTTTCTATCCCACTGTGTCATCCACCACAACTCCTTCACCAAGTTCATTCACCAAAACCTTAAAGAGAAGGTTATTCTGCAGGGGCCAACTACATCTAAAAGGATCTCTTTTGTCCTTTGTTGGGATTGGATTCCCTTTTTTGTTAGAAATTTTCTGTTATACCTTTTCAATATTTTCAGCACAGCTGTCTATTAGGACAATTAATTTTTCAAAGGGTATTATATATCCTAGTAGACGAGGAGGACAATTAACTTTTCAAAGGGTATTATATATCCACTAGACGAGAAGAGTATGCATGTTCTTGGTTATGTTATTTTATCCTAAAAGTTGTTATTTTTATTCTGTTATATATATCTCTATCCCAGCACTTATTTTTCTAGCTTTATGTGTTCTTCCCCTTCTCCGCTTCATCACTGTATCAGAATTTCTAAAATCCTTTTGTACTCCACAGACAAGGAAATTGAAGACCTTTAAACATCCTCGTAGTATACGTAGAGAGAGATCTTTCGTCATGCACCAACTCTTACTTTCAGCTTGCATCGTATCAAAATTAAAATATTGATTCTTCTATGCTTGTTTTTTTTTCAGGGGTATTTTGTTGTCTAAATTGCTATTTACATAGTTATAGTTATATCCATGACATCATTTCATGACAATTGAAGACCATTTTTTTTTAATTCATGGGCTCTCAGTCACCATTATCCACGGTATATAACAGCGCGCTCATATCATCATAACCATTATAGTGACAAAAGTCTAGAACAGCACACCCACCAAGATCTAGAGCACTAAATCGAAGACCATAAATAAATTGAAAAATAAAAAATACTGTGCCAAGTGTCTGTAAATCTGAACTCTGAAGTCCATATAACATTTATTGAGTCCCCTGTTTCTCGTAGAACTGAAGTAGCATCCAGGGTTTATCAAGAATGTATAGGCCTTGCTCTTTTCTCAACATTGAACTGTACATCCACAAGGTCTGTAATACCGGCAGTAATTGTTTGACCCTCTTTCACTGGTCCAACACCCGGGGGAGTGCCTGCACATCATCAAAATGTCTGTTAACTGAGCAAGGGTCTCAGATTCCCCTATTTAATTCATCTATCCCTGCAATGCATGTATTGTATTTAATCAATAAAGGAACCGGACAAAGGGAAGTGAGTCGAGCTCTAAGCCTAGCTCAAAGTTTAGCTTCAATAAGAAATAGAACCAATTTTCTCAGCTCAAGTTTAACTTACCTCGAAGTCTCAAGTTACTCAATAATTAAATATTTTAGTTTCAATATGCTCAAAATTTGAACTTCACAAAATATATATTTGCCACATTATATATGTATATGCCTGTATATAGTATGAAATGTCAATAATTTTAAATAATAGACAGCTGTTCTCCCCTTACACCAACTGTATGTAGTTGAATCGAGATTGGCGTTGCCTGGGTCAACTCTCTCCTATCTCATGTTGCTATTTTTAAATATTAAATGCTAATAAATACATATTACTAAATTAAGACATTATTATTATTCTTTTAATAAAATGTGAAGACGTGCAAATATCAAGCCAACATTTTCAACTAGTTATATTAAACTGACTGTAGCTCAATCGGGCGCATTACCCAATGCTACCTTCTTGAGCTAGACATTCAACGGCTACAGAGCAAGCTGTGACTAGGGTTGTGCATATTAAGATCTTGTAATCCTACGGGCCTCAATAATGATCCAATGGAGGAGGATTCTGAGGCAAAATAACTTCACTGCCAGGTCGTAATAACAAAGTTTCCCATCACCACTGTGTGATAACAGAATTAGCATAGTTCTGTTTCTATGTATGAAGGTGTAACTTTTTTTATTGCAATCTGTTTTACTTTTATATACCTAAGACATGCCATAAGTTTCAGTGAAGGCTTATAGATGAAGTAAAAACCTTTGAATCAAGAATGCTCGATTCTATCAGTTGAACCAATTCCCATTTGCCCAAATGATAAGTTAAATGACACACAGTATGCTAAGATCACTATTGACCTTTTTTCATCAATTAAACTAACACATAGGTATAAATATGCAGATAGAGAAGTAATGCCACATACCGGTTAGTATAACATCTCCTTCAAACAATGTCATTACAGAGCTTATATAGCTAATTAGAAATGGGATCTTAAAGATCATGTCCTTGGTTGAGCCCTTTTGCCGAATTTCCTCATCTACCTGTATCAAAGCAAGTCCATTTCTCTCTTCAATTAGTTATGTTTCTGATGCATCATTGAAGCAATGCACAATCAATTATATTAGAACCAACCAAATGATAATGAGAAAAGTATAGAATATCTCAAACCTTTAACCATAATTCTAGATCATCAGGGTTTGGCACTGCAGTCTTTGGCAACTGCACAAAGAAAAGTACAGTTGAAGAATATGGCTCGTTATCTAAGTAGATGAGCAAGATCATGTTCACAAGTGAACACATCTCATCCATTACTTGTACAATTTTAAATTTCACCTTATTAGAATAAAGGGTATAACTGAATTACAGATCTATTGACTACAGTACTACAGAAGCTGGTAAAAGTTCTTTTATTGCAAAAGCCCCACATCACCAATTTTACCAGCGATACATTTCTACTCCCATATCTGCACCAGGGTAATACTGGCGAATGTAGATTAAATATTCTTGAAAAAGTTATGAACAGCTGAAATTTGTATTATCATTCTCAGTAGTTCTCGACTCCTTAACACTATCTATGACCAAGTGAACATGTTTCTCTAACAACAGCATTATAAAATAGTTTCAGCATAAATAAGCATTGTAGCATGCAATTTCTTACAATTGAACTAATTGGAGTGAAAGTGTCCTGGCCTTTTGCCAAACTCCATGGAAGACCTGCAGACTAAGAATAAACGAGGAAAAGTAAACATCGCTGATCAGATTACGAAAATAACATGTCTAAATCATACGTGCAAAACTATTTGAACACAAAATATGACACATGCCAAAAAACAAAAGGGAATTCCCACACAAATTTCATATTTGTTAACATCCCAACATTGTAACTCCAATTGTTTTACAGGGTTTTTCTTTATGTTCTGCAACATAGTAAAAATAATTCTCTAAAAACTTGATTGTATTTAAGTTCCAAAATACCTTTGCAGCAGCTTGAAGGTCCCTAGCAGTCATATCCAGAGCCAGTGCATAACCTGATATACCAAAATGTATCCATCTTTATTTATCCATTGTAAACATAGTTTTGTTATTTAATGAAAGTTTAGGTGAATCCGTGGACTACCCAAGCCAGGGCATGCCACATGATTCAGGGGTGCTCATAAAACTAACAACTTACTCACTAAAAATGTCCTCACATCAGTAATGTGTGATGTTTTTTTCAAAGGAGTTCTAATTTATCCTTACCAATTGTACCAACTTTCTTTGGTATTATAACAAGAGTTGATTTCTACGTAGAAGTTTTTACATTATCAACCAATCAAAGAACCTGACTTCTAAAGTAATATCAGGAAAAAACAATCAACTCCCTATTCATACCAGTTGGACGAGAGTCAAACTTTCACAGTTTTGAATAAACTTTTTATATGCATTTTTTAAGAGAAAAATACAAAAAGAAAAACAAGAAAAAAAAATTATAAGCTCAAATTAGCATAAGCTTAAGCTAAAAACCATCCTCTAGAAAAGCAAAGATGAGAAAATATCTACAAATTAACTCATACTTAAAAATAACTTTAGCTCATGAAAAAACAAATTTAATTTTTCTCCTAAAAAACGTTCAAAGATGCAAAAATCCTTTGATATACAGAGTATATTATTTACCATAATTTTCTTAGAAATAAAAGAAACAGGACTAGGATATTGAGAGTGATCTAAAGTAAAATAGCAATAAGGCACATGTAAGGGTTAAGGTAAGATGAGTGAATACCGGCGACGTAATCCATGGCAGAGGATTCTGACACATCACGCGCTTTCTTGGCGATGACTACGGCGAGCTCAACCTCATGGTGCAGAGAGCCCTCGTTGTGTGGAATTTGGATGGTTCCGCCGTTTTTCAAGTAAGACGACGTCGGTTTCAGAAACAACACCGGCTCCTGAGAATCGAAAACACTTGCAATTCGTAATTAGATTATGAAACATGGGAAAGGGAATCTGTGTGTGTGCAGAGAGAGAGAAAGTACCTTGGGAACGGCGTTGCCAAGCTCTTTGGCGTGGGCAGCGTAGTTTCTTCCAACAGCGACGATCTTAGTGCTCAATTCCAGAATCTTCTGACAAGCTACCCCTGCCATTTCACAACCTTCTCGCTCTATCTAAACTCCTCTTCTTATACTTTTGGTTTCTCTGCTTTCTGTTCTTCAACGATCTCAATTACCACTCATTTCAAACCCAAGCAATTTAAGGAATTATTTATTTCATTTTTTTTTGTTTAAGAAATTTTTGTTAGCACCTGTATTCAAGTTCAGCCTATTATTATTATATTTATGAATTTATTTTTTTAACTTTAGAAAATACTACAAACTTTTAGAGAGGATAAACTATATTCCTCATATTTAAAGTTTAAATACTAAATTAATTAATGTACAAATAAATATAAATACTAAAAACAGGTTCCTCCAAAAATAGGGGTAATGTGAAATTGGTTGAATGTACAAGGTTAAAAATCAAACTAAATAATTTAAAACAGTTTTTTTTTCCTCCTTTTTCTGTGTTATAATTTTTCCATTTCATCATTTAGGTGTGGATGGTATAATTGTAGATCCTGATGGTGTAAATGTTATAGGACAAACAATTATGTAATATAATTATATAAGTAGGACAAACATAGATATCCTGCTTTTTTTTTTCCTTCTTACAGACAGACATGCTTTGTTAAAGAAAACAGTTTGCTCACTGCAATTTAATTCCAGGACCAAATTAAAAAAAAAAAATAAAGGATCCAATTAAAAATATATATTAAATTATTTATGGAGTAACTATAAGAAAATTACTCTTTATTCTTATATTTTATTTTCCTAAAATGTAATGGATAAAATAAATTACTCTTTAGAACCATTAGATTAAAGAAAATAAATTATGAGTTAGAAAGTAATTTTTTCAAGTTACTTATTGAAGTCAACTAATTATTTCTCGTTAAAGAAATATTAAAAAGACCTAATTAAAAGTTGTAAAACAATTGGAAACCTATTTGTTATTACTATACTAGTTTGAACACTGACATGAGTATTTTTACGTGCGATAAAAAAATTTGATATTTTAAATATAACATGACACTTTCTTGTTCTATCTACCTGGATGGATGTCGGGACCGAAGTAAAATTGTCTACTTGGTACACAATCCGTTGTCGTGTCAATAGTCTTTCAATCTCTCAAAGCTTTTTCTCTCCAATTCGTGTGTTCCGCTGGTCGGTGGGGTACCTACGATTGCACTCTGACGCTCAAGTTTGTGCTAGTGTTTTGTTTGTTTTCCTAAAATATGAAAAAGCGTACATTTTCCCCATCAGAAGTCTTATTTATAGGTTGACTTGGGTCTCTTCCCACGTGGAATAGATAATTAGTTCACTAAGAGGTGTGTAGTGGTCTTCAGGTTGTGTGTAGTGGCTTCCTGATATCACGGGAGTGTCTTTCGCAGTGTGTCCTTGACTCATTCAACGTTAGTTGTAACTACTTTCTTGCCACATATTTATCATGTTATATTATTAATTCATATCTTTGGTCGTTCGGGGTTCGACCGATACACTTGCCCCCCAGGCTCGAGGAGATGTAATGCCGAAGAGTCGTATAGAATGGCTAGGGATTTTAAGATAATGCGCGATAGGTGGCAAATTTAAATGCTTAGCAGAGATGTGATAAGAGGTGACGTTTGGTAGAGCCGCCATTTCACGTTGCATTGTTTCATTGGATGCCTTTGACAGTGGAGATTGCGTGTCGTTTCGCATGCCGAATGATATTGACCATTAGATCATCTTAGATCCAACGGTGTTGGACGAATGAGGAGGATTTCTCTCTCTTACTATGATGGCTATAAATAGCACTTTGCTGATAAGTTTGAAGGTTTACACTTTCTCTTCTCTTACAAGGCTTGCGTTATTTGCTCCGAGTGCCGAGTCCGTTCCGAGTGTCGAGTCCGTTTTCGTCGAGGTTAGTAATGCCTTCTTCAGTAGAATCTTCCCATAGTACTGTCAATGCCGAGTAGTTTGTGACTCGCACCGCATCTAGTAGTACGAGTCAGTCGTCGGACGGTCCAAGCTATAATTGGGTTGATCCGTCAATCCTTAAAATCCCAACTAGGGTTAGGACCTCTGATGACTTAGATAAATTTCTTTATGCAAATGATAATTTTTTGACGCCTGACTGCCCATCCGAGGCAATAACCGCGGACATTTGTGGCGTGACCGACCGTGTGTGCCACGGTCTGGAAAATGCGCCACATGACTTCTTTTTTGTGTATAGTACGTTTTTTTCCAACCTACATGTTACCTTTCCTTTTGATAAATTTACTATGGGAGTCCTTCGGATTCTTAATGTTGCGCCCACGCAGTTGCATCCCAACTCGTGGGTAATTCTTCAAGCATTTCGAGTGCTATGTCATGTTTTTAAATTTGAGCCTACCCCTGAGTCGTTTCTATATTACTATAACACGCATCCAAGTACCCCTGTAAGTTGGTTGTCGTTGTCTATCCAACCGGGGAATGTCCGTTTCGCTGCCTTTACTACCTCATATAAAAATTTCAAAGAAAACTATTTTAAGATTTTTGTGGAACCTGACGGCCGAGACCTCTTTTACAATGCGGATGAGACGACCAAATTTCCCTTCCATTGGACGGAGAAGCCCACCCAACTTGGTAGTTGGTTGTGGTCGTCGTTGTCACCCTTCGACAAGGAGATCTTAGTGGTCATTAATCAGTTGCCTTGTAAGCTGCCCACCCGAGAACTGGTAGCTTTGTATGGGTCGTCCAAGAAATGGGCAGATTTAAATGGTATGTGAATTTCTTTGCGTTCGGTCGTCCTTCTACTAAGTTAATATGGTTTAATTGTACATGTATTTTGCAGAAATTATCTTGAAGATGGATCTTTCTCTTAGTAAATCCATGAAAAATATGAAACGATAGGTGGACGGGCGGAAGCTAAGCAGTCTGACCAGGATTGCAACCTCTAAAGCTGTTGTGGAGGATATAGTGCCGCCCGTGGTAGCGGTTGCTCCGGCTGGTAACCGAAAAAGGGGGCGTCCCCCAAAGACCCAAGTTAGTCCTGACGTAGGATCGTCGTCCGATGGAAAGCCACTTACCATGTTGGGTTTGTCAATCAGAGTAGCTCCTACCATGCAATTCGATCTTTGTCTTGAAGATGAAGGTGTGTTGGTGGCCATTGCTACCAAGGATTTGGTAGAAGAATTGGTGGAGTTACAATGTCGGGTGGTCGTCGTGGGTAGGACGATTGGGGACGAGTTGAATAGAACCCAGTCGGTGGTGGTTCCCAAATTGAAAGCCAAACTCGAGGACTCGGCCCTCTCCTTAAAGAATGCCCTAGAGGTTGCAGATGCCTGCCGAGAAGAGATGCAGAAAAAGGGTCAGCTGGCCAAAGAGGAACAAGAAGCTCTGAAGGCCACTCTTATCAAAGTGATGGCTGGACGAGATGATCTTTTGAAAGAAAAAATTGATGCGGAGGCCCGAAAATAATCTCTTAATGCTGAGATTGAAAAGTACCAAGAGTTCATGATGCGCGTTAGCGAGGAAAGCTTCAATCAAGGCGTTCGTCAGGTAGCTTTCTTCCATGGCGTGCTGGCTGAGGACTCGTGGTACGACCTGGAGAAAGATGTTGTGAACAGCCAGTTAGTGCCACTTGGGGAAGGTACTGATAATTCCAACCAAACCATGGAAGATCAGTCGATTGAAACCGCTCAACCGGATGAGACCATCGAAATCATTTGAATTAGAGTTTGCCTGGACCTGGGTTGTGGGCTTAAAACAATTTATTGCATTTCTAACTGTTTTAGTTTAAATTGCTTTGAACAATTGCCTTTATGACTATGACTTTATATAACTATGTTTCTTTTGAGCAACTTTGATCTCTTGTTTGACCTAACACTTTGATAAATAACAATTAACACTTAGGTTTTTTGTTTCTGACTGAAGATTTGGTAAATAACATTTAAGTTACTAATTCCTGACCGAACGCTTCGGTAAATAACAATTAACATTTAAGTTATTTGTTTCTGACCAAGGATTTGGTAAAGAACGCTTAAGTTATTAATTTCTGACCAAACGCTTCGGTAAATAACAATTAACATTTAAGTTGTTTGTTTCTGACAAATGATTTGGTAAATAACGCTTAAGTTATTAATTTCTGGCCGAACGCTTCAGTAAATAACAATGAACATTTAAATTGTTTGTTTCTAATCAAGGATTTGGTAAATAACGCTTAAGTTATTAATTTCTGACCGAACGCTCTAGTAAATAACAATTAACATTTAAGTTATTTGTTTCTGACCAAGGATTTGGTAAATAATGCTTAAGTTATTAATTTCTGACCGAACGTTTCGGTAAATAACAATTAACATTTAAGTTATTTGTTTATGACCAAGGATTTGGTAAATATCGCTTAAGTTATTAATTTTTGACCGAACGTTTCGGTAAATAACGATTAACATTTAAGTTATTTGTTTCTGACCAAGGATTTGGTAAATAACGCTTAAGTTATTAATTTCTGACCGAATGCTTCGGTAAATAACAATTAACATTTAAGTTATTTGTTTCTGACCAAGGATTTCGTAAATAACGCTTAAGTTATTAATTTCTGACCGAACGCTTCAGTAAATAACAATTAATCGCATATGCTTTTCAGAAATGACTTTTAAAGTGCCTCGTTAAAACCTTCTCGGTCGAAAACCCTCGTTAGGGATAAAATAACCGAGCGAGGAAAGAGTGCACTAATTTTATTTATCAGCTGTAGTAGAATTTGAGATGCGTGGCATTCCACGTTCTCGGTACAAATTTTCCTGATAAATATTCTAAATAATATGCTCCTCCGGCCGCTGTGTCGGTAATGCGGAATGGACCTTCCCAGTTGCTTGGAAATTTTCCGTCGTCCTTCCGGGCGTCGCTGCGCATACGCCAGACTAAGTCCCCTTTTTGGAAGCTTCGTGGCTTTATCTTCGAGTTTTACCGCCTTGTTGCTCGCATTTTGCATGCTTCTTCTCGTATTTTCACTTGTCTCTTAGCTCGTTGATAAGGTCAAGGCCGACCAACAAGCTTTCCTTGTTTAAGTCTAAGTCTAACGTTTGTCGTCGTAATGAAGGTTCACCTATCTCGACTAGAATCATGGCTTCAGTGTCGTACGTCAAACTATAGGGCGTCTCTTGAGTTGTAGATTGTGGGGTACACCTATAGGCCCACAGAACCTCCAGAAGTTCCTCAGTCCAATTTCCTTTGGCTGAACCAAGTCTCTTTTTAAGTTAGTTGAGGATGACCTTATTGACAGCCTCTGCTTGGCTGTTGGTTTGTGGGTGCTCAACCGAGCTTGTAATGTGTTTAATGTTGAGTTTGTCGTAAAACTCCGTTAAACCTCGGTCGGTGAACTGTTGACCGTTATCGGTGATAATAACCTGGGGTAGGCCAAATCGACAAACGATATTCTTCCATACAAAATTTTGAATGTTTCGTGCAGTTATGGCTGTCAAGGGTTCGACCTCGATCCACTTAGTGAAGTAATCAATGCCGACCAGCAAGAATTTACATTGTCCCTTGCAAAGTGCGAAAGGTCCGATTATATCCATTCCCCATTGTACGAATGGCCATGGAGACAAAATGTAATGTAGATTTTCAGGCTTTTGGTGTGACAAGGTGTCGTACTCTTGGCATTTTAAGCATTTCCGAACGAATTTTGTGCAATCCCCTTGCACGGTCGGCCAATAATACCCGACTCGTAATACTTTGGCGGCCATGGTTCGTGCCCTCGAGTGAGTTCCGCATATCCCCTCGTGCAACTCGGTCATCACGTAAGTGGTTTGTTCAAGAGTAAGGTACTTTAAGAGTGGACGAGAGTATCCACGCCTATAAAGGTCTTGGTCAATGAGTACAAACCGAGTGGTATGTTGTTTCATCGTTTACTCTAAGTGTGGGTCACATACTCCATCCATTAAATACTGTTTGATGGGGGTCATCCAATTTGGCTGGGTATTAGTCGCCATACATTCTCCTATGCCAACATTGGCTTGGTCAACGTAACGTGTACGACTGACCGATGAACTCCTTTCTGTTTTGGTGGTGGCCAATCGTGATAGAGCGTCCACACGAGTGTTATTTTCTCGTCGGACGTGTTTGAACGATACCTCTTCAAATTTGGTTAACAGATTTCGAATGAAATGAAAATACTACTGAAGCAAAGTTTCCCTTACATTTTGTAAGTTGTCCGACCACGAGTCGCGAGTCGGTTTTGCAAATTAATTTAGTTACTTCTAATTCATTGGCCAGGTAGAGCCCGACTATGATGGCCTCATACTCGGCCTGATTATTTGAAGTCTTGAACTCAAATTTCAGAGCATGCTCAACGAAAATTTCACCTGGTCCTTCCAATACTACTCCTGCGTCGCATGATCGGTTATTTAAAGAGCCATCTACATATAAAATCCACTTAGAATGTTTGTCCTCAGCCGATTGTGGAGTTAGTTCTGCTGCAAAATCGGCGAGGGCCTGAGATTTAATTGCCCCCCTGGGCTAATATTGAATATGAAATTCGGACAATTCGATTGCCCATCCTATCATTCGTCCGGCCAAATCTGGCTTAGTCAAGATTTTCATAATGGGATAGTTTGTCTTAACTATGATTTAATGATTTTGGAAAAACATTCGCATCCTTTGGAAGGTGATCACTAAGGCCAATGCGAATTTTTCAACCATTTGATATCTGATTTCTGCGTCGTGAAGTACTCGGCTAACAAAGTACACCGATGGTTCCTCTGCCTCTATATCTTGTACTAGGACCGAACTTATTGCTTCATTTGACACGGTAAGGTAGACGATAATAAGTTCTCGTGTGTTAGGTTTTTGGATAATTGGTGGGGATGTCAGGAATGTTTTCAATTGTTGAAAAATTTGTTCACACTCAGTGGTCCACTCAAACTTAGACGCCTTTTTTAGTTGTTGGACGATCGGTCTCGTTCGTTCTGCCAATTTCGGAACAAACCGAGACAAAGAGGTGAGTCGTTCGACTAACCTTTGGATTTCTTTAATGCTGTTTGGACTGCGCATTTCTGCAATAGCTTTGCATTTCTCAGGGTTTGCTTCTATGCCCCGATGAGTGAGCATAAAACCTAAGAACTTTCCTCCTTCCACACCGAACGCACACTTGTCAAAATTTAGGCGCATGCGGTACTTGCGTAAAGCTTGGAAAACTTCTTTCAAATCTGATACATGTTGTTCACATGAGTCAGATTTGACAACAATGTCATCAACATATACTTCAACATTTCTTCTGATCATGTCATGGAAAACATGATCCATTAAACGTTGATATGTGGCTCCAACATTTTTTAGGCCGAACGACATGATTTCATAATAAAAATTGTTGGAGTCTGTCATAAAGGTTGTTTTCTCCATATCCCGTGGGTGCATCTGGATTTGATTATATCCTGAGTATGCGTTCAGAAAACTGAGGATCTGATGCCCAGCAGCTTCGTCGACCAGCCGATCGATAGTCGACCGTGGGTAAGAATCCTTGGGGCATGCCTTGTTTAGGTCCGTGTAGTCTACACACATTCGCCACTTACCATTAGACTTCTTTACCACGTAGTGTAGTGGGCTTTCTGGATGAAGTCGGCCTGAATCAACTTATCAGTTTCTTCTCAGGCGACCTTGCGTCTTTCTTCGCCTAATTTTCTCTTCTTTTATGCTATCGGTCTGGCTTCTTTATATACAGAAAGACGATGAGTGATGACATTAGGATTTACCCTGGGCATGTCTGCAGTGGTCTAGGCAAAAAGATCTGCATTTTCTATCAAGGTTTTGCTTATCACCTTTCGATCGTCAGACTTCAGGGATGTTCCTATGTATGTTTTGTGGTCGTTGTCTTGAAGGAATATTTGCTGAAGGTCTTCTCCAGCCTCCATGCGAGGATCATCCAGCCGTGGATCCAGATCTACGAGGGCAACCAAGTGTCTTTTGGAATTTTTGCCCCTATAACGCCTCTCCAACGACCGTCCCCTTCTGCTGGGGGATCAGTCGTCTGTCGTAGTATATAATTGCCTAGTTGGCTCGACTTTTAGGCTTGCTACATAGCACCCCTGTGCAGTCTTTTGGTCAACATGCACTATTGCAATATCTCCATTGATAGAAGGAAATTTCATAGCCAAATGAGGAGTAGAAACAATAGCCTTTAACCTGCTGATAGAAGGACGTCCGAGCAGTATGTTGTAAGAAGTGTTGGCATTAACCAACAAGTATCGGACTTTGATTGTCTTACTAAGATAATCATCGCCAAAGGTGGTAAATAAATCAATGTACCCCTTAGTATCCACCCGTTCTCCTGAAAATCCAACTATCTATTCATCATAAGGTTGTATCTCTGCTTCCGAAATTCGCATCTTCTTAAAAGTTTCCCAATATAAAATGTTGACCGAGCTGCCCTGATCCACCAGAACTTTAGCAATCACAAATTTGTCTATCTCCACCGTGATGACCATGGGGTCATCTTGTGCTGGATCGATTGCGGTGAAGTCATCATCGGTGAAGGTGATTGAAGGTATGTGCGGACGTTTATGTGTCGAAGTTGAATGGACGGATTGAATCGCCCTCAGATGTTTCTTCCTGGCAGAGTTAGAGCATCCACCACCTGCGAAGCCGTCTGCAATATAACTAACCTCCTGAGGTGGTACACCGAGTGACAATGGGCCGACGATGGTGTTAATGACTTCGCGAACCTTTTGTTTGGTTCGGCTTCTGTGCTCAGGGCTCTCACTTTGGGGGCGAGTACGCCTGACCGAACTCTCACTTCATTTTTGCCAGGTCGTACGGTGATAATCGTTACAGCTTCGATTGTCCTTTTGTCCAAAGTGCTCTTTGTCTCTGGAATAGTCAGTGTCACGCTGAGGTGACCTTGTTTTAACAAACTTGCAGAGGTGTCCTGCTTGGACGAGTTCTTCTATCTTATCCTTTAATGCTTGGCAACCTTTGGCCGTATGGTCATAGTTGCGATGATATTGGCAACGTTTGGTTGTATCTGCATTATGTGGTGTTTGCGCTTGCTTGAGTGTCGAGATAAGCTCGGCCTGTAAAGCTTCGTCCAGCACCTTCCCTCTAGGTACTGTCAGAGGGGTGTAATGGTGGAACCGAGGACCTCGGTTTGACCGGAATTGGTTGGTTCTTGTCATGGGAGGACGAGTGCCCCTATTTCTCTCTCTTTCTTTTTCGGCGATTTCGACCTGTGTTTTCATGTGATAGTCGATGTGCTCTTCTATCTGCATGAATTTGGTGTCCCTTGTCCTCAGTTCATCCATGTTGCACGGTGACTGTTTTATGAGGCTTTCAGTGAATCGACCTGGTAGTACGGCCGAGACCAAGTGATGCATTGCTATGTTTGGATTTACATTCCTAATTCCCATACAGACTTTGCTGAATCTGTCCATAAAGGCTCTCGGGGATTCACCTTTTTCTTGTTTCACATTGAGGAGAGACATGGACGAGACACAATGAGGTCTACTCGTTGCATATTGGGTAGTGAACTTCGTTTCCAAAACTTCGAAGTCCGTCACAGAATTAACAGGAAGTCTTGTAAATCATCCTAAAGAACCTTCCCGAAGAGATGTCGGGAAGACCTTGCACCATACTGTCTGATCGACCGTGTACAGGGTCATTTGGGTTTTAAAAATAATTTAAGTGTTCGTCCAGGTCAGTGGAACCATCATAGAGGTTCATAGTCAAACCTCTCCACTTATCACGGAGTGGTGCAACAATTATGTCATCTGTATAAGGGTGGCCTTTGGGGTTTTCTTCATTGTTGAAAAGGACATTTTTGGAGCTTTGGTGAGTTAGATGTGTGGGGAAAGTGTGATTCGTCTGATGAATCTGGTGAGTTTGATGGGTTGGTGGCCTGGATGCGTGGGATTGTTCCTCTCTGACCGACTCTCCAATCTACTCTAACAGTTTCTTGTTTTGCTCTTTCAAGTGAGCCATCTCATTTGCCTGCCGACACCACTCTTCTTCCTGTTTGCGTCGATCCTCTTTGTGACGCAGTTGATCCGCTATTCCCTTCTGTCGCAGTTCCTCCATCTGAGCTTGGAGGGCTTGGATCATCAAGCTTTGTCCTTCCGCCATGCCATCATTGTTGGTGTTGTTCATCGTCGAAACCATCGTTACCTCCTGAAATCCTTGCGTCTGGGAGGCTAAAATTACCCGGGCCCCACGGTGGGCGCCAATTGTACCTGTATGGATGTTGGGGCCGAAGTAAAATTGTCCACTTGGTACACAATCCGTTGTCGTGTCAGTAGTCTTCCAATCTCTTAAAGCTTTTCCTCTCCAGCTCGTGTGCTCCGCCAGTCGGCGGGGGTACCTGCGATTGCACTCCGACGCTCAAGTCAGTGCTAGTGTTTAGTCTATTCTCTTAGGATATGAAAAAACGTACTTTTCGCCCCTCAGAAGTCTTATTTATAGGTTGACTTGGACTTCTTCCCGCATAGGCCAGATAATCAGTTCACTAAGACGTGTGTAGTGGTTTCCAAGTCGTGTGTAGTGACTTCCTGATATCACGGGAGTGTCTTTCGCAGTGTATCATTGACTCATTCAACGTTAGTTGTAACTGCTTTCTTGCCACGTATTTATGATATTATATTATTAATTTATATCTTCGGTCGTCCGGTCCGACCGTACATTCTCTTTACAAATTTGAAAGGACTAAAAAATCATGTCTCGTATTTTTTTTTCTTATTCTTTTTTCTTATAACAAGAAAAGAAAACGTCTATTTTATATTTTCCATCCCTCCGCGTTCTTTTTCCCTTCTTTCAAACAGATATCAGTATTACTACAAGTAGATTAACCTAGTCTTGAAACTAATGTTTAGTAATACTACCTCTAATATTGAATATAAACTAATAAAACTTGTTAATCCATTTAATTTATCATTATTTTTAAATTTTACTAATAGGCCAAATTTACTATCCATTAATAAAAACGCACATACTCGTAGTATTTAATAAAAAAAATAAAAATAATAATATTATATAGAAAGTATAAAACATCCTATCATCTATCAAAATATGCCTACTAAAAATAAAGACGAAGTGATAAACAATAATTCATTTTTTTTCTAATTTGTGAGAAGTTATGAGACTCAGACACTTCTCTTAAATGACATATCCGTGTCAGACACACGTATCGGTGTCAACACTCGTATGACACTTATCGGTGAAGTGTTCAATTCAAAAATATTTGTTGGATTTTTTAAAATTCTAGCACGATTCTAACACAATTTTAAAAAGTATAAATACAATAATTTTCTAAAAATCAAATTTATTATATAAACTTTTATTATGATTATAAAAATAAGGAACAAATTTTTTTGAACCAGTCATGAAAAATATCTTTCTGCTCCCAAAAGAATATGAAACATACTTTTGCACATAAATATTTATTTTCAATTTATATAATTCAAAATTATATAATATATAGATCTGTGTCCCCATGTCCTACATTTTAGAGATTATACGTATCTCCGTGTCCATATCGTGTCAGTGTATCCGTATCTGTGCCACATAGATTAGAAGAGAAAATACATATGAAGTTTAAACTGTTAATGGCCTTTTCTTTTATTATTGGGTTTGACCCATTTTGTACGTTAATTCTACTTCAAGGCTCTTCTTTTCCTATATATGAACTGTAGCTTTTACTAAATAACAATAATAAGCTTTTACGTTTTCTTTACTTAGTTCTCGATCTTTCTCCTTCACTCTATCTCTCTTTTTGTTCTTCGCATTCACTGTGCACAGGGTTTGCCACTAGCCAATCTTGCACACACTGTTCTTTACCTCTGTTTTCCTGCTCTACACCTTCACTATGGTATCAGAGTTCTTCATTATGAAGAACTGTTGCGCTACTCTGTTCTCTCCCTTTCGCTTTCGTTTTATCTCGCGTTTTCCATTTTTTGGATTTCTTCGTTTATTTTCTTAAGCGTTTTGATTTTCTCTTTTTCTTGCACAGATCAATGGCTGACAAGGAGGTTACGTCGCCCATCCAATCGGAACAACCGACAAACAATTTCTTGTATTTGCACCCAAGTGAAAACCCCGCAACCTCTCTGGTCTCGCCAGTTCTTGACTCCACAAATTACCATTCTTGGAGTCGTTCAACTATTACCTCCCTAAGCACCAAGAACAAGGTTGAGTTCATCCTTGGTGATCACCCTCGTCCTTCGAAAGATGACCCAAATTTTTCTGCGTGGTCACGATGCAATAACATGGTGGTTTCCTGGTTAGTTCATTCTGTTTCACTCCCAATTAGACAGAGTATAATATGGATGGATGTTGTTGTTGAAATTTGGAACGATTTGAAAACTTGCTATTCTCAGGGTGACTTATCCGTAGTAGGAGCAGACTTTTCTACCAGATTGGTTTCTATAGTTTACCAAAAAAATCACACAACAAAGGATTGAATGAAATAGTACGACTAGCATTAGTACTATAGAACAACAGATAATTGACGTTCTTGTTGGACAACTAGAGAAATTTTTTTTTTTGAATGGGAGATATAGGATCCAAGAGCAAAACATGTGAACGAATGTTACTGTTGATCATTCAAACCCCTAAGGAATTGCATAGCACGATCTTCACCTTTTCTTTGGTTTATCACAGCTTGAATAGAACACGAACACTTAACAGAACAGGTGCATAGAGGGTTAGGTCGAAAATTTTCCAACTCATCCCAAATAATACACAGTTTGGTAAAGTAGTCAGAAACCTTGACTTAAAGAGACAACTTCTAATTGTAAATCAAAAATACGGAATAAGTTACCCTGAGAATAGCAAGTTTTCAAAACGTTGCAAATTTCAACAACAACATCCATCCAAATTATACTTTGCCTAATTAGGAGTGAAACTAAATGAACTAACCAAGAAACCACCATGTTATTGCATCATGACCACGCAGAAAAACTTGGGTCATCTTTCGAAGGACGAGGTGATCACCGAGGATGAACTCAACCTTGTTCTTGGCACTTAGGGCGGTAATAATGGAATGGCTCCAAGAATGGTAGTTGGTGGAGTCAAGAACTGACGAGACCAGAAAGGTTGCGGGGCTTTCACTTAGGTGCAAATACAAGAAATTGTTTGTCAATTGTTTTAATTGGATGGGTGGCGTAACCTCCTCGTCAACCATTGATCTGTACAAGAAAAAGAGAAAATCAAAACGCTAAAAAATCCAAAAAATGAAAAATGCAAGATAAAACGAAAGAGAAAGGAAGAGAACAGAGTAGCGCAACAGAGCTCTTCATACGAAGATTACCATATTAAAGGCGCAGAGCAAGAAAACAGAGGCAAAGAACAGTGTGTGCAAGATTGGTTAGTGACAAACCCTGTGCCCAATGAATGCAAAGAACAAAAAAAAAATGAAGGAGAAAGATCGAGAACTAAGTAAAGAAAACATAAAAAAGCTTGTTATTATTATTATTTAGTAAAAACTACCGTTCATATATAGGAAAAAAAGAACCTAGAAGTAAAATTAACGTACAAAATGGGCCAAACTCAACAATAAAATAAAAGAAAAGGCCATTAACATTTAAACTACTCAATGACCCTGTTTATTAACACATTTGGTCATTACATAGCGTCTTTTACGGTTCACGGGTAGTATCTGCAGTTGAGATATGGCAAAGCATTATTTTCCAAAAGAGCGATTTTTTTTACAGAAGAACCCGGGTACGCTACAATTGTCCCTCTGCTACCTCTTAAACCAAACTTGGAAAAGTGAGGTTTATTTAGATCTTCATTTACTTCTTATTGTAAACAATACAGAGATACCCCATATAAATTACACTCAGTAATTGTTCTTTCATGTGATTTTTATCTCAAATACAGCGTGAGGAGCTCGGGATTTTCAATTAGTTGCTTCCACTCGTTACAAAATCTTGCAACGGTTGCTCCGTCCAAGACTCTGTGATCTGCACCAATATTAACCTGGAAGCAGAAAAACAAATAAAGAATTGCTGTTCATTTCATCTTCTAACCATGCAAAAATCATTATAATTAATAGCATTTAGTTAAGAAAATACACGTTGACTAATTGGGGAAAAAATGAATTCACACTTCAAATCTGTGTTTACTTGTCAATCAAACTATGAAGTACTCTGTTCAATGCAAATTCAACCTATACATTTAATTTAACTTATCTAACTGTAACTATGAAGACAAACGAACTATAAACGCTAATTTTGCAGTAAAAGTAGAAAATCTAATTAGCTATGAAGCCCTTTTTAACAGCTAAAATAGGGTATTCTCTATAATCACATTTTTTATTTCTCTTCAGCGACATGACAAACTAAACAGTCATATAAAAAGTGGAAAGCTACACACACAAAAATCGTCGGAGATTATTGTAGTTCTCTGTATAAAAATGTATTTCTTTTCATTGTTCATGCAGTTTACCAGTGAAAAAAAATGCAAGACTTACAGTCACGAGTGATGCAGGATACACATTTCCATTATCAGCGAACCGTGGAACTTTCTGAATTTTACCAATGGCAATAATGGAGACTTCAGGCAGATTGACAAGTGGAGAACCAAACTTTCCACCAATTGCTCCAATGTTACTTAAAGTAATAGTACCACCACTTATATCCTCAGAAGTTAACTTGTTATTTGAAGCCAATTGTTGTAACCTTGCCAGCTCTTTGGTTATCTACATAAAAATCATGTACAAGGAAAAATAGGTTAATAAGAACATGCACAAGAATGTCTTATTAGATGGCAGGCATTGTTACGTACACTGAACTCACACAGATACACCACAAAGACACACACAAAGACACAGAGAAAAATACTGAATGACCTCTGTATTATTGAAACTGTGCAATGTATTCGAATATCACCCAAGGAAAACACGTTTTCCTTCTCCACAGGAATTATCCTGTTTACAAACTGAAATCACAAAATCCTAAAGACCAACCTTCCTAACCACTAACTGTCACCTACCATTTATTTCTCCTATGATACACTTTCCAAACATCATATACACATGATGTGGGACCTATGCAAATAGATCTTCATCAAAGGAAACAACAACACCTGGTCTTGTCTCCAAATCTGAAATTATTATTAAAACTAAAGGAGTCCGAGAAAATAGTCTCTTCATTTTTTATGAGAAGCAGCTTTCAGAAAACCAACAATTAAGCTCAAGCCAGAAATGTAGATCAAGAATAAAATTATATTTCATTCAAGCAATTGAAAATATGAACAATTTGTCTTCATGGCCTGTAACTAAATCGCAACCATGGACATGCACTTCAACCAAAACAAGAATGGCTGAATAAAGCAAAAATAGGATAAAACCATAACCAAGCCTTTCATAAACTAACCTCCAGTATGGAAAGAGACTGGACATTTTTTATGTTTGGCACAACTAGACCATGTTGTGTCGCCATAGCAATTCCAACATTGTGTGAACCTACAGTAAATAAACCTCCGTGTCAACTCTGGCACGGAAGCAACTGCCTCAAATAAATCATTAAATTGATAACCACCAGATATCAGTCAACACAAAATGGAAAAGGGTTTAATACCATGTACTTACGGGTGATGTGAAACAATATTTAAAAATATTATCAAGAAAACTACGAAAACATTATCCTTGAAAATCCCTTAAGCAAGATAAGATAATCCTTGTTTTAAACTCATAGATACAGTAGACGAGGTAAAACTTCTCAAACACTTGCACCATAAAACCAGAGTGACAATTGGCTAATGAAAGCAACCTCTTTGACCTCACCATATTTTTTCAATTTCTAAATAATTGTAGCTTTTTCCTTGAACTTGTACTTTTAACTTAAGAAAAAAACATTATGTACACTCTACAAAAAATTTAAACATAAACAAGCTACAAAGGAAGCAAAAATATAAGAATCATTCATCAGATTATGTCTGAGAAACAAACCTTTGAGAACGACCTCCAATGCATCCTCTTTGAAGCAACTGTTCATAAAGGGGTACTTACTGAGGGCCATTGATAGTGATTTGATTAATATTGGAAGGAAAGTGTACTTAATGTCTGGATAAGGATTATTTTTCTGAAAAGATGTTTTAAGCTCCACTAGAGCATCACAATTTATCTCATCCACATAATGAAAATGTGGGACTTTGGCAGCCAGAGACATTGATTTCACCATAGCTCTTTGGAATCCTCTACAAAAAGAAAAGAAAAGGTCATTAACCTATTATAAGTATATCTTAATTCTAATTGAGTTATAGAACTGAGAAAGGGAAAACACTTTCATACTAATGCAACACTGAGGTCCACAGATACTCAATTTTCCATGATTTGACATAAAATGTTTGCGCAAAAAACTTTGAAAGATTGGCACCCATCACCATCTCTCAAGAAAAAGAAATCAAGAAAGGATTTAAATTATGCTTGCATCTAGCTTTACCTAAAGGAGACTGTCCTGTCCTCAGTTGGACTATAAGATTTAGTTGCGATATTGTAGTTGTATCCTTCAGCTCCCTGAAGCTGTTCTACAGAATCAGTATGCAAGAGTGCAGATGGATCTTTAATTATTCCTTTGCTGACAGCAAAATTTAGCACATCTTCTTTTAAAACCCTTCCATCTTTTCCAGTTCCACAAACTTCAGTTATATCTATACCATGTTGCTTAGCCAGACTTCTTACAGCAGGTGTTGACAGAATTCCAGTCTGTCTTCCTTTTCCGGGATCAGAATCTATCAACTTGGCATTGTCTAAATCGTCAACTACTGTAGTAAACACGGGCACATTAACTAATGTCTTATCAGAATCAGGTGACTTTGCAGTTTCTGAATCACCAAGAGTGACAGAGGGTAATGCAGAGTCGTCAACTAATATCTTTAATAGAGTTTCTCCAACCTGCAATTTTATCCAACAGAATTTAAATGCCTAATTAAATTTGCAGCCCCATATAGAACTTAACGAAATGATTCACGTAAAATTTAGATCATCAATACATTTCATCTTCCTCAGTTATTCTGCTTCGAAGAATTACCCCATAAAAAAACCAGGCAGGTCCCTTTTGTATTTGCAACATAAATTGCAGCACCATACCATCTCCATGTGTCATGCTCTTGTATAACCACAAAGAGGCAGCATGGGAAATTAAACAGTAAATGGATGGTTGGACCCTGGAGTAAGCTGCGGGGGGTATTTTTCTCATCTAGTAGCCTCCGGAATCCGAAGAGAATGTATACCAGAGACACATTTCCAAAACATTACATATCAAATAATTTAGCTTTGAACAATCTTTTGAAAAAGCATATGTTATCTCTGGATGTGTTCTTGCATGAATTTAGATGGTCCACCCACAAATGCCTCCTACATCGTAAAAAAAAGCTTCCATTTCTTCCATGCACGCATTTTGTTATTCTCTCTATCTACATTCTCTTTCTCTCATCGACCATCTCACTCGAAACTCTCCAGGAAAAATTATAGGGCACTTCTCTTTTTTCTTTACACCCACTTCATTGACTCACTTCCTTCCTATTTGCTGCTCAGGTCCCTCAATTCCTTAATAATAATATAATGATAAATTTCATCGCTTAATAATTACTAATATGCCGGGAAACGTTTCCTACTTTTTTGGGGCATGGACAAACCACCACTGTAGCACTACCTCTTCTTTCACCAATCTACTCTAAAAAACACTTTTACCAATCTACTCTAAAAAAACAATTTATAAATCCACAAACATAATCTTAGTTCAACTATACCCAACAGAATGAGATTTAATAACTCACCTTCACAATATCACCAGGACCGTAGAGAATGTTGGAAACTTTTCCTTTGTAGCGACTCGTTATTTCAATAGTAGCTTTATCACTTTGAACTTCACATAGCGGTTGAAAGTCTTCAACATAATCCCCCTACCAATATGAACCAACAAATAATTCAGAAAAACCAATTTAGGGCATGCTATGTTCTTGACACGAATCTCAATAAAATCAATTTCTTCTTGAAACGAATCTCAATGAAGGTACAAACCAAGTAATGAATTCACTGACCTCTTGGACATACCATCTGAGAAGCTCACATTCTGCAATACCTTCGCCGGTTTGAGCCAACGGCACGTCCACTAACTTGCTAGCGGGAAGGTCTAGAGCGGGTTGAGTGGAGAACCAACACCTGTTCACACGTGGAAAATAGAACTACAAGTGCGAAATCAAAAGCAATGAATCAGTAATTTGTTAGTAAGAAGAGATGAATCAAATTGGAAAGGGGAGAGAACTAACAGTGACATGTGAAGAAGGAGCATTAGGTTTGACAAAGCGAAAAGGGAGCGTAGGGGAAGAAGATGATGAACAGTGGGAAGAGGCAGAGGCTGAAAAGACGGTTCTGGAAGAGATCAAAGCCCTCCTCTGCCATATGCGGCTTCTGAGCATGTTGCGTGGAAGGGTTGTGATGAAGAGAAATGAAGAGAAACGTTTCGAATTGAAAATGGGACAGAGATGGAAAGGCAATTGATAATTTGAAGCAGCAGTTGTTTGCCTTGCATGCTGAGTAGTTTCTGACAGCAAATAATAGATGATGTGGATGGATAAGAACTAATATTAATATATTCACATTATGTTTCAAATGTTAAAATCATGGATTTACACCTTTTTCATCTTATATTTACAATAAATATTAATATTGAAAATAAAAAAATTAAAAAAAAAAAGAAAACCTTCTTGATAAAAATATACAAGTAAAATGTAAAATGTTTCAAAATTTTAAAAAAATTATAAATTTTTAGAGTATGGAGCTCAAATAAACATTTTTGTAAAATCATTTCTTATTATCAATAATATTTTAACTATCAATATCATTTATTTATTTATTAAAATATTTTTTTCAAGCACGTTCTTCATACGGGTTTCTTTCCTTTTTCTTTTTTCAAAATTATCTATACCGAGTTCCGTGTATATTTTAACTACTACTTTTTATTTATTTATTAAAATCATTTTTTTCAAGCATGTTCTTCATACGTTTTTTTTTATTTTTTTTAAATATGTTAAAACAGTTATTAGAAACTATTTTGAATGTAGAATTTTTTAATTTAATTTTTTAAAATATAATTTTATTTCTTTAATTTTTATGGACGGTTATTGCTTTTTAATTTAAATTTTTAGAATTTTATCACTATTTTTTTTTCTCTTCATTCTTTTTCATTTTATCTTTTTTATTTAAATTAAATTTTTTAAAATCTAATAACATGACTCTCGTATGCTCTGCTTCATACAAATATATATAAATCTATATTTCACTTAAATAAATATAAATATACATAAAAAAAATGCATGTAAATTGTGTCTAGGCTAGTATAAATAAGAAAAATAACTAAATAAAAATATTAATATTTTAAAATTAATTATTATTTCTTACTTTTTGATAAAAACTTTTTTTATTGATTTTATTATTAAAAATATTATATTCTTTTTGGATAAATAATTTCTCTCTTTCATACTATATATTACAAAAATAGTTATATTCAATAATTTTTTTTATCATTCAATATTGTTATTTTAAATGTTCTGAATAATTTTATTAAAAAATCTGTAATGTTTACTTGATTGTAAATAATTTAAGAATTAAATATTATTTATTAATTTTAATAATTGTGATATGCTAAGTTATAGATATTAAACAAGAAAACGACACATAAAATAAGAGGCGCACGAATAATTATTCACTTTTAATTTCTTACATTTTTTTATCTTTGATTCTTTAGGTATTTTGAGGTTTTAATATTGTTATTTTAATGTTTTGAATAATTTTATTAAAAAAGGCATAGCTACGGTTAATTGGGTTATGCTTTGTTCTCCTTTTGAGAATGACGGTTTGAAGATTATTAACCTTCACCATGAAAATAATGTTTATCTTCTTAAGCTTGCTTGGAACTTTGCTTATAGCAATAAACCTTGGTCTTTGTTCTTGAAGGATTCTTAAATCAAAATACAAACTTAAAATGATTTATAGATCTTCATCTCTTTGGCCTAGAATTAAGCAGTTTTATTCTACTATACTTGATTATACTTCTTGGATTGTTGTACAAGTTCTTTTATAAATTTTTGGAATGATAAATGGTGTTTTACTACTTCTTTAACACATATTGCAGGGATATCTGATGGTTCTAGCATTCCGAATATAGTTTCTCAGTTTTGGACAGGTTGTTATTGGAATATTCGGTTTTTTGACCATCATGGGGCCTTTTTATTTGTTTTTTACCAAAATGGGGTCGCTGTAAAAAAACATACAAATCTGGGGCAAGTCGTGCCAACTTGGCACGACTTTGCCACGTCAGCCTGAAGTCGTGCCAACTTGGCACGACTTCTGTCACGTCAACCTGAAGTTGTGCCAAGTTGGCACGACTTTGTCCACATCATTTTTTTAAAATTTTCTTGTTTTTAAATAAATAAAAATATGTTATAATTATTTAATTATAATTAAAATTATAAATTATGTAATATTTGAAATTAATTTGATAAATAACTTTTTTATGAAGGAATAAATACATAGGTAAAGAAAATGAGGAAATTAATAATCAAACTTGAAATTGAATTTTATTATCAAGCTTGTTTGTGCGGACAATTGTTTTTATTGTGACTTTCGGTTTTGCAATATGAACATTTTTTTTTTGTTTATTTAGAATTGAATCATCTATTTCATGGATTAAATTAGACCTCATAAGCTTGGAAATATTGTGGAGACTGTACACTGGGGCGATAAATGTCGTTAG
>Ga0123342_1002703_pt1 | contig 29171 bp, 12 predicted proteins | sample Turbeawhitnodule_FD_89960 | JGI IMG/M metagenome (GOLD analysis project Ga0123342, IMG submission 89960) | Root nodule microbial communities of legume samples collected from Mexico - Turtle bean Mexico white nodule | ecosystem: Host-associated > Plants > Roots > Nodule | place: Mexico: Nepantla... | reverse complement strand
TGCAACCTACATCCACACGGGCAACTATTAGGTTTACATTATATCATGTTGCACACCAATTACAAGTACAATGATCTCTTTAAATAGAGATAAATAGAGATAATAAAGGGACACAATGATTAAACCCACTCACTAAAACATGGTGTGTACTCAGCCCAACCCAATTGGTCCTGACTTCATACCCAACAAGTTTTAGGGAGAAAAAATATAATAAAACATAAATTTATAATTAAATTATATAAAAAAAAGTATTAAAATAATACTATTATTAATTGCAAAATGAAACAATTTTTAAATTTTTATTGATGAATTTATAATTATAGAAGTAATACGAATACGGATACCACTGATAGGGAGATACGTATAATCTCTAAAAGGTAGGATACGGGACACGGATCTATATATTATATAATTTTGAATTATATAAATTGAAAATAAATATTTATGTGCAAAAGTATGTTTCAGATTTTTTTGAGAGCAGAAAGATATTTTTCAGTTCAAAATAATTTGTTCCTTATTTTTATAATCATAATAAAAAATTTATATAATAAATTTGAATTTTTAAAAAATTATTGTATTTATACATTTTAAAATTGTATTAGAATCGTGCTAAAATTTTAAAAAATCCAACAAATATTCTTTTGAATTGAACACTTTACCAATAAATGTCGTACAAGTGTGGATACGTGTGTTGGACGCGAATTCGTAATTTTTAAGAGCCAGCCTCATAGGAAATAACTTTGGGATTATAAACAAAATATGCCTGCCACGTGTCCCTTGTGAAGTGGGAGTTATTTGGCAAGCGGTGTGAAAGAAACAAACCTTTCAAAATAAGGTTTTGATAAACATGAGAAACTGCTACATGGAAGTTACAGTAACCGTCTGCATGTGTAGATAGATACATAAGGCAAGGAGACTCCATTGGAAAAGGTTTTGCATTTCCTTCAATTCTCACTGCGGCGGTGAAGAAGCACATAAGAAACTTGAACACTGTCAATGGAAGAGGAGGGGTGGAACGGGAAGAGACCCTCCGAGCCACGTCCCTGTACGGAGTGCGGCAAGAAGTTCTGGTCTTGGAAGGCCCTCTTCGGCCACATGCGGTGCCACCCAGAGCGTCACTGGAGAGGGATCAACCCTCCCCCCAATGCAAGAAGACATCAGCAGCAGCATCATCATCAGCATCCACAACAACAGCAGCAACACACCATGATAATGACCCAGGAAGACCACGAGGTCGCTGCATGTTTGCTTCTGCTTGCAAATTCCAACAAAGAGAAAGGGAAAGAGAAAGAGGAAGAGTTTCATCAGTGGCAGTTCGAGTGCTCGAGTTGCAACAGGGTGTTCGGATCGCACCAGGCTCTTGGAGGGCACCGTGCGAGTCACAAGAACGTGAAGGGGTGTTTTGCAAACACTGGTAATGCAGGGATAGGCTTAGGGTTAGGCATAGGGAGTAGTGGGAAGTGTGAAGAGGAGAATGTGAACATGAGTGGTGGTGATGGACACAAGTGCAGCATATGCATGAGGGTGTTCTCCACAGGGCAAGCACTTGGTGGGCACAAGAGGTGCCATTGGGAGAATCAGAAAGGTGATAACCTTCTTCTTCTTCACTCACCCAAGTCCTCCATAGACTTGAACTCTCCTCCTCTCACTCTCGATTTGAGGTTGGGACTCTAGTCTCTTTTCTCTTCAAATTCATATGGTTTGTATCAAACTGTGACATGATTATATAATGGATATATACCTAAGAAGTTGCTATGCTTATGCTTATCTTCCAAGCACCCTTCATGATAGAGGTGAAGTGGGGTGGGACAATAGATTCTAAATAGCAATGATATACGAAACAACTTGCTCCACTATACAACTCTTCATTTATGATGTTAAAAATGGATATTTTTGTCATTTCATATAAAAGTTCCACTATACAACTCTTCATTTATGATGTTAAAAATTGGTATTTTTGTCATTTCATATAAAAGTTGAAATTTTAGGTAAAGAAAGAGAGTTGTATACTGGATAAGGTTGTCATTGTAATTTCCGATTATAAAAGACGAGAAATGTGATTATAAAAAGATAAACCTGCAAGAGACTTTCACAACTTGCACAAGTCTACATCTAAAACTTGCACCACAACAACCCTTTCTGCCTAAAACTTGCACCAGTTTATGAAATAATAATTGCTAGTGAGTTTTACTTAAGAATGTTCTCTTAAGATTCTTCTTATTTTAAGTAGTGTGTCATGTTATTGAGACCAGATCTTAGTACAATTTAAAAAGATGTTCTCTCACATCGAACCACTACTGTTAGGCTTGGATGATAAGGAAACAACTTATTGTATATTAGTTCAATCAGTCAATGATTACATATAAGTAACTTCTATGTCATTTTTTAGTTGCAGTAAAGTATTGTTTATGTCACTACTTTTGGTCTATAATCAATATACCTTTGAGAACTTTAACTAACCAACCTTTCACTTTCAACCCTTCTAAATATTCTTTTAATTTTTGTCTTTCAATGATTAAAGATGTTTGAAAAGGATCCAGTTTGCAAAGTAAGGATTGAACATAAGGTTATACTTATGTTCTAGCTAGTAGTAGACCCTCAAAGTGTTGAGATAGTTTTTTCTTGATTCTAATTGCTTTGTTTCTGTTCATAGTAATAATTGTTTTATTTCTGTTCATAGTTCTTATGCTTATCTCTTAAAAGGGTTTTTGGTATAGGAAAATGTTATTCTTACAACTACACAAATTGAAAATGTTATTCTCACCACTACAAATTGTATTTGACCAATACAATTTAAAAATTATTTTATTTTAGGAAAAAAGTTATTTCTCTTTCCAGTTATAATTTGGTGTATAGTTCTCAACGTATTAACACTCTTTCTTTCTTACTTATATGTTATGTTGGTATGTATAAGATCTATGAATAACACAGTAAGAAGTCCATAAAGGATCATCTTATGGAATTAAGAAGTAAAACACATATTTGTTACATTCAATTTGACTTAAGATAAAAAGGTGGATGAAGATTTTGCAAATTTTACTATATACATATGTTTTTTTATGTAAAATATCTTAAATCAATATGATATTCGGTGAATATGAAATTTTTCAAAATATATGCTTAGTCTAGCATAAAATAACATGTGTAAAATACTTTTTCAATGGAAGAACCTACATGATGAAACATCTTCTATCCATTATAGTTCATAATATCACTTGATATGAACCACATAAGATTGGGAATAATCTAACAACTTCAAGCCATCATTAAATTCTTTTGATGGAAGTAATGGAAGGATCAACACGATAGTAAACAAGAATAAAAGAAAAAAAAGTTAAACCATTAAAGGAGAAGAGAATGAGAATTATGTCACCTCCAACAAACTATAACTATAAGTATCATGGATATTCTTCACTTACATTAAGCAATTGAAAATAAAAAATTGTTAGTCCTACTAACTTTAGTGAGGGTAAAAGATACATTAACAATCCATAATTTGTGTACAATCACATTACAACTCTCAATACTATTATTTTAATATTTTTTCATATCATTTAATTATAAAATTATCTTTTATTATATATATTTATTTCTAAACTGAAATTGTCAAACTATCAAGTTCTTTAATTATAATAGTAATTATGGTCCTCTCTCCATTGAAGCATTGTTAGAAAATGGGATTAGACTAAAGATGGTTATTTTGAGTGATAGAAAATAATTAAACACATGATTTACTTTGAGGTTTTGATGCGCATAATTCTTCCAAGAACTCTTTCCAAAAAAATTCCATTCTAGTTTCTCCTAAAACTCTATCATCACTTCATTGTAGATCACATATTCATGCTAGAATAGTATTCAATTACTAGTTTCTTCCTTTTTTTTTTAAGTCTCTCTTTATTCCTCACATTTAACATATTTATTTTCTTTTCAAAGTAGGAAACCAAAAAAGTCATTTTAGTCCACTCTAAAAATAAATACATAAAAATTGTAATGTAAAAAAGTTTAAAAATAGAATATGTACATTTGGAATTTTAAATTATATTAATAAAGTTAATTTTAATTTTTAAATATAGTTATTTGATATAAAAAAAATATAATACATATATATGTTTTAATAAAATATTATTACTTTAACTTTTTTAAAATATAATTAGTATTTTAAAAAGGAGATTAGTCCTTATGTTTATTTGTAAGGTGGACTTGAGATTATTTAAATTGCGAGTTAAGTGGACAAGATTAAAAATAAATTAATTCAATTTAAGTCAGAAATTCTTTGTATTATAATTTTTTTTATATCAACTCACTATTGCACCAACTTATTTTCTAACCTTTATTATGATTTTTTTTTAAATTTACCAATTTAATGTTAATAAAAAAAATCATAGGTTATTTTTTTTACCGAATATTGCAAATCCAATTCTGATGTCTCTACCTTTTTTTAAATAATTATATTATACACATACATATATATATACATATATATATATATAAGATAATAATAATAATGCAACAATATGAGGACTCAACCGAAATTGGTAGTTCCAATCAATTTCGATCTGTAGTAAAAAGGGGTTTTATAAGAAACATGTCAAATTATTTTTATACCAACATAAGAAACCCCAATCTTTTTATATAATTACATTACAATTTTCAATACTATTATTTTAATATTTTTTCATATCATTTAATTATAAATTTACTTTTTATAATATATATTTATTTCTACATATATCATTTAATTATAAATTTACTCTTATAATATATATTTATTTCTAAATATATCTAAGAATGGTATACAACTCTAAAAACTATAACTATCAAACTATCATTTTCATAAAAAACATCTCAGCCAGAATACTATACCTGTATTTTAAGAATTTGGTGTTCTGTATTAGATATCCAAAAGATTGGTAATAAATAAATAAAACTTTTAGAACATTTACGGAAAACAGTTTCTCTGGGAATTGATCAAATTTCTGATTAGGAAAAATAAACGAATTACACTGATATATATACATAGATAAACACACAGCACAGCAGCATTCTTTCTTCCTTTCTTGAATTTACTGGTGAGAAAATTCAACACTGGAAAACTTTTGGACCTTATTGGGGAAAACAAGTTGCAAGACCTAACATGCTATTTCTGGGATGAACATGCTTGGTTTTCTTTAGTCCAGTGAAAATGCTCCATCGCAATACCTGCCATGCTCAACCAAGAAACAAAAATTACAATTAGTGTTTTCAGACAGTTTTGGATGCTCAGATATGCAGGTTTGGTTTAGTAGGATTTTGTTGGTATTATCAAACTTTTCATAATCTGAAGATGAATATCTAACAGAAAGTGAAAAATAATACCAGTGAAAAATATTTTTCATCCAGGTAATAAAAAAAAATGAAAATTTAAAAGATTTCATGCTAGTATATTCATATTAGAGCTTAAACTCTAAAGTTTAAATTAAATTTGGAATTATATGATGATTTTAAGCTTAGGAGTTACTTCTAAGCTAAAGGTTTTTCGGTAGTGAAGTTTTGGATTCTGAAATAAAAAAGGAACAAGCATACACAAAAATCTTCTAACTAGCTTTCTTAAAAACTCCCCTCAATAGAACATTTTTTTCATTTAAAACAAAAAAATTGCTTGTTTTATAAAGATTTTCCAAAATTCTGTTGGGGTCACACTTCCTTTTTAAGAGAAGTTTAGTTTGAGAAATTTTTTCCTTTTTCTAGGTTTTTTCCTTTTATAAAACTTTTATGTTAGACATCATTATTAGACTTGATATCTCAATTATGCTAACACCTCAAGTAACAATAATCATTTGTCATCACACGAATAAAAAGTTTGAATATGAAAAGATTTTTTTATAAAAAGTTATTTTCACCTTTAACTAAATGAAACTTTGAAAACAGTCCCATTTTTGTAAATAAAAGCGAAAATGCAAACATAGAATGCAACAAAAAAATGTTTTCTCAATGAGGATAGCAATTTGACCATACCTGTCGCTAAACTTCTGAATTGCATCTGAGGCATATAGAAGGGTTTCATTAGCTTTCTCTAGAACCATATGAAGCTCCTTCCCTCTTGTGACTCGAGAAATAACCCATGCATTATTTTTTGTTCTAATGCACATCTCTAAATCTTTTTCAAAATTACACCCATCCAGTTTCGCTCTACTCTTTTCCAACTCCACCTCTTGCCTAAGCTTATTCATAGCAAGCAAGGACTCCTGCACCAGCCACAACAACGAACTCAAGTTTCAAATTTTTGCAAGTCAATTAGCACACAGGCAATGAGAGCTCTGGTGACAGACATGACCACTATAGTGACGAACACAATAAAGTGTCCTCAGAGGCATGGATAACAAGTTTATCTCTCAGTTTATAAAATTAATATCACATTGATTAGAAAAAATAGAAATAGCTGAGATGTCAAGTTGTATAGTGATATCATGTCTAACATGAAAGCTTTTATATAAAAAAAAATTAGAAAAGGAATCAGAACAACATCACATGCCAATACACACCTTTGTTAAAGTTGTTACTTTTGTTGCTGGAGAAGCCCTGGATATATTTCTATCACCATCTACTAGTAAGTAGCGGTACCCACCAACGTGATATGCATTCTCACCACCCCATCCTTTGGATAGCTTCTCTTCGACTTTCAATATCTTAAGTGATGCCTGATGTATTCAGCCAAAAAGGAAAAAAGATTATGATTGCAGAAAACGATACATTTGTTAAACATCTCAGTTCAATTTCATGTGCTTTCCAACTGAAGCTGCACAGTGCATTGTCAAACAGAGATTTTCAGATCATCAAGTAGGTCAAAGTAGAGTCCTGTTCAGTGATGAGTATTTAGCAACAGATGAAAAAAGAGCATTCAAAAATATTAAATACAAGTGATTGTTTTAAAATAGCCATATAAGTACTCTGCTTGACGAGCACATGATAATACATGTCTCAACGCCATATTACTTGAGTAAGGCACCAGATATTTTGGAGTTCAATTAATGATTAGTACAATAAAAACAAGTACATACAATTTCTTTTCAGAAGAGGTATGTTACCAACTTACCACCCTTATATACTCTAGAATGTTGAGTTTCAGTTGATATTACGTGCAAAAAGCTTAACAGAATAATAGGAAACAAAAAATTAACCATATTAGAAGACTAACATTTTCAATAATTTGTTGCCTCACTTCCGACACACCTTGCTCCCCATTAGGTACAGCTGATACAGGAATCATAAGCATCAAAGTAAGGCTTCTATGCTGGTAAACACACAGATACATTTTCTCTCCTGTCTGTTGAAGCCAAACTGTGGGAGTGGCAAACACCCACGTACCAATTTCTGCACCCCATAAATCAGTGACAAGATAACCATCTTTTCCTTTAGACCATTTGTCACCCTGTAGGGGCCTCACAACATGATAGTGGTTATCTTCACCAGAGGATATATCAGATGTGCCATAAAAACTATCAGACATAGAATTTGGATGGGCCATGTTAAACTCAGTGGCAACATTGGATGCAGTACTTCCTTTCCTTAAGTAGGACCAGGAACTTGATCCAGAAGATAGAGCATGAGGAGTCAACCTTAGCACCGCATATGTGAATAAATTTACAGTGTCATCCTGATAACATAGTCAAGGATAATTAAGTAACTTAATGAATGACCAATCATTCTGCCCAATTAAGTTTAGTCAAAAAGTTGTACTTATAAACCATACAGGAGATAGAGTTGTGGACACTAGCAGGTCTTGAAATAAAATCAAAGAGTGGCAGAGAGTGTTCCCAGCAGAAGATTCAAGCACCCTGACAAGGGACTGTAAAAACAAGATAGAAAAACATCAACAAACATTCAAAACTTCCCTTTTCATCAAAACTAGCTGCAAATAGTCAATAGCTTAAGTGGCCACCAGATCCTGAGGGTGAAATGACAACGTACAACATTCATAACTCTTGAAAAGTTAAAAACACTTATCTACCACAAACATATACATCAAATATAAATATGCAAGTATGTTTCATCTTAATAGACCAATCATTCATGCATGGGTAATTGTTTAACATGAACTCAACCAATCTAATTGTTTTGATCACATAATATTATTTTGACGATCATGTACATAAAAATTTAGATAAATTGGGCACTAATAGGTATTTAGTATAATATAATAATCAACATTAACTTATAATTTTTTTAAATATATTATAATAAGCGATGGCATCAAGCATCGCCTTTTTTTTTGTCTAACTTTAGAAACTTAATCTAATCTGAGAACATTATAAATATGCTAACACTTACAACTGGTGAACTAAAGTACATATATATGAATCACAAATGATAACAGATGCAGTAAAGTAAGTAAATTCATCTTTTTTCGTTTCATATTTACACTTAAAATTGTTACTATTTATTAACAAGACTGGTTATGATTTTGCATCCTAATTAGAAAGTTGACGAAAAGATAAAAGGGTCAGTGGAATAAAAAGAATTTGTATAATCACAACTTATGCACTAACAATTTTGTTCTTTGTACAACTCATAATCCTGTTATTTTAAGAATTGCTGTGATCCAGAAACAGCATTGCCAAGTTAAATCAGACAAAAAGACACCAACTCAGACTCTCCCATATATAGTTGAGTATAGTATAAAATTAAAACACCATATTTTTCCCTCTTCCAACTGAAAATCCAAATTCCGAAGAAGTTTGTAATACTAAACCCAAATGTGTGTCATTCCCAAAGCATAATAACAAAATAAAAAGCATCACAATATATACATATATATATATATATGTATGCAAACAGACTCTACAAGTAACCAGGAAAATAAGATGAGAAAAGGTGAAACAGAGAAACAGAGAGGAAAATTACAATATTTGATATACAAATCACCCGCACACCTAAGGCCAAGGCAATAGGAACACGTGAAATAAACTATCAAAACCATGCAACTTAAAAGCTCTGAAGCTCTACTGTCCCCAGTTTTAGAGAATTTCTGTAGTTTTTCAAACCACAACTTTAACATATCTAACCTGAACCTCAATTGCAGCCTCCCGACCAATTGTCAGCATCTGCACAGTTCCACGTTCCTTAAGGCAATCACGGAAGGATGGTAAAAGAAGCTTTCTCCCCGCAAGAAAATCTGGCTCAAAGAGAAAATTCACAATTATGGTTTGAGAGACAGCTACTTCAGCATCAGTCAGGTAGCACAGAGCCAAAGGAAAACATTTGATACAGCAACTTCACCATTACCACAGCAGCAATTATCCCACGGAGACGGCTTTTTACATGCTGACAATTATGACTTACAATGAAATATTTTGAATCATAACTCTAAGGAAAATATAATGACTTGTCAATTTCATAGGCAAGCAATTGTGTGATGACTTACCCCTCAAATAATCCATGATAAAGGAATATAAATGTCGTCTTGCTAGTCCTCCACCGGGTTCTTTCTCCAGCATTGCTCTAACAGATCCATGAAACATAACAAAAAGTGAGGGAATTTCCTTGAGAACTTTTCTTAATGCATCATCTCTCCAGATAGGCTCTGAGTCATTGCTTTTCTCCACCAACTACAAGGTAACAACCTCATATCACTGTAAATTGCACATAGGTGAAGCAACGTTGATGTAAATGACAACATCTGCACTTCAGTAACCTAGTCCTCAAATATTGAATTCCCTCCAATTAAAAATTTAACCGAGGAAACAAAAATGTAATGAAAGAAATAATCCTAAAAAGTATAAATTTAATAGAAATGCATTGACAAGGGAAAGGTTTTCTATACTTTCATTCAATCACACCATATATGATAAATTTGTCAATTTTTTATATTAATGACCATAAAAGTCATTCCAAAGGTGAATTATAAATGGTTGACAGTGTGAAAAATTTACATTAATACGACAGTTAAACTCAAAAGGTATACAAAGAATTACATCTCTGACATTGTGAAACTTGTTCAGATAATGAAGAACTACATCAGATTGGAGCAATATCCCACTATTTGTATTGACAAAATGGCTCATTTGGGATTGAGTTTTGGTCTAATGATGACAAGTTTCTGTAGCTAGCTTCATAGGCGCTGTAGCGTAAGAAGCAATTAGTATTTCATATGTACAGTGCAGCAACAGATGTAAGCACAGAATAAACCTCAAATCAGTGATTGATTTGAAGAGACTTAGATGTGAGCTCTGTTGCGACCTTATCATTAATAACAAAAGATGTCCCACAAAGTTTCAAAACTATTATCTCTTGAATATTGTAGAAAAACAAAAACAAAAATCTATTTCTTGGTGTATAAAATTATTAACATATATTTATTCATTTGGGCAATGCATCGGATTGCATGCTTTTACTCACTAATGCTGATAAATCTATTGTTAGAGTAGCTACGTTTAGTAGTTAGTTAAGTACTTGTAAGTTGCAACCAAATTAGTTAGCTGATGACAGCTAACTACTAGTTAACCGACTCTATATAAATAGTTTGCCTGGGCATGAAGTAAGGCACTTCTCACTTTTGATAGACATTTGTAATTCTCCTTCTCTGTGTTTTTATCAAGAAAGTCTCAAGGTTCTTTCTATTACAGAGCTTCCTTCAATTTGAGATTCTTTGATCTCTTTAGTTCTTAGTATCTTGTGTTCTATTAAGTACCATATCAACTATCTCACAGTATAAATAATTAGTCTCCCCTTTGAGGCTAAGGCTTGGGCTGGGCTACTGAATTAGAGTCTTCTACTCAAGTGAATGAACAGAATACATACACACATACACAGATACACACACTCACACATACACACACTCATACATACACACAAACATATACTCGAATTCCAACCAATGTGAATGAAAAGAAAAGAGAAAAAATGGAAAAAAATAAATAAACGGACCATGACCATCCAGATATCAGGTTCGGCCTCGTGGAAAACATGAGAATGGCGCTCAGCTTCGATGACCTCACAAGCAGCCTCAGGAGAGAAGATTCTGCAAATTGAGCGGAGAAACGAACGAATCAACAAATCATCAATTAACTAATGTCTTGAATAGTTTGAGAAGGAAATAGATTGAGTGATAGATAGATAACCAAACCTTGTGAAGGTGATGAGTCCTTCGCTGAGGCCAATGACGGAGAGTTGCTTGGAGAAGGGCAAGTCCGCGGGGAAGAAGAAGAGGATCTTATCAAGCTCTTGGCCCTCATTTTGGCCTCTTCTCAAATCAAACATGCATAATTGTATCGATTCGTTCAAAGACACGCCCATCGCCAACGCAATTCAATGTCCTCCAACAACTTCGCTTTCCCCTTTTTCACACTTCCTTCAAATCAACAACTAAGACTCAACTCAACTGAATTAACCACTACCACTACCACTACGTCTTCAACAATGAATTATCTTAAGTTTAATTCAAAATTAAGTGCAGTTATATGTTTAATTAAAAATATAACACAAAAATCTTATGTATGAAAAATTATGTATTTTCTCAACATTTTTTAATTTTTTCAACACCATATTACATAATCATATTCTGCAGGAATGGGTACACTGAAAACTTTGTTAAGCGATGGGTGTTTCTTCTTACACCCTACATCTCAGTTCAGGTCTCCATATTTTTTCCACATAGGAAATTCAGAAGAACGAAAGTAAAAAAATTCATCATCATCAGAGGCTAAGTGACTGTTTTCAAATATGGGACAAAAGTCTCAAAGATTACAGGATATGCAATATAATACAAGAAAACATACACTCCATAAATGAAACTGGGAGAAAAACAACAATTTTTCCTCTGCTACCAGGTTTAATTAAAAACAACTGCAGAATGTGCACGAAAGACAGTTCACCCTCAACAGGTCTGATACAACATATCGAGAAAAAACACATTATCTCTAATCCAACAAAACAGAACCCTAAATCTACCAAACCCTAATCCAACCCACAACTGCCACCCCCAACGAAACACACACCCACCATGCAAATCCACCAACGAATTTCACCCACAAAAAAACCACAACACAACATCAATCTTTACATCAACACAAAATGTTACCTTTACTTGAACGTCTTCCACGATCTCGCTACCCCTAATGTCTCAGCCAACAAACCTTCCAATAACAATCCCGAACCGTCACCAACATTTTTATGCATTTTTTCTCAACATTTTTTAATTTTTTCAACACCATATTACATAAACATATTCTGCAGAAATGGGTACACTGAAAACTTTCTTAAGCAATGGGTGTTTCTTCTTACACCCTACATTTTTCATTCATGCACCCCTAATTTTTTAAAAAATATTTAAATTATCTTTCACAGTTTTGGTTGATTGTTAATTCTAGAATAAAAAGTGCTTCATAAGTAAAATAAAAAAATGGAATAAAAAATCTGAAAAATAAAAAATTATTTTAAAATATCTTTTTTTAGAACACATTTTTTTACTACTGCTATAATAAATCCAGAATCTATAAAATATATTCTGGAAAAAGTATTTCTAAATGATTAAAGAAAACAGGTTATGGTGGCTTTGTGATTTTTAAAACACCCAAATTAATTTTGTAAATTTACATTAATGCAAGAAACACCCTAATATTAATTCAAAATGTTTGAATTTTTTATGTTATAAAACATGCTTTATTATACTTTTAAATTGACTCACATGTTAAATTTAAATAATAAAGAAAAAAACACATTGTTTTTTAGTTTAATATACTTCAGTTTTTAAAATTGCATATTATTAAACCCTAATTATAAGTTATATAAAGATTTTGTAGTGTTAATCATACCATAATTATAACACTAATGAATCAATCACTCTCTTTTTTCACTCAACATTATTACATATTTATATTTTTTTACACTCTCTTGTTGCTTTTATAACCATTCATAATTAATACCTAACCTATTTTGACCAACTAATTAAAAAAAATATGTTTTTTCTTTTTTTAAGAACCTTTTTAAATGAAAAAAAAATCTAATATGTATATTTGTCATGAGTGCGTAATTTTGTTAATTTAACTCAGATATAGAAAAATGCATGTTTAGTGTGTATAAATTTTGTTAAGTTAATTTTTCATTTCCATTTTTTTTTTCTTAATGGTTGAGTTACATATTAATCAAAACAAGACCATGATTTTTTTAGGCTGGTATTATTTTGGCTATTTAAAAAATTGAAATTGAATTTAAATATTTATATTTTTATTCTAAATGTAAACTTATTAATAATAATAAATATTGATATATATTGTTGATATTTTGACTTAATTTTTTAGAACTATGAAAAAATATATCGATGTAACTTTAAATGTTGGCTTCATGCAAAGGATTAGGGGTTCATAGAAAGGATTGAAGATTCAAAACATTTATAAGATTTTTCTATTTTATAATATTTTATTATATCTAAAGTTAATACCGATATACAAATTCTATAGGATAAAAAGATATTTATAATAATTTTAATTTTTAAATTTCTTAAAAATTTATTTTTTTGCCTCATTTTGGAACCAGTCAAGTCAAATATAATTACGTCACATTTTAGTGGACTAATTTTTTTAAGCTAATTCATCTTTTTCTTCTCTTTTTTGTAGTTCTTTCAATTAAATACCCACAATATATTTTTTCTTTCTTTGAAATGTCTTAAACTGTCATCATCTTATATAATACTTTATATAACCGGCCTACTTAATATCTATAATCTTTTATTTTAATTATAAATTTAATACCAATACCATTTTTCAATAAATTTTCAATAATTAAACTATATGATAAAAAAAAATTACAAATTGTTCCTACTACGGAGAGATGGGACCTAGAGAACTATTAAAGTTTTCTTCTCCTTCCCTCGGTCGGTCAGGTTGTTGGGTGGTGAACTAGTGTTCTCCTCGTCCTTCTCCTTGAATACCGGATGGTGGGTACCTGCGAAGGCACTCCGACGCTCAAGTCAGTAAGCGGCTGATGATATTCTGGTAGGTGAACAGTAATAAATTACGTACATTTTTCTTGGGATGTGTGCTATTTATATTATTCTAATGAGCCTACCTTGTTGGGTCCTGTTTATTGGAGTGGATTCTGCTTAGACTGCTTAGGGTTGTATTACCTAATTCTTAATGACAGATTAACTTTACTGACCTTGGTTTGAGCATTAACGGTGGTATGGGTCGGCCGGCCAGGCCGACCATAATGATTGCACTTGTCTCGGCCAAGCTTCTATGGTCTCGGCCAAGTCTCTTAGCTCTCGGTCGTCTCGGCCGAATCTACCAGGTCTCGGCCAGGTTCCCCTTGGTCTCGGTCAGCCAAGTGGGTATCGGTCAGGGAATCCACGTGTCGGTCTCGCCCATACCGGTATACAACTATATTGTAATTACATAAATGATCGAATAATTATAATATGTATAATTTATAAACAAATTATTTAGCTCTAAATATTTTTTTAAAGAAAGCATATATATATATATTATTTTTTATTTTCTATGGAAAGATTCAATATCAATAAATTTATATAAGAGATAAGGTTTTTATTTATTTATATGTGATTCCTCTGAGTTATTTTTATCTCATTAAGACTTTCATATCATTCCAATTTCTGTCAAGAATATTGAATGAAGTGTGATTGAACATCTCACACAATAACTTTTTTTTAGGATAACAAAAAGTTAAAACACAAAGTAAAAGTACATTTTTATATTCATTTATCTCTTGTAACTTTGAATTCTCTTTTCTTGTAGTCTTCAATCAACAACTTTAGGGTAAATTTTTTTATTTCAATATAAAAATTATTCAACACAAAATTTAAAGTATCTATACTGTGTTAGTTGCATATAAAATTATCCCATGTGGTTGGTTCTATTTTATTATTTATTCATAAAACATTTTTCAATTGAGGGTTTCAGTTTAATTATTGAATGAAGCATCTTTTAGCTACCCATTTCACAAGTATTGTCTCCCTAGTTTGAATTAACTGAAATACTAAAAATATAAAAAAAAGCATAATATAGTTAACTTTATTATTAAGAAAATATAGTTAGCTTTATTATTAATGAATAAAATTTAAACTTAACTCAATCATATAAATAATTATATTTTATTATTTATTTATAAAATATTTTTCAATTGAGGGTTTCAGTTTAATTATTGAACAAAGCATCTTTTAGCTAGCCATTATTCACAAGTATTAGTATAATATAAGTAATTTTACTCTTATAAACGATTCATAATACATAAAATAAGGTTTGCGTTTAATAATATACTATGACACCCACAATTATAACTAGACATATTCAGATAATAATTATTTATTTAATATTATATTTAAATTAAATAAATTAGACCATTGATTATACGTTACTAACTTTTTTATATAAATTTATTTATATCTCATTATAATTATTTATTTAATTAAAACTTATCAATTATAGGTATGACTTAAAAACTAAATCTTACTCTTATGTTATTAAGAATTTACCATCATCTTTATATTTTACTAGTTTAACCATTTGATATTCTTTTACAGACAGACTTTTACTTTTCATCGAAAATCGACTTGAAATTCGTTCTTGACAAACATTATATCTTCGTTAAATTACACTCTCTAAATTTATTTCCAGTTAAAAATACTATAAAATATCTTTATTTATAGTCGATACAAAATTATTACTTCAAAAATCTAACAATCTAATTAAGTCAAAAGCTAAAATACAAAATAAGAAATACGATCCAACAATTTAATTACAACTTTTATACATCAGAATCTAAAACAGAAAACACGACACAACTTTCATAGTTAACTAAGCTAAATCTTCTGCAAAATAGATACTAAAACTTAAAAAGAAGAAGATAGAAGCTAAAACTAAAGTATCACATATAACTCTAAAACACATCACAGTAACTGTGTCTTACTGCTACATCTTCTGCTGCTGCATGTTACGACTAGTAATTAAATCCTCGAGGATCGTCTCGTTCTAAAATTGTAATTTCTGCACAAAACCAAACAAATTTCAATTTCTAATTCATTTCATATGAACATCAACCTTCTGGGTGCTTTACTTTAGGTGAATAAAGTATAAAAACCATGAATATAAATCAAAACAGTTTCATATGTCAACAGATTTTCGATAGTTGATGACAACCAACAATAGAATCAAAATAACTCTGATACTTTATCACAGATTTTCGATAGTTGATGACCTGATAAGCCTAACCAACAATAAAATCAAAATAACTCTGATACTATATCACAAATTTTCGATAGTTGATAACCTGATAAACCTAACCAACAATAGAATCAAAATAACTCTGATACTTTATCACAGATTTTCGATAGTTGATGACCTGACAAGCCTAACCAACAATAGAATCAAAATAACTCTGATACTATATCACAGATTTTCGATAATTGATGACCTGATAAACCTAACCAACAATAGAATCAAAATAATTCTGATACCATATTAAAAAATGAATTTTAATCATAACTCAATCCCTCATAAAACTAACTTATAAAATAAAGTTTACACTATTTATATATTATGAAATATTCTAATTTTTAGTCGATGATTTTAACGGCAAATAGACTTACGAGATTTTGATGGTGGAGGCAGAGCTTCATTGTTATGAGTCCACCAAACGAGACTCTTTGCCATTTTGCCAAATTTGAGTGAAAGAAAAAACTCAAAACATGAACCCATCTTCTTCAAAACTTCTATGTTTTTTTCTACTTTGAAACTGAATTGCTTCTCTGTTGCGTGATTATTTATAATGTTTCTCAACTTGCTTTCTTCACGTGGTTTTTGCTTATAATAATGCCAACAGTAATAATATGATAAAATATTGATGCGATCAACATTATTGACACGTTCATGCATGAGTTTAGCTCTTCCCCTACCAATATTTTATTCAGTATATATATCACCACAACCACTGTGCTAGTGACATGACAAACAAATAAAATATATTTTTTATTCAAAACATTGGATGTTGTAACATTTCTATCTAAATTAAAAATACTACTTTGATAACTTCAAAAATCAAATGTAAGAATTTTCAACTTTTCAAAAATTTATTTTATCTTTCATATGGCTCCAAATTTTAATAAAATATTTTATTTTTTTTAACCGTTGTAATATGATATTAAAGTAATTTAGAATGTGTTTATTGGATTGATCAGATCGTTTGCTGTCAGGTCACAATCGAATCACACATGATATATAGTTTCATGCACAAGTTAACAGTCTCGTCGTGAAGATGATGTGTTGGAGATGTTATATCAATTAGAAATTATAATATTTCATAGTATATAAGTGTTAGAGATCTTTCATCGACTAAAGAGTATGATGTTTTATTTTTTTTAAATGAGTGCAAATCTCACTTCATAAGTCGATTTTACGAGGTTAACTTAGATTTAAAGTTAATTTTTTAATATAAATGAGTACAAACCTAATGTATCTAAAATTATGACTTTATGTGGATATATGAAAGAAGAATATGTACGTGGACTTCTCTTAATCTCTTTTAAAAAATACTTTACCAAACACTTTGCATACTGTTAAATGTTGAACTGATTTTTTTATTTTTTTTATGTGTTCTTATTCGCAAGAAAACTCTCATTGTGCTGGTGAATACCATGATTAATATTTTCTTATTCGGGTTTTAGGGCAGAATATTAATCGGTTTAAGAATAATAAATTTATATTTTTCATATTCTAATTGAATTACGTAGGCGTGTTGCATGTGAACATATAAAATATGCACCTATGACTAAACTTCCTTTGTCTTTTTTTCATTAAGTAAACTTTGTTTGTCTTACTATATTAACTATATAGATGCTGAAAAACTTATGGATATATAAAAAAAAAAAACGTATAAGAAGAAAAACCATCTTAATTTTTTTAGTTAAAACCTCTCCTATAAAAACTTAACAAATATAGTTTCTTTTAAATAATATTCTTATCTAAACAAATTAGAATACCATGAGGAAGGAATTAAATATTTATGTAATATAAAACCTAAAGCTATTATGAAAATAATTAGTGCATTTCGTAATCGATAAAATACTTGTCTTAATTTTTGTGGAACAATCAGGTTTAGGGTTACTCATATTTTTCGTGAGGGGAATGCATGGGCTGATAAGTTGGCTAATTTAGGGTTCATTCATAGAGAATCGTTTCATTGGTAATAGACTTCCATCTAGTTTGTTCTTAAAATTCTTTATGAATAGTTATAGTGTACCTATGTATCGTTTTTGTTAACACGTGGGTTTTGGTCTAATCCCCCATATTTTTGTATTTTATTTCTTTTTCTTTTTTTAATAATACTTTTTTCATGTGATGGCAGATGATTGTTGTTAGTTGAGGTGTCAGTCTAGCTGAGATGTCAAATTGCATAGTGATGCCTAACATGAAAACTTTTATAAATAAAATAAAATAAAAATAAAAATAATAATAATTAGTGCATTCTTAATTTTAAAAATTAAAATATTTTAACACAAGTTAAAATTATTAAAGGGGTACATGATGTAACCCCAAAAAGTTATATATATATTTATATTTATTTGAGACTTGGGAATTTTGAAGTCAAATAAGGACTTCTTCTTGTTGGGTTGTTGGTTAATGGTTTCACACTATCCATTTGCAGCACTCGTTCTTTGACAAACGACTTGACTTCTCTCTTTTTATTGGGACCAATTCAATATTTTTTAACTTTTTTTATTTATTTTCAACATATTTCTCAAATTCTCACCTACACCACTATTACTATCAATATTAATATTATAATTTTTAAGAAACTATAGTTAAAACTTTATTTATATTTCTATTCTATCATTTATCTTATGGTAACATTTTACCATACATGTAGTTATTAAGAAACCCTATTTCATTAATTTATTGCTGATTATTACTAAGATAAATGAAACTAAATAAGACATTTAGTCCCAATTTACATCTAATAAAAAATCATACATAAAAAATAATATAAAAATATAAATGTACCATATAATACATCATCGGCATCAAAATACAAGATTTTTTTAATTAAAAACATATGGTTTATTTTATTTTATTTTATTTTATCCCATAACTATTTTCTTTTCTTTCAAGGTAATACATTTCTACTTTTTTCTACATTTTTTTTTATAATAAACCTCACATATTTCATATATGACAAGATTATACCATATACATCCTTGTTCCATTAAATTTATAGGTTTAATTTAGCAGAAAATGGGAGTTAGAATTAAAAAACAATGAATAGAGCAATATAATAAAACCATAACCCCTTAATCACGATCAATTATAGATAAAAAAACAACATCGAATTTTTTTATTTTTTTTAAATGAGGGAGATTTTTTTTTTAAAGACAAAGTTATAAATTAAAGAATGAAAGAAAGTCCAAAAAAAAAAAAAATTAAAATGCTGTGACACATAGATTGATAAATCAACAAAAAGTCATACTTTGATGGAAGAAAATATGACACCATTGAGACATTTTTAATATCTCATGAATGTCATATATATCCTTAAAATAAAGAAGAAAAAAACAGCATAACATAATAGAAGATAAATATAGTAAAAATGATGTAATGTTTGGATGAATAAAAGTAAAAAATAAAATAAAATTTCCAATTATATATTTGAATAAATAGAAAGAAAGTGAATTTTTTTTATAAGAAACCACTTTATAAAAATTAAAAAATTATTTTATTCTAAAAATATCAACTTTTTATTATAATATTATCTTAACATCATATTACTTAGGTTTACGTTGTTAGAAATATTATTTTTAACATTTAAAACAAAGAACACCACCACTTTTTCTCTCGTATTTTATGTCTCACGAGAAGAAAATTATTTTTGTATATCGAGTCTAAAATTTGATTCTCGTTTCCCTTAAATTTCGCACACCCAAATCAGGAAAAAATATTTTATTTACTTTATTTTTTTTAAAAATACTAATCCAAACTAGGGTTATAGAGATTAAGGGTGATTAAAATTTAATTGATATAAAAAATAGTAATCGAAAATCAATAAACAAAACTAATAACTTATTAAAATACAAAATATTAGAATATACTTGAATATTTTTTTTCAAAATCGAGTACTTTGAATTAATTTGTGATTTGATACATTTTTTTTTTATCAACAATAAAAAAATAATAAATAGAAACTATTTCAGGAGTGCTTCAACCCTTATGCAAAATCTACCAAAATCAACCCTCAAAAATATAATTTAATGTACCAGATTTATTTAATACATAAATCTTTGATAATAATGAGATGGAAGAAGAGTTGTTTTGGTGATATCAACATTACATTATTAGCCAAAGAGAATAAATTAATTAAAGCAAAGTAAGGGCAATTACTTCCTTTTTCATATTACTACACTCTATTTTAATGTGAATTTACAAAAATATCTTTGAATAAAATAGAAATACAAGTTAAAATACCGATTTCAGTGTGAAACTACGAAAATGTTGTTAAATAGGATGGAAATATAGATAAAAATACATTCTAGATATTTATTTTCAAAATATGATTTTGACTTTTTTTAAAATGATTTTTTTATTGCAAAAGTAAAAAAAAGCTTCTGTTTTATTGCTACTGGATTAGCCGTAGGATTTGTTTCTTTTGCACCCCATATTTTTCTTTTTGCACCCTTACAAATTTTTTGAAGTACCAGAATTGTCAAAGATAATTTTAGGTGGTTTCATAATAAGAATTATGTAAGTAAAAGGTGTTTTCAAAATAGGGGTTCATAATCAAGGTGTGTTTCTAGAATAAGAAATCCAAAAGGCAAAAAAAAATTATGGAATATCCTTTCCAAAACACATTTTTTTAAAAATTTCTGAAATAGTAAAACCATAATTCATAAATATATGTTTTGGAAAGTATCTTTTATAAATATTCCAAAAAAATAATTTAAAGTCATTTTTAAAAGGGTAAAATAGTCTTTTTGGAAAATGAAGAGGTGTACGGAAAAACACCGAATCAGAAATCACCCAAAGAAATTGAATTTGGGCAATTTTTCCTAGCACCATAACATTTTTTTTATATGCATTCAACACAACTTTTTAAATCCAACTCTACCTTGTCTTCTTCCTTCTGAAAAAGGTTGCATAAGAATTTGGTGTCCATTTTAGCTACAAAGGAGCTGGTGTTGGTGTGGTGATGAAGGGAATGTTTAACTCTTAGTTGTAGTGCACATTGTTTTGAGGTAAGAAAACACATTGCATTTTCGTTTTTGCCATTTTTTTAGGTGAGTTGTTCTTGGATGACAATATCCAAAAGCCTGGATATAGGCTTACAGATGCATGAATCCGGAAGGCAATGTCAGTACCTCCGGATATAAAATTCCACTAGGTAATTTGATTTCCAGTTTAAGGTTCCGAATGCGCATGTCCGAAAATGTAATATGAATTTCGGATACCTATATCCAATTTGAGTTTCAAATATGAATATTTTCGAATGGTTTTTTAGACTTCCAAATATTAATATCTGAAAGATAATTGATATTCGCTGGTGGGTGCACTTAAATATAACCTAGTTTTTACTTCATTAAGAGTATTAAAGCAATTTCACAATAACATGTTGGGTACCTGTCTAAAATATATGGTGTAGCGAGAATCAGCCCTGAATTTGATCTATTTTGCAAGCCCAATTTCCATTCAAACTGGGCTGTTTCTTACTGCACCTCCATATATTTTTCTCCCACCTCCATACATTTTTATATTTCTAAAAATATCCCTCTGTAATATTTCGAATTACGTAATCTGGAAGTCTTTTTTTAAATTCATAATTAACTTCCGAATTACATAATCCATAACTCTTTTTTCAGATGCATGATTAGTTTCCAAATTATGTAATCCCGAAGTTTTTTTTAGCTTCCGGATTACATAATCTGGAAGTCTCTTTTAAATGCATGTATGGATTACATAATCCGAAAGCTATTTTATGAGGGCGACACAAGAAGGTTAAAAAGGTATTTTCATGTTGTGTATGAGGTGGCAGAAGAACCTATGGAGGTGCAGGAAGAAACAGTCTTCGAACTGTTTAGGGCCCATAACAATTAACAACTCTTTCAGCCCAAGCTATATTTTTTTTCTTCAAAAGAAATACTCGGTTTCTAAAAGTTATAGGAATAAAAGTTTATCAATTGGTTTATGCAAAAATTAATATTGCATGTCTACCCCTAAAATATTATTCTGTTGGACAAATTCATTTCTAAATGTCACTATTGAAGTAAATAATCAAAGACTACACAAATGATAAATATTTAGAAGATTCTTAACTTTAAAAAAGACCAACAATTTCTCTTTATCACAAACTTTACCAACAAATTATTTTATTAATGTAAATACATTTTTATACTAATAATTAATAATGCAGTATACTATTGTGTTATATACCATTAATAATTCAATTTAATTTTTGTATTAACATATATCTTTTAAATTACTAATATCAATTGTTAATATCCAAAAAAATCATTCAAATAACATTTTCAACTTTACAATTCATTATATAATAATTTTCAACCACATCTTAAATTTCATACTAAAACAATTATCAAGTATAATTTAATTAATAATCATTTCCAACTGTATATTTACTATATAATAATTTAAATCACCATTTCAAAACTCGTAATTAAAATTTAATCTTTCATATTATAAATATTTTTATTTTTACTATTTTTATGATAGCATAATTTAAAAATAAGTATTAATTATTTTTATTACTCATAATTATATTTTATAACACTTTTAATATAATACTCACAAATTAAAGTTATAATTAATAATTAATAATTATAAATGCAAGAAATCGAGTCTCAAGTACTAATTTATCAACGTGACTATTTAGGTAAATAAATTATAGAAAGATTTATTCTGTAATCATAAGTTTCCAATAACACTATAACACTATTCAATAACAGTTAATAATAAGATTGGATCAATATCATTGTTATTTTCAATTATTAAATAAAAATTTGTATGTTCTGAAGAATTAAATGCAGTGTGTGAGGGTTCAGGAAAATTAATTGGTGATTTGAATTTTGTGCGTAACAGTGTATGATTTGATTTGGTACGAACCTTTGTGTTTTCAGAATGCATTGAAATTGAAAAATGCAATGAATGAATGAATCTAAACGAGTGAAAAAAGATTCAAAAACAAAAGTTTGATGCCAAATTTAGAACAGTGTTTCATGCTGAGTGGGGTTCTCCGGTCAATTCGGGCAACTTGAATGGTGTGAACGCCATTTTCCCAATCTTCAAAGTCAACTTTTTCAGATATCATCAACATCATCAATGCACAAAAAATCTTGTGAACAATTTCTCTTGCACGTGAGAAGGAAGAAAGAGAGAGAGAGAGAAGAAAAGAGAAAAGATGAATAAGCGTGTGAGTGTGAGGGAGACAGAGAGAGAAGAAATATACATGCATGATGTGACCTGATATAGGAAGAAGAATCCATGAGTATTATTGTTATTGATATTGACATTGATATTTTATCATCATCACTTTATTATTACTGTTACTACCAGTCACTGCTTTCAATAAATCCAACTCATTGGTTCGATTTTCGGTCATTGCAGTTATCGCAGACTACACCATTTTTTTTGTGTCTTTTTGTGAAGAAAACTATGGGCAATGCTGCAAGTTTAATGGCCCAATTGTCTCGTTGACCCTTATTCTGAATATTCCTTGTTATATGCTGTTCATAGCAATTAGTAAACCGTTTTTATTATTATTATTATTGCACTGGTTGCTTTGGATTGAAACAATAAATAGGTCATAGAGTGGGGTTTGGATCAGTAGAATCACAGGGTTTGAGCAAAATGGGTGTTGTGGAGGGTCTCTTAGCTTTAGCTTTGGTTCTGAATGTGGTTGTGGTGAGTAATGGAGGCAAAAGCAGCCTCTTTATCAGGAAAACCAAGAAGACTGTGGATATGCCACTTGGAAGTGATGTGTTTTCTGTTCCTCGTGGTTATAATGCTCCTCAGCAGGTACATACTCTACCCTTTTCTTCCCTTTGTACCTTATCTGGGTTTGCATTGATTTTTAATTCTGTTTATATGGTAATGTAAGGTAGGAGAGGACTTACACTAGAGTTGAGAAAAATGGTGGATGATTCTTCTTTCTTTGCTTAGTTAATCAGTTTCTGTGCTGCTCTACTTGCATTGCTTTTTGTGTTTCAGAATTGGAATTTCACTTTATGATACAGATTTTTCAATGTCCTTTGAAATGTTTTTTGCATTTTGTTACCCTTTAGGAGTTTTTTTTTTTTCCTTTCTTTGAATTGAATCAATGACAATGGCTGGTATGCAATAAGGTTCATATAACGCAAGGTGACCTTGTGGGGAGGGGAATGATCGTATCATGGGTGACTATGGATGAACCAGGGTCGAGTGCAGTGCGATATTGGAGAGGGAAAAATGGCAAGAAGAAGACTGCAGAAGGAAAAATGGTTACTTATAGGTTCTTCAATTACTCATCTGGGTTTATTCATCACGCCACCATCAGAAATTTGGAGGTAATACCTTTCTCTTTTCCATTATTTAAATGTTATGTTATATGCCAAGGTAGAGAAGCTTGTAAGAAAAAAAGAAAAACAGGCATTTTGGTTTGTGAATCAAATGTTGATGTGTGTGCTTCTTTTGGGGCAGTACAACACCAAATACTACTATGAAGTTGGACTTGGGAACACAACACGCCAGTTTTGGTTTGTAACTCCACCTGAAATTGGCCCTGATGTACCATATACATTTGGTCTCATTGGTAAGTGTGTTATTGTGTGGTTGGATATAGTTACTTTTTTCTTGCCAAGATTTACATATCTTTTAATTTAACTTATAATGTAGACACTGGTAGCAGCTATGTGGTCTTTTGAGAAGAAAAAGTGCTACATGTCTGTGTCCTAATAGGCCAATATGTTTGTTGTAAACTGGTGTGGCATTATTTGTAGGGGATCTTGGTCAGAGTTTTGATTCAAATATAACGCTTTCTCACTATGAATTGAGTCCAAAAAAAGGAGAAACAGTACTGTTTGTTGGAGACCTCTCTTATGCTGATAACTACCCGAATCATGATAATGTTAGGTGGGATACTTGGGGAAGGTTTACAGAAAGGAGTGTTGCATATCAACCATGGATATGGACTGCAGGGAACCATGAAATTGACTTTGCTCCAGAAATTGTAACTTCTCTTTGTTTTTTTTTTCAATTTTAAGTTTGGTGCAATGCATTTTCCCAGTCCAAATCTTGGTAAGAAGTGAGTTTTCAACATGGATCAACACTTTTTTTGCAGGGTGAAACCGAACCTTTCAAGCCTTTTAGCCACCGTTACCATGTTCCTTACGAAGCATCTCAGAGCACTTCACCCTTCTGGTATTCTATCAAGAGAGCTTCAGCACACATCATTGTCTTGTCCTCATATTCAGCATATGGTAATAATCTGTGTGTGCATGTCTATTCAAACATATCAAGTTAAACTGTTTAATTGGGTTAAATGCACACCTTTTTGTTGTAGTAAGTAATGTTGGTTATTCTCAGGCAAATATACGCCACAATATACATGGCTAGAACAGGAGCTACCGAAAGTTAACAGGTCAGAGACTCCTTGGTTGATTGTTCTGATGCATTCACCTTGGTACAATAGCTACAACTATCACTACATGGAAGGGGAAACAATGAGAGTAATGTACGAAGCCTGGTTTGTGAAGTACAAGGTTGATGTTGTGTTTGCTGGTCATGTTCATGCCTATGAACGATCTGTAAGTGCTAAAACTTGACTCCTTAAACTACTCTTCTTCCATTCTTCATCTGAAATTTCCAATGCTTCTGAAAGCCACAAGAATCTATCATGTATCATTAGGCTTGCATTGAAACACTACTCAACTAAATGTCAGCTTCTGTTCCTAAACTTTATAGGACAAAAATATTGCACAAATGAACTTCAATAATCTCTTTGGAATAGTATCTGATTGATGGGCTGCTATATATATCAGGAACGTGTTTCCAACATTGCATACAACATTATAAATGGTCATTGCATTCCTGTAAAAGATCAATCAGCTCCTGTATACATCACCATTGGTGATGGAGGAAACCTTGAAGGTTTAGCAACCAAGTAAGCTCTTTATACGTAACATGATGATTCTTGTCACATTTCTCCTTACTGTTATGCTATTAAGTTTGAACAAGTGAAGACTTTTGCAAAAGAACAGATAAGATGAATTTATGTGTAAGTTAGAGTTAAAATCAATTCATGTATGCTGAGGAAAAACTTATTTTATTTGTTGTTTTTATTTCTCCCTCTAAAAGATCTTGTGGGGGAAAGTGTGTTCAAACATTTACCAAGTCTGATATGAACAACATTTGAACTGCAGCATGACACAACCACAACCAGCATATTCTGCATTCCGAGAGGCCAGTTTTGGACATGCCATATTTGACATAAGGAACAGAACTCATGCTCACTATAGCTGGAACAGAAATCAAGATGGTGCTGCAGTGGAGGCTGATTACATTTGGTTTTTCAACCGATTCTGGTACCCAGTTGATGATTCCACAGTTTATGTTTCACATTAATGCTCACATTCACTGATCTTCATAGAAGAATGCATGATGTGATGCCAATAAATTCAGCACTCGGCAACTAAAGAGTGCCAATTCCACCAACATGGATTATCAATGTCACTGAATCTCTGACACAGTTTATAAATTCAAATTGCCTGCTTCTGTTCTGAAACACTTTACACTTTTATCATATATTTTAGGGGCAAATTCTTCCTACACCCAATCTGCAATCTGTTTGAACCTGTACCCACAGATTTAAATTTCCAAAAATGTTATTCATTCCAAAAATTAAAATTCGAAATTTAAATACATTATAAAAAATAGATCCGTAAGAGATTATTGTGTTCAAAAATAAAAAACCGAAAAAAAAAACAAGATCCTATTCTGGATAAGAAAATCCGCAATAAAAAAATTCATTTTGAGAAAAAAACTGAAACATATTCCGAAAAACGGGGTCTAAAATGCATTACTCCAGTTTAATTAAGGGTATTTTCGTCTTTTCATACTGAAATTAAGTGTACTGGTATGGTGCAGGGAGCAATTGCCCAAGTTCCGTATCAAATCCATCATTTAATTTGGGCCTAGAGATGTAGCCTACGTAGCCTATTAGTTTTTAGGTAAATTCTTTCTACACCCAACATTTTTAACCTTACACCCAACCCAACACAATTTTAAAATTTCAAAAATATCTTTTATAAATGCCACTATTGAATTAAATAATCAAAGACTACACAAATGATAAATACTTAGATTTTTTGAACTTAAAAAAAGACCAACAATTTCTCTCTATCCCAAACTTTACAAAAAAATTTAATTTACAATGTAAATAATTTTTCATACTAATAATCAATAATTTAGTATAATATGTTGCTTATACCATTAAACTGTTATTAATAAATCTAACAGTAAGATTAACAATTCAATTTAGTTTTTTTATTAACATATATTTAAATTACTAATATCAATTGTTAAAATCCAAAAAAAATAAATAAACATTTTTAACTTTATAATTCACTAAATAATAATTTTCAACCACACTTAAATTTCATACTAAAATATAGTTTTCAACTTTACAATGTACTATAATATTATTGTTATGTTCAATGATTAAATAAACATTTGTACGCTATGAAGAATTAAATGCAGTGTGAGAGGGTTCACGAAAATTAATTGGTGATTTGAATTTTGTGCGTAACAGTGTATGATTTGATTTGGCAAGAACCTTTGGGTTCTCAGAATGAGATTGAAATTGAAAAATGCAATGAATGAATTCAAAAACAAAAGTTTGATGCCAGTTATCACAAACTCCACCGCTTCGTGTGTGTTCTTTTGTGAAGAAAACTGTGTACAATTTTTCTTCCACCTGATATAGGAAGAAGAATCCATGAATATTATTGTTATTCATATTGATATTCTATCATTATCATCATCATCATCATCACTTTATTCTTCCTATTATTACCAGTCACCGCTTTAAGTAAATCCAACTCAGTTCGATTTTCGGTCATTGCACAGACTCCACCGTTTCGTGTGTGTTTTTTTGTGAAGAAAACTATGGGCAATGTTGCAAGCTTCATGGTCCAATTGTCTTGTTATATGCTGTTCATAGCAATTAGTAAACCCTTTTTATTATTATTATTATTACTGCACCGGTTGCTTTGGATTGAAATTATAAATAGGTGATCGAGTGTTGGGGTGTGGATCAGTAGAATCACAGGGTTTGAGCAAAATGGGTGTTGTGAAGGGTCTCTTAGCTTTAGCTTTGGTTCTGAATGTGGTTGTGGTGAGTAATGGAGGCAAAAGCAGCAACTTTGTGAGGAAAACCAACAAGAATAGGGATATGCCACTTGACAGTGATGTGTTTAGGGTTCCTCCTGGTTATAATGCTCCTCAGCAGGTACATACTCTACCCTTTTCTTCCTTTTGTACCTTATCTGGGTTTCCATTGATTTTTAATTCTGTTTATATGGTAATGTAAGGTAGGAGAGGACTTACACTAGAGTTGAGAAAAATGGTGGATGATTCTTCTTTCTTTGCTTAGTTAATCAGTTTCTGTGCTGCTGCTTGATCCACTACTTGCATTGCTTTTTGTGTTTCAGAATTGGAATTTCACTTTATGATACAGATTATTTATTTGCTTAGTGAATCAGTTTCTCTGCTGCTGCTTGATCCACTACTTGCATTGCTTTTTGTGTTTTAGAATTGGAATTTCACTTATGATACAGATTTTAGAGAGGGAATTCCATTGTTCTTTGAAATGTTCTTGCATTTTGTTACCCTTTAGCAGTTTTTTTTTCCTTTCTTTGAATTGAATCAATGACAATGGCTGGTATGCAATAAGGTTCATATAACGCAAGGTGACCTTGTGGGGAGGGCAATGATAATATCATGGGTGACTATGGATGAACCGGGGTCGAGTGCAGTGCGTTATTGGAGTGAGAAAAATGGCAGGAAGAGGATTGCAAAAGGAAAAATGAGTACTTATAGGTTCTTCAATTACTCATCTGGGTTTATTCATCACACCACCATCAGAAAATTGAAGGTACTTCTCTTTTCCATTATTTAAATTTTATGTTGTTTGTTTTCCAGATACATGCCAAG
>Ga0123342_1002702_pt1 | contig 29193 bp, 18 predicted proteins | sample Turbeawhitnodule_FD_89960 | JGI IMG/M metagenome (GOLD analysis project Ga0123342, IMG submission 89960) | Root nodule microbial communities of legume samples collected from Mexico - Turtle bean Mexico white nodule | ecosystem: Host-associated > Plants > Roots > Nodule | place: Mexico: Nepantla... | reverse complement strand
TCTACACTCATCTTGAAGCTTTGCATCCTTCAAGTGGCGTGTTCCTCTCCAAGGACTCCAACCACATAAGTTCTCTTCTCCTTTCCATCTTATTCATCCATTTCCATTCCCAAATAAACTCTAGAAAAACATGTCTTAGGCTTTTCTAATCTTTGTAATCGGTTCAATTGCTTTTTCTTGCACTTTTGTTTGATTCATTTGATTCCTATCATGTTTTGTTCGGTTCATTTCATTCCTTGACTGTTTTAATCCGTTCATTAGCTTTCTTTCATGTTTTTGTTCGGTTCATTTGCTTTCTAGATAGTTTTAATCGGTTCTTTTGCTTCCTTGTTCATTTTAATCGGTTTATTTGACAAGAAATGGGTTTCCACATGATTTTTGGCTTGGTTGCTTAAGATTTGGTGAGTTCTTTAATGAAAGAACATTGATCCAATTCTAGAAAAGTGTCTAATCATATTCCAACTCAAGATGACTCCATAACATGTCTATGAAACATCTCTATCTTGTTATTGGAATCATATCATGGACTCTACTTGACTTTTGCCAGGACCGAATCGACTCGACTTTGACCCGGACCGACTCGGCTCGACATGGACTCAGGTTGACTTTGCTCGACCTGAGCCCGAATTGACTCGACTCAACATAGGTCGGGGTCAAGTCAAAATCCAACCCAAAATTCATTTTGGATTAAAAAATGTATCAAATCTATATATAATCCAATTAAATGGATTGGATTTGAGATAAATTCATTTAAATGGATTAGAATGAATTAGAATTTTTTTGTCCATCCTTAAGCTTCACAAATACTCACACTCTCTTCACTTAGCAAGCAACCTCTTCATTCCTCAAGCAATAGCTGTCACCACATCTCTGTTACCACATCTATCAATGTGAATGTTTTTTAACTTTTTACTCAATGATAATTTTAGAGTTTTGAAATTAATGGGGTGTCAAAAGAATATATGGGAGTGCAGGAAGAAGCAATCATACCTTAGTCTACTTCGTCCAAATAGAAGCTTAAAATGCTAGACTAGTTGACCAAATTATAAACTTTCTTATTCCTATTTATACATTTTATAACACATTAGAGACCATGACAATAGTAGTTTAGGCCTATTAAGGTTAGTAGAAGTCCAGTCTCTTTTATCCTTATGATCATTCTGTTGGTCTCTTAGTTTAGGGTCTTCCATCAGTTAGAGAAAAAAATATTATATAAAAATAAAAAGGATGTCCAAATTATTGTATTATGATGCTAATTTGATAGGATCTCCAAGAAAAAAATTCCATAGAAGATATCTTGAAAAAAGATGGTTTTTCCATAAACTAAATTAACAAGTATAAGTTAAAAATAAAAATTTAAAGAAATTGTGCACAGTACCTTCCTTTGAAGTACTCAAAATTTAACTCAAATATCTTACAAATTAATTTTAATAACATAGGAGATTGAGATCACTTTAGAGGAGCGAAAATGACAACAACCAAAAGGTCTTATTGTTTTGAAATTCATGAAATCCCTCATTAACACCTATAAATAATATGTTCTAGATGACTAATAGTAAATGACAATATATTTGATCATCACTCATGAAGCTCAAATAAATACACTATTATCAAATACTTAATATCATATAGAAAATGAGCTACAAGTTACTTAAAAATGAGACTCAAACTCAAAGTTTTAGTTTCACGTCAAGTTATAATATAATAATTTTAAAAGTTTATTAAAGCTCTATCATCCATCTACTTAATACATATTTTACTAACTTCAATATCCACCCACATTAGTTTTAACAACAAATAAAGTTGGCAACGATGTAGGTAAAGTCTAATAAATCAGATATTTCTTTGACTTGATTTTTAATATAATATTATTTATCAATATTCAATCTCAATAAAAAATTATATTTCAAAAAATCTTTAATGCAGGAGTTAACAAAATTTCGATAATAAATGAGTTTCAACAAAGTAGTTTATATAGAAAACCTTGTGAATAAGTAAATTTTAATTTTTTATTTTATTTTTCTCTCTTATAAATGTTTATGAAGAAAGAGAAAGTTCTTTAACATGTAAAAAAACATATACTTAATCCACACTTATAATAACATAATAATAATTTAAATTAAAAAATAAAATAAAAATAAATAAAATATTAATTTATTGAAATATGATATGTTTGTTTTTACTATTCACCGTGTCAACATATCAACATTCTTATATGAATTTTCAGTGTTAACATATCAACCCTCTTATATAAATTAACAATGTCAACATATCAACCTCCTTATAAAAAAATATTCGTTAAAGCGTATTCCAAATCAATCAAATGAAAAAATACATATTACATCACAATTTTTAATAAAAATATATTTTAACCATAAAACTATTTATTCTATAAACAACTCCACAAATATCATAAATATGATGTATCACAAGTATGAAGACTCTACACTCAGTTGATTCCTCCATATTAAAATTCTTGAATGAGTTAATTTAGGGATGAAATTAAAAAGCAATCATTATTGATTCAACCTCCTATATATCTTTTTAGGAAGAGAATGAATCTTTAATAAAAAAAAGTATAAAAAATAATTGAATCCAATCCTCTTATAAAAATAATTTAGAAGATCCAAAATCCTATATCAACAACATAACATCACGAAGGACAATAAATCAATATAAATTGATCTAAACTTTTTTTAAATTCAACAAATAATAATCTATACATTATTCATATTATGTTGTATCCGATGCCTCACAACAGATTCATCCATTTTGAAAAAAAAAATGTAGTCCAAATTTCTTTTTACTAAATTACCGACTCAAACTACAAAAACATCTTTGCCAAAATCTCAAACGACAGTTATGTTGGTAAGTGTTTTTTTTACTCAAACATTTAACCAAAATTGAAAGTTAACAATATCTCGATACAGTTATTGAACCCAGTAATGCTATCTCACAAATTTCAAGTCAGAACATCAACTATTACCAATTATTAAAATTGTAAAAATTTTATAAATATCTTTTAACTTGCTTTCTAAATACATTACATGATTTCTAGAGGTGGAATGGACAAAACTACTTTTGTCTTCTGCCCAATTGTATTACGCTCCAGTGTGGTGTGTTTATTATAATATATTTAAACAACGAGCTATGGAATATTATTACCAAAAAATTGACCATACGAGAAAATTTGGAGCCAAAATTCAATACTTTCTACATTCATATACCTACCACTAACATCGATAAAATTGTGTATAAACAAAAAAAAAGACATTTTGATAACTTTATCAGGACAATTTCTTCCTGCACCCAATCAATTGTGATTGACACCCGACAAACATTTTAAAATCCAATTGTACCTTTGTCATGTTTATTTTGAAAAAGTTTGTAGGGTGCACCGATGCAAGTGATGCCCTCAAACCTTCGTACAACAATGAACGACCTCCGCACTCCTGACTTCGTCTTTGTTCAATAAATATATATATGTATATATATATATATATATATTATGAGATTCAATTAATTGAGTGATATAATGATTTTGTGTATACAAATTTTCATAAAATTTGTAAAATCTTACTATCCGTATTAGGATCTCCCGATTTAGGAATCATATTTCTCTTTCCGATTGAGTAGGATCTTGATTTTGATTACCATGGTTATAAATGTACGTGTACTTGATTCCTTCCTATGAATAAAAACAAAGGTTCCATAGATATCAAATGACCATCCATCTGAACTTGATGATCATACCTATATATCTTCAATCCAGAGGCTATTTCCATTTTCTATTTGATTTAAGAAACAAAGGCTGTAAGAATTTTAGCTGAAGTGTGAGAAGTGAGTGACAATCATTAAGAGTCACCTACATGATACAGAGATGAATAACAATTTCAGTCAAAGAAGAATATGTAGATAGTAATTAGCTTCCCCCAATCAATAACATCTCTGCAACTCTCATTGTAGACCGGGAAAAACAAATTTCTATCACAGTAGAATGTAAAAACCAAAGTAATGCCACTGCTCAGAAACAACTAGAACAGTAACAAAATACTATTTACTCCTTGAATGTTGTGGTAGGCTAAACACATTGGAAATAACCTAATTGAATTATATTATACTAATTAGAATGTCGACCTCACAATAACCTGCTGAGGGATTTGATAAGTAATTTCAAATTCTTTCTTGTAGCTTCATCACCAGTGAAACCCAAAATATCCGAGCTAACATTCTGCAAAAAGTAACCAAAAGAAATAATCAATTACTTACACTTTTAGAACATTTAAAATTTAGGGGTCCTACCTCAATGTTCTTCAGCGTAAAAATAAGTGTATATATAGACTTTTGGAGCAGTTCAGTGTTCTCAGGGGTCATAATGGATGAATGTACCCTTCTGCAAAAGTATTGAATGATTTTGATCAATTAGAGTTTAGAATACAACCTAAGATTTAAACAAACCACTATGCTTAATGTTCTGAGCGTAAAAATAAAAATTAAATGGACTTATTATCAGTTCAATTATCTTCAGCATTATTGTCATGGATCTTCAAGGTTAAGCAATGGCCCTAGAAGTTTGACATCATCTTTAGAGAACTGTAGAACAGAACCCATTTCACATTTTAATACAAAAAAACCCAATGAACATCCTTATTTTTCAAGTTGATTTTGAAACTAAACCAACACATCATTTACCACTTATTATTTCCTCAATGAAGAAAAGAAAGGAACCCCAGGTAATGAAACTCATAACATTCTATAAACACTTTGCTCATCTTTCTATAAATTACTCTCCAATTTTTCCTATCCTAATAATTTCTCTTGTTTACAAATTTTCTTTTTCATTTTGTCCATAATCTTTCCTTTCACACACACCTGTGTAAGAGAACTTCTCATGCAATTTCAACATTTTAGGGATAAAGATATAAACAAGACATATTACACTTTACAATCACATCTATTAAACTCTATGGAAGAGAGAAACACTGAGCTCAAGCTGTGTTTCTGAAACATCACAAACCTTTAAGTATATTCAGAAAAAAGAATCAATACAAGAATAGAGGAGACTTGATATTCTCCAATAACAAAGATATGTTAAGGCAACAAATAAAAATGGTCCTAATAATACATATATAATCTAAATATTCCTGATTATATAGGATCAACTCCTTATAAAAATATATTCCTGATTATATAGGATCAACCACTTATAACAATATTCCTAATTATATAAGATCAACTCTTTATTTCTATAATTATAACATCCATGGTAGTTGATAGCAAGAGAGCACTTCCATTGCCCCAGTTCGAAGCGGCCAGCCAGCCACCGTGATAGTGGGTAGGGTCGCACATTTTCAAATCGTCCCTTTTCATGGATGGTTTCGCAAGCTTCGTGAGTGTTCATAGTCTTCTTGACACACTATTGTTGTCTAAACCTAAGGGGCTGAAATAGAAGCCCAAAACGGTAACCTTTTTGAATTAGGAACAGTGTTTACATTAAGGGTAAAAATGTAAAACCCTATTACAAGCCCAAACGTTTCAATTTGATATTTCATGTACACATTCTCACGTTTACATTCTCCCTCCCACCCACAATCAAACCTGCAGAACTATTTTTGGACATGGTGATTGGCTTCTTTGCTGGGATTGATTATTGGTTGTTTACTTGCAGCTTTTGCTAATCGGACCTCTTAGTTATTAAATTTAATAAGAACATGCTCTAAAGTGAAGGTGTTTTTGTTTACTTATCAACACACACACACACACACACACATATATATATATATTGGGATCAAAATAACGGTCATCCTGCTACAACAGTTTTGGGAGGTGGCTGGTCTGCTTCGCTTTAACCACTGTGATCACATCATGTTGTCACCTTAACTAGCAAATCTCCTCACTCGGGATCTATCCCAAGATTAAGATATTGACAAGCTTAATGGGGTTCCGTATTCTAATATCATGCAAGCAATGCCAAAGTAGAGATGAACAGATGGTCGAGAGGGTTACAAACTAACCTCAAATCGTCAGATGCTTGTGTAAGGCTTCGGGTTAAATTCTCAACTTCCTTCAACAGGTTACTATCACGAACTTCAGTCAACAAAGGTTGAACATCTTCAGCCATGGCTTTGATCTGTGACATCACTACATCAAATGGAAAATATGAGTATGAAAATCCATGATAGAATATTATGGTATTAAAGGAAACAATACATATATACCTACAAACAGCAAAGAACTCGAAAGCCATAAATATGGTGCAGGTGCAGGTGCATTTAACTAAGACACCAAAGTTCATAGATAATTTCATTGTAATTTTGGTTATCAGTTGCCAAAGTATACTTAACGTAAGATGTATAACTATATTACTATTTAAATGATAAATGAAGCCAAATGAGTATAGTCCATAATAAGTTCCTCAGAATCTGGATAAAGATCAGATGACTTTATACAGAATATGTTGTTTGTTTTTGCTTACAAAAACTTGATGCAATTGCAGCCACTATGTTTAGAAGAATGAACCAAAATATTAAATAAATAACTAAGTATCTATAAGAATATGGATATTGAGTTTCCAAAATACAATAACATCTTTGAATAAGTTCTTTCATAATCGCTTTAAGGTTTTTTATTTGAAAGAGCTAATAAAAAGCCTGTTGGAACTTATGAAATTAACTTAGGACTTACATAAGCTCCTTTAGGCTTATTTCAATTGGTTTATTGGTGTAGCTTATCAAAATAAGCTCTATTTTGCTTATAAGTTTTCATGATTAAATTTACAGCATAAGCCCTCATGTGATAAGTGCTTATTAAATAGGTGTTTGATTAAGTTGCTTAACCAAACATATCCTAATTAGTAAAATCTGACAATTATTCTGAAAAAATAAGAGCATATAATAAAATTAAATTCCCAAATCAAGACTTTCAAACAGAGAATTCTAAGGCATTAACAATAAACTTGTTCTAGTTTCTAATACTGCAATAACTCAAAGTTGGGCAACCATTCATTTTGTATTGCAAGAAAATTGCTGGATTCAGCAGTGTACTTCAGAGGATATTTTACCATCAATCAAGCACAGTAACATTAGAAAATTATATCACACCTTTGTAAGAAGTGGTCTCGCTTCTTCAACAATAGAAGCAGCTCGTTCAGCTAATGAATAGCTATTAGCAATGCCAATTTTCTCTACATCTTGCCCAAGGCGGGTAAAAATCCCAACTAATTTATCCAAACTTACTCCTTCTTTACCCTTAATCTTTTCTCTATCACACACAATGAGTCCTTCCTTAGAACATTCTTGGTCAAGAGGTCCAGTTGAAGGCGATGGAATAGGATCACGAGGAGTAATGTCAATTATAGTTTCCATAAGAAGACCTGATTGATTAACTTCAACCAATGAATTCCGTGGTATGATTGTTTTATCATCTTCAATCTACAAAGAGAAGAAACCAAAGTTTTAAACTGATATAACACACCAACTAAAATAACAAAGTTCAAAGCTAACTCAATATTTCAATACTGGGATGTTAGGGTACATGATCCTAAAGATAATGTAAAGAGGCACCTCAACTATAGCTTCAATACTTCTTAAGGAAGGATTCACACGAATGACATCTCCAACAGTCACCCCTCTAATCCTCACAGGAGTTCCAGTGCATATTCCACAAGCCTGATCAAACTCAAATGTTGCTGTGTACTTTCTGAATTTGGATCGAATTTGGAAACCCTTCAACCAGGCTAAACTAAGAGCAAACAGAACCGCACCTGAAACTAAAAACATTCCTACCCCACCTTCCCATATGCTCCTACCACCAAACCCAAAATCACCTAATGGACGAATAGTTTGCCTCCAAAGGGTACCAGGAATTTCCAAAACAACAGAAAGAGGATTTGTTGATCCCGAAGCCGGCGATTGTTCCATATGCCCTCCATCACCTGATGTAGCTCTTATGATGTTGATTTTTCTCAGGGGTCTAAATGGAAGGCAGGGCATACAATTTATAGAACTTCCATGTAGAGTAATCCGGGTCGAAGATAAAGCACTTGTTAATGTTGAAGCATGCAATGGAGAGTTCATAATCATCTTTGATCAAACCTCCTAACTCACAAGGACTAATATCTCCAAATGTTGAGCAGGAAATGAGTCAAAACAACAAACACTCCAGCAGCCCAAAATTGCCCTACAAATAAAAAATATAATTAAGGGACAAAACGAGATGAAAAAACAAGAGTCCACAAAAAAGGACAACACATTCGACTCCGATGACTATAAACTGTAATTATACAATAAAAAGTCAAATTGATTAAAATGGAGCCAACATTGAATGAGATATGCAAAAAAACAAAAAATCCACACGATTAAGATTGAAGACAAAATGTCTGGGTATTTGGGAACCAATTAATTCCAATAATAATAGTTTCTTTCTTTAACTCAGGCACAAAGCAGAGAACAATAAAGAGATTCATTTCCTTAAAACAAACAAATAAAACAAATCGCTCACTAAAAACATATACATATACCTTATAACCTTTCCTTTCCTAGGCCCTAATACAGTAGCAGAAATGGAACAAAAGACGTGAAATTGATACGACAAAAGAAGAAGAATTAAAAAAACAAAAAATCTGGGTTTTCACCAGCGTCCTACTTCCATTTCAAAAACAAAATTCCTGTGTAGGAAACAGGAGAAACTCCTAAACCCAACTCTACTAAACTATGATATTGCCACATAAAGGGGTTCCACCCAGCACCCAGTAACAACCATCCACCTATTCGGAAATCAAACTTTCTCATGGGAACTGAAAAGAAAAGCGAAAATTCAAGGTGTGGAAGGGAAATTCCAGAAGTGGCATTAGTGGCACAGTAAGATTGAGAACCAAAGTATGGTTTGAAACGTACCCAGTAACTGAAACGATGGAAGAAGAGTGATTACTGGATGAAGCTTTTCACTTCCATGTAGCAAAAGGGAGAGTGAAAAGGGGTCGCTATACAGATCCGTATGCAATAGCAGGAGCCATGGACGGTGAGTGAGAAAATACCAAAGAGAGAGAGAGAAGGAAGAAGGCTAGTGGAACATACATTCACAGAGCCCAACATTAATCCTATAATGGGCCCAACCTTATTTTCTGCTAACTAAATTAGGTGTTTACGTTTGTTTTTGTTAGATATGTTTCTACTCTTCTTTGGATTGAAAAATAGAGTAAAAAGTTAATGAAAAGTTTAAAATAATTGTGATTGATTTAAAATAAATTTTACGCATGTAATTAAAAAATTTGATTTGTAAAATAAGTTTTTTAAATATTTTAATATAAAAGTAATCTTTAAAATGAAATTAGAATTAAAATAAATTAAAATAAAAATTATTATTAAATCTTAATAAATAAAAATGTTATATTTTAAAATATTAAAATGAATTACTCTATAAATACGACAATTTAAATTATTTTATTTTATTTTATTTATTTTTATAATATTTTTATTTTAATTATTTATTTATTACAACACAAATATATATATATATATGTGTATATTAATAAATATGAAATTATTTAATTGTATTTTATTTTATTTTTATTTTATTTATTTTTAATTATTTAGTTTTTATAATATAGAAAAATTTATAAATAAATATAAAATATTTTATTTATTATTTTTATTATTTATTTTATTACAATATAAAAATCTATATAAATTAATATTAATAATATAATTGTTGATTGTTGATAATAATACAATCCGTAAGCTTAAACAATAATAAAATATTTATACGCATTACAACTCAACACTCAAATATCCATAATTGGCTACATTGAATTCTTTAAAATCTTAGATTTTTTTAATAATATTTAAAGACTATTAATTAAAGACTAATTAAAAATTATGTTTGTCATAATCTCCACATAATACTACAAGGCATATTGCAACCATATATTCTTCATACCCTTTATTCACTTTATAATCCCAACTATCCATGGAACTCTAATTAAAAACTAAAAAAATTTAAGTTTATGTTTTTTTAATAAAATTCAACTTCTCTTTCAACACTACCTATAATTATTTAAATATATTACTATTGGAGTGTAAATTAGTTAATTTCTTTTATATTTGTCAATTTAATGTATAGTTTTCATTTTTTATTTGCAAATATTTTATTAGACTTATTTTTTTTTAAATTGATAACTAAAAATATTGTACATGATTTGCAATTACTCATTGAAATTAATTAAATTTCAAATTTTAAACATAATTTATAATTTTATAAAATAATTACAACTTAATTAATCATCTTTAAATCTTAATTCATACTTCTTATTAAATTTTAACTAAGCGTATTTTGGTAATTCAGTATATTATCTTATTAATTTTAATTTTTTTATTTTGTTATATAAATCAAATCAATTACAAAAAAAATCTCATTTTTCCTTACTTTCCAGTCTTTTCACGTCAATTTAAATAAACGTACTTTTCACTTTCTTTTCTCTTTCTCTTTTGTCTTTTTCTTTTTTTCTTTTTCCACTTCCTTTCCAATTTAAAAAAAAAAAATTGAGTGAAAATGAGTAAAATATTGTAGCATATTTGATTGATGTGAGAGAGAAAAAATTAAAATTAATTGGGTTATATTTCTAATTACCATAATGTCCCTAATTATATTTCAAGAAGATGAAGTATAAGTTTAAATTAAAAAAATAATTAATTGTGAAGTAATTAAATTTTTAAATGAAAATATTTTAAAAAAATTAAATACATATAAATAATATTTTAAAAATGATGTGGAAATATTTTTTTACTAGGACATTTAAAAGGTAAAAATAGTATTAAAAAAGTTTATAATATTTAAAATTGGATTCGCAAATAAAATTAAACCAACTTTAAAAAACTTGCACACATTACAAAAGTTATGATTTTTTTCTTTAATAAATTAAATATTAAAAAAATAAGAAAAATACATGTTAAATTTTGTAGATTTGACTTGTGCCCAAATTTTTCCTTATCTAACTGATATTTTAATTTTCAACTTGTTATAGTTAAAATAATAAATATTTTAATCCTTATTTTATATCACTGCTAAATAGATTATTTTAACTTATAGATCAAGTTTATATCAAAATAATGAAATATAAATTGAGTCATAAAATACAAGAAGATAAATAATTGGGATAACCAGTTATAGTTACTTACATGATCATTATTGGTTATGTTGAAGCACATAACTAATTATATGCATCAACATAATTAATTATGTAAAATAATAATCAGTTATATCTCTTGAAACCTGCTCCATGGGTGGTAAGAAAACAAACACAACAAATTTGAAGGGTCTCAAACATTAGCTACCAAAGTGTCATTCCTTATAAACTAAGAGGTGTGACGTGGTTAAAACCATACACAACCTCAAAGGAAAATAGATTAATAGTTGTATCGATCACTCTTTTGTAAGTAAATTCAATATCGGGAAGATATTCATCACAAGACTTCTTGTTGCCCTTTAAAATAATCCTCAACAAAGTATATAAGGACTTGTTTACTATCTCAGTCTATCCATCAGTTTGAGGATGACATGTGGTAGAAAATAGAAGTTTATGGTTGGCTAAATAGGGTTCAGAAACATGAAACCACCTCTTAATCTCATTCATGCTCTATACACAATCAATGATCGTTCCTCACAATTGAGCATTAAGCACACTACCAGACCCAAGGAGATTTAATATAAAAGAGAATCATGCATCTATACACAATAATAACTTCCAAAAATATCCAATCCCATCAAAATAGATTTAGCAAATCATAATAAATTTTTATAATATGATACAAATCATGTCGACAAACAGATAACTAAGGACACATTGAATTTGGAAATAGTAAAGAAATTATGTAGGAGTGTTTAGTGAGACTAGAGTGTTCTCCTAGTGGGTCTTATCTTAAGTGTGTGTGCACTTCAAGTGGTGGCTCTTCACCACTCATCTTGGAGTAACTCATCCTCCAAGTGGTGTGCTTCATTATCCTTTCTCCATAAGCTTTCTTCATCCTTTCATCTTTTCTCTTTATGTTCTTCTTTTTTATTTTCCATTCCTTTATGTTCTTGTGTTCATCTTTTTTTTCTATTCGGTTTCCATTTTCTTTCTTCTCTTTATATGCTCTTTAATTCTTCCCTCATCATCTAAATTACCATATTTTTGTTTTTTCTCTTTGTCCTCTAAAAGTTAACCTTCACACTTAACTATTTAGTTAAGTTCATGTCCAATGAGAATCTTCTTTGTGTTTCTCACCATAATTGTTAATCTCAAAAAGCCTAAACAAACGTGAAACCCTTAAAATGTGTCGATCTAAAATCAACTCACATCATGATATAATTTAGGATAAGAATCTAAATTACAACAAACAAAGATTCTTACATGTTGTGGCCAACTTAGCTTCTAGATTCCCTCTCTGGAGATTGGGCTTCACTCTTGTTAAGGCTTTGGCCTTCTTGACTTGATTGGATTATGAAGTTCAGACTTTTTAAGCTGAATCAACAAAACCTTGCTACTTATGCCTCTCTAAGGATCCTACTTCATCCTTCTAAATCTTACTTCTCACTAACTCTTAGTTTCTCTTTTTCCCTCTCGATGCTTAAAATGTTAGCCCAAGGTCTTTATTTATAGATTTTAGAAAGAGGGTTCAGGTGATTCAAGGAGATTAGTGATTTGCTTAAAGAAGGCCAATTCTTTTATCCTTAAGCATTATTTTTGGGCTTCAATCTTCAATTCTTGGGCTTCTTGAGATTTCAAAGTCAAAGATTCATTCTAGATCATGCAATCACTATCAAATCTTAATCATAAGGTAGGATTGACTGGACTTAGGCTCCAAGCAAAATCCTCTTGATCCTAACTTTGGTTCACTTTGGCTTGAGCCCTTTTTGAGCGATGTTGGGTTTTGTTCATGGTTAAGGATTCTATTCACCTAACCCTTTCTGATTTTTCTCAACCTTTTCTTTGAAATGTTGTAATTGTGATGGCTTGAATTTTCTCAATGGATGTACATGTTCTCAACGCTTTGAAGAATTACAATCTGCTGAGTCATTTTTCATGTGCTGGACGAATTGACTCTGATGCTCCGTCTCGGTATGCTTGCTTTTTTGCACTTTTTTGCACAAATTTTTGCAATTTCCTTATTCTTTTCATGTTCTTCATGTGCAGTAATGGTTGGAGTGTTTTGGCATGCTTCTTGCTGATATTTATACAAATTCTTCCTTATTTACATGCCATGCCTTTTGCGCTATGAATTCTATTACAATTATAATTATGCACTTACTAGCAACAAAATTTTATCATATTTTCACTTTATTTTGAAAGTTATTACTACTCTAGTAATCTTTAGTCTTGTGGATACGACAACCCTCTTTCAGCTATACTACTGTTAACTCGGTCTACTTCTCAAGAATAGATTTAATAAATCAACCCATCCCTTTTATAGTTAGTTAGTTTTTTGGTTTTATAGCTTTATGCAATTCAATTTTTGTCTATTGGAGTTCCTCTACTTTTTTATTCTCTTTCATTTTCGTGGTCTACTTTTCTCTACCGTTTTCAATTCTGCAACGTTACATTTGGAAGATAATTGAATTCTGGAAATGGGTAACTACAAATTCAAAACTATGTTAGACGATGCTTTGTTCAAGTTGTTTTCTTTTTCGGTATCATTTTAGAATTTAGTTCTTGATTAAGAACTACTTTCTTTGAATATACAAATTGATTGACTCTATATTTTCTTCATTTAACAAGGAATTCAAATTTGGATTTCTTGCATTCAAGGTTGAAGATAACTTGACCACGGTTTTGGTTTGATGTTTTGCATTTCTCGAATGAAATTTTCTTCTCTTTATTGTTATTCCTTTAACTTTCTGCATTTACATTTCAATCTATGAACTTAATTATTTTCAATTTTAGTCATGTTTTATTTTCAATTTTTACAATGTTAGGTCGTTAGACAATTTCTATTACAATTTTCTTGTTCAATTTGAGAAATTCTATGGTTTCTTTTCAACATTTTGTTGTTTACAAATCTTGTCATTTACAATTTTTGCATTTTACATTCCTATTGTTTCATTTTCATTAAACGCTCAAATCTGTAAAACTATTAGACGGTATGGTAGAAGATTGTTCATTAGATAGTTTGATGGTTGCACCTAATTTTCATACTTCATGAATTCAGTTGTGTTGTGTTTTGCTTGTTACTTTAAATTTAGATTGGAATTTCAATTCATGAATAATTTTCATACTTCATGAATTCAGTTGTGTTGTGTTTTGCTTGTTACTTTAAATTTAGATTGGAATTTCAATTCACATTCATGCACTAAATGAATCGTCTAGCTAATTTTATTTTCATTGTCTAATACATGCTCTAGTTTTTATTTGTTATTTCAATTTCATTCTTCTACCATTTCAATGTTTTTTTATTTATATTAGTTTTCAATTCCAATTTTTTACCGCTTTCAATCAGTCCTTTTACTCAAATCCACGTAATTTCAATTACTATATTTCAATTATTATCTTTCGTTTTTTCATGTACTTTGTTTCTTGTCTTCATTTACTAATCATTGTTTTCACATTTATGCTTTATGCAATTTCTATATTCTAATCTTCCCTCAATGTTAATTTGTTAATGCGTGATCACCCCAACATATTCAGCCACCACATATATGAGAAATAGAACTCTGTTGAAATCAGAATTCACTCTTTCTTGAAGCTCAATCTTCTCTTTGCTATAGTTTTGAGGGAACCTAGCTTAGAACACTCAAGAAGTTGGCATAACCTCTTCTCGATTCCTTGAATTCCTTCCATAATTCAACCACATCACACAAATCATTCCATTTCTCAAGTATTTCGCTGCAAAACCTTCACTCATTGGCATCAACCAGTGCTGGAAAAATCATGCAACCTATGCTGGCTTGCATCATTTGTTGAAATAGAATATGAAGCAATAGAAATGTACGAGATGCGTCTCTGGACCTAGGTTGACCTCTATATCTAACAACTTCCCTTATTAATAGTCTCTATTCAATAACTTATGTTGATGTTCTTTTTTCATGCTTTTGTTTTTTTATATATAATATTGTTTCCTTAGCATCTTTTTACTTTGATATTGTTTTCTTGGCATCTTTCTACCCTGTTCTCTCAGTTGCAGTAATATGCATAATGACATTATCTAATAAATGGGAAATAGATCGTTACTAACAAAATGAATATATACAATGTCCAAGTTTTTCCATATTTCTTGTTCCATGAACAGGTTAAACATTAGAAGAGTATTGACATAAACTCTATGTTTTCCAACAAATTCAAGGAAAACATTGGTATATGTCCAACCAAACCTACCAAAGATGATGTGGACTGTAATCAATGATGACAATGGAACATAGTAGGACATTGCTATACACCAAGAAACAACATTGGTGGTTGCATCAATTTCCCTTTGCATTTTCCATGTCATCTTCAGTTTTCCAAACAACATCCTCCAAGCATGTTGAAAGCTTGTTGTAGAACTGCATAGTGTCAAACAGACAAATTCTTTTCAATTAGAATTAGAAGTAACACAAGGGTGTTAAAAACCACACCATTCTGAATGTTACTATGCAAAAACTTGCTGCTGTGGTTTGATCAGCACTTAGGTTACATAATGTCGGAGATTACAAGTATTACTTGTAACAGTGTTTCACTAAGATCATATTTCAGAATTACTCTTTCTAAAGATACAGAAAAGAGGCAAGAGAGGGCAAAATGGTTGTCATAACATCAAGTTTAGTTTGATTATGTGAAGGGGAGACTATTTTGTTCAACATCAGAAAACATAAGAAGGTTTCAAAAGTTGACAACAGAAGAATTATATTGAAAATGTAGGAATCAAATACTCAGAAATCAATTCAATGAGAAGTGAGAGACAAAGATACCTTGAGGAACTCTAATGTATCACCTTTTGCTTTATTAATCTTAACCACGTGAAGTGAAGGTGCCACTTGAAATATCTGATTAAAACGTTAAGAGCATATCAATATTCAATATTCAATATTATGAGAAATGAGGCTCTGCATCATCCAAAAATAGCAACGATGTACCTCTGTTGCAACATTGAGGTTTCCCTTCCTTCCAGCTTTCACATTTTTAAGCTTCATCTGTGAACGATTATTCCTTAGTTAAAGAAAATTAACATTGGCTATGGAATTAACTGAGAGCATTGTACATAATAAGTTGCACAAGCTTGGCTTACCTTGAAATTTTTCTTCTGCACATCAAAACCAAGAGGTTTTGCAGCTTCTTCAATCTTGTTGATAATCTCATTGGCAGGGCATTTTGATGTGAACCTTATTTCTCTTTTAAATCCCTGTAACCAATAACTTCAGATTAACAATCCGCACATTAATTTAAAGTAAGAAGCCTCATAAATTAGGCATTGCAAATCAAAAAGTTCTCATCCAAACCAAGTTTTAATAAAGTTAACTACGTTATGTTTGGACCAATTTTTTTGTCTTAGTTAAAAATTAAGAGTTTTAGATTTATTTGTTTGGGTCTTTTTATCTAAAAACTCCTTTTAAACCAAATGTTCTGTTTCACTGTACTGTTCCAATTAATTCAGGATGAGAAACAGCACAAGACCAGGATGTGCAACTTATTTTTAGTAGTTGCTCCAATTAGCATTCTTTTTTTCAAAAACACTACTGCCCCCACCCTCCTTTTCAAAATTAATCTCCTTAATTTTTTAAGAATTTTTCTCCAAATGTGTAGTCCTCATAAGAAAAGGAAAAATAACTAGGCTAAAAAAAAACTAGCTTCTCCTTAATTCAGTATGTTGAAATTTACATAACTTAGTAGCAATTCATTTATTCTCATATTTTATTACCCTAAATAAGAGGTCAAATGTTTCACACTATATAAATGGTGTTATGAATAAGAAATAATATTGAAAGAGATAATTATAGAGAGTAACTGTGTGTAATGGCTGCACACTTGATCTCTTATTTATAGCTTGATTTTAGTTAATCGATGGAGTACTTAAGGGGTAATTAGGAGGTAAGCAGATGCTAATTTGCATCCCAATAATCACTGACTAAGCTGTAGCCTGATCACTGTTAAATCAACACAACTATTGTTGACTATATATTCTAACACAAATGATGATTTTACCATTATAGTAAATAAAAACCTGAATATCCAATGAGACATGCCTGTGGGGCTACGCTCATTTCCTTGGTATCTGGAAATCCTTTCCACATCTCAACCAGACTCCTGGTGGATGAGAATTGGAGAGAAAAATAATGGATGCTAAAGATTCATCATTGTAATAAAAACAATCCAATCACATGAAGTTAAAAACCTGGTCTATGTCAAACAAGTTTTCTAGGTTCAGCCCTTTGGACAAGGATATCAATTCAAATGCATTCATAGCTGTTGGCTGATCTTCCTTCTCTCTTACATTGTGCACCTGCATTTTTTGAGAAAATCCTTAATATGAAACTCAGCTCTGGCGCAATATTACAAACCAATACCAAAATCATAAGGCCATCTTCAACATACTTCATAGTCTTTAAAGATGGCCTCAATGTCATCAGTGTTGCTCTCCTTTGTCTCCTTGAAAACCGGAAGTTTATAGTCTTTTTTAAACCATTCATCACACAAAATCTCCTGTACAGTGATACGCTGCCATACAGTTATAGAAAAATCAGAAATCCATTCTAAAATCTAACTACGAATGAAACAATAAAAAGAGCAATGAAACTAGTTTGATTATTAGTTATCAGTTTCTTTTAAATATTTGTGGGTTATATAAGTAAAGTAAAACATAAGGAGATTCTAATAAGTGAAACATAGTTAATCGATCAAATATCATAGCCAACTCAGTTTGAAAAGTTACAAATGTTACAATTGAAATGGCTGTTTTACTTTAGGAATAAGCATGCAATTTCAGTTGTAAAGTGTTGAAATTTTTCAAACTGTCCAGAGCTAGCCATTTGGCTAAGAGGGTTCATTTGCAACTTACAGTAATGGGGTTGGGATTCAAGATTCTAGTTATCAATTTCCTGGCACTAAAAGAAAGCCAAGGGGGCCAGGTGAATTCAGCAGCTGAAATCTGAAAACCAAGAAATGAAAATAATAAGCACAAAAATATACAGGACAATAATAAAGTTATACAAAAACACAGAAGTGCTTACTTTTTTATACAGGTTCAAAAGATTAGTGTCATCAAAAGGCAAGTAACCTGCAAGCAATACAAAGAGAATCACACCACATGACCACAAATCTGCAGCTGCCCCATCATAGCCTCCATCATTAAGGACCTATTAAACAAGAATATATGATCACAGGATTGATTTTAAATGTAGAAAATTTTGTATTTTGCATATAATTTGTCTGCACCTCAGGAGCAACATAATTTGGAGTTCCACATGTTGTATGGAGCAGTCCATCATCCTGTAAAAAGAGCCAGTTTGAGATTCATATTTAAATTCAAAACATTTGGATATTATGCAATAGAAAGAACAGTTACTTGGACAGGATGTGACACAACTTTGGTTGCAGGAAAGTAGAAATCTAATGTGCTTGTCTTTTGAAATTCAAATTTTCAAGGCTAAGTTCCCTACTAATATAATTGAAACTTGTTTGATTTTATATGTCAATTATATTTTAGTATTGTTCCTCAAACATTCTGAAAAAGCAAGTTTAGTCCTTGTGTTGTGTTACTAATGCGTTCCATAGTTGGACTCCAAATTAACTTACCATTGCTAAAGTCAGCTAAATTTACTTTTCTTCCTAATATAAGGACTAAGTTAAGCAATGGTGCATATTTTAAATTGCAAAATGATGTTTTACTCAAATTTAATTGAGAAGGCAATGAATCATTCTTACCCTGACTTGTTGGGAAAGTGCACTCAATCCAAAATCAGAAATTTTAAGGTTCCCAGAAGCATCTAATAGTAAGTTCTCTAGCTGCAGAACAAAGTTTTATGAATAATGAAACAAAAGTAAGTATCTCTTATATTCTTTAATCAATAGAAAATAAATTGAGGAATCAGCATATTGTGAGATGAAAGGGCTTTACTTTCAGGTCTCTGTGGTAGACACCCCTGCTATGGCAATAGTCAACAGCATTTATAAGCTGTTGGAAATGTCTTCGTGCTTCCTTTTCTCTCATCCGTCCAGTGTTTAACTTCACGAGAAAAAAAAAATAGAATTAGAACATTTAACAAACACTTTTTCCGCTTCAACAAAATCTTAGCTTAAGGACTAAGACACACAACACCCTTTTACATTTCAATTATAATACCACTGGGGATGGAAGGAATGAACAAGCACGAAATAGATAGAACACAACTATAGAATCATAAACTAAATAAAGTGAGAGAACAAAAAATGTAATCTAGTATGTATCCACTTTATACTTTCCTAATCAAGTTCAAGAATCAATCGTAAATGAAAGAAAATTATAACCAAACAGGATCTAAGAAAACTTTATTTACTCACAATTTTATGAAAAAGCTCTCCCCCAGTCACAAACTCTAAAATAATGTATATTTTTGTCTTGCTCCCCATGACCTGCAAATGAAATATGAAATCTTGCATGATGCACTTTAAGAAATGAATTTAGTGCATAAGGATTTGTTTGATAATTAATTTGGTATTTTGTTTCGCGCATAAGAATTCTTATTTGTTCTTTGATTATCATCTAGAAAGCAAATAATGAGTGAGTGGGTTAATTTGTTTGGTAAGGTATTTGTTCCGAGTCTTAAGTCTTAACTCTAATGGATTGTGTGCAAATCACTTTTGGAGGTCTTCAAGCCATGAGTGGCAAGGAGGACTTCAATTAAGTCCTTAATTGATCAGAAAGATAATCATGCTAATGGGATAGAAAGTTAGAACCTCAAGTGAAAGAGGTTATTTTTAACATTTAGAAAACCTTTGTAATCCTTTGATTTCAAATATTGTTTCATTACACTTTGACAAATTTCTTGAATGGTAAGCTAAATTTAGTCAAACAGACTGTTTTTAAGTTCTATGCACAAGCCCTGGTTTTAAAAATAGCACAACTTTTAGAAACGATTAAATGCAATGAAGGATATAGTAAAGAGATGAAAACATAGGCCAGTAAATTGAGTTCATAACAGAGTTGATGACTCTTTCCATCAGCAACATTTGAGTCAAAGTTTATCTGTTCCCTAATAAAAAGAGAAGAGCATATTTGTCAAAAAGTGAGAGACAAGATGTTGGTTGTGCGTGTAGTATTAGAGAGAGAGAGACCTCATGTAGTTGAACAACATTTGGATGCTTGATCAACTTCATTGTGGCTATTTCTCTCTGGATCTGTAAAAATACATCAAGAAACCTCATTAGAGCAACTTAATACAAAAGATGTATTTGAAATCTGAAACCTAGATGCCTACTAAAACTAAGTTGAAGAAAAAACCATGCTTAATAATTGTCTTGAACCAATTAGGCATAAAAATGTATGCCTTAATAGTTCATGGGAAGGTAGAACAAGAATGTAATGTCAAAGAAAATTTCTTGAACTACCTGCTCAGCCAGCATATACTTGAGAACCTTCTCCTTGTCAAGAATCTTAAGAGCCACTGGCTCCCCAGTCTCAGAGTTCCTAGCAAATTTCACCTTTGCAAATGTTCCCTCCCCAATGGTCCTCCCTACCTCATATTTACCCACTCGACGCTTAATTTTCTGCCCATTCATCCTCTATGATGGTTGAACTTTATTGCAGTTTCTGAAAGTATCTATAAAGTATCTACCTGAAAAGCACATCACAATCAGTTCCTAAGCAAACTCACTAAAGGGTAAAAAAAAGTTTTGTTCTTTGATGAGAGGTTGCAAAATCCCATTAGTCCCTATGGTTTCAAAAACACTAAAGCTGAAGTCTTAGATGCAATGCAACTTAGCCACTGGCTCCTCAATTTTATTTTCAAAACACCCTCAAGATTTTATCTTTCCCCACTTCAGAACGGTGAAGGATCAATTGCAAAACCAAACCCCAGAAATACCATTTTTTAACAAGTAGTTAATGCAGGAACACACCAGAAAGAGATCAAAGAGAACCGTGTTTCCAACTGTAAAGAACCCATAAGATCTTACAGCAACCAAGCCTTGCAGCTAAAACTAGTCTCAACCAGAATTCAGCTGGAATAGGCAAATCAACACAACAGCGCTTTAAAAAAAATATACATTTCGGAGACTACATTATTTGTGATAAAATAAGCAAATCTTAAAAAAAATAATTGCCAAACCAGAGATTCTCCAGCATTTCAGAATCCAATAATTGTAGAAACACCTCAAGCTGATGCATGACTTAAATCATTCAGCAATAGAATAAGGCACTTTCAAGAGCGAGAGAGAGAGGCAACACCCTACCCCTTTCCCCAGCACAACTGGACATCAAATCCCAGAAACCAGAAAAACAGAAGAAGATAAAACAAAACCAGTGCTTGATTTGCATTCACTGATGTATAAAAGAAAATGGAGGAAAAAAACAAAAGCTCATAAAAAAGTCACCTTAGAAAAAAGGAAGGGAAGAAACAAAAAGAGACCACTTTTTTATGAATCAAAACGCATGCTGAGAATCAAACAACAAAACAAGTTTTCAAATTTAAAGTATTAGCACACATACTTGAATATTCGAAATTTACAAAATAAAAGCTTGAGTCTCATATCGTAGATACATATGAGTGGTTGTGGTTATGAAAAAGAAAGAAAAAAAGTGCTCACATACTTGAATTTGATATAGAACAAGATGTGTGTGCAAAGGGGAGGTGATAAATGATAATTTTATATATAGATTTTGTAACACCTCATTCAATTATTGACAGCCATGCAACTTGACAATTTTTTTCCTTATGTACCTAATATGTTTTCTTGTCTTTTGACTATAAAATATTTCTTTAGAAAGTTGTAACATTCATTCTCAAATGAGAATGGCGGTTAAATAAAGTTCTAGAATATTGCAAATTGTAGTACATAGTGAACGAGAAAGAAGTTGTGGTATCTAGTCACATGGATACATGGAGCAAACAAAGAATATGACAAGAGCAACCATCTGATCTCTTGGTCTAGTCAAAGAAAACCAATTGACGAATACCAATTGACTGAGAAGTGGAAAGACGTGAAGTCAAGGCGTGAGCTTATGTAAGAGGAAGAGATCCGGTCTTATAACTTGTAGGAGAAGCTATTCATCATCCATTGGTATTATGTGCCTAATCTTTTAGTTCACTAAATTCATTTTCACCAAAAAAAATAAGGAAAACAAATGGTCAACCGTTGTTGATACCCACAACTTGAAGAATGTTATGATAAATGGTATTTCAAACATCAGTTTTATACTTCATTTTTCATAATTATTTAAATATAATAAATAAAATAGAAATATGAAATTTAAATGACTAGTTTGTAAATAAAAAATTTTAAAAAATTAAATTGACGACATGTCTGTTTCTTTTATTTTACATTTATAACTTATTTTAACTAATAATTATAAGAAACACTTATAATATATTAAGTAATGTAACTCTCCACATCACAAACAATTTTTTTTTCTTATTCTCTCTTTTTTTTCTAATTTTTCTCTCTTCTTACCTTATTATTATCACACCTAATAGTAGAGAGCTAAGAATCAATCTTATTTCATCATATTGCAAACAAAGTAAAGTTTTTATTTCCTCTAAAAAAAAGTTCACTATTTTTTTGATGATTTTACCATCAATATTGGTAGCGTTAGTTGATAAAAGTAACCATCTCAACTTTATTTACCTTATACTAAAATCTGACTCTGTTTGGATAACTTGATTTTGGTTCCCAAATTTTGTGTAACATTACTGGTTAAATTTTGGAGGTTGCTTTGAAGATAAACATTTCAGGTAAGGAGAGCTAGTTTTAACTTTTCAATAGTACCCCAGACCAGAGGATCTAGAATGTTGTTGAGTTGTATTGTGAATTGTTTGAAGTTTAAACAATAATGAAAGTTGTTTGTCTAAATTGATTTTTGTTTAATATTTTTTAATATATATATATATATATATATATATATATTGACATATGAGTTTTATGAGACTGCAAGCCAAATTTTGAGCAAGGTAGTATCATATTGATTTTGTAGGTTATATAAAGTACAAATTGAAGTATTGATTTTGGGTGCATAATTCAAATTTAACTAGCACGTTACTTAAACTTTTGATATTTTGGCTCAAGTAGCAAATTTTTGCTCAAGGAAAAGTATGACAAAAAACTTACCTTGTTTTTTAGTCTATTTTTGTTTAAGCGAAAATAGTATTGAAACTAAGCCTAGTCTCGACCCAATTTTTGCTCAATCGAAGCAATTTTCTCTCAAGCGAAAATTGTATTGCAACTGAACCTACTCTCGATCCAATTTTCACTCAAGAAAATAATTTTTTTTTTCTAAAGAGCAAACCATTTTCACTTAAGCAAAAATTGTACTACAACTAAACCTAGTCGCAACCCCATTTTTGCTCATTTTTGCTCAAGCGAAGAAATTTTCGCTCAAGTACGGACCATTTTCGCTCAAGTTAAAAATTAATTTTTTTTATTCTTATCTCTTTGAATTGGATTATGCATGAATGATTTATAAATGTAAAGTGAATATTAGTTTATGTAATCAATTGATTTGTGAAATTCTCATATGATATGTATTGTATGAAAATGATTTACTAAATATGATGGAAGTCAAATGAAATTGAAGTCATACATTTGAGATAATATGTGAGTCATTATTTGATTGTGTAGTAAGTATTGATACCTATGCTATAACAAATTTCTCAATGCTTCACTGATGATCTAAGTCACATAAACTAAGAAGTCAGGTAGTGAGAAGCTGAGGGAGGAGTTTTTACGCATCGTGACATATGTCAATGCATGATCTGAGTTGTATTAAACTTACCATGATACCTTGATTTTTTGATTCACTTATAAATCTGAGTACTATATTAGATCAGATGTTAGTCTAGTAGCACATACTTACTACAAGTCTTTGGGAAGGTGTCAGTTATTTCTACTTATTGAATATCTTTGATATATAGATCCATGTGTGATCTATATTATTGTTGTATGTTGGTATTTTAAGAAGATTGAATGGTTGTGATCTGTTGATTGAAATATTTTCTTTATATATACTTTTTTATGATGAAAATTTATTTTAATAGCTTACCCTTGCATGTGTTTATTTGTTTTGTGAACTGCAATGAATGTACTATGTACATAAGCATATACGGCTGCAAGCACAGAAGCATCTGGAAGACCACAAGCTTTTCTTGGCACCATTTCCTCTCATTTTTATTTCCTTTTTGTCAGACACAACCTGTTATAACTAGCTTGTTCTACTGTTTTATGTTACACATGCTATATTTTTCTCTCCTTGAGTGGGTGAGGAAAGGTATGATTTCAACCTTATAGGTTCAAAGTATGTGTATTGCACAATTGAGGTTCAACTAGGATAATTTTCCAATTTTTCTGTTAGGGTGGCTTTTTGGCTTTAAGCTCAAGATTTTCAAGAAAAATATGTTTTGATTCTCTCCATGCTTTTTGTGTTTACTAGCAATCTAGACTTAACGCAAAATTACTTAGGCTTATTAGGTATCAACCACTCACTCATTCTCACTCTAGTGGTTCTCTCAACACTAGGTATGACCTCTTCTTGTGTTAATTTTTATCGTGTGAATCCCTGTCTATGTCTCTTGAAATTTTTCAACATCGTGTACTATCTAACCTGGTTGTAGCATTATTTTAGAATTTTCTCAATCTTCTTCCTTTACCAACTCGTACTTTAACCAAATTTTCAAAAATAATTTTAACTCATTCTCAAATAGTTGTTACTCCTAAATTATACTAACCATCTTTATTTATCATCAAAAGAAAGGTATGTAAAACTACCTAACAATTGAGACAAAAATGTTAAACAAAATTTAAAATGCAAAACATAAAACAGAATTCAAAGTGAAATGTAAAACTAAATGTATGTTCAAAAATTAAAAGAACTTCATTTGGTCAATCTTTCTCCTTTACTCCTTACTCTGCACTAAATTTATGAAAATATCATAAAAATATGATTATAAAAAAATTGCCCTAACAAACAGGTTTTTTGACCACCATGTTTTTTTTTCATTTTTTACCAAAATGAGACTGCTTTTAAAAAAAATAGATTTGGGAAAGTCGTGCCAACGTGACATGACTTCATATGAAGAACTTCTGCAAAGTTAACACAAATTTTTCCATGTCATATGAAGTCGTGCATAGATCATATTTGACAGTAATGTAATATATTAATTTGGTTATTTGATTATACAACATGTTAGTGTTAGAATTAACGGCTTAAACAAGACGGGGGGTGAATTGTTTATCAAAGATTTTCGCAAAGATTGAATAAGACTGAAGCTTTAACATAATTCAAAGATTAAGCAATCAATGAAAGCAATAAAAAAATGATTAAGAAACTGTTTGCAGAATTTCAATCGGTTGAAACTTTGTTTTAACTGATTTTTTATAGCAGCAGCAAAATCAGAATTAAAACAAACAATTATAAGGACTGAGAGAGAGAGAGATATTTACTCAGCCAATTTTATACTGGTTCACTCAACCTTGAGCTACATCCAGTTCCCAGAACAACCACTGGGTTCCACGAGTAATCACTCACAGATTACAACTTACATAACCACAAAAAGGTGATCTTGAAACCACAAGAACCACTCATCCTCTTTGTAAACACACACCTTTAACCAGAACAACCTCTGACTTTACAGGATTTCCACACAATTACAAGTTTATGAAAGAACAATTAGAAGAATCATGAAGGGAATAGATTACACTTGAGTTTACAAGAATCAGAAATCTCCTATGATCAAACCTTGAACCAGTGCACAACTATTCAACAATCTTGCAAAACTTTTGAAAAACTTCTTTCAAAACCAATCTCAATCTCACTGTATTTGATATCAAACTTTTGTATTTTTTTTTTCAAAAGAAAAGTCATATTTATAGTACTTAAAACTAGTCGTTCTAGGCAGCATTTATGAGCCAAAACAGTTTTGATTCGCATCCAAAACAAATTAACAGGTTTTCAAAAAGCTGTTATGAAATGTCACAATCAACCGGTTGAAAAGTCGTTTTAACCGGTTAAATTGGTTAGGCAGTTATTTAACCAAGTAAAAAACAGTTTTAAAACCTTCAAACAAGCCAAGTGACAAACAACCGATTATTTCGAGGATTCAACCGGTTGTTTTTCTCTTTGCTTAGAAAAACACTTTTCTCTTTTAAAACAGATTGAGCAAGCTTGTGCAAGGGACTAGGAAAGATCTTTACAAAGATTCTATACACCCTAGACTAAAGCCAAACCAAAAGCAGCACAACTTCAACCTTCATCATGGATTTGAAACATCAAAGCTCACATGTTCTACGGTTAGGCCCAACACTGTAATAGTTGCATACAACCTCTCATGTATGTTGTCTTGGTGATAGTTTCATGAATAATACACGATAACTATAATAGGGTTATCCAAATTAATATATTACATTATCGTCAAACATGATTCATGCATGATTACCCAATTTTTTTGTCGCTAAAAACTAACGCCCTTAAAATTTTTATTTATCAAATTAATTTAAAAAATTACATAACTTACTACTCAATTTTAAGTAATTTCAATTGTAATTAAATAATTAATAATATATATTCATTTAAGAATAAAAATATTTAAAAAAATTAACTAAAATCATGCTAACTTGACAAGACTTTAAATAACATGAACAAAATTGTGCTAAGATGACACATTCATATAATGTTGTGCCAGATTGACACAACTTCCCTAAATCTATTTTTTTTTTAAATCAACTCACCTAAATAAAATAAAAAAAGTCCTATAATAATAAAAAGAACCTAACAAACACGATTGCAAAACTTTACTAAAAACGACACTCATGCATGTTTAATTTTATGTTGACCAGAACAACGTTCAACTAGTGGTTAGCATAATTTAGATAAATTTAGAGTGTTTTATTTCACATTAATTATCCTTGTTCATGCTAGGGAGATGGGACCTAGAGAACTATTGAATGACTCTGTCTTCTTCCTTCCTTGAGGTAGGTTGCTAGAGCTTCATTGTGACCCTTCTGGCCTCGATGCTACTCCTTCGAATCTCGGTCCTTCAGTCTCGGGTGAATGCCAAATGGGGGAGGTACCTGCAGAAGACACTCTGGCGCTCAAGTCAGCAAAAAGAGTATTCGACACTCAGGGGTGTACAGTAATAATGACGTACCTTGTTCTTGGAATGTGCGCTATTTATATTATTTTAATGGGCTTAACTTATTGGGCATGATTAGTGGAATGGATCACATTTAGGAGCGTATTACCTAGTTTTTAATGACGGTTTAGCTTTACTGACCTTGGTTTGAGTGTTAATGGATAAGGTATGTCAGTCGACCTGCACATCCGTGTAGGTCTCGGTCAGCTAAGTCAAGGAGACCGAGTCGTGGTAATGACCGGTCAGTCCATACCAGTACACTTGCCCCTAGGCTCGAGGATGGATGTATCCGATGAGTCTTTAATAATAGGTGTCGGTCGGTTCTTATTAGCTGAGTGACTATTGGACTCCCCGAGGTATGACATGACCTCAGGCGGCGTGACGTGACCCTTATTAATGAGGGGTTTTCGGGCGCGAAGCGTTGTGAACCGTTGGATCTGGGAGATCTAACAGTTGAGATTGTTGCGACGCTTCATCTTCCGAGGTCCTTGGCGCCTATAAATAGTGGTCCAAACAGTGTCGAGGTACTGTGCTACCTCTCTGCTGAGTGTTCTGATAACCGAGTGTTTCCTCGTCTTCCTGCTCTGATTAACCGAGTGTTTTCTCGTCCTCTTGTTGTCTCCCGGTCTTCAGCTTTGTATAAGGTTAGTTATGTCTACCTTGACTTGGCCTACCTCTTCTTCTTCTGCTCCCCTTTCTCCTCCTCTCGCTCGTCCCTCTTCTTCGTCATCTTCTTCTTTTGGGTCCTCCACAATCGATTCTTTGTCAGTCGAAGTGGCTGATATGCCACTCCAGGTGGAGGTTGTTAGGGGAGATGATCTAGTGAATGTTGTTGACCAGTCGGGCTCTCCCTTGCAGAGCGTCCCTCAGTTAGATCTTAGTTGGGTCGACCCTAAGGTTGTTGGGATCCCGTCCATCTTTTCGACCGAGGCTTCTGTTTCTAAATTTTTGGACAAATGCTCGATTTTGAAGGCGAGTGGGCGTTCTAGCTTCTTTAGCGTTGAGTCGTGCTTGTCAACCGAGAGTGTTTGTATGGGGAGACTAGGTACCGATCCCTCCTTCTTCTACATGTATTCTTTCCTTTTATGAGACTTACATGTTTCTCTTCCTTTTGACAAATTTACAATGGGCGTCCTTCGGACGCTCAATGTAGCTCCCACCCAGATTCACCCAAATACCTAGGCGTCCATCCAGGCCTTTCGCCTGCTATGTGATGCCTTGTGTCTTCACCCTTCTCCTTATTCTTTTCTTTCCTACTGTACCTCTCACCCATCCAATCCTGTTTCATGGCACTCGTTGATCGGTTGGTCAGGGAGCGTCCTTTTCGGTTCTTTTGCCAACTCCTATAAGAGATTCAAAGAGAGGTTTGTTAAAGTTTGTATTTGGCCGGAGGTGACAACCTATTTTTTTGACGAGACTGGTCGGTCGAGGTTTCCCCTTACTGGACCAGTCAACCTCGTGATTTTAAGGAGTGGTCGAGGCTGACTGGACGTGTCAATGAGTTGGAGATTCTCTGTCTCTTCGATGCGCTCTCGAGGAAGCTTCCCACTAGGCAGTTGATTGGTGAGTATACTGAGTTGACACGCTAGGCGTCCGTTAAGGGTATGAGAATTTACTTTTTCTATCGGTCGGTCTTGTAATCGCCTTTTAGCACTTGCTCTTTTTGCATAAATTATGGATCAGGAGTCTCCTGCGGTTGCTGGTATGTTGGACGCCTTTAGGAAACGGGCAGTCGAAAGGAAGGGGCACCCCAGCATTGATGCACTTGACACCACAAAGGGCTCGAGTCCCCGCTCTGGCAAGGGCTTGGTCGACCCTTCCAGAAAGTCGAAGAAGCAATCGGGGGGGGGGGGGGGGGGGGGACATTGCCCCCCCCCCCCCCCCCCCGGGGTGCACCAGCACCCCCCCCCCCCGGCGAGACTGGGTGAGGGT
>Ga0123342_1002701_pt1 | contig 29196 bp, 6 predicted proteins | sample Turbeawhitnodule_FD_89960 | JGI IMG/M metagenome (GOLD analysis project Ga0123342, IMG submission 89960) | Root nodule microbial communities of legume samples collected from Mexico - Turtle bean Mexico white nodule | ecosystem: Host-associated > Plants > Roots > Nodule | place: Mexico: Nepantla... | reverse complement strand
ATACATGAGAGTGAGAGAGATGAAACTTAATCCCAATTTTTCCAATTGAAGCAACTAATTCTTTGTTTGTTTTCTTATTGATCAGTGCCAACATAATCACTTCACACTCTTTTTTATTGTTCTATTGTTATATTTAGCGAATATTGTACTCGATGATTCACTGTTCTTTGTGGGATCGATATCCGTCCTTAGGAACAATTATTACTTCTGACAAAGCGGTGCACTTGCCGTAAAAAGTCATCATTATGTTGTCAAATAATAAGATTTTTTTTTATGTGAAAACAACATGATAAAGAGAAGGATATAAACCAATCATAAGTGAGTTATGTAACATGATTTAAACCTTATTAAAAAAAAATTTCTTCTTATCTTTTGGTGACTGGTTAAGAGAAAATATAATAAAGGGTTTTATATTAAGAGTTTATGAGGATTGTTTTGTAGATGTGCTTCAATCTAGTTAAGGAAAGTTAATAATTGTTTTTATTCAATAGTTTAATTTTTCATAATTGTTGCGAGTTTAAGTTGATTGTAACGTGGTGTGTGCATGTGTATGAAAAAGATTATGAATATATATTTTTTGAACATGTATTTGGTATGAAATGAACAATGCATGTTGTTATTGATTAATTTGGGAATAGAAAATCATGTAAAAATGACATTGGATGTATTAGAATTGATGAGATAAAATAGTTTCTTTTTTATTCTCGATTTTAGTATCACTTAAGCTACTAGCCACCACTTAATCGATAGAAGAGTGCTTAAATGAGATTATAACTTGAGCAAGGGAGAGGTTGAGGTAATTCTTTCTCTGCTAGAAGCATGTCTCTCAAGTGGCGAAATGATCGCCTAAACAAAGTTGAGGCAGTGTGATGGTTCTAGAAACTTGAAGAACGCACACATGTAACAATGTTCAAACATCAATGATAATGTGGGTGAAAGTTCTAGAAAAAGTATGTCACATAAGCAACAAGTTGAGAGTTGGAGTGAGGAGAGTACATAATTGAATTGTCTTCTTAGGTTACATCATGTTCAAGTGATGAGTTGTTGCAAGAGCAAGGAGACATATTTCTAGTTTTGGAAAAAAAGGATGCTCAAGCGAGATGAACTCAATCAAGCGATACCTAGGATAATATCATGTCTTAGGTGACATTATTAAGCATGTTAGCTCCTTAAGTAAAGGAGATATTCTAACTTCACTTATGATCTAATAATGTAGATTGAGACATCAAGTAGAGAGAAGTTGAAGGAGATGCATACATCATGCTTGGATAAGTAGACATATGAATTACCCTGACATTTTTTTTATCGACAAGAAAGAATAAATTAAATAGAGGTATTTAAGGAATACCTCCTCAATCCTTATTTATAACATTCGTAGCTTCCAACACCTACCAATACAAAGATCTAACAAAAGACTGCACAAATGCTTCCATAGAGCATGAAGTCAATCTGTGGTCAAACAGAAAACAAAACATATGTTGTTGGCTTTAAAGGAGTGTTGCTAGTAGGCCAAACAGAAGACAAAACATAGGTTGTTGGCTTTAACAGAGTGCTGCTAAGATTACTCCAACACTCCTACAAAACTCACAAAAACACTATTCCATAACCAACTACTTACAAAAAATAGGGTTTAACAATTACCCTGACATGACACAAGTGTTAATCTCTATTGAGGCCTATTTAATGCGAATGAGTCTTCCAAAAGACATCTCGTAAAAATTTCATTGTTCATTGAGAATATGATTAAGGATTTTGGCATCTTGTGACAATAATTCAAATGAGACTATTCATTGAGGGTGTTATAAGAAATACCTTCATTTGGTCGAGAATGCAACAATGTAACCAATTGTGTGATTTACTATATGCGCCAATGATCACGTTATGTGTGATAATATGTATAAATGTATTATATACATTACTAGAAAATCATTAAATAAAAATTAATTTTAAAGAAAAAATAATTAGTTATTACACTAACTAAACTAGATATTATTTTAAAGACTAAAAAAACTATTGATAGTTAAAATAGTTTTTATTATTGATAATTAGTTTCTAAATTGATATCTAATTAGCTACCAAGATTTTAATTACCAATTATTTAGATTCTAAAGTTGGTAAGTAAAACCTTGGTAGCTAATCAGATATTTAGAAACTATTTATTAATAATAGAAATTACTTTAGATACCAATAATTTTTTTAATTTATAAAACAATATATAATTTATTTAATATAACAACTAATTATTTTTATCATTTTTCTATTTAATGATTTTCTTATAGTGATATCATACAATAGAAAATTTATTTTTAATTAACTCATTCTTTTCTATTTATTTTTAATTAACTCATTCTTACATGTTGATATGGTAAACTATTATGATCATATGTAATTAAAGAGAAAATATATTATCAGACAACAAATTTACTAAATGAAGAATTATTTATATGTACTTTTTTTTATAGTATATATCAATATTTTTTTTAGGACTCGAATATTTTTCTATTAGTATATGGTGTCTAATATATGCTAGAAAGTTAGAATGTTATGATTTTTAATAACCTAAAACTAAAAATTAAAAAATACATTTACTTATTCTTTATATCATTTTATACTTAGTAATAATTTTTTTTAATAAGTGCATAGTACATGTACTTCTACGTACTAAGTTGTGTAGAACATGACAAAGCTCTTTCTAAATACTTAATGTAATTATACAAGCAAAACGCAATCTCAATTAATTTTTTTTTTTATTAAATTAGAATAATTTTGTATGAAATCATGCATTCAATGGTATACCTGTTAATTATTTTAGCAACTAAAATTTTTTAATTTTTAATTTGTATGAAATGAGATATGTTACTGTTTTAAAATGCTTTATTTATTTTTTTTCATTTGGTATAGATTTTAAATTATTTTTTACAGTGATAATTTAAAATGTAAAACAATTAGTATCTATACCTAATGTTAGATGTTAATTTATAATTTTTTATTAATAATAAAAATTACTTTAAATATCAATATTTTTTTTTATAAAATAATATATAATTTAACCAATATAATAACTAATTATTTTTATCTCTAAAATTAATTATTATATACTTTGAAACAGTTAATTCTTTTGGCTGGTAAACCTGGAATGTGCCTTTGTTATGAATACTCTATTTATGAGTAAGAAGATTGGAATGAATAATCGTTATCAATAGTCATAAATCTTTCTAAATCTTCACCTAATACTCTAGCCCTTAGTCAAATAGCATATAAATGGAATTCTTAATTAGCATGTTAATACTAATTATTAACTTAAACTTAAATTTCAAATAGTGACTATTCTCCACTCGCACGTCATTATTATTCATTACAGACTTAGACTTTATACCCTTAATATTTTCTATTAGTGTTGTGTCTTTATCGCACAGGCAAACGAGGGATAAATATTAATTTAAATATGGTGTTTACACTAATCATCAATATTATATTGGCTTAAAACTATGTTATGTCAAGGAGAAGTGAAATTTGCCCACTAATCTTCTAAGTGCTTTGAATTAACTTCAATTCTGCTTCATTCAATGGATAAAGTGATATATTATGATGCTGTTGTTACATCAATGTTTCCTGTGAATTTTTTAATAAAAGTTGTGGCCAGCATTTATGTTTGCAAAATATAGATATTAATTCAATATCAAATCTAAAATGCTTTTAACAATCATTGGCATAATAAAATTATTATCAACTATTTTTTATTTTTTTTATGAGTGTGTGAATCATCTTGACTTTTACTTGCTATTATTCACCTTGGATTTTCCAAAGCATTATTTATCATGATTCTTTCTAGATCATGTCTTAGTCTTAAGTAATATCCAATGAATTAGGCATTTGTTTTGGTTACATTAATATAGAAAACACATGCATGCGTATTTAGGTTTGAGTTTCTAATTATAGTATGAAAAAGAATGAATAAGGGTCATTCAAGAGGTGTTGGTTGAAGGTGTAGTGTCCTTAACTTTCGTTGTCAAAGGCAGCTTAACTTTCGTTACTTAGTCTTAATTAACAGCCAATGAGAGAGTTGGCATTTGTTTTGGCTACAATATAGAAAACACATGCATGCGTATTTAGGTTTGAGTTTCTAATTATACTCAGAAAAAAAAATGAATAAGGGTCATTCAACACCTATTTAGGTTGAAGGTATAGTGTCCTTAACTTTCCTTATCAAAGGCCCCACTTCTCTAACCTTTGGAGTCTATTAATTTTTTTAAATGAAATCATTATTACAATGAGAGGCCCGTGATTTTTTTTAATGAATATATTTTAACAAATTTCACCATAAATATTTTTAGAAGAAAATAAAAATATATTTTATTAATAATTTTATATGTAATTTGTGAAAAAATATGTCAAAACACAATAAGAGAGAGTTTAATTATGTTTTAAATTTTTTGAAATTTTTGTTGGAGATTTCATCGATTAGAGATAAGATCAATTTAAAGTATATAAGTGAGGATAAACATTTTTTTACTGTTTCACCTGCTATTGAGCTTCTCTATTTGATGTCTTTAATGTGAATGTACGATGTTCTTGTCGTGAAGAATGTATTAGAGATCTCACATTAACTAAAAAGAAGACAAATCTATAACATATAAGTGCGAGAAAATATTCCATTATTGAGCTAGTTTTGTAAGATTGAGTTAGATTTAAATTCTACTATTTTAATAATTTTCGAACGTATTGTCTGCTAATAAACAATAAGACAATAGTTTTGACTTGACATATGATCTGTCAAAATTCTTTTCAAATTTTCAAATATTGATTTCCATATCTCTCTTTCTTCAATTATGGTATTAAAGTAATATGCAATGGTTAAGGATAAGAAAACAATATTTATACTATTTTATTTTTATAATGGTTTGTCTCAGTATAGATTACATCCATTTCTCAATCAACTAATTGAATGTAGACTATTGAGTTACAAACTGGGTATTATTTAGAACGCAACCACTCCTAGCTAAAAATCTCGGGTATTGCTTCAAATACAACCTCTCTTGACTAAAAGCTTAGTATTATTTGGACCTCAACCACTCATAGCTAAACCACTTAGTATTGTTTGCAATGCAATCGCTCTTGACTAATAAAAGTATTATTTGGACAATAGTCACTTTTGACTAACCCACTATGTATTGTTTGGAACGTAGTCACTCCTTACTAATACAAAATATTGTTTGGACAATAATCACTCATGGCTAAAACACTCAGTATTTTTTGGAACACAACCACTTTTTGCTAAACATATAAAGATGTGATCACAAAAGGTTTGCTCACTAGAGAGTGCTAGTGTCTTATGTCGTATACAAGTATATGAGTTCTCTTCTAGTTTGCTATATTAACACAACAATGTTCTCTATAAAGTTTTTAATGATGTAGAATGATTTTAACTGTCTTTTGACACTTAACAATCATTCATTTCCTTATCTTCTTCAAATGATAGTTTTATATAGAGCTTAGAAGAAAGAGTCGTTGCAAATCCCCATTGAGAATCCTCAACTTAAATCTTCATCTTCGTTGCTTCGTTTATTCATGTCAGTGTGCATTGATGAGTTTTTCCAACATACTGATAGCTAATGTGACTTATCATACCTTGGTCAGAGAACTTAAGAAAGAGCGTAAGACTGTATGAAACACGTAATCATTCTAAAGTTGTCATAAGTCGCTTTAAAATGTGCATTGTAGTGAAATAACTTTAACACGTCTTTCAAAAAATAATTGATATAGACATAAAGATTTTGTGAGATCTCTTTAGTGAATGTGAAAATGAGAACATTATATAATAGATTCATAAATTATAATCATTAGATTTTAATACTTAGAATCTTATAAAATCATTGTCTCAATTGATAGACAAATTTTTGTCTCAAATGATTTATGGTATAATCCTTATATCTTTCATATAAATATGTATAGTTTAAATTTGATTGTTTTAAAAGAATTTAATCAAAACGTACACAACCTCATGGATTTTTTCAAACATAATTGTATTTTTATTGTTAAACAAGAAATTAATTCAAAAGAGAATGTTAAAACTAAAAGATTCAAGTAGCAAATTAACATAGTCTCGATAACAATACATGTCTCGAGAAGAATATGATATACTGACAATAGTAAAATTGTTAAGTTCAACAAATTGAGAAAACACTTATAATCATGATGAAAAATCGATAGTATAATTCTGAAATTCAAAATACTTAATGAAGTAGATACTATGAGTCAAATACTAAGCAATAATTATGCAACTCCTCTTTTAACCACTAGAACATAATCAAGATAGTATTACAATTTTTAAGCATGAATTGGGAATACAAATATTTTTTTCTTTTTCTGTGTTTTACACATTTTAAAATTCGAAATGATGTAGTAAGTTTGAGAAAGTGCTCAACATAATGGTTATTCAATATTATCCAATAAATTAAATGCACTTTATATCTTTTCAGTAGTCATTTTATATATTTTTTATATTTATTTAAAGTTTTCTAACCATATTTAAATTACTGCATTGCATTCTTTCATTTGTAATTTATTCTTTCCTCAATTTCAATTTTTCCTTTTAAAAATCTAAACTTAATCAAATATTAAATGTTGCTATAATAATTTGGAGTTTATTGTTTAAGTAATTGTGGTTATAACTAAACATCATAAATTAATTTGGAGTTGATAATCTCTATCCATTTTAAATAATTTATAATCATATTTTTTTTCTTAAGTGGAAATTAATTTTATTAAAGAACTAATTTAATTTATTTCTCACTAAAAAACCCACCCTCAAGTGTATTTTGAGGTTTGAAGGTCATATTCATCTTTTCTAAGTGAAGGGTTACTAAACTGGTTATGTTGAAAGTAGACATATGAGAAGTCGAGAGGTCGAAAAAGAAAAAGACAAGTGGAAATATTACGTGGAAAGGCACCCAAGTGTCAGTATTAGTAAGGGACACACATGAAAGATAAATGAAATTATTTAAGTACAAAAATCAATTAATAAAAATTATTAAAATGATGTGGCAAACCCAATAAGTCCATTAACAAGTAGTATAAATAGATATAATGTTTAATTCAGTTTTTTAGTTTTTCTATGAATTAATTAACACAGATATTGACTTAATCTGCAGAGTATTCTTGCACCTCAAATACCGAAAAGTAATTCCAAAACGCGAGTGACAGAAAAAAAAGAGACAAACGGAAGAAAGGAGGGACTGAAAAGACGAAGTGAAGGTCACTCTCACACATAATTAGTACAATTACTGTTATCATAGTAAATTTGTGATAAAATATCTCTTAATCAATAATATAGATTAATTTCTTGTAAATCGTAAAAATTACAAATTGTAATCCTTCTTTTAGACAACATAATGCCTATCAAATAGACGTTGGTAATGAAGTGATACAAGTAAAATTAGTTAAAACTAAAAAATAAAAATAAAAATACTTGTATGAAAAATCATATTAAAACCATCATAATATTATTTTTACTATTAATTATGTTAGCAGTGAAAGATTTACATAATCAATTCGATAACTACACACAAATACACATACCCGTACTCACATATACACACAACAATTCACATCTTCTCTTAACAAACCACCAAAATGATAAGAAAAGAATATAGTCTTTTATAAGAATTAACTCATTTGCCAATATTACACTTGTGATTTGTCTACTTTGCTCCCTTATATGAGTGTCTTCTCAATACTATAACCTAACAACACAACAATAATCAGATTCTTTTATGAACTTAACATGAATGAAATAACAAGTAATATGTATGAAATTTGTATCTTTATCTTATTTAACATTTATCTTTACATAAAACTCATTTTTTACCATCATTCCTAGTCAAATCTAAAATGGGGATCTTTCTCATTCATATTCCTCCCAACCAAGCATGTATTCATAATTTTTCGATCATGTTCTTGACCTAGAAAATATTCAAAAAAATAGATTCATAACTAAGATTATTTAATTTTCACATTTTAATATGATATTTTAAATTTAGAAATAATTATGTTAACGTGGTTTTTTCTTTGTCTTTTCTTCATTTTAAAATAAGAGAATATTTATTGTTCACACTTATATTATTTTTTTTTCTTTCTCACGAAATCTTAAATTCAAATAACTTATATCCTCTCATATATTTACTTCTAAACACTACGTACATCCATATAAATAAACAAATATTTAACATGAAATATATTATAATATTAAAAAGCTCACACTCATTGTACACGATTTAAACCGTATACCCTAAGAACCACATCGTTTAGAAAAGTTAAAATATATCAAATTTTTTAGATTAATTTAGCCAAAAAAAAATAGTAATAAGTTTATGATTTTTCCTTTCGTTTTTAGTTAATCTGATTGAAGTTGACTTGAATGAATATACTAGGAAAGAATTAGAAAAGTTTATAAGAAGTTGGAAGAAAGTAAGAAGGTTTGAATTTGATACAGACTCACCAAATTGGGTGGGGAACAGAGTGGCAAATCTCTTTTTTTCATAAGAAATATGAATGTGAAGTGAGTGCAGAGTTGACACTGCACCTTCCTTACCAGTTAGATCTTCTCCACGCAACTTCCACACTTCAATACTCATTTCTTCGTCTTTCTTCTCACCACTCACCGCCATTACTAACGTCAATCTAATGTTTATGATCCATAAATAAACTACTCCATCTCTCACTATATTCATATAATCATAATCTTTCTCATACATTTTTATTCATATTATTTTAAATTCTTTATGTACTGTCAGTATAAATATTCTTCCCATTCAAGAGTTATATTTATACATGCACATAAAACTTAAATCAACTTCACAAACATTAATGAAAAAAAAATTACTTTTTAGGTTTCGCGAAATTATATAATAATTCCTTTACATTTTATACTTATATCATTTTTTTATAGAAAAATTAGGTATGATAAGCATATATACAAAGTGTAATTCTAGAGTTCTTTTGCAGATAAATTTTAAATGGATAAAAAATAGAAAATATATGAGATTTAATATACATGGTCCTAATAAAATAAAAAAAACATGCAAAAATTTTCTTTTACATAACTTTGTAATATAGAGAAAAACCTTGATCATTTTGAAAGAAGACGTATCAATTGTATTCAATGATTAATATTCTTTCTATATAAATTAATTTGAAACATCTTTTAAATGTAACACAATTTCAAAACCAAAAAAATGCAAACATATATAGAAAACACAAACAAGGATTGAAAAAAAAAATGAAAAAGAAAGGTGATTTCACGTACTCAAATTTTATACCATTTCTCTTATCATAGTTTTAAATATCCAGATATAGATTTGAACAATTAACTCATTGAATAAATCAATTTAATAAAAAATATCAATGAGTCATAAATATGAATTAATTTAAAATATTAATAATAATAATAACAATAACATTGTCAACAATAATATTATACAAAATTTGATATATAAAATTATTTTCGTATGTAATCACTAGACACATTCACCTACAAAATTTTAACCATATTAATAATTATGGTGCATTTATATTATTATTATTAAAATATTAATATTCATAATAATACTATTATTAATAATAATAATAAATAATATTATTAATATTAATATTATTACTATTGTCAATAAATAAATAAATATATAAATATATATATGTAGATAATTTAACTTTAAATATAATACTAAATTTACTTACCTATTTATATTTGTATATGTAATAATTCTTTAAGTAAATTTAATTTTTTTTTAGTGAAACTCGTGGTGATATTATTAGCGTGTGGTGCATTAAGATATCAATAATTATTTAACTTGGTTTTAATTCTCTAATATTAAAAAAATCAATAATATCTTTTCGTTCAATCTATTAACGTCACTCTAGTCAATGCCGATAGATGTGCAACATTGATTTTTTTAAAATATTTTGGAAATGAATTAAATGATTTTAGAATATAATGATCTAATTAAACAATATAAATGAATAGAGAGCAAAAAGAATAATGTCACTTATTTAACCTTTACATTCTTCTCTTAAGATTACATGATATTTTATTAGTTTAAGTTTTGTAAATTAATTGATTTTATTACTTCATTTGTATCTCTCTTTAAAACTTATTTTATATCCTGATAAGCAAAAAAACCCTTTTTATTTTTATATATAATTCTTAAATAGAAAAAAAAAATACATTCATATAATATCCATTAACTAGCAATGTTTTTTTTTTTACTTAGTTATACATTTATCTATATAATCATCTACAAAAATAATATTCATATAACTTAACTTTTGAATGTTTTATTTGTTTTGCTTGAGTTTATTTTTACGAATAATATTATAATATCTTAATTGAGGCTATGTGAGCCTAAAGAAGGTTAATAATAATTAGGCAGATTCTCCCTGCACCATATCATTTTGGACTGCACCCAATATACAAAAATAAAAAGACTAAAATATCCTTAATGAAATTAAAATTAGGGTTTAGATAATATGTGCACCCAATCCATATCCAACTCACCCAACAGCCTTGCACCCTTAATTTTTCGGTGATCAATGTGAGGCAGCGCACAAAAGCTTGAAAACTCAAATATCCTTCTCTGATGGCTTCGTCGGTGGCTTCGTCGGTGGCTTCAATCCTTTTCCGGTGACTTCATCTCCTTCTCCGGTGGCTTCATTTGCTGTCGTTACAGTGACTGAATGCTGCTTCGAGTTCCGGCAGCCACAGTGACAGCAAGAATAAGAATGAAGGGTGCAAGGCTGTTGGGTGAGTTGGGTGTGGGTTGGGTGCACATATTATCTAAACCCTAATTTTAATTTTATTAAGGATATTTTAGTCTTTTTATTTTTGTATATTAGTTGCAGTACAAAATGATATGGTGCAGGGAGAATCTGCCTAATAATTAAGGTTTTTTGAAGGATGATAAAGGCAGAACGATGAAGGGTCAATCTATAAACAGACCCAATAGCTAAAGGTTTTGCTTCCTCAACCCCCATAATTGCTATCTTCACATCTATTACTTTCAAAATGACCAATCTACCCTTGTTATTTTATATGAATGTTGGATTCTCCTTCATTCAGTTTTGTTCCATGGTGGTTGTTTTACTCCATGCTTAGCTATTACGATGAGCTTTGGTGGTGGTTTGAAGTTGGGTTGGTTCCGATAGAAGGGCATTTTTTACTTTTTATTCTTTTATTATGGGGGTACAGGTTGCAATTAACGGAGTGCATGAAGAAAAAACTATGGTTGACATCTTAGTAGCCCAATTACACATCATCTACAGCTTCAAATTTGGCCCAAACTCAATATTTTATAGGCTGTTTCTTCCTGTACCCTAACAAATTTCTTCCTTCACCCCATCATTTTTGAAGAAGACTATTTACCCCTTTTAAAAATACTTCTGGATTAATTTTTACAATATATTTTTGGAACATATTTTCTAGAATATATTTTTATTAATTCCAGATTTACCAATCCGAAAATAAAAAAATGTGTTTTGGAAAGGATATTTTAGAATGATTTTTTGTCTTTCGAATTTCCTAATCCCGAAACATCCTTTACTTACGGAACCTCTATTCTGAAAACATTTTTGCTTACAGAACTCCTATTCCGGAATTACCCAAAACTGCGAGAAGATAGTTTTGGTATTTCAAAAATATAAAGGGTGCAAGGAAGAAAAATTTGGGAGTGCAGGAAGAAACTCCCTATTTTATACTCATGAAGGAACACAGGGAAGAAACCCAAAAACAAATCCAGCTGAATGGGCCGGCACAGCACATTTTTAGGCCTAAAAAAATATTGAAACGAGGTATTTTTTCATTTAATGGTAATTTTTGAAAAAAAAAATTATAATAATTTTCAAAAAAATTATAATAATTGAAAGTTTATCTCGCGACCTCTTAAGACTGTGAAATTATTTCTTAAATGTTGGTGTGAATAAATATATTTCCGACAAACTGGTTTAATAAGAAGATTGAGATTAATTTTGAGAAATTGATATATTTAGAATAAGATACTTTTTATATAATCAATTAAATTTGGTGAAAATTAATTTTTATTGGAAGAAAAAAAATAGTCCTTGAAAAAAAAAAAACCCTAATACTTTTAGTAAGAAAAACAAATCTTACTTATCATTGTACTATATCATCTAATAATAAAAATTAAACATTTGTCAATTTCAAATAATTTTTTTTTCTAAAGTAACAAAGGCTAAACTTATTGTTGAATAGAAAACTTCAAGAGTCATATTAAAATAGATAAAGGAAAACTATAATTTGATACTTACTTTTTATTCACACAACTAGTTCACAACTCTATTTAATAATAAAAATATGAATTAAATTACTCAATAAAAATAAAATAAAACAATTATAAGATAACTATATAAAACGAGAGTTGGCAAAATATCATGCCCATAAACAAATAAACAATTCTAACATCAACAAAAATTAAACACGATATATAAATAAAAATATATTCACTTTCAAGTTTTTTTTAGTTTCATTCATGTTTTGTCTTAAAAGGAAAGGGATAAATTGTCATGGTCCTTGGTGTTGTAAACGATGACAATTTGTTTAATTCTTAAAAAGAAAGAAAACTTCAATTTAGTTGTAAAAAGTACAAATTTGTTCTCAAGCTTTACATCTTATAACAAATTAGTCTATAAAGCTTAAATATAAATTTTAATTATCCCATTTTTACATATCATTATAGTTTATAGACAGAATATTTCAATCTCTTAAGATTACGTTTTGCACTAATCTAATTCGACCGAAAGATAAATAAAATCTAAACAAAAATAAGTTTGATCAAGAATAAAATTTAGGTTCAACTTTATACTTTTTACATGTTTAAGAATTAAATAAAATTTTCATTATTACACTTTCATCACCAAAAGTGAACATTCACAAAAAAAAAAACAAAAAAAAAGCAGGTTTGAGATAGAAGATCGTGAGTCGTTTTCAAGTTTTGATGACAGCTTTAATCACAAAATGTTTCCATTAAGGGTGTGTACTATCCAATTCTTCATCTATGATAGTTCTAAAAATTCAATTTTTTTATTTTTTTATTTTGTGAGCTATAAATTCTAATTATAAAACCCATCAATCTCTAAGATGTTATTCTATATTCATGAAAATTAAGCTGGTGGGCCCAACAAGTCAAAATGGTCAACTTGTAAATTTTCATTGAAGTTAATCTATGGATGGATTAATTAGGTTAGGTTTAATTAAGGTATAATTAAGTTATAAGCAAGAGGCAGAAGAAAAATTTCACATGGACTTGTTACTTTTTCAGCTTTATATGTATTATTATTTTTATTTATTTATTTATAAACTAAGTTACATTTATCTCTAACTTTGTGGTCCCAAAATATTCACGCTTATCAATATTAAGTCACGACAAGGTTGTCATTTTTAATTTCTCCATTTTTTTTTCTTCCTATTTTAGTTACCCTTTCGTTGAAGGCACCGATAGAGATGAATTGAAGAAAGGTGAAGATTTTGAAAATAGTTTTTGGTAACCCACTTTGATATGTTCTATGAAAGCAAAGATTATTAAATAACGTAATTAATAAATAAAATAATTAGGAATAAAAAAAGCAAACCTTGAAAGTTTGAAACTTGATAGCTCCCACATGATTATTACTTGGGAATCTCACTTTCAAGAAGTGCTTTTCCCTTATTTTTAAAAAATAGTTTGTGGTTAAAAGAGTTTCGTTTTCCATACGCGTGCTTGGTAAAGAAAAAGATACACTACAATGGAAGGAACATTTCTTTTTTGTTTTTCCTTCTACTTGATTGCACCAGAGAAATTCAATTCTTTTTCGACCACCATAAATTAACAACCTTATTTATGGAAATAAAGCTTCAATGGTAGAGTTATGAGGACTGCACCTTATATAGTTTTGTAATTTCATTATGGCCTTAGATACATTGCTTCATGGGGCCATGCCCTACTCTCAGATATACTTATTATATATCATAGTTAAATTATTAAATTATGCTAATGGCCCGTTTCTAATCTCATCTACAGCTTATATAAATCTACAATATAATAAGATCATGATAAGAATTTGTATTATTTAATGTTTGATATACATGGATATTTTTTTATGGTGATAAAATTGGTCTTGGCTAATAAGTTGGTTTGATACTTTCTCAAATTAGATGGATTAGATTGGTATTTTTATTTTGTTGACCCATTTTGTCTAACTTGTCAAATTGATATATGAGAGGTCATTAATATTGATTTTTTTATTAAATAAATATTAATTTATAGATAAAAAATATATTAAATTATACGTTATTTTAAAAATTAAAAAAATTATTAATATTTAAATTAATTTTTATTATTAATAAAAAAATAATAAACTAATTTTTAAACTAGTATCTAATTAGTTATCAACTACTTTATATTCTAAAGTTGGTAGCTAATTAGATATCAATTTAGAAATTATGTTATAAATTTTATTAATAATAGAAACTATTTTAGATACAGATAGTTTTTTTTTGTCTCTCAAATAATATTTAATTTAGTAAATACAATAACTAATTATTTTTTATCTTTAAAATTTATTTTTATTTAATAATTTTCTTGTAGTGTAAATTAAAATAAAAATTATTTAATTTTTTTTCCATTATATTATTTGAAGATGTAAATAGGAAGGATGTAAATAAGTTATAATAATTTAAATCATTAATACTTACAAATTGAGTTCTAATTATTAATTATAATGAAGTAATTTAATATATAAAAATAATAATTTTAATTTATCTTATTAAAGACATTAATTAATAAATTAAAAATAATTTATATGATTAAATATGTTTATAAATATATACAACGAAATTTAAAAAACCAAATTTTTGAAAAGTTGGTGGATCAATTAGCTCGTCTACCCTTTAATGAAGTAGGTCTATATTTTTAACCTGCTTTACTATAGTAAAATAGTTTGTCATATCTTATTTTTGGTGGACGAAACTTACTTTGTTTTACCACTTCTTAATATTTTTCAAATAATGTATACTTGATCCAATCTTGTAGTTAATATATGTTAAATATTGTTCATTATGTTTATGTATATGTGTACTAATATTAGTATTTTATAATACACGTTTTAAAATTCTTGAGAGTGCATGAGGTGCATCTCCAAGATCACGAGTAGAAGGAAGTCTCAAATTGTCTAACCAAGGTCTTCATGCAAAGTGCACCTCAAGGTTGCAATACATAGGAAGGGAACTAAAGCATAAAAAGCTCGAGAGGAGGAAAATGATACTTCTAAAGTTAATTTAGACAACTCAATTGATAGGAAAATATCCTAGTTATCAAGAAAGTTTAAGCGGATGCTTAAACAAAAGGAGTGGAAGTTTTACCTACAAAAGAAAGGAAGATCATTGAAAGGTCATTTGTTATGAATATAGACAACTAGGGCACATGGACACGGAGTACCCCAAAATCAAGAGAAAGTCAAGTCTCAAGAAGAAGTAGAGTAAGATGACTATGTGTGATGACTCATACTTAAATTTTGACTCTAGTTTAGATAGAGAAAACAAATCTATTTCTCATGGCAGATCTACAAAATGAGGTACTCTTTAACCTTAACATTTCTTCAAATAAAACCTCATTAGACTCATCATATTTCTTGTCTTATAAAAATCTTTTCATTAGTCGCGACAAGATCTCTGAGTAGTATTTGAAATAAATAAAAAGTTCAAAGTTTTGTTTTTAGAAAATGAAAAGCTCAAGCTACATCTAGCCACATCTAATAAGAAAATGGTATGCCCTTAATAGACTCATGATCTTATGTTTTAAAAATTAAAAATATGACGAAAAAAGTTACATGCTATAAACATGATTTTGAAAAATTTATAGAAAATGCAAAACTTATAAACCTCATATTTTCAAATGCTAGACATGCATAAGATAAGTCTAGTCTTGACTATGACTTAAAAAGGTAAAAAACATATTTGTATACATGTTAATGCTGCCATCATTGTGGTAAGTCTAGACACTCATGTGGGTACCAAAAGACAATAGTCCAGAACTAACAAGAAAGTGTGGGTATCAAAAGAGTTCATAATTCTTGTTGTAGCTGTGATGAACAAGAAAAAACAATAAACGAAGATTGATCTTCAACCATCATGATCTTAAACAACTTGACAAAAAAAAGATAACCTTCATATAAATAGACTAATAGAAAACCATGAGATCTAGAAGAGTTTCTTTTGTACATGTTTACATATCAAAGTCAACTTATAAAGTCAAATCAACAATTATTGTCAAAGAAAAATATGCAAAGGACATAAAGTACCGAAGAATGGTTTTAAATGTTTAAATATGATTCTTCAATGTCAGTTCACCAAATAATGTGATTGTTTGTATAGTATTGATGTATTTGGTGAGTTTCTCCAACTAAAACTATCAGAAAATAGTCATCAAAGGCATCATGCACACTTTAATTGGGGAAAAGAACTCATTACGGGAAGAATAAAGTCTTAGTTAAATTTGGAATTTCTGTAACATTTCCAAAAATATTTTCCCCAATGAATTTTGTTTGTGTGGTGAATTCGAGCATGATTGGTTGGCGAATTTTGTGAAGTTTCAACATCAAACAGTTATTCAAAACAAAATTGGAGGTCGCATGCATTTATCTTTTTCAGTTGTAATTTGAATTCTGTTGAGTGATCTAGTAGGTGGTTGTTTTAATTCATTGAATTGAGTAACTCAATGATATTACAATTGATGCAATGATTATTGACAGTGCTGCTTTGTTGTTCAGTTTTGATCATTTGATCAAACATTTGTAGTTCGTAGTGCATTAACACGAAATGTATTTTTTGTATTATTTTGATACGATGTGGAATTGGATGATTTATCACGTCATTGAAATTGTTTCATTGTCGTACTAATTTATCCAATTTTCTTTGATCTATTTAGTGAATTGAAAGAAGAATCAATCGGTACTTGTTATTAAGTGTAGCTTTGTGGTGGAAGTTTGTTTGATTATGTTGCTCGTTGGAATTTAGTGGCACGATTCATGATTCAATGAAGCATTCAATTATCCAGCAGCTGAATCATAATTCTCCTAGTTTTATTTGAGTCATATATTTATTGGTTGAGCTTTTTCTTTAATTTTATTTGTGAGACATACTCTTGTGAAGTATAATGCTAAATGATCTTAATTATTTAAGATTAAATTTTGAGATTACAAAATTAGGAGCAAAAATTCCTTTAAATTTGAGTTTAAGTCTTGAGAAATTAAAAGCACAGATTAAACAAAATAAAAAAAAATATTATGCATGTTTATTTATGAGATTTAGATTCATTTTTAATTGTATTAGGTGTTCAAATTAGATTCATTCCTTTCGGTAGTATTAATTCATTGCTTACAACATCAATTTTTTTTAATTGTTTAGCTTACTTTGTTCTACATTTTCTACTAGTAATTCAAAAATATATTTTTTAATTACTCTATTTTTTAAAATTACTTTTTTCTTTATTTCATTTTTTATTTTGTCATATTTTAGTCCATTTTGTTTTGACCTATTTTTTAATTTGTCTATAAAATTGTGGTTTTGTCTTAGAAATTTTCATTTTCTTGACCTTCTTGAGTGAGTTAGCTTGAATTTGTTACAGCATTCACTTATGTAAAATTTAACATGGTGAGGGTGATTAGACAGGGAAAATCTTTATCCTTTTTCTTTTCACAATTGTAGAGAAAAAGCTAAATGGGCTAACGAAAGAAACAAAGTAAAATCAATTATTTTATGAAATAAAAGGAAAAAAATTAAAGTGAAAATAAATATGTTCTTGTGTGTGTAGGCTTAGATAAGGAACGATTTAGATAATGCCCAGGTGCTGAACTAAAGGGTTCTAAGAATACCTTTTGACAAACAAATCTGTTAAAAATGTGTTGTTTTCCTATGTTAAATCTCATTCTGCATGCCAATTCTGTTAATGGTGTATTGCAGAAAGAAGAGTGGAGAATTATGTGAAGGATTTTAACATTAACAACATCATTAGTTGTAAAATTCCTGTGCTAGCTTTAGCTATAAAGGGAAGGATGAGAATGAGCTAAAGGAAGAACCAACCAACTTTGGAGTTGTCTATGCTTCAGAAATAGAAAGTCAGTGAGGAACAGAGGTAGGCTGTGAGCACCCTATGCCTCTCCACTTGCTTTAAGGAAGTATGATGTTGCAGGACAACCTTTTTTCTGCAGGAGGGAGGTGCCAATGTTCCTATGTTGTCAGAATGCAGACCAAACATTCACCTTCCTAGTTTCTCAAAATTATGCAAAAAACAGCTCATGTGCAATGCTTTCATATGATGTTATAGGCAACTATTTGTAACTTTGGTAACTAACAACATTGATCGCAGGTGGGATCAGAAGGAAAACGTGGAAAGAAATATGCAAAACAATATATGGCTTGTTGTGTTCTTTTTATGTGGAAGACGCAATGGGTTCTTTTCAGTGAGTGTCAACAAATCTAAGCAAAATTATGTGTTCATTGCTTGAAGTCGAAGGGTGTGATTCGTCATTTTGGCTTTAATTTTTTATATGCGTAAATGAATGATAACACGTATAATTGATGTTTGACACTATAATTTTTTTTTCAAGAAGTGTTAATTTGGAGAAAAAGGAAACAAATAAATAATATTTGAACATGACACGATTGATCACGACACTCTAAACTAACACGAAAGATTTTTATATTTAAAATTAAAAAAAATGTCCTCTGATTTTTTTTCTCTTAAAAAAATTATAAATATAAAGCTATTGAAAACCAAAATCTTAACTTCTAAGACTCATTGATTTTAACATTAAATGAAACTAGTTGTAAAGTGTCAGACGTAATTAAGACACCTGTTTAAATAAATTTCACTATAAATTGAATTTAAATTAAAACATGTCTTTTTAGTTGAAGAGTACTACAATAATTATTTAAGGCAAAAAGAGCTAGGGACTTAATCTACTTGCTAATGATTACCTTGCACCCCACATCCAACAACCATTGAAAATTTACAACAAAATTATATTTCCCATCAAATAAATCACACACTCTTCATCAATTTCTCAAGGCACTTGCATCAAATCCCAAAACTCTCATCATTCAATCACATGAAACTCTCATAACCAAATAGCAATTACTATATACAAAATTGAAAAAAAAAAACGCAATAAACTAACCACCTTGCATCTTGAAAATCTAAACCTACGTTCAATCCTTTATTTTCCTTCAATAATTAATAAAACAATTCTCACACCCTAAACCAACCACCACCATCAATCTATATACTATATAATTAATATTCCAATCTAGCATAAAATATTTACATGTGAATTGTCATTGTCACTACAAACCCTAACCCTGTGTTTTAATTTTAGTTCTCCAACACTATGGACCATCACTATCTTACAATGTCTGTGATGTGAAACAGTATCTAACAACACTTTCCAAAATACTGATACATCAAAAATAAAAATATTTTATAATATATAAATGTAAATTTTATATTATAAATAATTTTATAAAATTAAATTAAATTTATAAATCAATTCTATAAAATTAAATTATTAATAGTTATTGTTATAATTAGTAAATAACATAACTTAAATTTATGAATCAAATATAACTTGACATCTTAGAAAACCCTTAACTAGTTAGACACGTAACTTTAATACATATAAATTTATCTAAAATAATGTAAATAGCATCGATTCTATCTATGAAAAATAACACAAATAGTTTTAATATATAATGGCAGTCACAGCTTGTGTTTCAAAAAATAGGGGCACTTAACAATCTGTCTTATATGACTAAGAATTAGAGAGATAATTGATCTGTTGAGAATTAATAAAAATAAATTCAACTGCAGTTTAACCATAAATTAAACCATTGCTATAAACCTCTATCAAATGCTCATAGTATTCATGTCACCAATTAACTCGTCACTATTTATTATATAAAAAATAGGCTTAATTTTCAATATGGTATCATATGGTTGGTTAATAAAAAAATTTAAATACAGAGTAGCTCTTTGATTCTTAGATATAATGTACGGAACAACACTATGGAAGTAGTTAATCCTTTAAATGAAATTTAGTATATTATAAAATTAGTTTTCTAGAGAAAGTCCTTGAAGCACTAGCATGTCTAATGTATCCTAATAGTAATAAACATAAACGTGCATAATAAACTAAAGATATAATAATTAATCATAAAATACTCTATCAAATGGATTTTAGTGACCATAATATATGTAAATAAGTAACTAAATCTCTCAAAAATGTTATATAAGCAAAACATTTAACATTAAAAGTAACTAACATAAGTCTTCTTGTGTTATTCGTGTTCTATAGTATACCATCGTCTTGTAATAAGTATGATTATCATAATTATAATATATATATATATATATATATATATATATATATTGATTTAAGACATAAAATCAATCACATAATTTTTATATTATATTATTTTTATCTACATGTCCATTACATGTCTTATTAACACAATCTCAAATCTACTTCTCAATCATTTTAAAAATTTCACTTTAAAATTTTTAAAAATTGAATGAATTTTAATTAAATTTGTGTGACTCGATGAATTTTGGAAGATACATATTAAGTAGGTTCACCAAAAATTAACATACGGAGTCAGCTAGTTGTATTAGATTTTGTGATGTGTAAAAGTTGAAAGAAAGTTACTTGTCTAAACCCGTGAAGCTCTACCATATTTCAGAAGTGTTGTCAAAGAAGTCACACGCATTTAAAGTTAATTCAAAAGCATTTAGTGTATCTGAGCTATAAGTGTAATCAAACACAAGAAAAAGTGGCAAAAGAAAAACTCTCCCCAAAGATTTTGTAATGACTATTTTCTTCGTATCTCTATGTAAAAAATATATTTGTGGAGAAGGATTATTGACAAAGATCTTGCAAATAGAACAAACTCTTGTAATCTTACGCATCTTTGGCCTTACTTTGTGTTCATAGCTATCTAAAATAGTATATAATCTTTGTATTCATCATAACTTCACTTTCCAGTAAGCAATCTTTTGATTTTTTCACCTTCTTTTTATAAACCTATCAATTTAGCTAGAAGTAGCTATATTTCAAACAATACTTAGTGGTTTAGAGGAAAATGGTTGGGTTCCAAATAATACTCAGTGATTTATGTAAGGATTTAAAAAATAACCTTAGAAGTTGTATATTTTAAATGACACCTGAATATTTTATTATCGAAATGAAAATAACATATAAATTGAAAATCCAGTTATTCATGTTTCATTTTAAAAGAATCACCATCTCTCTAAAAGTTTCATTTTTTTTCTTTCCTCTCCATTTTCTCTAAGATTCTGACTTCCTCGATCATCAGTTTGATGATCAGAGTATACCATTAGACTCATGGCAATGAAGACTACTAGATTGCCTGATCAGAATCTCTGATAGAGTAAGTTCATTTTTGCTATTCTCTTTAAGTCAAATCTTGAACTCGTAGGTTTGTCTCAATCTAGTTTTTTTGCATGTGACTCTTTTAGCTTCATGACTAATCTTTGTTAGCTCAAAATCTTAGTGATATAGCTAGATTGTTGATTAGAACTTTGTGGTGCAAGTTAATCTACTCTTAAGCTTTTGGTATAATTGAAGCTCTCAGTGAACATATGCTCAAGTAAAGGTAAATAAAGTTAGTTTAAATTGCGAATAGAACCCTAGGCTAGAAGATCTGGATGTGGAGTGATGTGGTCACCAATCTCAAATTTTCTTAGAGGATTTCTTGTTTTTTAGTATATTGGAAATTGTTTGAGATTGAAATGTGAAATTATAGAGATAATAGATGTTGTAGAATGTATATGAGATTGGAATTGAATGAGTTAATGAATGTATTTGAATAGTTTGTTGAATTAAATCAAATGAAATGTTCAATGAGAATTGGTTGCTTGATTTTAAATGATTTTGATTTAGAAATCATATAAATATATATATATATATATATATATATATATAATAGTTAATTAACTCAATGAGAGTGTTTGTATAATACTGAGCAAAAAGTATCAATATTGTAATATCAATTATTTTTGCTTCATTCTTGGTTGAGCAAGTTGTTATTAGTTGAACGTTTTTAATTTTTTTATTGAACTTGTATTCTATTTATAATGTTCGTGGTTATTTTTAGTTATGGAATAAACTTTATTTTTGTCTAATTTATATAAACATCCCATAGACACTTTTATTCATATTTATTTTCAATTATAGTATAATGATATTTTACTTCAACTTTAAGTCCAAAATAAAACCAATTCTAAATATCTAAAACTTATGTAATTTGCAGTCTTCCTCTAAATTCATTTATTGGTTATATAATACAAATAAATATATTATTTAAATTTATAATTATAATAAATTACACATACACATGAATATACATAAAAACTTAAATCCTTAAAATTGTATTATCATATGCTACAATATAGAAATGACACAAACTTTCTTTTCAACGCCAATATCGTTCCTCACCCATTCGAGTAGTCTCTTAATATTTTATTATTTTTATATATAAATATAATATATTAAAATAAAAATTAGAAACAGTAATTTAAAAAAACATATTATTTTAATAATATAAATATACAATAAAATTATAGTTTAAATCATGAATATTTATACAATAAATGTTAATTATATAAATAATCATTTAATTTATTGAATTAAAAAAATTAAATAACTAATTAAGAAATATAATTTGTCAAAACTTCTAATCCTTATTAACTATAACTGGTCAATCCGTTTCTTATTAGAAAAGTCAAAGACAACCAAAAAAACTAAAATGTACGACTAATCCATTTTACGTTTCAGTAAGACTAAATGAAAAGAGTTATTTGATTTTTGATTTAAATATATTATAATTTTTATTTAATATAATATTTTTAAAATGTGTAGATTAATTATTTTTTTTGAGTTTTTTTACACTAAAAAAAATTATGAAATATAAACTAATTTTTATGAAAAAAATAATTAGTTGTTATAGTGACTAAATTTGAGACGATTTTAAAGACTAATTTTTCTTTTCTAAATTAGTTTCTATTATTATTAAATAGTTTATAAATTGATATTAAATTTATAAACTAAATAATTGGTAGTTAAAACTTTAATTGCTAATTAGATATCAATTTAAAAATATTTAACAATAATAGAAACTAATTTAGAAACTAATTTTTTTAATTTTTAAAATGACTTTTAATTTAATTACTATAACAACTAATTTTTATTTATAAAATTAGTTTCTATTTCATATTTTTTGGTATTATATAATCTATTATCATAGTTGATACTCTTATATTTTAATAGAAGTGTTTTAAATTTTTGTCATTAACTACATTATTCAATAAAACCTTGTTCTTTACCTAATAAAAATTATAAAACATAAGTCCTTGGTCTCTTAGTTAATTTGACTCTTATAAATAATATGATATAATATAAAAAATAATTCATCAAAAAATTTGACCCCGTTTAATTCGTTTCCTTTCTAAAGAAGAGTAGTATTCAATAATGTGTATAACTAATAAAAAAAAACTTATATTGTGATTAAAACGTAAGCAAATTAAAGTTACTGTTGTTTGAAAAAAAAACTAACGTGTAAAAAGGTGAAAGAAATGGTATTGGTTAGACTTTAATTAATAATTTTTGCGATGATTTATTTATTAATTTAAATTGATTGTAATGGATTGCGTGTGGTGTCAGACGCGTCAACGGTCTTACCGACAGCTTTTATTTCTCTGGTTGCTTTTTCAGACCTAAATATGGATTTATCTGATTTTTTTATTTTTTTTAATTTACACCATTACAGTATCTACACTAGTGCATATATATATTATTTGGTTTTATTTTTTAATATTATGAATAAACAATATATTTTATATTTAAAATTTACCATAGTAGCTATAAAATCCTACTGGATAAAGTAACAATAATGCCTTTTAGTTTATTCCATATTTTATATTTTATTTTACACTGTGAATAATAAATACTTAATAAGAAAAAGTATTATAATGTTGAGAAGCAGTTTTTTATTTAGAAAGGATATCATGATTCAGATAAAAAAAACATTTATTTAATACGTTAAAATGTTAATATTTGAATTATATTTTTAATTTAAAATATTAATGTGGTTTCTGTTATATTTAAGGCTTCAACTTCCAGCGGTATCACAACATGAAAAGGCGTAAACCACAAGATCTGGCAAAGTGAATAGAATGGCATGTTACATGCTTGTCATTATTATTAGGAATTCGCATCATAAACCTCTATTAAGAATAATACTCAAAATAAAATAAAACAAAAACAATTTTCAACTCATTTTCAGCTTTCTTCTTTCAAGAAATAATTATTTATTTTTATTCATATTTTTAATTACAATTTAGATTTCTTTTAACTTTTTAACCCTGATTTTATTCTCTACTTTTTGTTTTGTGATTTTAGTCCCACACTTTAAGAATTTTCAATTTTAGTTAAATACTTAATTATATATATTGTTTATCTGAAATTATTTATTTAATTAAATCAAACTTAAAAATTTCAAAGGAATAATATATGTATGCAATTTTAAAAATTAGATCAAACTTAAAACAGTAAAAAAATATAAAAAAGAATTATAATCACTAATCAGAAATGAGAGAAAATCAAACTTACAATTTAGTTTATGTTTTCAACTATGTAATGAAATATTTTCTCTTATTTAATTTTTTTTGTCCACTATACGATATACTTAAATCCTACCCTTTATTTGAAAAATTCGTTTAATTATATTTGACCTAAATGTTGATATTTTTTATTAATAATTTGAAACTAAACTCAATTATTGATATATCTTTTGAAACTAATGTTTCATTTCTCATACATCAATTGTCTAAAACTAAAACCATGAATACCACTAATTTAAAATTATTTCACAAAATACATATTTTTCCATTATTTATATTATAAAAAATATACGAAGTCTTTATTTATGTATTTATTATATTATTTTGTAATGTTAAGTTTAAAATATTTTGAAATTTTCACTTCTTACAAAACTTATATTCTCATTAATATTTTATTCAATTATTCATGTTATTAAGATAGAAAATTATTTTTATCTTTATAATAAAAAATCGTAAATTTTAGGTAATACAAACATAGTTTGATAAAAAAAATCATAAAATCCAAAATCTTAAATAAAAGTTCTCATAAAATACAAAATCTTAAATGAAGGTTCTCATAAAATTTATGATTTTTTTATGATAAATCCACATTTATTATAAAGAAGATTTGGGGTTATATTATGGAGAGAAGATATGATTAAAATTTTGGATTTGAAATTTACTTAAGTTGGGAAACGCAAAATAGGGGCACAGACTTTTTATTTTGGTCAGATAAAATTAACCAAAAAGGCATTTATTTATGGCTTTAACAGAAGTGCAGCAGTTTGACTGCATTTTTTTAATATCTGCAGCAGGTTTCGTCTTCAAGAATTCCCCAAACTTTGAAAACTCCTCCTAACAATTACTGCTTTTTATTTATTCATTTATATATTTATTTAATCAAAGACAGCTGCATTCTCTTTAATTTACTATAATGCCCTCCCAATTTCCCACACTTCAATCAAAACACTCATAATTTTCATTTTAAGAAATGTTATTCTTTTCTAGAAGTATTATAAAGTTTAACAAAATTATATTGTTGGACCATTCAAAATAAATAAAAAAACGATATGCATAACCGTGATACTTTATTTTATTTTTAATTTAATTTTATCCTAGGTGCGCCACTTTTTCTTTTATGAGTATTTGTGTGAAGTGGCCTCAACAACATATGCATTAATTTTACTTCAAGTAATTAAAACTAGTGTAAGAGGTTAAGAGCACCTTTTATTTAAGGTTAACCGTGCTAATCACAACAGTTAAACATTGTTAAAAGTTAACTATAATTATTATTTTTGTTGTGATTTGGTTCTTTTACTTTTTCTCAAATTTTAACTTTTTTATTTAAAAAACTCTGCAATTTTGATTTCATCATTAATTTTATATATGTTTTTTAACTAATTAAATTATATAGTCTACATCTCTAACATATTACATCACCTGCAAACAATTATCTACTTAAATATATACATATATACACGTTATTATCCATAAAGTAAAACAAAATATATTTTTCTTCATAGAAAATTTAAAATATATACATATATTAAAAATAAAATAACTAAATAAATATAAAATACTTCATCTATTCAATATAGAATATATAAACACAACAAAATATAAAGAATATAAAGTAAGGTAACGTAATAACGTAACTTTCAATCATAAATATATAATTCATTATTTTTCATACATTACATTTTAACAAATGAGTCAAGTGTTTATAAATAATTTATAATTAATATTTTTTATATCAAAATAGACATTTGACTCTACTTTTGAGAGACTCGTACATTAATTTAGATTCAAAAATATATACATATAATACTAATTCATTGTGAAATCCACTTAGTTATGCGCAAAAGAATATCAATATCAAATCACCTCATATGATGACCTCATATGATGACACAAGGTTAATTCATAAAACTTGTTATACCGGTGTACTTCAATTCTACTACTTTTAATCTAAACTTATTTTACTTCTACTCTAAACTTATTTGCTGATATAAAAAAAAATTAAACTTATTTTTTAATCCTTCCAGTATTTGATTCAATTATATTAATAAATGACATATTTTTTTTTAAGAAATTGAAATTAAAAATGTAATGTTAGCATTTTGAGGTTTCGCCCTCGGAATTTTGATTCGACGTTCGTTTACTTGTTAATTATTTCATCATTCCATGCACTGAAGAGAAAAGTTGATGAAATTGTCTAAAAAAAAAATTCAATTAATTCGACATTGAAGTTAGTTTTTGTATTATGATGAATAAAACTAAGAACTATATTTCACTCTGCGATATTGATTTTATTTTAATTGCAATGGGGATGCGATGTACATACACTCGTTTTGTTTCTAAATATTAATCGTTTAAACTTTATAATAAAATTTAAAGATAATTAAATAAATTAAGTTTTGAATTTTTAATTATATTTCATTGAATCACTATTTTACTTAATTTTACTGAGCAAAATAACTACATTTGATAACAAATGAAGAAGTTATTGTATGATGTATAAAACGAAAAAAAAATATAACAGAGATGAAAAAAAGTTTTAATCTGGTCTTACAAAACAAATTTCTCTTCATAAATGAGAAATAATTAGAATGTAAAAATATATAAAGATTATAAATAAACATATTTATTAAAATATTCATTATAAAAATAAAATAACTATGAAATACACAATTAGAATTTTGTTAACATCCCAATAATTTAATTATTACTATGCATAAGAAAAAAAAGTTAATATATATATATACTACAGTTTCAATAAAAGTATATACTACATAAAATCCACACATATATACCAAAGAAGCAAAAACAAATTAGAGATTTGAGGGAAAGAAAAACTTAATAAAAAGAAGACAATTTGATCAATTTGCATTATCTTAATTTATGCTATATCTCTAAACCATATCTTCTTATCTAAGAAAATATGAGAAATGATATAAAAGAGAAAAGGTGAAGAATAAGGATATAATATATCAAATTTGTTATCCAATTTATAAAAAGTTAAATAAGATTGAATTGAATTGAGTTTAAGTTAATCATAAAGAAAACTTAAAAATCAATTTGAATTAAATATAACAGGGATTGACATATATAAAATTAGGGTTATTCACACTATTTTCTAATTTTACTACTTTCTATAACATTAAAGTAGACAAAATAATTATATAATTTGTTTTATCCATCGGTTCTAATGCAACAAACTTATTTATGTCCCTTTTTAATGCAACACACTTATTTATGTCCCTCTCTCACATATTACACGTTGAGAATTCAAAGGGTCTAATTATGTTAAAAAGTAAAATCTAAATATGCATTTTCGAAATACTTTTTATTTAAAAGGCATTAGATGGCAAACTAAATGAATAACTATCCTCTTCACTTTTTATTTATTTTTCTCCTTTCCGAGCTTCAATTTTTGTTGTTGATGTATTTTCTTCCTCTTTTCACGCGTCTTAACATTAATAACATTAAAGAAAAATAATAAAATATTAAATTTATAACAAATATTAAAAAGTAAATAAATTTTAATATTTAAAATATTTAAGTATCATTTAAATATAACACTGGTACTCCCTCCTCCCTCCGAAATTAACAAATCAACGTACAAAATCAAATAAATAAAAAAAACTATCATATCAACAACACTTTCACATTTATTCAAAATCAAAACACACAAACTCACTAAAAAAATAAATTTTGTAATAAAAGTTGAAGTTTGTGGTCAAATCACATTCACTTCCAAATCTTATAGTTTAAGATTCTTTTAAAAATTAAAACTAATTTTTGTGAACATATTTACAAATAGCTCAAACTCCTAATGAAAATATGAATAATCTAACTTCAGCCACATAGTTCTAATCAACGATCCAAACATATCATTAAGATTATTAACTAACATGAATTAATCTTGAAACTTTAAACTTCACAGACAAATGAATATATCAAAGTAAATAGAAAAACTTAAAACTAAATCAAATGACAAAGGACATAATTGAACTTACTCTCATCAAAATTCTGATCGGGTAGTCTTACTATGCTCACGATAGTCCAAAGGTGACCTTCGATTATTAATGTGACAAAGGACGAGACTATAAATCTAAAAAGAAGGAAGAGGATAATTTTTTTTTTACAATAAGATGATGATTATATTAAAATAAAATATAAATAACCAATTTTTTATTTATATTTTTTTTTACTTTAATAATAAAGTATATTGATGTCATTTTAATTATACAACTTTTACTATAACTATTTTGTAAGTCCTTACAAATTGTAAAGGAAAGACTTACTAATTTTAAAATATAATAAAAAATCATGCATCCATATGTCACAATAGGTTGTTATATATATATATATATATATATATATATATATATATATATATATATATTTTTTATATTTTTTGTAAAAATTTATATTATATATTTTATTTTTAAAAATATATGTGTTTATATTTTTTATT
>Ga0123342_1002700_pt1 | contig 29198 bp, 17 predicted proteins | sample Turbeawhitnodule_FD_89960 | JGI IMG/M metagenome (GOLD analysis project Ga0123342, IMG submission 89960) | Root nodule microbial communities of legume samples collected from Mexico - Turtle bean Mexico white nodule | ecosystem: Host-associated > Plants > Roots > Nodule | place: Mexico: Nepantla... | reverse complement strand
TTTACCACTTCATATCAAAGCAATTGAGTTGATAAGCTTAAACTTAAATGAAAAGAAACCTGATTTTGTATCACCAATATAAATGATGCAGTTCAACAATTAATTTCTTTTTTTTTTGTTTATTTTTACTTCACTTTTACCACTTCTTATCAATGCAATTGAATGTTTGATAAGCTTAAACAGTTGAATGAAAAGGAACACCTTTGATCGCCCCTATTTGATTATTTAGATCTCTATTGTTATTCTTCTGAAATTGGGTTTCACATTGTCACTCATTTGTTTTATGCACTATATTGGGTTGTTCCATTACTCTATTTTTAATCTTCTAAAATAAAGGCTTCACATACTCAGGTATGACTTGAGATTTTGTTTTGTGACACTTGTGGTGATTTTTAAGTTTAAAACTATTACGTTGAGCATTACACATCATTTGTCACATCATTTGAATTGTAAGATTCAGAAACACAATCAGGCAACATACCTGATGGAGCAAAGCCAGTGCATGAAATTGCACAAGAGCTGCCCTTGATTGAACAGCTTCTTGAACCTCATTGCTCCACCTTTTTACAATCTCTGGAGATGTCTAATAAGGAGTTGTAAAATAAGCAGACCGCATATATGAAATATACAGAATTGAGGAATAGATTTTAATAATACCTGGAGCAGATGAATGCCGCTAACTAAGGCTGCACTTGCAACAACTGGATTCTTATCTACAATTCCTTGTTTCAGATATCGTTCTATTTGGGTGAGGAGTGTTCCATCTGTGATGCGACAAAGGACACGAATAGAATTAGCCCTGTACATATCAGTCTTACTAATCATGTCCTTCATGAGGGAGCTTGTAACGATAATAACCTATTAAAAAAAAGGGAGATAGAACAGTCACAATCTCTGTATGCCATATGCTGACCATATATGTGAATCTGACTTTTAATAAAAATTATGAGAATTTTGAACCTCATCCGCAGAGGGGGAAAGTTCCTTTATTATCAGGTACACCATTCTCCTTAACCCAAGATCTCGAGACTGAAAAAGCTTAGTCACAGCAAAGAAAACTTCTGTGGCTTCGACCTATGAAATTACAACAAGAACAGACTACTGAAAAGGGGTTCATAACAACTCTAACATAGTACAACAAAGTCATTCTATCAACAAACAGAAATCTCTGAAATAAATCTTGACCTTTGTAAATGTCTCTCCTTGGTTTAGTAGGTATAAAAGTTTCGTGATAACCTGGAAAAAACAAAAGATAACAAACATATGCAATGTCGAACTCAGCCATTGAATAAAAGAATTAAAACAAAAGATCAACTGAATAAAAAGTACGAAGAAAAACCTGTGAACATCTCCTAGCATCTAGTTGTGGGTCATTAAAAACCCTGGCCTCCTGAAGAACAGCTCCCTTTTCAATTCCCAAAAAGGGAGAATAGTCAGCTGTTAAACAATCAAAACTAATTAATAAAAATGAGCGTTGAGTCATTTATAATATATGCAGGACTCGTCACAATACACCAGCCAGACATGTGAACCAAAAAGAGAAGGAAAAAAAAGTTATAAAATGTAGACTGTATATCAAGTATCAATTCGTCAATCATCACATAAACCTGCTCAAACAAGCAATTGCAATTTGCACATGATTAATGATCTGCATTGCAACCTATACGTCCGGATCAATTGAAGTTTCTAAAACGACAACATATGAGAGGTGATTCGGAGTTCAAATCCAATCCAACCATCGTGATCTGAGCAAACCCTACCGCATTCGCAACGGGAAAGGGAAATTAAACATTGGATCTGGAAGCGAGAGAGTGATCCGGCAGCGGCAACAAATAGAGAGGTACACGCAAACAAAGCACAACAAAGAGAAGATCGAATTGCGAGAGAGAGAAAAGCAGAAGAATGAAATAATGACCTTCGTCATCGCGGTCATCGTCCTTCTTCACGAGCGGTTGAGCCATCGGCGAAATGTACGAGATCTGGAAAGTGCGGAATCTGAAGTTTGTAGGTTCCCCTGCACTGCGAGTGCACCACTCAAGTTTACGAAGAAGGAAGAAGAATTATGGATCTTCAACAGAACACAGAACAGAGAACAGAGAAGAAGGCTTTGTAGTTGTAGTATGAGATTCAGTGGATACTACCCACTGCTTCCTACCGTGTTACCCTCTCCCTCTTCGTAAATATGCCAAAATTATAATTTCTTATCTTATAATAAAACTTAACTAATTAAAATGTAAATTATTCAAAATAATTTATACCTTTAGGATTCTCCATTTTAACTTGTTTTCCTTTTATACTTTCTTAATATTTTCTTTTATTAATTTATTTTGGTTATTTAGATATTTTATAATTTTAGAAGTTAATAAAGTAGTTTTTTAATTTTAAAATTTTATTTTATTTGTTTTCACTAACTGTCAAGAGTGTGGAGAGATTGATACATTAATTTGATTTTGTTGACGCCTAGAAGAAGAGTAGAGAGATTTGTTACTTTTTATGTTTTAAACTGATATTTTTTTTTATTAAATAAATAATTTTTAATTTTAAAATTTTATTTTATTTGTTCTCAACTAGAAGCTATTGTTACATTAATTTTATTTTAAATATACATGAATTTATATTTAAATAAATATATATATATAAAGAATTGTTCCGCTAGTATATTTAAGAATTGCTTTTAGGGCTTTTCTTGTTCTTTGTATTTCCTTTTCGAAATCAGCCTTATTAGTTTCAAACTTTCATTTTTAGTTTGTGAAAATGTTATATTGTTAGTGTGGTCTTGCATCGTCTACGACATCATACTAATATCAACATGCATAAAATTTATTTGACACGTAAAAAATACCCACTTCAAAAATCTTTACAATAATATAATAATATTTATAATTAAAAATAAATTAAATATAATTAAAATATTAATTTATTAAAATGTTAAGTAATTGTTTTTATTGTAGACAATGTCAATGCATCATCACATATCGACACAGAACCTCACACCATCGTAAAAGAGATCAAAAAGGAAAAAGGTGAAAAAAATAAGACAAAAAATAAACAAAATTGGAGGAAAAAATGAGAAATGCAAGCATAATAAAACAAACATATATAATTTTAAAGCGGAAATTTTTTCTTTAATAAAACTCATGTAAGGACGCATGTAACATTTGCTCTCTATCCAAAAAAAAATTGCATACACAAATGTAGTGAACCAAAAGACAACACTCGTTCAAGTTTATGATAAAAGCTGCAAAAAAACATGAAACACGGTTTCGTAAAGAGAAAAGTTACTTTTAGGAGGGAGGGTCTGACCTATGTTAAATGGCGTATCCGTGTCTATTTGTGTCGGACACAGACACTTGTAAAATATTTATCAGTAAAGTGTTCAATTCAAAAATATTTGTTGGATTTTTAAAAATTCTAACACGGTTTTAACACAATTTTAAAAGGTATAAATACAATAGTTTTATAAAAATTCAAATTTATTGTATAAATTTTTATTATGATTATAAAAATAAGGAACAAATCATTTTGAACCCATCATGAAAAATATCTTCATGCTCCCAAAAGAATCTCAAACATACTTTTGCACATAAATATTTATTTTTAATTTATATAATTCAAAATTATATAATATATAGATTTGTGTTCCCGTATCCTACATTTTAGAGATTATACGTATCTTCGTGTCCGTATCTGTGCTACATAAGTGTGGACACATAATAATTATTTGTTACTCATTTTATTGTCAGCTAAATACTTCCATAAAAAATACCTCTAATTTTTTTTATACTTGTAGGTATCATTAAATAAATATTTTTTTATAAATATAATTAAATAACTAAAAATATAATTCAAATAATAAATATTGTACAAACAAATTTAGCTTTTCTAAAAATGATCAAATAAGTTATACTACAAATTACCACTACAAGAAAATTGGGATACCACATATTACGGACAAAAGTAAATATGTCACGAAAAATGCAATATTATCAACTGATCAAACCAATGAACCCAAATGTTTAAAAATAAAAAAAATAATAAACACGTTTTTTCTCTGTGTTAAGTGACGTGAAATTTATTTGTCGTATATAAAGACAAAAGACGAATGAATAAAATTGTACGATAAAAAATTAGTCTAAATATGAAAGCATACCTTGATGACATAACATAACATGAGAGTAAATTCAATCATAATACATTGGCATACAACAAATCTTCAAGAATTATTCAAAACAATTAAATAATACTATTTGAATTTGAAGTTACTATTTTCAAAGTTTATATTTTTAAGGAATTATATTAGAGTTACATTTTTCAGTCAATTAAATGTATTCAATAAATAAAATAATCATAAATTTAAGAAAACAAGAGACAAATTAAAGACAACATACCATTAATTTAATTGTAGATACTTAATAGTTATTCTCTAAAAAAAATTAATAATAAATACAATAGCTAATAAGAAATTTATAATACTCTAATTAATTTTTTCTATAATTACCTTTTTGGTCCAAACATTAAGGATCAGTAACCAATTTTATCTGGTGGTTTAAAAAAAATCAATTTAGTTATAATGCTTTTTAAAAAATATGTAAATTGGTTCTTTCTGTTAAATTTTCATCAACGACATTAACTTGTGATAATGTGGCAGACAGAATGACATTATTATGCATATATGTCTCCACTTGTAATCCAATGTGTATTCCAACACATTCATCTTCCCTCCCTCCATTCTCCTCCATTAAAGCCCTATCTTCACCCTCAACCCAACATTTGAAAATCCTCTCCCCTCTCTCTCCAAACCCCAACCCTCTCATCATCCTCATTAGCGATCCAACGACGTTGGCAACAAGCGTGACGTCGCGATGTCGGAAAAAGAGTTTTACGTGGGCGAAGAGTTGGTCACTACTTCGAACTCCTACAATGGAGTCCGAGATGGGGTTATGTCACCGAAGAAGAAGGGGTTCAAACCACAAACAACCCTTTCGAGGAGAAGGCGAAAGAGAACTCAAAGACCTCAAAGAAAAGTCTTATGTTAACAATAATTAGTAGTCATTAATTATTAATTTTGTTGAGAAGTAATTTTTGTTTCCATTGTTAATTGTTTATAAAATTTCTCATCCTAATTATTAATTGTAATTCATAGTGACATATGTAATGATTACTTGAATAAAAAATATTTTTCTTCTAATTTTTTACAAAAAGTAATTAGCAAATTGAAAAGAATGATAGTCACAATAAATAGTATTAAATATTCCTTGTGTATATCTCACTTGCAAGTTGTAGAGTGGCACATGAAAAAATCCAATGATAATAATGGTAAATTTGTTATAACTTATTTTAAACTTCAAAATAACTTTTATTTAAAATTAATTATTTTTTTCTAAAAAATTAAATGTGTAAACAAAATGGTGACAAAATATTACATAAATAGTTTAGTTGATATAATATTTTTAAATAAAATAAGATTGATATTTTTTAAAAATGTAAAAGAAAAAAAAGTGGGTAAAGACTCCAATAATGAATTGGAGGCTCTTGAGGACCCCAAATCTGATGGAATGTTTCCAATAAGACCTAGATTTGATCTAAACTCTAGTGATTCTAAGCTACTAACCAATTTCTCTCAGGTTCCAGCATGAATGGTGGTTGTAAACCTATTTTGTGATTGAAAGCAATTGAAGAATGATAGAGATTTTAGATGCTAGAACTCAAATACTTGTGCCTATATTCCAAATCTCGAGCACAACACATGAAATGAAGGAGTTTTATTGTACATGAAAATAAGAACTGTGGTCATCATAGAGAGAAATGAGTCACACAATGGTTAACACCAACACGACAAATGAAAGGATCATTAAAGAACAAAAGAATTTAAGCAGTGACCCAACTTTGACGCGATATCGTGTGGTGGTATGACAACATGTTTCCCTTTGGAATCCCTTATTCTTCGGCGATGCAACCCCACCTCGAACCCCATTGTCAAAGTCTGAAGCAATGACCTAACTTCTTGTCCATACCACTATGCTTGTTGTCAACACCGTTGGGGTCTTTGAGGAGGATGATGAGAGGGTAGAGAGTTTTTAGAGGTTGGATTGAAGGTGGAAATGAGACTTTGATGGGAAGAATGGTGGGAGGGAAGAGGGGTGTGCTGGAATACACGTGGAGACATGAGTGTATAACTATGCCACTCTGTTTGCCACATAATCACAAGTTAATGCCGTTGATGAAAATTTAAGAGAAAACACCAAGTCACATACTTTTTAAAAAACTTTAGAACTAAATTGATTTTCTTAAAACCATGAGATGAAATTGACTATTGACCCTTAAATTAAAAAAAAAATTATACCTTGTTTTTCTAAATGCTTTACTAAAAAGACACATAATGTTAAAAAAATATTTTTTTTTAAAAGGTACGAAAGGGTTGTAAAAATATTGCTTCCATGAAGTTGAATTTTACTTAGAAGAAGTCTATTAACTTGGTTTTTTTGTATTAACATTTTTTAATTCTTCTAAGATAGTAACATGTTATGATAAGTTTTAAATGAACATATACTAACATATCTACCTGTCTTCTTGCACAGTCTCTAGGTCCAGTCAAAGATAATTTTGCACCTCCTTCTTTGCTAAATCTGTTTTTATCAAGAATGATCAGATTCATTGTTATGACCTGCATATGATTATTTGAATTTATTATAGAAAAATCTCCCATTTCAAGTACTATTTATTTAAAAAGTAATAAAACATTTTTTTATTATAAATACGATAATTTGCTTCATTAAATTAGTTTTGGGATATTTCACGATCAAACACATATCATGTGCTCGGTAAATGAATTATTCAATGATGAGGTTAGTTTATGAAATACTATTTAAATATTTCAATTATTATTTCAGTTCTGAGACGGTGAGTGTTGCATTTTGTGTGGAGTGTGTTTCTATGGGAATGACACGAGTTTCACGGAGTTGGAGCAAATCTTCAAGAGATATATATACTTTTAAAATTTCACCAACTATTATGTTAACTATATTTTTTTACAATGATAATTTATAAATTATATTTCTAATAGTGTTAATAAAACTAAAATCACTAATTAATCAGTAATTATTTATAAATATTTAGAAATAAAATAAAATATGAATCTATATTATTGTGCACGATAATTATTAGTAAATAAATAATTTTGAGAGAAATAATTGTCCAGCTGTCAGCGAGAGAGAATATTCGCGAAGAGAGAAGAAGACGTTCGCAATTGCAACATTGCAGAGAGACGAGAGAGAAGTTTGAGTTTGGAGGTGCAGAGAGAGAAAGAGAGAGAGAGCAACGACTCAGTCAAACACTGTGTAACACTTTTTTTTCATTCTTACTTTCTCCGATCGCATCCCTTGCCACCACCATGCCTTCCCGAAGAAGAACTCTCCTGAAGGTCATCATTCTCGGCGACAGTGGGTTCGTCTCTTCCCCCTTTTCCATTTCGAGGGTTTATAGTCAGACAGATCTCTTTTTTTCTTCGCGCTTTTCAACCGCTTTCTTCACTCCTTCCATTATTTCGTTACGTTAATTCCTTTTACATCCGATTGGTTTATATTCTGGAATTTTTCGTGTTTCTGTTTGGATCACAATGACCTCTGCTTCCGTTACTTAAATCTCTTTCGCATTTGCAATTGCGCTTAGTCGATTTGTTACTTGCAGAGTTTTACCGGTTTTTTTTTTTTATTATTTCTTTTGAAATCACTGTGTGATGCTGCTGTTGATGTTTCGCAGGGTGGGGAAGACGTCTTTGATGAACCAGTATCCTTCGGTTTCTGTATAGAAACTCCTGTTTGTGCTTATTATTGTTATTATTTTAATTTACGATGCAATTTGTCTTCTAGGGTTCAGCTTTATGTGGAAACTATGTATTTCCACTAACCTGTGTAATTCAGATATGTTAATAAGAAGTTTAGTAATCAGTACAAGGCAACCATTGGAGCGGATTTTTTGACCAAAGAAGTGCAATTCGAAGATAGGCTTTTCACCTTACAGGTTTGTCGATAGTGCTTAGCTTGTTTTTGCAATGCATGGATAGTGAATTCATGTATGTATGGACCTGAAATTTGGGTGAGATGGTGGTTTTTGGGATGTGGGAAGGGGGCAGAAGATACTGCTTATCTTATTAACAAGATTTCCTTATCTTATTATGTGTCAAGTTATGTACTGATTTGCCGGAAGAATTCGTGGATTGTAACCTCCTTAATGATAGGTTTTGCACACGTTGATCTTGCAAGCTATTAAGCCTGTGGAACAAATTGTCTAATTGCCGAAGCATCATATATACGTTCACATCGAACTTAGTCCTTGATTTCTAGTTTGTTGGATTAAGTTTATCTGGTCATTACTCTTAATAATGTTAGAATGTGTAAGTGTCTACTGAATTCCATTAATTTCAGTTTAACACCTACCAAACAGGTATCATACACACCCTAAATAATTTTGAAATATATAGTTTCTTGGACTTTATGGAAATGAACTTGTGCATGGAATGTAGATAGTGTAGAGTGCCATTTCCTTGCATTTCTGAGAAACCAATCACCCATTGTTTTTCATGTCATTATAGTATGTCTTGTACATCTTGTGACCTTAATATGGACTTTGTAGTATAGTATACAATAAAATGGTTTTTATTAGTAATATTGATCATCTTTAGGATGTTGTATAGATTGAATCTGATGGGATCGAGAATGAAACTATTTTAAAGTTAACTATATTTCAAATGATGAAAGGATAAATTGTTTTGTTGCTCTCTTAAGAGCCTTTATGGAGGCTTTCCTGTTTAAGATTGCTATTTGTGAGTGACAGGTGTAGTTGTACTACAGTCACACACTTGCAGTGTGAGACACCTATGTAACTTTGTTCCTTGTGGAAATTATATTTGGGCTTTATTCTATTTCTCATATATATATATATATATATATATATATATATATATATTTGTCTGTTTTTAATGTTTCAAGTTATAATGGTCAAATTTTATGTTATTAACTTTTATGTTCTTAATTTTACAGATTTGGGATACAGCTGGCCAAGAAAGATTCCAAAGCCTTGGAGTTGCTTTCTATCGGGGTGCTGATTGTTGTGTTCTTGTATATGATGTTAATTCAATGAAATCATTTGACAACCTTAACAACTGGAGAGAGGAATTTCTGATTCAAGTATGCTTATATTCCTCCAAATGTGTAAATTTCTTGATTTAATATACTATTGCAAGCAATATTTTGCAGAATTTTCAACTTCTAATATTTGCAATCACTTTGGCAGGCAAGTCCTTCCGATCCAGAGAATTTTCCTTTTGTTGTCATAGGAAACAAAATAGATATTGATGGTGGGAACAGCAGAGTGGTATTTCCCCCTTAAGTTTGCTGTCTTCAATTTTTCTTTTCTAATTTTCAAAAGATATCCCACATCAGACCCACTAAGACTCATGAAATACCTAAAACAATGCTAAGGATGTGAACACAACAAGTTCCTGTGTGCAGGTGTCAGAAAAGAAGGCTCGGGCTTGGTGTGCATCAAAAGGAAATATTCCATATTTTGAGACATCTGCCAAGGAAGGCATTAATGTTGAAGAAGCATTCCAATGCATAGCAAAGAATGCCCTGAAAAGTGGAGAAGAAGAAGAATTGTAAGTTCCTAAACCTGAGCATCTCTTCTTTCATATTTGTCAACTGAGAAACTGAACTTACCACCAAGTCTCAACATATACAATAAACTAGATGTCTCAGATTATGAATTGTGTTCTTTGTTTGAGGGAGCATAGTTTGGTCCCATGAGTGTTCTATTTCACTACTTTATCAAAATTGGAAGATCTATCTATGGTTAATTTTTCCTTATTGAGATTTGAGAGAAACTATTTTTTATTCTGTATCTAAAAATAATTGGTCATGGGTATACGTTATTAATTGCAATTGCAAGCTGATATTGTTTGTAAAGTGCATGTTTCTGTTTTTTGTTTGTGTGTAAAATGGGTCATTTTTTGTAATAATATTGAAAGAGCATTACTTACTATAATCACGATTCACGACTGCTTCGGGATTTAATTTTGGAGATGCTAGTTTGTCTAATATAATTAAGTCCTGCAATTGGTTATTGGTGTGTATTTTGTTTGCAGTATTTTTAATTCTTGGTGTTTACCCAAAGATTGTGGTTCTTATTATTTGAAACTGGATTTATCCATTCCTATGTTACTGATATTTCTTTTTGGGTTTTGTTGTCCGTGCTTATTGAAGATATCTGCCAGACACAATTGATGTTGGAAACAGCAGTCAGCCACGGGCAACAGGGTGTGAGTGCTGAATATATAGGTTTTCTTTTAAATACAAATAAAGTACATTACTTCAAAATGATTTCACTGTGTTTAGCCATTGCTGTCTATGAGGCCTCATTGTACATTAGTGTTTGCTCAAGAAACAAATTGTTCCAATGCTATACTTTGGTGCTTGTTTGGTTTGTGTGATAATTGATCATATTAGTTGTTCTACATGTATGTTATTCCGTTATTGTGAAAGGAAACAGCGTAAGATCTTTTTAAGTTATGTATTGCATTGCTCATTGTTCGTACTCAACATCAATTGTATTTTGTACGACTATTTTCGCTATTCTACAAATTTGTGAACCATGATTGATTGTTGTGGTCATGATTCGAGCTTTGTTGATCGACCCTCTCAACACACTACTTTCCGATGATTCAGATGTTGCTCGGTAAATCTCTCGATGTATTGAAACCTAGGATATGGTGATTTTCTATAAAATGAAATAGAAGCTACCCTTGTAATTTAAACCATTTTCTTGTCTTATAAATTATTTTTCTCGTGGATTTTTCTTGGGTTTGAAAAAAAAAGGCAGAGTACACCCTTTGGTAAAAGTCTAGTTTGGAAAAATTTTGGAGTAAGTTTTCTGGAATTTTCCGAGCCTGATTTCTGGAGCAGGATTCTGGAACAAGATTTTCAGAATAAGGTTTCTCCAACAAAACTTTTAGGAGTTATGAAATTTGCAACAAGCTTTTTGGAAATTTAAATTTTCGGAAGAGATTTTTATAATGAACTTTTCAGAATAAACTTTTAGGATTTTTGGAAGAGTTTTCAGATTACACTTTTAGGATTTTTGGAAGACTTTATCAGAATAAACTTTTAGGAGCACATGAAAGGCTTTTCGAAACGAGTTTTTTTCTGCTGCAACGTGTTCTCCCCCTTTTCCTCTGCTGTTATCGTAATTTGTTAGAATGAGTAAGTAATGATGGGTGCAGGAAGAAAAAAACCAGCTTTCTGAATAGCATACTGAAAGTAATTAGTTTAGTTTATGACTTTTGGTGAAGGGTATAAACGTCGACGTCTAAGCCGGCAACCGATGACAACTACCTGGTTTTTCTAAATTCGTATATAGTTTGACTTTATTTAAAATTATTCACTCCTTTTAATGTCGGTCGTAAATGAAATAGAACTTAAGTTAACACAATCAATATACTTAAATCCTTGAAATTGTCCAATAAGTATTTATACTTATTATTAGTACAAATGTGGAACGAATTATAGTCTAGATTTTAAAACTATAAATTAATTTTTAAAAGTAGTCATCCAAAGATGGCATTTATTTTATAGATCAATAATGATATACGGATTTTACTCCGAAAGAAAGACACCAACAAACTAGTCCTCTTTAAATCCGCCGAAAACGGAGATTCCACAACAATAAAGGGAAGAGTGAGTGAAAATAAATAAATGAGGTAAAAACAGGCGTAGCCATATTGATAATTGCGAGACTGCTATATATTCTTTATGAAGCCATCCAAATTTCAATATGTTCTCAACCAATAATGCAGTGAATAGCATTGAAGTTATAGAATTGAACGCGCAAATTTTGCACAACTATCCACTTGTTTAAGTTAAATACTTCAAAAATAAATTTGAAAAAAATGGCTCTACAACTTCAAAATATCAGTGAACTTCCGTCCTCTCATCTCCGGCGGGTAAGGATGAACTTCCAATGCAATACTCTGCTCACTGAATTTCCAATTGTCCGTCAATTTGGAGTTAGTCCTAACCAGCACTTGACCTTTGAAACAACTGACTGGATCAAGTGGCATGGATTATTAATTACAATGCATGCAACAAGCGTCTATAACAGAACTAGTAATAATAGAACCAAACAAGCAACTATACTGGAACTAAACATTTTTTTATCTCTACATGTGACACTCATTTTCAACTTGGTGCTTGTACCAAAAGAGATCTAGACTCTACATGTACAACCCTTTTCAGCACGTCGTATTCTTATTAAAGGGAGGAACTAATTTAAAACCAATCAATCAATTTGGAACAGCAAAATATTTCACAATACTGACCAAGTATTTGGCATTGTACAAGAGCAACCAAACAACTTCTGTCAATATAAAAGTATTACATTACTCTATTGATTCTCATAGATGAACAACTTTTATCTTAAATTCTCATACTTAAAAATAATCAATTTTAGTCCCTATATTTAAAATCATCTTCTAATTCTTACTAGTTTTTGAGTTCAAAACAGTGAAGACTAAAATTTATATATATGAACTAAAAGAGATTAATTAGTCTGAACTAATACGATTTGTTTTTAAATATGGAGACTAAAGGTAAATGAATAATTAAACTCATTAAGATGGGCGACGCATCTATTAAATAAGATTAGCTTCTCACTAAAAGCAACTAAAAAAGGTATTGTTTTGAACAAAGGAGTCGAGTCCACTCTCAAGCTTGTGTAGTTATATAAAACGTCCCTAATGCATTGAAAAATGTTGAAATCGAAAATGTTGAAAAACCTAATCTTCCAAAGTCAGTTTTGTAAAGTTAAATTAGACTTAAGTTAATTTTATAAGAGGAAAAATAATAATGAAACAGGTACAATTTCCATAAATAAGAAAAAGTAGTATTCAAATCATACTAGATCAACTCTATTGAATGGAAATAACAGGGAGTTGAAGCCCAAAAGAGAAAAACGGACACATGACAATTCCCAATATAGGAAAAAGCAAAATCCAATAAAAAAATAAGGTCAAAATACAGATTCATGTCTTCAATTTGGAAACGGACTGTCATGCTTTCTCCTCAAATATTTCAGGTTTTCTTCCGCATGAGCGCGCTAAATATTCCCAAGTTGAACTCCATATGTTTCTTTCAGTTCATTTCCTAATTGTTATCTTTTTTGCATAATTTTTTCTATTTACTTTGTTTACTAAAATTATCATTTATGAACTACTCTGTAACACTCAACTGAGTTGATATAAGGAAGATACTATGTTGACCTCAACTAAAAGAAAATCCACAACAAATTGAGAATGCATACTCACATTGTCAAAATGATGGCGAGAGATCAGTACGTATGAAGACAATAACTTTTTTAGCAGATGTACTGAACCTTTATTTTGTCCCAACAGAAGAAAGTTTTTCCTGGTTAGATGGCCGAACTGAATTTCCTGCTGCAGTCGAAGATGCTAATGGGTTTTGCAGAGTAGTAGCTACAGTGCCTGCAGGTCTAGAAATAAGTGGCCTCTGTGGACTCATCATCATTTGTGGTCTTGGGAGTGAGTTTGCAATATTTGTAGGAATTCTATTAGTTGATACAGTTGCTGGTACACCTCTAGATGAGGAAGCTGGTATACCAAGCCGCGATGCAATAATCAGAGCACGCTCATGATAAAGCTTATGCCTTGATCGCTCTACATGCTCCCTTGCCCTCAACACCACGTTCTCCACATCATTGAAAAAAGCCAACTTAGTTTCCAACTTGAGCAACTGTAAGTAGACAGAATTGGTCAAGAAAGTCAGAAACAAAACATTAATACAAGGCAACGAGATCTTTATCAGGCCATGAGATTACCTGTTTTTCTATCAACAAGGAAGTAAGCTGTCGGATTTGGTCTTCTTCCTGATTTGCTAGAACTTTTGCTTTTACTGCTGCTGCAGCAAGTGTAGAAACTGCAGCTCGTTTCATTTTTTCAAAATTGCTGTCTTGTTTAATCCTTGTATCATTATCTTCCACTTTTGCTCCATTATCTGCATGATCTTTACCTGTTCCTGTATGTTGATTTTATTCATTTTTTGTGGATTAAAATCAAAATATTAAAAAACACTGCTAAATTATTTAGACCTCTAATTATATTTTTTAAATAAATATGGCTCTTATTTTTTCTCTGCATGTGTGCGGTTGAGAGGAAGGAAAAGAGAGAGACCTGTATTTGCACCATTTTCAGCACCAGAATTTGGTCTAACTGGATTTGATGGTGACATCATATCTACATCTATTTCTGTACCATTACACTGGGATGATTTTGTTGTAACTAGTGCTTGAGAGTCAACCTTTTCCGATGACAAGGAATTAGAAACTCCATCAACATCCATGGCTGAATCTTTTGTTTCTACAGATTCACAAACTGGATTTGCAGATTGTGGATTTTGAGACTTGTTCTTAGTTGGGGGAGTAGAGTCAGAGACTATCTCACATTTTGATGTCTCTATCAGCTTTGGCTGCTCTTCTGATAAATTGTCTTTAAGTGACTGAAGTTCTTTCTTCTCTGATGGAAGAGAATCAGACACGCAAATGCCCTTTGCAGAAGTAGGTTCTTCAATTAAGGTTCCCTTCTGAACCTGGTCAGAATTAGATTTAGTTTCATCCTTGGATGTTGAACCACCTGAATTATGCAGAGTGTCTGGTGCTTGATCATCGGATAGCTTTGCATTGATTACATTGCAATTGTCAAGCCCACTCTCATGATTAACCATTGGTTGCTCCTTTGAAGAAATTGCCTTTTCTGAGGATGCATCTTCTGTGGAAGCCGGCTGTCCCTTGTCTTGTAAAGTGTTACTTCCAATTTTCATATTATTGTGATCATTTGGTAAATCGTTATCATCCAACATTGGTTTATCCTTCTTTACATTTACTTCGTTCTGATCTCCCTCACTTTTAGAATCCCTGTGATCAAAATTCAGTAACAACATTGTAAGTTCCAATCAATAAGAACTGGACTTCATATCAAACTACCAAAATGAAAATTACCACATACCTCTCAGAACTAGTTGGTTCATTCTTATTATCCGGTGGATCTTCGAGAAGAAAGCAACACCTTGCAGCAAGGTCAGTGCCAGGAGAATTTCTTGACATGGATTTTATGGAGCTATGAGCTGAAGCAACAGCCACATCAGTACCCACCAAGTGTGCAAGGAAAGTTGCCTGTAGAAGAAAGCAACATAATCCTACTTAGCAAGACTACATGGGAAATAACAGGAAATGACACAAGGAAAGAGAAAGGTTGTATTTAATGTAATAATAAGTATTATTTAATAGTGTAACAAACACTAGCAGTTTTGAAAGGCTTTTGTGGTCTGCACGCAAACAAGACATGACACAGTGCACAAACAGCAGTTACAAACTTACAGCAAAATATAAGTAATTCAAAATTATTGTCCTAAAGATAGGAGATTTGAATTAAATAATTCAAACCAGATACTTATAGTCACACCCAAAAATACACAGAATTAATGTTACTGTTCATGCATCGAAGCATTCAACTTACCAGTGCCATGACAGGATTACCCACTTCAGCAAATGAAGAAGGTCCTTCAGGTCCAGGAGAATAACCAACAGCAGCAAATGCTTCCTTAAGAGCATTTATAGCACATTCATTGCCTGCTTCCTGATCAGACTTCCCCTTAACAGCATCTTCAGATTTAGAAGTTCCCTCACTAGCTTTCTCATCACTACCTTCTTGTAACTTTAGATTGTCCTCCTGACTCGCCTTCACTTCAACATCCTCAGCCTTGGAAGTTTTATCCTGATCGCTAGTATCATTCTCAATACACTCTGAAGCATCCTTGCCCACAGATGAGTCATTGTTTGTTGCAACTGGATCTGTTGGTTCTTTGCAACCAGCATCAACATTATCCTCAAATTCAGCAAAGGTATCCTCAATTGGCATTTGAACAAAGTACGATATGCACTGAGCTTTTGTTTTTGTTCCAACATGTTCTGCAATTTCATTCCAATTTTCTTTATAAAGTTCTAAGGCTTCAAGGAGCAGAAGGGTCTCTTGATCAGTCCACTTTCCACCATTAACCCCTGCAACTTCAGCTGGTTCCATGAGTATAAAATCCAATGAAGACATGCCAGAGCCAAATCTTCTATTACTAAAGCAGTCGGAACACAGATCAAAATCTGCCTGTCAGACACATCACAGAATAGATAAAATATACAAGATGAAATGGAGGAGCAAAGTAAAAAAATCATGAATAACCACATTCCAACAATGTATTAGTGATAATTCAACAGAGAGTGAAATAGCTAACCAGACTGCTGCTAACTAAGTTACAGAAACCACTACACCCACAAAATCAATCAATACAAACAATGACCTTTTGAGTCAACACTTGGCCTCTCTTGATGGTTGATTTTTTTGTAAGTTCACTGGCAATTGAAAAGGTTTCAAAACTGACTGTAGCTGTTACACTATTCCAGAAATGTTCCTTTTACGGTGGCATTTAACAAAGTTAAAAAATCTATAACACAACTCAGATTAGAATGTAAACTGATTCCATACCATCACGCTACAAAGGTAGTAACGGAAAACATTTATTGTATATATCATAAAAATGTGCTAATATATTAACTCATTAAAAGTGTGATATAGTACAAACATACCAACCAATGGAACTAATGCTACCACTTTTATAAGAACACCAAGTTTGGGACAAGATTGCATTTGAGTGATATACAAGGAATGATAAATAAATATATTTAAAGTTAAATCATATCTTCGGTGTATCACTATAAGAAGCAATTCAATTTCAATAATAGATACCAACCTGCTTCTGGCAATGGTAACGTTTGCGAGAACAATCAGCAGAACATGAGTTGCAATGGTACTCAAGCATCTCAACAGCTGGCCCCTCTTGTTTCACCAACTCTTCAGCAATAGTAGACTCTGGAAACAAGCCAGAGGCTGTAGCTGGAGTCATTTGGCTAGACCTTTGAACAGGTCGACATAATTGGAGAGTTTCAAAGTGATACAATTTTTCAAGCAAAGAACTCTTTTCTGCATCTCCGTCATCCTCCATGGCAGTTACCACAGCAGAATCCATTGAAGGGAATGGGTGGAAGTTAATTAAACCCCAGTAGTCCAAAAACTCCATTACTTCTTGCCTAGCTTCCATGTCTCCAACATTAAGCTGTGATATATCTTTCAATTCAATTTGCACATTGGGATTTGAATGAAACTTCTTCATTATCCAATTTCGTATCTCCATGTATACATCAGGCGTCCGATTTTCAATTTTGCCATTAAAGAAAGAAGGCAACATTTGCTTCTCAATTTCATGAATATACAACCATGAAAACCAACCTGAAATTAAATTCCAATGGTAAATGACTAATTTAAGAATAACGTCTTTTAGCTTTGGATCAAAACCTAAAATCGCTTATTGCAATTAAATATTGAAATAGTAAATCAACGATTTGAACACTCGGGGCACCAAAGATTTGCATAAAAGTACCACCAGTATCTTGTTGGACAACTACATGATAGGAAATAATACTCATACTACACCGTTCTTTAATTATGCAACATACTCTTGGACCCAGCAGCAAGGATGATGTGTTGCAGTGCAGTTTTCTTCTTGTTTAGGGTTAAGAAAGTTCCAACAAACAAAACAGAAACACTCAATCAGCTTCCATACAGTTCTTCCTGACCTTTCCTTGCTACCTACTACAAAAGTCTACAGTCAACGGCTATTTTGTTAAAAGTCACACTGTCATCATCAGCAGTGGCGGACCTAGAACGTTTGAGGGTGGACACCCCCTTAATTTTGTAAAATTACAGTAAAATATATGAAAATTTTAATTTTGCTCCCGAAAAATTTATATATTGATTCCATTATCAAGTAACAGACTCATGTTAAAATAGGAGTGTTATATTGTTTGCCCCCACTAGTCCAGAGCCTCGGACGCGCCTCCGGTCATCACTTATTTTACTAGGCCATAAGGTTAGGTTGGTCTGGTCAAATTTCAGAATATAGAACTATTACACACAATTTTCCACATCAAACCTCCTCTGATGTAATTTAGAAAAGCACCTCAGTTCTCGAACAACTACACCTACTTAGGGAAACGTAATTTAAATTGCGAATTAGGGAGATAAGCAGACTGCAAATGGTAAGAACATAACTTAAAGAGAATCTATCATGCACCAGTTCATCCGAATCACTCGTTCGTCGCGAACATCAAGTGAACAACAATGGCATAAAATCGAACACATGGCCTGTTCCATACTATTTGCTACAATTGAAGCCCTAAAGGTAAGCATAACCAAATTAGGGTTCGAGAAAGGGCGCAAAGTCTCACCGCAATGAGTGGGAACCACATGCGCATTGGCACCGCGAGATCTGATGGCTTCGAATTCCGCTTCAATCGCGGCCTCCAGAGTCTCCCACTCGCTCTCCTTCCTGAGCTGCTCGGCGAGCGCGGCGGAGTCGGCGGCGGAGAGGTGGGTACGTTCGGAGTGTTTGACGGCGGCGGGAGTGGAAGCACCAGCGGAAGAGGAGGCGGCGACGGAGTTGGGGGTTTGGCGGGCCCGGGTGAGGGGGCCATTGTGGAGGGGAGGAGGGTGGAGCGGCGAGGCCTTGTCCCGAGCGGCGCGTTTGGAGGGGGCGGAGGATGAACCGGAGGCGTTGAGAGCGGCGGACTTGCGCTTGTTACCTCCGGCGCGGCGGCGAGACGATGCGGGTTCCGATGCCGGGGAATCTGCGGCGGAGGGAGCAGCGTCGCGGCGTTTCTCCTCCATGGAGAAGAGAAGGAGAAGGAAAGGGGTTAGAGGAGAAATAAAATTGGGTGAGTGAATGTGAAACAGTGGTGGTGCTGCCCTTCCCTTCCCTTCCCTTCCAACACATATAATACGTCGTCGTTATCTCATTTCATTTCCCTCTTTTCTTATTTCCACCTACGCCTTTTACTTTCCCCACCCCCACACACTCCACTCCCTGCGTACGTGTCCCTTTCTAATTTTACACTCAACAATTATTATTTCCTAACATACTTCTTTTTTTAACAACTCAATCTTTTTGTATTAATCAAAATTTAATTTTACTACATTACCTTTTTCTTTATATAAAATATGTGTTGTTGAAAATAATTGACTGTTTGAAAAAATAAACCATAAATTCATGCCTAAAGACAAGTGGCACGGGTAGATTTCAAGAACCACTTTTAATATAAAAAAATATCCACTTTTCTCTTTCCTCTCAATCATAAATAATAAAAAAAACAAATATCTTTTATCTTACTTCCATTTTTTTTTAACTCCTTTTGATTTAATATTTTCCATTTCTTGTCTGGACTTTTTTTAAATTTAATTATTATATTTTGATATTTTTATGTTTCAAACAATAACTATGCAATTTTTTTTATAAATTAGAAAAGTATGATTTTGATATACACAAACAGAGAAAATAACCTAAATAAATATATATATCAGAAAAAGAGACAACTTTTTAAGTATAAAACTAAATTAGGTCTAAAAATTTGAAGAGTGAATTATATTTTATTTTGTTTTGGAAATGTAAATATTATATTTTTTATTTCGTGTATATTTTATTTTCTGACGTATACAAGTATATAAAACTTTTTATAAAAAACTATTATATATAAATCATTAACTTCTGCAATAAAAAAATCACCAAAATGTTTTTATACTACTCTTAAGAAATCGAAGTGTTAACACATTTACATGTTAGAATACATACTCAGAATATGCACCTTAAAAAAATGAAACAATACCAAATAAACTAATCCATCAAACTAGTTTATAAAATTATAGGAATTCTCAGTCATTTCAATTTGTGAGCTATAAAAAAAATCTTAAAAGCATACCTTTCCTGTTCTTATCGCAAGACATATTTTATAAGAAATTATGGTTCATTTTTATAAAGTTTTTTAAAAATTTATGCAACTTTATATTTGTTTCTATTTATGAATATTCGTATTTTGTACGAATGGGTAGTAATTTTTTTAGATTATTAATAACAAAACTTAATTTGATAATATTTAAGAAAAAAACAATTAAGTTAATTATTTTCAATGATATGTGATTATATTCTAAGTATATTAAACCGAGATTAATTGTAGAAAAAAAAATCATTATATTAACTAAATTATTACTATTTTATTGATTAAAAAAATTATTAATATATTTGTTATTGGTTTTTCTATCAAGCTCAATTGTGCGAATCAACTGTTCTTATTGCGATACTGTCATCAATAGGATAAAACTAACATGACTCACGACGGTCTAAATCTAGTTCACGGTGGTGGTGGGACGGATGAAAAATGAAAGTAATGGTTTTGAAAAAATGACTGCAAAAAAATCTCACAGATGCTTCCAAAATAAGGTGGAAAAATGTTATACTATTAGTTTTTAAATAGATATTTTAATTAGCTACTAAAATTTTAGTAACCAATTAATTAAATTAATAAATATCATTAAGTTAAACAAAATAGTTAAATACATTAAAATTTTCTAACATCTTCTAAAATACCCTTATAGCTAATAAAAGAAGTACACAATAAAGATTGATTAACAAAATGTGAAATATTAATTAAAGTGATAATATTTTAGGAATAACAACATTCAATGAAGTGAAAACAGTTGAAATAGTGTTATAATTTTCAAAAAGTGTAATTTTGGAGATTAAAGTATTGACAATCATTAAAAAAAATCAGTGACAAACTTTATTTTTTATAGCATAAAAAACTAAACCAATGCATTTAGAATTTGAGAAACTTATTTGATTGTTGAAGAAAAAGCTCATTTGATAGAATGAAATCAGAGAGAGATATAAAAAGGATACAATGAGATGACATAATGAACAAAAGTAATGAGATGAAATAATGGATAAATCATGTGTTGTGTGGCAAAATAGTGTTTGACAATATTACACATTCCTTTGCTGTGTAATAATAATGATGATGAGGATTTCACGTGTGTGTGTGTGATGTAGTTGAAATTAAACAGATAGAGTCTGAATTAAAGTTCCCAAAAACCAAGTTGAGTCAAAGATTCTTTATTTAATATCAGTGACAGTTGCCATGTTTTGCAACTGAAACCAAACAGTGGACTACATGTTAGTTTGTTGTCAAATCCTAAGTCTCCTTCAAAATGAATTGTTCCCTCAACCAACAATGATAATGGGTCAAATTATTACCACCACTTCTGTTTTTTTCCAACTTCTTCCTTCGTTTCCAACGTTTTTTCTTCTTCCTAAAAACACTCACATCACAAAATTATTGAAAGTTTACTTATAGATTTAGTTCTTCAGCATCTATATAGTTTTAGTTATTCAAAGTTTAATCATGTTTATTGAGTTATGATAAACATGAGATTTTACTTTGTTATACTTTCACTGAGCTTATTAGATTTCCAAGTATTTTAATTTAAAGAGTTAAATATGTTTTTTATCTTGTAATATAATATGAAATTAGTTTTTATTTCTAATCCGATCTTTAGACTTTATGGGTTTGTGGTAAGAAAATTATCATAATATGTTGTTACCAACTTTTTTTCAATGTGAATTATATTATAATATTATAACATGCACGTCAGTTAGTAATAGTCTGAAATGAAATATTTTTAAATTATAATCTAAACTAAAAATTCGTTTAATAATTTATTATATATTTGTTCTAGTAATTTCTTTACAATAAATATATAAAAGTTCTAAAGTTTGGATTAGGAACTAAACAAATTTTGCAAGAAAAATAAATATTTAATCATAATTTTAAATATATTATTAGTCCACTTTTATATTAACATATTCTTATGATTTTTATCAGCAATAAAAAAATAAAATAAATGCGAACCACTTTAGGGGTAGTTCAATTCTTATACAGAAAAAAAAAATCTTGACCTCCCAATAAAAGACATGTACCCCCTAAAAAAACTTCAACAAATAACAGAACGAACCCCTACTGAACTTCATACTCTCCCACAAAAAATCAACAAGACGACAAGATCAGACCATCCTCATGCAAGCCAAAAGGTCAAAACACCCGTCAGAATAAGAGAAGATAGCATATGTCAACTTTGACGTTAGCCAAGACCATACATTTAATTGAGCCATAACAAACATTTTCACAATATCAACCACACCCCCTTTGAAAATAACTTTGTTCATATGCTTCCAAATCTCACTAACTACTACAATCCATACCGTTCCCCAAACTTCATTCACCGTTGCTGAAGCGTTACACATCCTAAACTGATGAAAGTTTAGAATTGGATCGTTATGAGATACAAACGACACTCCAAGCCAAACAAAGCACTGACTCCAAAAATCCCAAACTATTTTGCACTTAAAAAACAAGTGATGACAATACTTCTCCTCCAACCCACATAAACAACACAATAGACTATCAACCATGATCCCCCGCTTTTCTAAATTGATCCTAGTGGCAATCTTATTTTCCAATACCCTCCAAGCAGAGACCAACACTGACGGGGTGGCTTTACACCTCCAAAAAATATTATACACTGATATATTCTCCTCTTCAGCACGCCTCCTTAAACACTTATAAGTCGAATTAACCGTATACTTTGGGAGCTCCCCATCCTTCCAAACCCACCTATCTTTCTCTCCTAAAGTAGGACAACGCTCTTGACAAACCTAGTCAAGCCCGTTCTCCAAAGCCTTTTCCCAAACAAAAAACCTCCTTTTCCAAGCTACCTTCCATTCCCAAACAACATATTCTTATGATGAAACTACTAAAATGACATAGTGATACCAGATAATTCAATGTTTATATTGAATTATTTGGTATCACTAAAAATATTATACACTGATATATTCTCCTCTTCAGCACGCCTCCTTAAGCACTTATAAGTTGAATTAACCGTATACTTTGGGAGCTCCCCATCCTTCTAAATCCACCTATCTTCCTCTCCTAAAGCAGGACAACGCTTTTGACAAAACCTGGTCAAGACCGTTCTCCAGAGCCTTTTCCCAAACAAAAAACCTCCTTCTCCAAACTATCTTCCATTCCCAAACAACATATTCTTATGATGAAACTACTAAAATGACATAGTGATACCAAATAATTCAATGTTTCTTAAAGTTATTTACTTGAATGACACAATATAACGAGTGCACGTTACTAAATATATTGGGATAATTTTCTTTTTCTTAAAAAAAAAATAAACTCATAATTAAGAACCGTGTTTTTTTTAATGAATATATAACTTATATACATAAGAAACTATAATTGTTACAATATTTTGTTTATATTGCTCAATACAATTTCAAATATTTTTTTATATTTTTTAATTGTTCAATAATTGTTCTTTAAAAACTCTCTCAAGTTGAATAAAAAAATTTGATTGATCCAAACTTATATACTAAATATTGAAATTGTGTATTTGATAATATTTCTACAAGGTGATCTCTCAAACCATAAATTCAATACATTAAAATAAAATGAAGATAATTAGTTTCATTTATCTCCACAAAGTTTGATGCGCGCAACTTAAGTAAATAATAATAACAAAAATAATGTTAGTTTTTGGTTATTACCATTTAGGAACATGAAAAAAAAGTTCATTAGAAAATTAATAATGTGTGATAAGACTAGTATATTTAAACACAAAAACGACTATTAATATTATGACTTCTTTAGTTGTAACTTAGTGGTATTGTGTTTGTTATTAAGTAAGTTGTTTAACCTTTGTAATTGACCAAACATCTTTCAACCATTCAATATTTATTTTCTGATTTGAAAAAAAAAATTGTTTTTCCTTAAAACTTTACCACTCATTTTATTTGGACTTTATGTGCATTTTAATGCATTTAAACTTTTATTATTTTCTTTGAATCTTTGTATTGTTTGTTGTTTTTCCTGGCTCTGTATGAAGGTGGCCTTTGCAGCCCATGATAACATTTTTGTAACCAGACCCTTGTTAATGGGCTGAAACGGTCCAGAATAAAATTTCATTATTCGCAATAAAAATACAAATGGTGGACAAAATTGACTGTTCATATACATCCACTCATCAAAAAATTGAAAATTAAAGGAAAGTAATTTTAAAAAAATTAAATATCTAAAAAAAAAATCAATGAAGCATGACGACTAATGATAAATCAACACAATCTTTATATTAATGTTGTGTCTATTCCGAATTTAAAAGCAAAGAACTGCCTTCCCTTTCTCCTCCCTATACTATATTACTTATTACTTGTGAAAAGTCATTTTTTATTTTTTTATATTTTTAAATAACTTTAAATGAAGCATAATGCATTCTTATATTCTAAATCCACAACACTTCTATTTTTTTTCAGTTATCCATCATTTGAGTGTATGTAAGAATCATAAAATGATTTGTTGTTTTCGAAGTTTCTTAGTGTGAAGATATTTTTCTTTTAATTTTATACTTCATTTTTCACCTCGTTAACTTTTTTTTAGATTTTGTGACTTTCAAAAACTTAAAAAGAAAATAAACGAACGAAAACACAACCACTACAATAAAAACAACACAAAACTTATCTTAATCACCAATATTTACTATCCGTCACTATAAGTAACCATCACCACTTGAATATATAAAAAAATTGATATACTCAAAAATATATTATTAAAGTTAAAAAAAATATGAAGATGTATCCTTAATATTAATAATAATAATAATTATAATAAAAATCATAATAATACAAAAGAATTTATATGTGTAGTAGTTAAAGTTTCTTTGTGTCACTAAATAAACTTAATCCTCGTGTAATAATTTGTATATAATTTGTGATTTTTTTGTGACATTTTAGCACGTTTTCCTGTTACTAATTAGTATATAACACTTTTTGATAGTGTAATTAACGATCAAAATCACGTGCTAATACTTTTTTTTGATTGATTTTAAAAATCTGGATCTATTAAATTTATGTTGTTTCATTGCTGTTTTACTCAGAAAAGAGAAGCAAGCGTGAAGCCAAAGCCACGTCTGCAATCTGCATGCAAAGGATCAATCAACCGACTTTGTTCGGTTGAGACAGTGCCACGAGAACATTCCGTCTGCTACCTTTTTCCAAATTATAATTAATAAAATACACGAGCAACACGTATATATATATATATATATATATATGAGGTCGAAGGTAAAATAATATAAATAAATAATAGAATAAAATATTTTTTTATTAAAGTTTAATAAATAAGTCTAAAATACTAACAATATATTTAGTAACTGTAAGTATAAAAAGTAAAATCTCAATTAAGTTAAAATTCAACAACAATCATTATAAATATGTTATTTGTTTTAACGGTTTTGTCTGATAATCAAACAAACTGATTCTGACTTTATCAAGTATACACACCTGAGAGTGATTCTGAATCTAGAAGTTGAGAGCTGACCCAGATTTAGTAGCTGAGTGATAGTCTACATCTATTAGTCGAGAACAAGCCCAAATTCACGTAACAGAATCTAAGTTAGCTGATTCAGTAACCGAAATCCTAAATTATCAATGAGAAGCCGGGAAACCAAGAGGAAGAGAAAAAAAAGTTAACTATTTATAATACTCTATAAGAAGAGAAGGATTAAGATGACTCTTAAAGCATTTTCAAGATAATATTTTACATATCACTTTATAGACTTCAATTTTATAAAAAAATTATTGAAATATGGTAATGTAATGTAAAAAAAATCTTAAATTTATGACAAGGGTATTATATATATGACAATAAATTTTAAGATTAAAAATATATTTAATTAAAATATTTTTTTTTTTTTAAATGGTAAAACTGAAGTGCAAAGAAATTATTATAAAAGTGCGAGTCTAATAAGATTTTACCATTGAAACAAAATTTATAAGAAAATTTTAAAAAGGGTACGATACATACAATCTTAAACTAGAACAAAATATTGGAAAAGAGTTTTATACGACTTTTTTATTGTAATTATTTTTATAGGTAAGTATATATTTTTTTAATTTAATAATTTTATTGAGTTCAAATTAAAGAATTATGAAGTAATTTTGATTGAACTTATGTTTCTAGAGTTTTTTTTTTTAATTAAATTAAGTAGATTCTAGTTTTTTTTATAGGTTTGTTTTAAAAACACTTGCTTAAAATTAACTAAATTTATTAAGTAGTGAAGTGGTTGAATTTGTTGGTGACTATGTTATGGTGGGAAGTAATTCCACTACGGTGGCTATTTTAGTCATGAGAAATTATTGATTTAGGAGTGTTAAACTGTGATGATTATTGTATAAAAATGGAAGGACAAAAAAGGAAAGTCAGAAATTTGAATAAAAATAAAAATATAAGGAATGATATACGTGAGAGTTGTGAATGTTTTCTTTTACCTCTGAAAAAAAAAAATAGTATGCGATCAAATACTCAAGATAGCGTTTAATGGGGGTCCAAATAACCAGAACTGAAATTTTTTATCCCTTTTCTCGTTAAATATGTTCATAACAAAAAAGATAACAAAGGGATAAAATCAATGATAGTTCAACTTGGAGAATGTTCTCAATTTGAACGTTTGGTCTTATAATAATAATTTGAATGATCCCAATAGACATTATTGATGTGGTTATCATTTGATTTAAGAAAGTTTTCTTTGATTATCTGGTTTTATAATAATTATTTCAATGAACATTTGATTTTGGATAATTATTGTTGATCTATTGATGGTTTGATATTGGAGAGTGTTCTTTGACTGCTTGTTCTTGAAATAATAATTTTGATGATTGTTTGATCTCAACGATGGATGTACTCTTTAAAATACACACCAAAAGAAAATTTATTTCAAGAACGTGACTTATTAAAACTTTGTTCGAAAAAACCTACCTTTGGGATAAATCTTGTGCTAAGGGAAAAAAGTACATCATCATTATCAATACTTAAGTCGTAATATCTTTTCAAGTGGGATACATTCCAAGTCTTTATCCTGAGTTTGCCATTTATTTTCATTGAACTTATGTATATCATATCTTGATGTCATGGATTTAAAATTGACGTATGCATCTCTCACTGTGAATAATGTCGTCTACTGGAATAACTATTGTAGATCAACAACTAGTACACCAGGTAAGTTCCTTGGAAAGACAGGTGAGCTATCAGTGACACGCTCAAATACCAAGTCTTTACTTGTGATAATTTTTTAGAGAGTCACTTTTACAGTACCACACTTTATATCTAGTAACAAGAATAATTTTTTTCTTATGTGATAGATCAAACTAGTTGCAATCACAAAGCATACTCATGTTTTCCTACAACATTATTCTAGTAACAATAAGCAGAATATAACCAGGAACTAAACTCTAATATCACTCTTGGGTACTAGAGTAACAACACAAGAACTCAACTAAAATAAAATAAGAATCGACAATTGAGAGGCCATATGAAGCCACAATTATGCTTCTAGTGAGTACCATAAGACTTGTGGTCCGGAAACATTTTACCTGAGCCCCCACAATAGGCGGAAATATTCTTACCAAAAAAGAGTGTTAGTATCTCGAGATGGAAGGAAGTGGTTTGCCTTGCAAGTCAAGTTATGACACTGAGTTTGCTAAAGACGATGAGAGGAGATCTATCTATAGAAGATCCTTTGACACTCTCAAGTAAGTAAAAACATAGGAAATTATAAGTATATAAATAAGTATGAAAATTGAGTAAGTACTTTTTGTGTGATTGATATGTATTTGTCTTTTTAGACTTTGACTAAAGTATTCAAAAGAAATTTAAAATAATTAATAAGATATAATTAATTATTAAATATTTTTCATTCAATCCATTATTATTAAATAAATATCTAAATTATATTATTATATTATATTTAATTATATTATATTTGATTCCATCAATTTAATTGCATTTTATATAATTGTACGTATCTCAATATATATTGAATACAGGTAGACACAATAATTATTTTTTTCATCAGAAATTTAAAATATCTTTGAACTTTAAGAAACAACTCGGAAACCATTTTTTTACAACCTTATTCTTATTTGATCTCATATTTACTTTTACTATTTATTCCCTCTTCTAATCAATTTTTTTATCTATTTAAATTATGACAAATTAATAATTAAAAAATATAATATCCATGAATTCAAATTTTATTATTTAACGAAGATGTTTTTATCAAAAAAGGGTGTGATTCTTTTAAGGTGGAAAACATGATATTTTTAAGAAGCTTTCGAAGATTAGTCATTGAGTTGTTAATGCAGATTGAAGGAAAATTCACCAACAATTTTTTTTCGACACTCTAGTAAATAAGAAAGAGAGATTTATGAAATACAAATATAATACTAAATGAAATCAATGAGTTTTAAACCCTTAAATAAAGACAAGATAAAAAAAATAACTATAAATTACAGTTAATTATTAAGTACCTATATAAAATATCATCATTGAGTTATGGTGAGCATGTCTTATCATATATACATATAAGTTATTTTAAAGTCAGATAGCTACATTTACTTTATAATAGATTAGTGTATTATCAATATAAAGATTTTTATACTATCAATCAAATAAAAAGTATGCTGAATATAATTTTTAAAATGGCTATACAAATAAACTTACCTTGTAATTCACGATTAGATAACATTAATAAATTACCAATTTATTTAAATTAAATACCGAAAATAATTAATAAAATGGATATTCTTCCAAAATTCTCATGGTTAAAAATAAAACATGTATAGTCATATTTATTATTTGCTATTTATTTATTTATTATAAGTGTTTGAATTATCATTAAGAAGTTTAAAAACTCTTTCACTCTCACGACAACAAATTCTTTGGAAACTTGTAAAACATGTAAGTCAAAACATGAATAAACGTAAATTGAACACATACAATTATGTTCACAAATAGATCTTATCATATCATGACTCTCACACAATCATACAATCAAGAAGGAATAAGCACTTACCTTGATCCATGAGTGATCCTGTTTGAGCAATTACTTTATCTCCTTTGTCCCAATCTATCTCTTGCAATTCCGTTCTTGTCACACACTTTCGTGATGGTTAACAGTAACAACTATTATTTGCAGAGACAGAACCCTATAACCTTTAGTACCCAATCTCCATCAGATGTAGGTTTTCCATTAGGTATATCATCAGATATATATTTCTCACATTAACCAATGGGCCTTTAAT
>Ga0123342_1002699_pt1 | contig 29204 bp, 19 predicted proteins | sample Turbeawhitnodule_FD_89960 | JGI IMG/M metagenome (GOLD analysis project Ga0123342, IMG submission 89960) | Root nodule microbial communities of legume samples collected from Mexico - Turtle bean Mexico white nodule | ecosystem: Host-associated > Plants > Roots > Nodule | place: Mexico: Nepantla... | reverse complement strand
CATGCATGAACATTTTTGCTTATTGGCTATGTGTTGGATTTGTCTACTACTGATGTGAGTTGATTTTAGGATTGTTCATTTTATGGTGTGAGACTTTACTTAGATTTAAATTTTAGGAATTTAAGAGTGAAGACCTTAGGAAAATCTCCACTGGACATTAACTTAACCGAGTGGTTAAGTAGATGGGAAGGTTCATTTCACAAAGGCAAAAGGAAAAGACAATTATAAGGTGAAAATGATGTTAGAAGGTGCGAAATTAAAGAACAAGGAAAAGAAAACAAAATAGAATTGTCTAATGGAAACAAGGAAAACCAAACAAGAACATAATACAAAAGAGTAAAAATGGAATGACAATGGAAGAATAGATGAAGGAAGGAGAAAACTCATGTGATGGATTTGAGAAGTGGAACACGCCACTTGGAGTGTGATTGGCCTCCAAGGTAAGTGAAGATAATCGCCACTTAAGAACTCTCAATACTCACAAGATAAGACCTAAATGCTAAGAGGAATTCAAACCTCAGTACAACCTCACACAATTTGTGCAAAGTAACTCTTCTTCTATTAATTTCAACTTGTAAAATACACTAGGTAGGCCTCCTATTTATAGGTGAAGGAACCTTGGAGAACAAGCTAAAGGGGTAGGATGGGAAAAGGGAAAAAATGGGCAGCTCAAGGGTTTGACTAGACTTGTTCTTCTAAAAACTAGGTCAAAATGCCTTCCAAAAGGGCTAGGAATAAGCTAAAATGCTACACACACCCCCTATTATGCTAATGGTACCTTATTTTAGCCTATCTTTGTTATTTGGACTCCTAAAGTGAGCTCAATTTATTTACATAACTTTTCTCTTGTGTAAAAGACCAGAAGGAAGACTTCTGATATTGTGGTTTATAACTTCTTCCGCTGATGCTTTCTTGAGGTTTGGTGGGACCCGACTTTGTATACTGAGATGATTGACCTTTTTGTGAGGTGCTTGATGTGTCCTTAGTCATTTGTTGGTTGCTTTGGTTTGTATCATGCCCCCCCAGGTTGGAAAGAATTCATCCTCGAATTAGAACTCCTGCAAATAACATAGTTAGTTTGTTTCCAGAGAAGATATTTCAAATTTTAGGATGTGAAACAAACTTATGCTCATGAAGTTTGGGGATTTCACATGGGTGAATTTTAGATACATGGCACGGTTGTAGAGAATGTTTAGGGAAGAGATGGTTTGTTTGTGAAAATCCTCTTAGAAGTGGATAACCTTTAGGAGGTTTTTGAAGGTCATCCCTAAACTTCTTTAACAAATATGTCAAGTATTTAGAATTATTCGAAAATGAAAAAGAGAAGGAAGAATTATACCTAGGAGGTGTAGTGATTTTCGTAGGAGATAACAAGATGAGACCCACTTTACTTTCCTCTTCTTTTTCATTTTCTTTTTTAGCTTTTGTTTTAATTTGGTATTGATTCACTTCGTGTAACATTGTGGTTCTTTTATTTAAACATTTAAAACATTTTGTGCTTGAAGGTTTGGTGGGTGACTTAGGGGTAGATGTAGAAGGACTGTGTTTAGAAACTTTTTGGTGAGAAGTGATTTCTTTTGAAAAATTGGAAGGAGAAGTTTTTGTAGAATTTTTGTTTGTATCCTTCCATGAAAATTTGTAGAAGCCATCATTATGAGTATTTTAGAAAAGTTGTTTTCTTCAAAAGTTGTGATTCCACCTTGATGGCTAGGTGAACCACTTTCTTTAAAGAAGAGTACTCATATTTCTACAATATCTTGAATTTTTCTCCTCAAACCACTTACAAACCTAGCTATCTTTGACTCTTCATTATCATGCATATTAATTTTAGTCAAAGTTGTTTCTAAGTCTTTAAAGTATTCATCTACCGTCCTAGGTCCTTGATGAAGTCGTTGGAGCTTCAACAAGAGTTCCTTCCTATAAGGAGGAGGAACAAACCACGCATGCACACATGCTTTCAAATCATACCAAGAGACCATGGTTGGCCTCTTGTTTAGCCCAATGTCCATTACAGTTTGTTGCCACCATTGGTTGGCATAGTCTAAAAAAACTAGGGAAGCTAACCTAACCTTTTGGTCCTCGATGATCTTATACACATTAAATAGATGTTCAACTTTAGCTTCCCATTCTAAATACAAAGTAGGGTCATTGGACCCATTAAAACTAGATAACTTTACAAAATCAAAAGAATGTTGTGGTTGGTGGTGGTGTTGATGGTGTCGTTTTGCAAAAGTGTGCACTTGCCAATCATGTTCTTGACTCCCATAGTGCATGGATGGTCTAGGTGCTCTTGGCGGCTCCAATCTCCTTTCTTGATTTTGCCTTGCTTGAGCTTCTTCTAGTCTTTGCAATCTTTTCGCTAGCTGGCTTATTTTCTCGTCTTTGTGGACAAGTCGCTTCTTGACCTCCACAAGTTCTCCCAAAAGGTGGGCTTTGTGATATGATTTCTAAAGACAAATGACCCATAATTTTTGCACAAAGGAACAAACAATTAGTGAAAACAATTTAAACATTCCTCACGTTGGCGTCACTTTTGGTGAAGTTCAAGAAGAGAACACTCAAAGCACTTCAAAGAAATTCTTCCACTTCACAAAAGGTCTTTCTTGCGGTTGAGATACTCTCAAATGAAAAAGGTCAAAGCCTTAAACACTTGATCTTAAAGGAAACCACCACAAAACTTAAGAAAATAAAATAAAAGACAAACAAAAAAAGCTTAAGCAAGAAAAGCTAAACCAAATTTTGAGAAAGAGATTATGACAAAACTTGAAGAAAGACAATCAAGAAAAGGCACACAAAAAGGACTCAAAGATACTTACTAAACTTTTAACAATGAAACTTTTTCTTTAGAAATTGCTAAAGCAAAAGGATAAAAATTCCACAATGGTTGAAATCAATATGCCAATCAAGTTCAATCCAAATTTGGAAAATGTTTTTCTTTAAAAATTGATACCATAAATTTGCATTTCCACTTTTCTCCCTTTTTTATACTAGTTTTTGAATTATGGAAATGAAATGTCCATAGTTTTGATCATGCATAATTTCCAATAACTCCAATTTTCACAAAAATTTTGGGATTCAATATAATTGAACACTTGAAATCTTTTGTTTGGAACTTAAATCTACTTCTACTAAAACAAGTTTCTAATTACTTCTCAAATTTTCAAAATTAAAAGAAAAGTAAGTAGAATCAAAGTAAGGACTCCTAGAACACTAATGAACATATGACTCAAAGCAAAAGGCAAGAATACAATAAGACAGAAAAAATAACAATCCAAAAGCGAAACAAAGCAATGAAAAATAAAATAGTTGAATGGAAATTGCAAGGAAAATAAAGGGCTGAAAAATTAAATTGCAACAATTTAAAGACAAGAATTAAAGGTACTTGAATTTAAAGACAAGAATTAAAGGTACTTGAATTTAAAGACAAGAATTAAAAGTACTTGAATTTAAAGACAATAAATTAAAGGTGCTTGAATGTAAAGAATGTAAACAATTATAAGGTGAAAATTATGCTAGAAGGTGCGGAATTAAAGAACAAGGAAAAGAAACCAAAATAGAATTTCCTAATGGAAACAAGAAAACCAAACAAGAACATGATACAAAGAGTAAAAATGGAATGACAATGGAAGAATAGATGAAGGAAGGAGAAAGCTTATGTGATGGGTTTGAGAAGTGGAATACGCCACTTGGAATGTGATTGACCTCTAAGATAAGTGAAGATAGACACCACTTGAGAGCTCTCAATATTAATAAGATAAGACCTAAATGCTAAGAAGAATTCAAATCTCACTACAACCTCACACAATTTGTGCAGAGTAACTCTTCTTCTATTAATTTCAACTTGTAAAATACACTAGGTAGGCCTCCTATTTATAAGTGAAGGAGCCTTGGGGAACAAGCTAAAGGGGTAGGATGGGAAAAGGGAAAAAATGGGCAGCCTTAGGGTTTGACTTAGTCCTAGGCTTTTCCTTCTAGAAACTAGGTCAAAATGCCTTCCAAAAGGGCTAGGAACAAGCTAAAATGCTACCCACACCCCCTATTATGCTAATGGTACCTTATTCTAGCCTATCTTTGCTATTTGAACCCCTAAAGTGACCCCAATTTATTTACATAACTTTTCTCTTGTGGAAAAGACCAGAAGAAAGAACTTCTAATATTTTGGTTTATAACTTCTTCTTCTCTAATGCTTTCTCGAGGTTTGGTGGGACACGGTTTTGTATACTAAGATGACTGACCATTTTGTGAGGTGTTTCGTGTGTCCTTAGTCATCTATTGGTTGCTTTGGTTTGTATCATCTACCTTTGCGAGTTATATTCACAGAGGAAAATTCAAGAAGGTTCTTTTGCATGGGATTAAAAAAGAAGTGAAGTGCAAAGTTCTCATCTGACATATTTCTAAAAGATCAGTCAAAATTGGAAGTAGATTGAAGGAATTTTGTAATGCACACGCACTTCGTAAAGGAGATAAACTTATCTTTGAGGGACATAACGACCAACCATATCCACACCTTAGGGTTATTTTTATGACGTAAATTTGTAATGATTATTATTTTTTGAGTCCATTGGGCAATCTATAGGTTTGATGAAAACAAGGACAATATTTTTGAGTCCATATTGACAATCGTGTAAGTTTCTCAAACCATGTTAATGTTTATGTTTTTTCTATTGTTGTTTCATAACAAAATTTTGTGTAGTTTCTTCATTTAATCTGTAGGAAAAATTCGAAGTTATTTCACTAAAGGTCATCAATGAAATTGGTAGCCGCACAGTAATTATTCATTATTTGCATTGTAAACATAATTGTTTGTTTTTCATGTGGATTATGATATTTTTTTCACCATGCATTCTCTATCTACAAATTAATGTGTTGCCATAATTTGATGTGCTCAACAATCTATATCGGTTAATACATCAAACATTGAAATTGTTATTGTGGTTTATATACTTCTTTGTATTTAATTTATTTTTCATTCTTCTTGGTATTATTTATTTATATGCTAAACACCAAAAACAATGTTTACCTATTATTTTAACAAGTTGTATTGTTAGTACACCAATTAACATTTTTGTAGAAGTTCTTACTAGTTTACTATTGGTTATTTTGTCCTTATGCTTTTAACAACTTATTATGGATTATATTTTTGTCATTTTCTGTATTATTACCTATGTGCTGATATAATTTTATATGATTAACACAAAATACATCTTTTGATTTAGAAATACACATTATTGTTCATCATGAATTGCATTTTTATTTTTTATTTTTTTTGTCATATATTTTTCTTTATACATTAAATTATATAATAATTACTTTGATATTTTTTAGATTGTTATTTCATATCAATACTTGAAACTTATTCCATGCAGGATTATCCTGCATGAAACAATGCAACTTTCAGTCAATAATCAAACATCAATATTAAACAATACTTCAAGTGTAGTTGAATGGTTTATTTATATCCTAATTGTCCTATATTTGTATTAAATATGTATTATCTACAATCATGTACTTTTTGGTTTTCCAAATTGTTATTAAATCTTTACACTTTAATGTTGTTCGTACATTTGTAATTCTAATTTTTAGTAATCAATCTTTACAATTTCTTGATGTCTCATTTGTAATCTTCTAATAGCATATCCAATTAAATTTTGGAATTGAATTAATTTTCCATAACTGAATAACACAAAAAATTTAATTCTAAATTGATAAATACCATCATCAAAAAGTATAAACCATTTAAATAATATAATGATACTATGTTACAAAGAAACTAGCCCAAACAAAGAAAATGATAAACTAATTATATAACTACTACAAAGAATATGTTCCAAAATATGCAAAAATTAGTTACCTTGCATAATTGCATTGATGTATAAAACTAGAAAGTTTTCTAACATCTTAAATGTTCCAAAACATGTAATAAAAATTCATTCTCCATAATTACCTTGATGTATAGACAAAGTTCCAGTAATGCAACAAAGCTTTAAGGAGTACAAAACTGAATTGTACTGTAGAAACTAATTTTAGTTTTACATACTTACCCTTATCCTTTTCTAAATGCAAGTGTGTCTGATATTCTTTCAAATTCAATCACACAAAAAAACTTCATAAGATGTTATGCAATAAGCTTTCAACAAAGAAACAAACAATGCATACTATCATTGCTTTCTCACCCTGCGAAACATATGTATATGCACAAGCAGAGGAAATAACACCAAAAAATAATAACATAAGCATACATGGAACGATTTAACTGTGTAAGTGATTACATAATTTGTTTATTTGTAGATCAACATAGTAAAATTATGCAGCTTGCATAACATAACATATGTATACAACTATGAACCTGCCTAAAAGCTTAAATATATGTACTACAGATAAATTCTTGTTCTTATTAATATACTTTGTTCATTCATATTTCATGTATACCATTCAACTACATGTGTCATGCTTTTGCATCCTCTATTCTTAATGGAGTTAAAATGAGACAAAACGAAAATGTAAAGCTCTTTTCTAATCGAAAACCCAAACAAAAACTACAAAATGACTAAATTTTGTTTAAAAATACATTATTTCGTTCTTTTATGTTTTCCGTCATACTTTTTTTAAATCCATCTTCTGAAAAAATTCAATTTGATACAAGCATAAAAAAACACTACCCTCGCGTTCTGCTTAAGTACAACAAGAACCATAACAATATGAATTTACATCTAAAACAAAATGATAGAAAGCCTCTAAGGTTTTATGAACCTTTTTGTCACACATAAACATCATTCACTGTACCCACCTCACAAATTAGTAGTGACAGATATCAATGTTCAAAACAACAATGAAATGGTGTTACTTTAAAATACCACATCATATTAGTTTTATTCAGAACAAAACACATCTCAAACCGTTTTGTTTGACATATTAATATACTGCTTTATTTGTTTATTTAATAACATTATTTAATTCTTCACTCACTCATATAGCTTTTAAACCATTCACTCTTGAAACCAAGGACTCTTTAATCACCCACTCTTGAAACTCCATTCTTAAAAATTGCATTCAATTAAATGCTATAGTTGTAAACACAAATGCATCGTTTGAAATACAAACCTCGCATTTATTACACCACATTACTCATTAAATAACAATTACCCTTCTATAATCAATTAACATCTTAACTCGTCTCTCTTTATTCCTCATTCCTCTCTCCATTCTTTCCATTTCTATTCTCGGTGTATTCTTCAATTAAGAAAAATTGTTAGTCCCACAAACAAACATAGAACGACACAACCAAAAGGGCTTCTTTGGGTGCATGAGTTTCCAATATCAGGTATTTGATTTTTGGTTTTAACATTCATTATTTTTTGACTGGTGACAAGTTTAGATGATTTTTTTAATCTATATACAATACTTTTCAAGGAATAGGACAATATGGATCATGTATTCGCTACTCAATTTAGAGAAGAGGTTACTCAATTAGAAGACCATAGTGGGAATGTACATCCAATCATTGTATAATATTTGTATAATATGGATCTTCTGAAACCACGGGTAATCAATGAATGGTCTGACTTACAAAAAGTTTTATGATTTCAAAGGAAACCATCATATTCTTTTATGATACGTGAACAACTCTTATTTTTATATAACTGTATTTAATAACAGTCAGGACCACCTGCACTTGCAGTGTACTTAAACAGTCTCATGAGGAATGCACCTGTTTTCGATGATCTAAACCAACATTTTGAACTAATCCTAATTTTATATAATTGTGAATCAAGTCATATGATAATATTTACTTTAATCTTTTATTTAGTTATTTTAAAAAAAAATTATAGACGATTTAAATTACGTTAATATTACCTTACATAATTTGTATCTTTCATTTGTGACTTATTTATGCACCTGGAATTTGAAATTTATTAACCTTATGGCCATCTAAAAATTGAAAAGTGCAAAACAATGAAAAAAAAATGAACCAAATAAATCAACAAAACTTAAATCAAGATGGAAAAAAAATTATATTAGAAAAAACGACAAGATTGTCTTTGAACACGACCAAATAAAAAAATTCAAATTATTCTCCTTTTATAAGAAATACCTTTTTCATAATTATTTATTGTTATTTATTTTCTTCAATTTTTGTCTTCCTTTATTAAGACTTGAACAAGTTATGCATTATGTTTACTATTTATGTTTATTATTTATTTATCTTATTTTTATATATTAGTTTATTTATTTGTATATGATGGATGTTTATTTCTTTTATATATACACTTGCTTTGTATTTATATATGTATATGCATTCTATTTTTACTTCTTTGTAATTCATACTATACATCCTAATTAAATTTAGAAACACTTTCTCACCTCCTATAAATTGATTCGAGTTCAAATTAACTAATTATCTTTCTTTATATAAGTTAATAATTAATACATTTTTGGCGAATATCTCAAATGTGTAATTTTAAAAATAATTCATTTTTAAACTTAATAAATAAGTAACGGTGTGGAGTTAAATTTCCTAGTGTTAAAAACTAGTTAAGTTACATTTGCATTCCCTCTTCAGTACAGTGAATCAGTCGTGCGAGGTTAATAAATACATTATGGTCACAGGTAAAGCTTCAATTGAGAAAAAACAAAACACGTGAAAAACAAGGGATGTAATCTGATTACAAGAAAATCATACACAATTAACTAGGAAGCTGATGCTCCACTCTACCGGTTTGCTCGATCAAAGTGCCAACTTGATCTCCACATAAAGCTCTTGAAACATTCCCTGGTTCAAGCATGTTGAAAACTACAACTGAAGAAAAAAAACTGCCTCAGAAAAAAAAGGGGGTTTAAAGGATGATTACCAATGAAACAAAACAGAGAGAAAATACCAACCAGGTATTCCATTCTCTTCACAATATGCCAGTGCCATCGTATCCATGGTTGCGACGCCCCTAGAAACGACTTCCCTAAAGGAAATTCGATCAAGGGTTGCATTATCATTGCCCGGATGGCAGTCAAAAAAGACACCATTCACATTAGTACCTTTCAGAACCGCATCAGCATTAACTGGAAAAAAAATACATAGTTGGAAGACTCAAAATTCATTCCTACCTCAAGCATCAAGCATTGAATACTGATGTGAGCAACAGTGCTAGTGTATTATAGAGCACATGATTAGGACTGACTTTATAACATAAAACAAAATATTAAGATCCCAAAGCAAAAGTTTAAGGTCATACTCTCAGAAGCTCTGAGAACTGCAGCTGTATCGGTGGTAAAAAGTGGATTTCCTATGCCAGCACCAACACCACCAAATATGACGACCCTTCCTTTCTCAAGGTGTCTAATAGATCGTTGCCTGCTATATGGTTCAGCAACCTCAGGCATCGAGAATGCACTCTGAACACGTGCCTGGACACCCAGCTTCTCCAAAGCAGATTGAAGTAAAATAGAATTCATGACTGTTGCCATCATTCTTGTTTTTACAGAAAATAATATTTAGCCAGGATGAAATCAAACATCTGGGGGCAGTGGGGCTATTATTCCATTTTATCAATTGTCAATTTTAAATAACATAGTAAAATAAAAAGCAGGTTGTAGTGTAAGTTAATATCACAACCCATTATGAACATCTTAACACTAAAAAAAACTATCTTACTCTTAATCAAAACCCAGTTATAATTTTCTCAAACTCATCCTATACTTTATACGAATAGAGCCTCACAAAATACAATCAATGAAAGAAAAAATTGGGTTGATCAGTATAAATAACTTCATAAAAAAATAATCAATCAAGGACAACATGTATGTATTATTGCTAACAAAGCACTAAAACCACTTACCCTATTTGGTATGCCGTAGGTCTATCCAACCCTGTAGCAGACACCCATGCATCTCCACAAAAGAAGTTACTACCACCAACAACAATGGCTACCTATAGAATTTAGCTTCAGGCAACGTTAACACAAACTAACAGGCTGCATAAAAAAATTATTGAGCACTAAAGAAGGTAATGAATACCTCCACCCCAAGGCGGCAAGCTGTTGCCACTTCCCTAGCAATCTGCATTGCCACCTAATGATGGAAGGAAGCAGTTGAATTGCAGTTTCCAGTTAAGTATCTAAGAGTAGGAAGTGCAATCTATTCATTCAAATATCCTCAACAACCAATATCCAATGAATGTTTAATAGAACCAAAAACAAAACTGGCACCTTGGGGTCAATATTCTGGCCGTTTCCAGCCAGTGCAGAGCCACTAATTTTAAACAGAACTCTCTGCCATTTCAGATTTGACTCCGGTTTTGTTTTAAGGTTGTTTGCCACGACACCGTTGTTAGGGCCATATCTGCTGACAGAATCAACACAAACAATCAGGGCCATGCCAACATATCTTACACCATAACACATCAAGAACAGCCAACTATTAATTGAAGCAACAAGAAGAATTATAAAACATGTCCTGTAACACCATCAAGAACAAGAGACTGACTACACCAAGTTTACAAGAACAATCAAACCTTGTCTTTGTTGTAGATAATTCAGTTAGTGTTGTATGTTAGTTAGGTAGTTAGTGGGCTGTTGGCTAACTGCTTATAATAGTTCTATAAAATAGTAATGATGTATTGTGATACATGTGTGTGAAATGTAAAGTTTCAGATTCAGTAACCATATCTCTAGTTCTCTTTCCCTTTTCTTCTCTAACAAGTGGTGCTATTTTGATTGCGGACCTATGTGTGTTGCCCACTAAGCTTCTAAGGTGTTCTGCTGTGCGAGAAGAGAAACCCACCCTTCCTGTGTGGGTTTTCTATCTGTTTTGCTCTGTTGACAGGGACAGTCGATATCTTTTGAGCAAGCTATCAAGGAACCTAAATGAAAGGCAGAAATGGAGGAGCTGAGGGCAATATAGAAAAACCACTCAATGGGAGCTTGTCAAGCCTATGTCAAGGGCACTTTAGGATATGGGTTGCTGTTTTCAAAACATGACAGAAAGATTTCTGATGAAGTATTTGGCTATTGTGATTCAAATTGGTGTGGTGATAAATATGACAGGAAAAGTACAGCAGGTATGTGTTTATGATGTGTGGAGCTCCTATTTCACGGTGTTCTAAGAAGGAGTCAGTGGTGGCATTGTCTTCATGTGAGGCTGAATACATTGCAGCCTCAATGGGAACTTGTCAAGCCTTCAGGCTTGCGAACTTGATGACAGAAATGAAAATTGGAAGAAAAGAGCCTATGAAGATGGTAGTAGATAACAAGTCAGCTATAAGCTTGGCTAAACGTCTTATTGCTCATGGAAGGAGCAAGCATATTGAAACAAGATTTCACTTCCTAAGGGATGAAGTCGGTAAAGGGAAATTGGAGTTAAAATATTGCAGTACCAATGAAAAAGTGGCTGACATTTTAACTAAACCTTCCAAAGTTGACAGACTCAAGCTGATTAGAGAGATGATAGTAGTGGTGTCTATTACTAATCTGAATTAAGGGAAAGTGACGTAGATAATTCATTTAGTCTTATATGTCAGTTAGAGTCGATTGCTAACTACTCTGCTTATATTAGTTTATAAATAGTAGTGATGTATGTGTGAAATGTAAAATTTCAGATTGGATCACCATATCTCTTGTTCTCTTTCCCTTTGTTTTCTCTATTCTTATGAGTGTATTTGTTCGGTTTCCCTTTTCTTCTCTGTTCTCGTGAGTGTGTTTAGTGTGTTCTAACAGTCTTAGTGGGTTGAGTTTGCTACACATACCAAACACATCGATGCATTGTACAACATTTACGGACCCAAAATGCATAAGCACAACCAAGAACTAACATAATAGGTGATTTAATCAAAAACTGAGACCTGTTCTTGGTTTGTCTAGCCATAGAAGAGGAATTAACATCAGCAGCACTAGTGTCAACAATAGCTTCAATTTTATTAAACCAATGCCAGTGACTAGTGTCAATGCCATCACTTCCAATTCTCTGAAGCTCCACCTTATACCTCTTCTTCAAATTATCAATCTTATTCTTACATTGCTCCACGCTCTTCTGATGCTTCACCTCTCCGCCACACCGTTCCCCCACCGCCTCCGCCACCTCCTCCCAGTCACGGCCACGGAGGTTGCCGCGGTTCAGCTGGTTGAACTTATCCGTGTACGCCTCCAATAGACACGCGATCGCCGTGTCGCTCCAATCTTCTCTATCCTTCCGATAATCGCTGCCGCGGCGGAAAGTACCATCGGTTTTCGAATCTGAATGGGCGGCAGATTTGAGCTTCTTGTTGTGGTAGTAAGAACTGCCGGCGGCGGAGGCGCGTTTGGAGCCGGATTTGGCGGAGTCGTCAGAGAAGGAGGAGTGGGGGTAGTAATCGGCGGTGACGGAATCGGCGGCGAGGAGAGTGGTGAGGCTAGAAGAGGAAGAGGAAGGGAAGTGGTGGAGCGTGGGCGCGTGGATGTGAGGCTGCGCGTGGATGTGAGGCTGCGCGTGGGAGGGAGAGTCGAGGAGGGGAAAGTCTTCGGTGGCCATTAACAGAAAGAGTGATTGGGGTTCGGTAGGATTAGGGTTTGTGACGGAGGAAACAGAGACGACGTTATGACGGAGGCTGTAACGATTTCCGTCATCAAACTGTTCGGTTAAGGGTTGAGTTGTTTGTTGCCGCTCAGTTCTGTTCTGTTCTCGTTCTGTGTTTTAACAGATAAACAGATAAACCAAAACGAAGGTGTAACGAAACCCTACGCAGGCAATCCAAAACACTCATAGCGATGACAAACTATTTGTAAAACCATTCTCTATTCCCTTTATTAATTTCATCATAAATATTTCTTTTAATTTTCTTACACTTACTTATATTTTTAATATATCACCTTTATTTATTTTTTTATTCTTTAAGAAAAAATTATTGCTTTTTATTTTTAAAATAATATAACTTTTTTCTACTATACTTTTGTTTTCATTTATAATAGGTAATTTATTTAAAATTACATTAAATATAGAAAAAAATTCTACGTAATATTTTATAGAAAGAAAAGAAATATTATCTAATATATATCTATATGCTAATTTATAAAGAGGTAACAATTTTCATAATTAATTTTTATGTACACTTTTTTTCATAAGTAATAATCTATAGGATAGATTTACTCTTATAGTTTTAATAACTGTTTGTTATCATGCTATATTTTATTTTTTGTGATAACTTTTTTTATAACATAAAGTATGGATACACAAACGTGTTATGGTGTCTAAGTTTTCAGTAATTATCTATATTATGTCATTATAGAAGAGCTTTCACTAGTTGTTATTTATATCATTATATAATTTTTAAACATTTTTGTATTATACTATTTTTTTCAATAAAAAAAATAGTATAATGATATAATTATTATGTTCGCGTACACAATTTTTGAATTGCTCTACAAGCTTCAAAATTATCAATCAAATCATATATAGACAAAACTGTGGTTAAACTTCAATTTAAAAACAAAATTTCAGTATTTCTAGTGCGACCACTAACAAATCACTCGTCCAAACACCTATCCATATTCATTTCATTTTATACCTACAAACAAATTACCCATCTATTAATGTCTATCAATAGTAATAATATAAGACAGGAATTAATATAAGTATAAATTTTTAATTATGAATTAAGATAATAAGATCAAACTTTTTAACAAGTTTCTTATTAAATTTGACTGTAAACTTTTTGGATAAATTTTAAATATAAAATGAATTTACTTTAAACTCAATTTTATTTAATTTTAAAAAAAAAGATAATCGAAAATCAAATTTACAGGAGATCGCAAACACTACCTACTAAGTTCTATCTCTTATAATAAAAATGGATAATAATCTTATCACTGACGTTGTGGCTTGATTTCGTAAGCTACCTTTTCTTCCATAAATTGCATGAAAAGGAAGATGCCGTGGGATTAAAAAACCCACATGAATTATAGAAAGCTGCTATTTGAGAAGAAAAACGAGAAAGAATCGATGCTATTATTAGATGTCAAAGAAAATATGTACCAATTCAACAACTTTTGGTAATGAAACAAACGTTGATTCATACTGAGATGAGTATTAACATAGCACTGTATAATCTAATGAGAATTTCTGTTCATCGCCTGAAGCTCAGTGATTATCATTATCAGAAGGCCTTCTCTCATCACCGGGAGACCCTCCTCGACCCTTCCTCTCATTCCACCTGGCCCAAACCCATGTTGAAATCGCGATCGTTCCTAACGCGTAAATCTAGAATCAAATAAAGTAAACTTGTGAGAAAATGCAAATGGACTTAACATCACAGTGAACAAGGACAACAGCATTACACAAACTCTTCCACGGATATATTGTCTCTGGTCAGCTCATCACGGAATATCCTAATTGGTCAAATCAATGAACAGAAAGCTAGCAACTTGGAAGCTTATGCATATACAGAATAGTGAAATACATACATAAAGCAAAAGTCGAATGTAGTTCTCAACAAAAATAAATTAGAATCAGCTGATGTGGTATTTACAAAAAATCCACTGGATTAAATACGTTACTCTCAGACCAGAAGTCATATCAAGATTAAAATGTATATTCCAGTCATACCTAAGGAATGAGAAGTATAAGAAAGAATAATATATGAAAATGAGAAAAAATCAGAGCTAACTAAACAGGCAAGACAGATAGAGAATGCCCACTAGAGCAATTCTGGCTAGAGAGGGAGGAGGGAAAACTGTCGTGTAACCATTTGCAGGGACTTCCTTCAAACTTCACCATGACACGACCACTGTCAGCTAAATTAAACTGAAAATCAAACGGAAAGGTCTCAGTCTAATAAGTCTAACCCAATAACCCTTTTCCCATTGGATATATGCTACATCTTTCTGAACTTAGAAACCGATGAGCTCTTATTCCAACACTTTTTGGCTGCCTTTCAGTCTTCTCGACAGTGTGCAAGGAAATTTAGGGAAAAATCTAAGTGAATCTATCTCAGCTGTTACAATATATACACAGTGACGAGACGACAGCTGTGAAGATCCTAGAATCAAAGGATATTCAAATTGCATAGATCAGTTGCGATATTATGATCCCATCCAAGGTGAATTTGATTACAATAATATCAAGTACAACTGGACTATTTGATTGGATATCAGAACAGAACGTCGACTTCTTAACAGAAGCTTGTGCGATTATTCCTTAACTACGCAGGAATATAAACCCAAATGGGTGGAAACGTATAGGCCAAGATTTCCAGGTTTAGAGATGCTGGTGGATTGGTACAGTAAGCACGTAATTCCAGATACCAAACCATGCATATACATTGACAATGATAAATATCAGAACAGAACTAATACAACCTTTTTAATAATATTGCCAGGATTTATTGTTTTCAGACATTAAAAGCCCTCGCAATAGAATTCTAAAAAACAAGCCCCTTAATACTTAAAATAACTAGCTAAATCCTATAGAAACAAAGCTCACAAAAAAATGACACGACCCTTGCAATAATTATAATATTTTTTTATAAAAGTGTCTAGAAGTATTTAGCCAAGAATATGTATCATGCCAAAAAAAACAGACATTAGTTTACAAAATCCACTGAACCATATTTTGACTATACAACCATGACATTTCCTAATTCCAAGATTTGCGCTTATAATGACCTTATGACAGCTGAGCGTAAAAGAACATTTCAATTATTCATGGCTACTTATATAAGATGTTGAAACACAGGTACAGAAATAAAAGACAAAATAGAATCCAATGCCAGAAGAATATTTCAGTCATCCAAATCCTAATTAAGCACGTGGAAGTATAAAATCTTGCAAAATTTCACGGATGTAAATTAATCTTGAGGCAAAGTACAATTCAAAGATTGAGGGACCACCGAAGCAATTTCCACCGTTAATTTGACTATTAACTAAATTTCAGAAAAAGGAATCTCGTGAATTCAAACAATAATTGTCGCAGGCTCTAAGAGAAATATCAAATCCTAATATGACATATGTGAGTGGAATCTAAGACTTAGAAAGACAAACAATGAATACCTGCCAGAGTAAAAGAGGATTGGTAGTTCTGGCGGCGGGAGAGTTGGAAGCATCGATTTCAGCCTGCAGAGGCGTGGAAGAAACCAGCGCAGCTTGGGTTTTGGGAAAACGTACAACGTTGCTTTTCAGGTTGGGAGCCTCATCCCGAGGGTTGGATTGCGGAGGTGGAGGTGGAGGTGAAGGTTGAGGTTGTAAAGGGAGAAAAGGAAACTGAAAATGGATTTTAGGGAACAAAGAGAAGAGATTTGGTGGGGAGTGTTTGGGTGGCTGTTCTTCCGTGTCTGTGTTCATTGTGAAAGGACGGAGAAAGCAATGTTGAAAGGACGAAGAAAGCAATGAAAAGAAAAGAGAAAACCCTAACGCCTATATATAGAGAGAGCATGAGGTTTGAATGGTTGAGAAAGTGTAAGAAGAGTGTGGGTTTAGGTTTGTTACAACGTCATCCGTTGCAACCGTCACTTCATCACACTGTTATGCCCTTCCTATCTAGCCAACTAATTTTATTCAAGTTAAACTAAATCATAATTATATTAAAAACTATATTTTTAATTTTTAAAATATACTGAATTTTGGTTCTAGTCTAAAATTGTGTAAATTATGATTTTTTTTATCCAAAAAAATATCCTTCATTTTTATTACTCCACAATTTCAAATTAATATTTATAATTTCTAATATTAATTTTAGGATAAAAAAAAATTGTTTTTATGGTGTTAAGAGTTTTCTTTTTCAGTGTAATACGGTGACACTATTATATCATAATATCATTACGTATCACTTGAAATGTCATTTGGATTTTTTGGATTTTAATTGAATAATTTAAACTAATTTTCAATGTTCATTTCCACTGAGATATCAACTTCATTACAATTAAACCCGGCTTAATTTCATAATTAAAAAATAAACACATATTTATTTCAAGACAAGAATAATAGCTAATAACACATAATATTAAGAATAAAAAGTATTTGTTTCCAGTTTTGGAAGAACCAACCCAAATAGAAAATTAACGAGATGAAAATCAAAACTCACTCACTCCAGAAAAACTAAAAATATATTTAAATATGTATACTCTATTAAATACAAATGTATACTTTTTATAGTAACATTGTGTTAATTAAGTTGTATATTTATAGTAATTAATCAATTTATCCAAGTTAATGTTAGTATATTTAGAGCGTACTTTAATTAATTTTATGAATTACTTTTATAATTCTAAAAAAATTATTAAATATAAATTAATTTAAAAAAATAAAATAAGTGGTTACTATATTGATTAAAATAGATATTATTTTAGAGACAAAAATTATTAGTATCAGAATTTCAATTACTAATAAGAACTTATAAATTAAATTTTAAATTAGTATATAATTAATTATCAAGATTATATCTATCAACTTGATTTTATATTAATTATTAATTAAAATTTTAATAATTAATTAAATATCGATTTAAAAATTAATTTATAAATTTTATTAATAATAGAAATTATTTTATATATCAATAATATTTTTGTGTCTAAAATAATATAAAATTTAGTTAATATAGTAATTTTTTTGAAAAAAAATTAATTTTTATTTAATGATTGTATGGTAGTGTATTAACTTATAATTTATAATATTTTTATTTATTTTACTTTTATTTTTACTAATTTGATTTTTTATCTCAAATGATTAAATAGGTCTTTTTATATTATATTATATTTATTAACTTATTCATCAAATATTTTCCATTCAATCATTGCAAGTTCTGAAATTCCCAAATCTCATTTTAATTAATTATATTTTTTATAAATAAGTATAATTATGTGATAATGTTATAAATATATTAGAAACAAAACATATAAATATAACATATTATATTAATAAAATTATCATCTTATAAATTCGGCTTGGATTGAATATTAAAATTTACTAATCCAATAAAATATCTTAGTTTCAAAAATTATTATTCAGTATAGTTTTCCATTTTTTTCAATAAAATAATGTCTTGCATAATTGATTGCTAATGTGTTTTAATATAGCTTAATGCTACCATACAACTTTTACTTAGTTGATTGTTTACTATTTTAATATATAGTTCGATTTTATGACGTGATATCTTGTATATCTTATTGCTCATGTTTTTTCAGTGTTGCTCAATGTTACGAGGCAATGTCTTGCATAATTGATCGCTTATAGTTTTTAGTGTAGTTCAATGCTATGACACGTTGCCTTTCATAACTAATTGTTGACATTTTTTATGTAGTTAATGTTATTATAGAATTTTATTATTGAATTCCTTTATTAGGAAACTCGATGATTATACTAAATAAAATACAATATTTTTTTATGAAGTACAGTAGTTTATTAATAAATAATTGTTTAAGGCATGGAGGACAAGTTAATAATGTTGAAGTTAATAATGTTGAAGATCTAAAGTCAAACGAAAAATGCTTAGGCATGAATCAAAACTAAAAGTCCTCAAGTTGTAAAGTTGAACTAAAGATATTCAAGGTGTGGAATCAATCAAGAGATGTTCAAGACATAAAATTAAGTTAGAAATGATCAAGGTGTCACAACGAGATAAAGATATTCTAAGTGTGAAGTCGGACTAGAGATGTTCAAGATGTGAAGATGAGTTAGGGATGTTCTAGGAAAAACTAAACATGCTTAGTGAGTATAGCCAAGCTAGAGATGTTTTGGGCTTGAAGTTAGGTTAAACATGTTTAATGTATATAGTCAAGTCATGAATGTTATGAGGTTAAAGTTGAATTAAACATGCTCAATGTGTGGAGGAAGGTTAGAAATGTTTTGTGCTAGAAATTGAGTTAAACAATTTTAATGTGTAGATATGAGATAGAGATGTTAAAGGTATGGGACTAAACTAATGAGCTCAAGGATCAAACATCCAATGATAGGTAAGTTGACAATTTGTTAAAAACAAGTCAACCCCTAAAAAGTGGTGTACCAAATATGTATTTTTCTTTTAAAAAAAATACAATCATGAGAAAAAATAAAATGTGTACTATACTAAAATTATTTAGTTAAACTATGTTGTGAGTGTAAAACTAATTAGTCACACTTTATTATTTATGAATATAGTTTTTCTATTTTACTAATATAAATAAACATAAGTATATGAAGTAATATGGACATTTTGTTTATGTAAAGTTTAGTAAGAATGACAAATAAACTCATCTTCATGAGTATTGACTTAACTCATCTCAATGTTAGTTTAAAAAAAATTAATTAGTCGCACTTTATCATGTATGAATATAATTTTTTTTTCACTATCTATGAATATTTTATTTTACAAATATAGATAAACACTAGCATATTAAGCAATATGGATATCTTGTCTACGTAAAGTTTACTAAAGAGTAGGGAAGAAAAATAAACTTGTCTCTGCAAATATTATCTTAACTCATTCCGAATTTGATCAAGAATCTCTGCATTGAGCGGACAAGAACGTAAGTATGAATAATACCCGATTTTTAAAATTGGTTATGGGGACGGATGCTCTCTCCCCATTCTCATGTTCGTCCTTATTTAAATTATCAATACATCCTTAGTTTATTATGTAACCTAAAAGACTTGTTTTCATTATTCTTTTTGATCCTTTGTTTTTTTATTTGAATAATCTTTATTTTACTACACAATTTTTCATTCTCTCTTTGAATTATTCTATTTATTCAATATCCATCAAGTTCACTCATAATCTTAAGGCATTTTCTCTTTTATCACAACCTTAAGTACACATTTTTTCCCTTTTTGTGATTTTCTTCAAAATTATGTATTGCATTTCAGAAAACATAAACCTCAAATTTATTGAATTAACATTTTTAGGACACGCATTTGATCATTTTTACTTCTTTTAAATGTTTTTATTTATTTTTTATCACATGAGGATGTCTAACTAACAATTTCGAGTATTTAATTATGAAAACCCTTATTTTATTAAGTAACCTAAAATACTTATCTTTTATTTTTCTTTGGTTCTTAAACCTAAACTCGCATCGTCCTGTTGTCATCCTTACTAAGAAGGAGATTCATGACTTGTCTAGTCAATTTTTTTTATCAAATTTATGCACCTCACCTTCATTTTGAAATAACGTAGGTGTGACTACGCCCATACATTGAGAGGCACACTTACAAAGAAAATATGATATGTTCACTTATAGGAGTATGACTAAAACCATAAGAATGTGAGAGGTACATTAGAAGATAAGCTTGCATTAAAGTTTGCTCGCATAGGTATGAAAGACACACTAGTAGATAAAATTGCATGAAGTTAACTCACAAAGGTGTATAAGGTGCATTAGTTGAGAAAATGTGTGAGAGGTTTACCCATATGAGTGTTGCTAAGACCACATGGGAGTGAAAGATGTACTAGTATAGAAAATTGTATCAGACATTCGTCCACGGGATTGTGGTTATTCCCAAAAGGATGTGAGAGACATGCTAGTATAGGAAATTTATTAGAAATGTGTGTCCACAGGGGTGTGGGAGGTGCTCTAGTATAGAAAATTGCATAAGAAGCGTTGTTGCACCCACATGAATGTAAGAGGCATGCAAGAATAAAAAGTTTCATGAGAGGTTGGCCCACAAAGTTGTAATTGTACCTAATGAGAGACACACTAGTAGAGAAAGTTTGCCTACATAGGTTTTGTTGAGCACATATGGGTGTGAAAGGTGCATTAGTAGAGAAAATTGCATTATATATTCTCCTTCAAGTTTGTGGTTGTGTCCATATGAGTGTAAGAGGGTGTTAATGGAGAAAAAATGCATAAGAGATTTACTTACGAGGTGTAGTTACAACCACAAGGGTGTGAAAAATTGTTGCTTGATAATGATATAGAAGAGAGCAGATGTTAATTGATTTGTGTGTTCATGAAAAGTTTTACCAATACCTCACGATGAACAAAAAATATTCTTACTGAAAGTTTAATGTTTTTCGGTCAAGTTCATTAATGAGGTGGAATCTTTGATCTTTTTATGTGGATAATGATGAGGAGTGATCATATGGATGTTTGTGGGTTGGGTTGGATAGAATTTGGGCAAACTCATTACTCAACCTACTAAAAAAATATCAGGTTGGGTGGAATGGATTGTGTTAGGTCAATTGAGTCCAAATATTGAAAAACTTTCTCTTTTTCTTGTTAAAAGTTGTAATTTTCAAGCATAACCGAAATGAATATTAACACAATCCTTACAAAAATTAATTCAAGATTTCAAGTCATAACAAGTATGTATAAACTAAATCAAAATGTGAACAGAAAAATATAACATAATTTATCCATAACACAAATATAAGAGTGGTATCAAGTTAACTCTTGGGTCAGTCGTACTAAACCCATCACCTAACCCGTATAAGAGTGAGTTAGTTTGGGTTTGGTTGAGTTTGACCCAACCAAAATGAAACTCAACACAATCTAATTGGGTTGGATTAGGTCGAATTGGATTATCCACTAATACACAAAATACATTAAATGACGACTTATTATGATGGTTTATTTTACCTGTCATAATAAGTGAAGCGGTGGCACAGTGGTAATTATAAGAGAATTTATTATATCATTCATCAAAGGAACCATCATAGTAAATATATTTTATATTTGTTAATATAACACCTGTCAAAGTTAATTATTTTAGGATTGTTTTTTTCTTACTAGCTCACCTTTCCTTTCCTCCATCAACATTGTCTCCACCAATACTCTCGCTCATGTTTTTTGCTCACATTTTTTTGCTTTCTCTGCCTCTGCCTAAGTTCAGGTTCTCTAATCTTTCTTTTTTCCTAATTTCAGTTTTACCCTAATTTCTTATGTGTTATTTATGTTTGTGATGTCTCAAATAGATTCTCAAAGCGTTAAAGAGGCATTCAAGGCCTTTGCATCTCTATGAAATTCGTGTATTTGTGTGTTCTCTCTGAAATTCGTCAAAATTCTTTTGTCAAATCTTCCAAGGCCTTCACATTACGCTCAACAGGTATCTTTTGTTGAAAAATATTATTCTATTACAAAATGTTAGTATGTAATAAATTTAATTTAATTCGGGATCAGAGGAGTCGAAGGTAGGGGAGAGGAGGATGGAGCGGTAGGTGTAGGGGAAGGAGTGGATGGAGATGCAGTGTTGGGAGAGGAGGGCGAAGTAGGCGTTCGCGGGATCGTCGAGAAGGGAGTGGCGAGGAGGCGACGTGTGGCGGATATGAGGATGGGGGAGGCGCGAAAGGTGCGTTTGGAGGGAGAGGAGGGCGAAGTAGGCGTTGGTGAGGTTGTCGAGAAGGGCAGTGGTGAAAAGGCGACACATGGCGGAGATGAGGGTGGGGGAGGCGCGGAAAGTATGTTTGGAGGGGATGGATTTGTTCAAATTTATGGTAAGTGAAAGGAGCAAATATTTTCACTTTTTCACTTTTCCTTTTTTTATTTTTCTCTACTCCAAAAGATTTTAAGATCAAATAAGATTTTCACAAATATTTTTAATATATCAGTAGTAATGACCTAATGATGAGATTTCTTTTATTTTCATTGAAATATGACCATTTGAACCTTTTGCATTGATTTTTGGTACCTTTTGAATGTTGTCATATTTAACTATAAAACAATTATTAGGAGAGGTTATTTTACACTTCTATATTAGAGTTATGTAACAATTTAGATTGGATTTAGTAAAGGAGAGTTAATCACTTTCACGTGGCAATTAAATTTTGTTGGAAAAAACTTCTATATGTAAGAAAATTGGACCATGTGTGTTTTTTAGTCATAAAACTTACAAAAGGATGACAGATGCATAAAGAAATCTGCATTTTGTCATCTGTTATATTTTTATTACACTTAAGTGACTTGGTCATTTCTACAAAGTCCTTTAAAGGGGAATGTCCAATTTCTTCATCTAACTTTGAAGTTAATATTGCATTGTATAGTCTTTAAACTAGAAAATTTAATTTAAGCATAATAATTTTTGTCACAACTTCCAAACATAATTTGGGAATAATAACTATTAAAGTTGAATGAATAGTGAATTTGAAGAAAGAAAACACCTATATTATTTAAATAATGTTTTAGGTAATAAAAATAAAAATTATCCTATTCAAATTGAGAATTTGAAAGTTTTTCGAAATGTGGTTATTATGCAGGATAGGATACGTTATGCAAGTAGGAAAATGAATACATCATAAAAGAATTAAAAACAATACACTTTCTATGACGGTTATTGTTAAAACTATCATAAAAATATTATATCTTAGAATTGATTTGCCTTTAACCATCATAGAAAATAGCGCATTCTATGACAGTTAAAATATTATCTATCATAGAAAATAACACATTTTATGATGGTTAAAACAATGTGTCATAGAAAGTAATAATTTCTATGACGGATGTATTTTTAACAGTTATAGAATATGTTATTTTTTATGATGGTTAGAGACAAACTAGTCATAAAAAGTGATATGTCGTCTATATCTATGATGGGTCTAAAACTGACATAAAAATATATATTTTAATTGTCATAAAAATTGTTTTCTCCATTAGTGAACCAATGAACATTCCTAAGTGATCATAACACCAAATAGAGGCCAACTTGCAAATAACAGTCCGATGCACTCAAGTAAGTGCATAAAAGTATAATGAACAAAACATAAACAATATTGAGAATGAGTTCAGTACCTCTTCGTGTGATAGATAATGTCATAATATATGGATCTTTTCAATAAGACAGAATAATCTTCTTGATGAAAATAGTTTAGAGATAGTATTAAAGATAACTGAATTTATTTTATATCATCTCTTATTTGATATTGAATTGATTCTCATAGTAATTACTAATTTGAACTACAAGATAGAATTCCAACATATGGGTTGTTAAATACCTTTATTTAACATCAATACATAAAATAAGAGTTTCCAAATGTAATCTTCCCTGATTTACATGAACAGATTCAAACAATGTATTTACTGGATTTTCAATACTCAAGTCAATATTTACACGAGGAGAAGAATGAGTGTGTAAAAGTTGGAGTCTCCCTCGGTTTTCTATAAGTTACATAATTGCTTCTTATATGTAGGTGTGAGAAATGCTTCAAGGGGTGAATCTTGTGAATTTCATTGTAAAGTTACATAAAGGTTTGGCCTAGTGCTTCTGATATGTATTGAGATTTGTACAGTAGTAGAATATTCTTGATGTTTAGCTTTGTGGATCAACTATTCAGTTTGGTGATATTAGGTCAACATATTGATCTGATTCATTATTGTGGGTCTAGAAAGGAATCCAGGAGAACCTCTTTCATTTCACATACATGCAATGTTCTTTGGAAGATGTGAATTCTATGTTTTCTATTTCTTGGATCGTAAGTTTGAAATTGTTACTATGTTGTCAGCTTTGAGTATTCGTGCTTAGTCTATCATTATTGGTATATGGTACAGTGTTGTAACACTTAGAATCCAGTATGATTGTGTATGTGCTTTTGGGCATTCTTAATGAATGATCTATTGATCTTTTGACCAAGAAAAACAACGTCCTCTGTTATTGAGCCAATTCCTCTTACTACTTTATTCCTTTTTAGATTGTTTTTCACTCAACATAATGTCTTAAATAATTCAACTAAAATAATTACATCTTTGGCACCCACACAATGTTATGGGTTTACTACCACTAATCTAATAACATGTCACACGTTAAACAATAAACTGCACAGTTCTGTCTTGATAAACACTAAACCCCAGTAGTTATATACATGCTTTCCCCATAACCATAATGCTAATAAAACCAACACGGTTGAAAGAATTGCTTGATTTGAGATAACTAATAGACTTGCAATGAAACTTAGCACTGGTGTTTGTATTGTATGTATTGCTATAAATTTTCTACACATCTGCAAACAAATCATATGTTTTGGCATCAAGAACAATTTGTCTGATAGATGCTATTCCTCCAATTACAACTAAAATTGATGATGCTCCTGCAATCAATGTGTTCACCCAAAATGTAATGGAGTATTTTGAGGGCTTGAAAGTCATATTATAGAAAACCATAGGCAAAATGAAATCAAGAGGAATGCATCCAAATGCACCAAACAAGGCCATTATATCTGGAAAGAATGGCAACATTGCTGCTAAAACCGTGGCTGCTGCCACTGATAGTGACCGAAGTACCACCCTGGGCACAACGTTGCGCATGGAGAATTGTCCCATTTTAGGGTCTCCAAAAGTTGCTTCAAATATTTCATTTGTTGGTTGCAGATAAACCTGTAACATAACCAATCTATGGTTATTCATCATGCGAATTGCAAAATTGACAAATGTATATACCAAGAGGCTCTTCTTACCGCAGTCAGTGCCATCACTTGCAGAAGAATGAAAATATTAGTCATGAAGAAAAACCATTTGGGAAGCAAAAGCTTAGTCTCACCAATGAAATTAGAAAGAACTGAAGCACCAGATTCATTACCAAATGCCCAATACCCTGATATGGCCACACTAAAATAGGTGGTGGCTATAACAGAATAACAGACACACAGTCCTTTCAACATTTTGCCCTTCAAAGGAGGCGCCAAAGTTGCCTGCAAAGTGCAGAAAATTTCTACTTAGTGACTTGATATGATGCAGAGGTGTCTAATTGGTGCTTATTTTGTTAGAACTAAGCACAAGTTTTAAGTGAAGTGTCCATACTAAACTTTCTTTCATTGCATATCTAATATTTGTTTCTCTGAAGAATGAATACCAAGATGCTAAACTGACCTGTATTTCAGGAATGATTCCACTGGCATATGTGGTTGCAATGATCGAGATACCATTGAAGACACCAAAGAGTTGATCAGCATCAGAACCTCTAACAGAATAATGCCTAGGTGGCGCGTCTTTTGAGTGACCTGTGGTAGATACAATACAAGCAAGACATCAAGTTGATTACAAATTTCTGCTTAGGCTGCCAACACCATTGTGTTTTCCTTCATTTCCTTACCTATGTATATAGAACCCACAGTGACACATGTGGCATACAGAATACTGAGAATCAGAGAAATCAAATTAACGTGCCTCAGAGAGTGAAAGGATGGAAGTTGAGCCAAAAGCAGTGTTATGACTCCACATATAATAATAAATTGATAAAGCTTCATTGATCCCTCTGGGTGGTAGAGCTGGTAAATGAACTGCAAAATAGAAGAAAATGTAGCTTCTCAATACACCAAGTAACAAGAGAATGGGAAATTAAGAAACTGAAATGGCTGAATGACACTAGTGATTAATTACTTTGAGGCTCTTTCCTCCCACTAGAGGACCACCAATCACTGTGCCAAAGCATATGGCAAATTGAAGCGGGCCTACATAGTATTTTGCCCATCCAGGTCCTGCCACAACATTTAAATTATACCATTAGCTATGAATGCCACAAACCCATTTAAGCCACTCGCATCCTCCAGGTCAAAGAATAAAACCAATCAAAAAAGAAAGAAAACAGCAACTACTAACTAGTCTCTGCAAAGGGGAAAAGAAAAATCAGACAAGTAGCTCAATACCAACTAAATTAGAAGTGATTTTCCTTGGAACTATGAAAGTATATAGCATGCTGATCTTATGCCGCTTAAAAGAACAAGATAATTTCAGTGAAAAATGGGAGGTTTAAATTCATGAAATGAAGCGAAAGAGGGTGAAGAATCACCTAAAATATCTCTAGCCATGTCCCTGAACCGAAGCTGGCGACGCCCAAGCTGTGCATGATGTTCTAAGACCACAGATAAAAGGTTGTATGAATAGAATGTGATGACGGCTGCAAGGGTCAACCAAAGCACTCCTCCGACCCAACCCAACAGAGTGAAGGAGAAAGGAAGAGTAAGAAGAACCGGAGCCACAATAGATGTAGTCAAATGATACCCACAGTGCAACCATGATCCTACACACAACACCATAAGGTGGACAATTCATCAACAAACACCTTTTTCTCATCTTCATCGAAAAGTCAAATCAAAAGCTGTTATTTTTATCTTTGTTGATCAAGAACAAGGAAAAGCACCCTCACCTCGGGATACAAGAACAAACTTTGCCCCTGCATCTAGCTCTGACGGAGTAGAGTGATTGATGGCAAACCCCTTTTCACTGTCACTTGTATAGACTTCAGAGGAGCTGCGAGTAACATTTCCCATCTTTGTTCCCAGTTTCTCCCTCTGGTATGAAGCAGTTGTTGAGTGGTTTTTTGTTTTTTGTTTGGCTGCTGCAGCTAATATTGTAATCTGTATATGTATGCCTTGAGCTAATAATAATGATAAGAATCACAGTGTATGATCTCACACAGAGACAGATAAATAAGAAGGGATGCAAGTTGACAGGAATGTTGAAAAAGACCAAAATTAGTTTAGGTGCAGAAACATGATTGAGTCAGGGTGGTCAAAGAAGCATAACTACAGTGCGTTGGAAAATTATAATTTTGAATGGTTTATGCGACATTGACACACACATGTAACAACTTGGTTCATGATTAGTTTATTAGGAATGCTTAGAGTTTTGTGGCATTTTTTTTGTGAGGTGGGGCTAGGGTGCCAAGAAAGCATTAAGGTGGCTCCTCCAACACCAATTTTGAAGTCAATTTAATCAGCTGGACTCAAGTTATAGTATATATATATTTTAGATGCCACACTCTTCCGTATTTTTGCAACAAAGGTTGACCAGATCCAGCCTGTCACCATACTAACATTTTCATTTTCCACATGCTCACACCTCAGTTCTCTCTTTTCTTTCATCTTTCATGATTAGTAAAAGCATTCATGGTTAAACTTCAAACCAAAACTATTTTAAAGTTTTTTTCTAAATTAGTATAATTTTGTAGATTAAGAGTAAAATTTTTAAAAAAAATTATCAAAATAGATAAATCGAATTAAAGTAACACGATTTTAATAGGAAGAAGTTGTGTGGTAATTAGATTTCAACTAATTCACTTTATACAAATTCATTATTAATTAAAATTTGGAAATGTGACTTTACTTACCAATTTTTAAAATTTTACGTTAATTAACCTACAAAATTATTCTACTTTTTGTAAAAAAAAAAATACATTTTAAATAACTATCTCATTTTATAAACTGCATTTTCTTAATTTTTTTTTCTTTGTTTAAATCCTTTTATGTGTGGTTTACTATCTAAAGATTGTTTAGTTTGATAGTTCCGTCCAATGAACAAAATGAGATAAAGTAGGTCAATTTGATTTTACTTTATTTAAGTATGTATTTGAAAAGTACCAAGTTAATAAACCATGGAATACATCCTCTACCGAAATTTTTAACTCTTTTTTCACTTTTATAATCCATTACATGATTATAAGATTTATACTATTATCTAATTACAAACTATCATTCATCATAGTTATCTTACGGGTTATATTAATGATTATATGTGATGGTTTAATAATATAAACTTTTTTTTATTACAAACTCAACTTTTATAATATATTTTTTATATTCTTTTAGAGACTCCTGTTTCTTTTTTAATTTTGAAAAACGATGACATATTTTTATATTTCAATTTTTACAAGTTTTACTTTTTTTTTTCGTTGAGAAAACACGGACAAAGAAGCCTTAACTTATCTATACTTATAACATTTGAGGAAGCACAAACATGTAACTTTCTCCATGTGTCACTCTCACGATTTTTTGAAAAAAAAAACAAAAAATGAAATTTACCAGATGAAGAAAACATTACGCGTGGCAGATTCTGAGGCTTGGGAAGAAAACGAGCTCATGGTTCTGCTGGCCCAAAATGAGTGAACAGGCTCAATATCTATAGGTGGAGGAAAAATTAAGGTTTCTGAGAATGTGTTTTCTGTGTGCCTAGCAATGGCTTTTCTAGAAGCGTGTATGGCTCAGCAAATGCCGATTCCAGCAGTTGTGCAAAACAATGACAGAGCACCCTTCAGGTAATGTTTTGAATTTGAATTTGAATTTCTTGCGTCGCTTTCCCCATTCTCTGTATCTCTGAAACCTAATTACTATCCTTTACTCCTTTTCACCAATTCGGCAACTTCAGAGATGCCGTATTTGAAAGCTTTTTTTTCCCCAAAACATCATTATTTTTCACTATATATACCGTGTATTTTTCACTAGGGTTGAGTTCGTGTTTTAGGGTTGTAAGCATGTGTTAATTTCATTGCTCTTTATTTTTGCCTTTCTGATATTTTGTTCTTTTGATTTGTTCATCTGTTCATCTTATTTCTCATTTTTCGCTTTTTGTTCATCTT
>Ga0123342_1002698_pt1 | contig 29207 bp, 10 predicted proteins | sample Turbeawhitnodule_FD_89960 | JGI IMG/M metagenome (GOLD analysis project Ga0123342, IMG submission 89960) | Root nodule microbial communities of legume samples collected from Mexico - Turtle bean Mexico white nodule | ecosystem: Host-associated > Plants > Roots > Nodule | place: Mexico: Nepantla... | reverse complement strand
GAGAAGGAGACGAAGCTACCGGAGAAGGATTGAAGCCGCCGGAGAAGAAGACGAAGCCACTGAAGAAGGATTGAAGTCGCCGGAGAAGGATTGAAGCCACCAGAGGTAGTTGGTAAAAAGGTTATGTGACATATAGGTAGAGTTTGCAGCCAATATGAATAAATATGCAACTTTTGCCCAATTTTCATTGGCGGTGTAAAATTAATTTTGGAACCATTATTACAACTACAACTAGTTTTTGCAAGCAAAATAGTATGTATCTCTGCGCTGCATCCGGTCCAAATTTGCTTTAGTAATATATCCCTCACTTGCTTAACAGAATGATTATTAATTTTATTTTATTTTATATATATCAAATATTTAAAATATAGAAGCTTCATTCCAAAAAAAATTAACAATAAAAAATAAAGATTGCATAATGTGGAATAAATTGCTTCTAAACAAAAATGGGTGTACATTTAAAAAAAATCCTAATTTTTATTTTATTAAGGGTATTTTAGTATTTTTCTTTATATATATTGGGTGTAGTTTAAAATGATATGGTGCAGGAAGAATCTGCCTTAGGAATGAAGCATATTTATTATTGGATGTATTTTTTTGGTAAACTTGATATTAACTCCTAATAGTCTTTAGCATCTTAGACTCGATCAAGTGTGGGGATATCTTTAAAAGGTTTAGGGTTTAGTAAATCAGTACTTAATAGTTGAAAGTAATAAATATTATTGAATGTGTATTTTAGTATGACATTGATCAACCTATTCGTAGAGATATGTTGGACGCTCATGGTAGTGGACCTAAATTAGCACAAATTCTCTGCAAAACCTGTGTTTATGTACATTTTATCCGTGTATAGAATAGTATGACATATTACACATTTAAGTGTCAAAGAATCTTTTCATTTGATACTTGGAAAACCTCTTCGAAGCTCATCCTTCATCCATAATTTGACTCAAAAGGTTTCACCTTTCCAACAACTCATGCAAAGACACTCCACTCTTTAGTAAGAAATTTTGGCTCTATTGTGGGCTCAAACCCACACCACAAAGTTAAGAGCTTTATGGTCAAACCTCGTGCATTTTTCCACATAAGTATACATTTCACACCTATGTGGATGCAACCACAATCATGTGACTGAACCTCAAATACAATTTTTTTATGTGTGTTTCATAGGCATGACAACATGGTAGAGTGCATGTTTAACTATCTCATTTTCATCCATTAAGTAAAAGTCATCCCTATCCTCATTCTCGTATCCAATAATTTTTTTATCTCATCATCAACCCTAATGAGGAACGAGTATACTTGTACATGTCTCTTTATTGTTCCAAATATTAATTAAATAATTTTTAAAGTAAAAATTAAAAATTACAACAAAGGAAACATAGTATTATCAAGTATTTAATGTCAAAATGATATACATTTTTTTCTCCAATATCAAATATCAAGAAAAAAAATTATAATTATATAAATATCAAATAAGAGTATCAAATAACAATTCAATAAAGTTCAAATAATTATGGAAAAGAGTAATAATAATCAAATGTATGACCTATAAATAAGTTACGAAACTAAGAACTAAAGAAAATTTAATATACTACTTTTTAGGTTATCTAATAATTTAAACGATGATGAGTGTGAGGATAGGGATGAGTAACCATCCCCATCCTCATGCCCAATTTAAAAAATCGGGTGTTACTCATATTCATACTTGTACTTAGTCAATGTGGGGATTCCCATCAAAATTGGGATGAGTTCAGGTAATACCTTAAGAGACGGGTTCATTGGCATTCATAACCCTTTTAGTCAAATCTCTGGTACAATTTTTTATGAGTTTTCAAACACATATGAACATAACGTCACCCTTTGTTTGAATCTCTAGTACAATTTTCTACATCAGTGCATCCTCTCATACCCATGTGGACATAGCCACAATACTGTGATTGAACCTCTTATTTAAATTTCTATATGATCGTGTTTCTCACACTAATGTGGATATAGATATACTCCAATAGTTAAACATCTAGTGTCATTTCTATATGTGTATATTTCCCCCTCCCATCCATGTGGTTGTAGCCACATCCCTCTTATCAACCTCCAAAATAATTTTTCTATATTAGTGCATCTTACACCATATGATACAAATACAACCCTATGGTAGAACCATTGCCATAATTTTAAATTCACAACTAAATATCAAATTTATACATTTTCTACAAAAATATTAATAAAATTTGTGAAACCCATTTAATTAAAAAAATTATTTTAAAAAGAAACTAAAAGTTGAAATTCTATTTTAGGTTGAGTATATAATTTATAATGTTAACTGTATAGTTATTCAATTAAAGCTTTTATTATCTGTTTAAACATTTCTCTCTAAATATCCTCCTACTTTTCCAAGTTACAAATATATATTTCTTTATAAAATAACACAAAAATGAGAAGACGAGAGAGGAAGATTTTTTTTTATAATTAATCAGAATTTCTATTAGAGTAAGTAATATTTGCTTTCTAGCATATTTTTTAGTCTACTATGAGTTTAGGTTCAAATTTGAATTTTTAGAAATACTGTGTTGAAAGGAGATGATTGTTTTCATCAAAATCATCATTTATTTTTAATGTTTTGTTATATTGGGTGTTTTCTCGATATTTGAAACTCTTAAAGAAATACTTTTTTCTTTTTCTTTAGTCAACCTTTGAGATTTTTTTTGTAGTTTGGAAAGCAAGAATCCACCAAAAGGAGCTTTCTTTTTTATTTTCATTTAATTCTAAATTTAGTATGACAAGTTGGTGCATTACAAAGTTAATATTAATTAAGATTTAGAAAATTATAGACAATTAATTAAGAGTTGTAAATAGATTTCTCGTTATGAACAGAAAAAAAGAAAAAACTTGAATGTTATAATTTGATGTTATTTAAATTTTTGAACTAAAACAAATAATATAAGATTGTTGAATGTTAATTTTTTAAAATAAATTAATATGTTTTTAAATAAGTTTCCAATTAAAAATATAATATAAGTGAACTTGTATTACGATAGAGCAAATAATTTAATTGCCTCTTCAACTTTAGTTAAATCAAGTAAATTGATCCTAAACAATTCAACTCACATTTTAACTTCTAATAATTTTCAATTATTTCATTTAAATTAATTGATTAAATTTTTATTTGTACCAGGTGAAATAATGTTGAAGAGTCTAACTGTCAAATGAAAGGTATGCAAAGAAACAAAAGTAAATTTGGTAAAGACAGGAAACCCATTATTAAGAGGAAAAAGTTTCTAACAAATAAGGACACTTCACAATATTAATAGCTTGAGATAGTTAATTGGATCAGTTTCTACCATCAAAAGCACCAGTGGTCTAGTGGTAGAATAGTACCCTGCCACGGTACAGACCCGGGTTCGATTCCCGGCTGGTGCATTTCATAGCTATGATGAAACTGTGTCCACTGTGATGGATGGGTCTATCACACTCCTCTGATCCTTCAGAAGATTCGTGACACATCTGAGCTTATAATTTTTTTTTTCTAAATGTGATTAGTAATATTTTTAGCTTGAAGCATTCATTTTTTCTGTTTAATAATATCTTAGACTTGAAAAAAAAAATTCAAGTTTTATTTAGTTTAGTGATTATGTATAATATTTCAGTTTATTTTTTATCATAAAAATAATTAACTAAACCTGTAAATAGTTTAGTTTAACATTAACTAGTTCAGTATTTATAGTTAAGTTTAATTAAACTGTGAACAACACTAATTTTAATATATTTTGATTTAATAATTAAGAAATAACATTTTAAACACCCTATGGTCATGTGTATTTTAGGATAATCAAAAGCTTTTCGGTCAATGTTTTGCACCTTTGCATTGCATGACTACGTCTCCCTCTATATATCTATGTAAAGATAGCTAGAGAAAAAAATATTAATATTTTAAAAAAAATAATTAATTAAGCATACAATTTGCAATACTTGTATATATTTAGTAATGACTACTATATAACTTTGATAACAAATATATCAACATATACAATTATTTCTTTATTGTTTAAGTCGAGAATAATAAGTTATATTACTTTCTAATAGTTTTGGCTTTTGGTCCTAGTAAGAGTAGATGTAATTGTAAAATGTTTTTGGACGTTCAAGTCATTTCTTAATATTTAGTAGTTGAGAGTAATAAATGTTATTAAATATGTACTTTAACTTGACAATTGTTAGTTTATTTATAGAGATGTGTTGAATTTCAAGTGGTAATGAACCTAAATTAATAGAAATATCACAATTAATGATCGACAAACTTTCCCTCCACCTCCACACGTTCCTCTATATTATTTGTGAAAAGTATGTTTTAACCTTTCTAAAAATTTAAATAACCCTAAATAAAACATAACCTCACATTTTTAAATAACCTTGGTTGCACCCGACACCTCCATACCTCCCTTCCAGTCGTAACATTTCCATTCTTTTACAGTTGAGAGAGCAGTTTCATCATTTGAGCGTGTGAGAGAATTGACTAGAAGATTTATTGTATTCCATTTTTAAGTTTTGTATTCCATTTTGGCATCTCAATGTTTTTTTTTTCTGGGTTTTTTTTTCTTCCAAAAAAATAAAAAAATAAGAGAAAAAAATAAGACTACCACGAGTAAAAACATCACAAAATTTATCTCAACCACCAACATTCACCACTAATCACTACAAACAACCACAACAAGCAACAACAACACTTGCATGATTTTTTAGTTTTGGTTTAACTTATGATTTCATTATCTATTTCTAATAAAAAAAATTGGCATGATTTAGACATGAAAATGATGGAAAGTTTCACTTATATGTAAATTTATAAAAAAGAATGTTTTACATAAAATAATAAAAACATATACAATAATCAGATAATAATAAATATAACAACTGATATTTCTTAAAGCAATACAAATGAGCAAACCACAATTAAATATTTTTTTAGTAACGGTGAAAATATAATTTCGAAAATTACTCCTTTATGGAAGTTTTATATTCGCCTAATTTTCATTACATTGGATACAGAAGCTATAGCCGAATGCAAAAGATACCAATATATAATATAATTAATAATTTATTGAATTGGATCTGGACTTACTCTAAAATATCTATTAGAGACTTTTAAAACGCTTTGTTAAATCCGCTGACAGAATTTGGTATTATGTGTAAATTAACTGAAAGCTAGATAAGAAGTGTATATGGTATAATCAATAAGAAATTGTTAATGTTGATTTAAACTTAAAAATATTATAAAAAATAAGTATCTTTTTCTTCAAAAACATAACACTTAGAAAGGATTAGACCTTAATTTGTCGAAGCAAAAAACTAATTATTTTTTCTAAAATAAACGTGTACAATATTGACTTAAAAGGCAATTTTGAAATACAAAGTTTTTTTTTACTTAAATATAATTTTTGTTTCTCTATTAATTGGAAATTTTGATTAATATAGAATACTGATCTTCATTTTTTTTTTAAAATTCATATTTTAGTCTAACTTTTAATTTTGCGTATATTTTTTTTTATCTTTTTGATTAATTAAATTATTTCTAATTATATCGGAAAATTAACACTTAATTTTATAATCCTATTTAACACAGACACTACCAAAAAATTATTAAATAATAATCAAATTTAAAGAAGAAATATATATTAACTAAATTACATATTATTTTATTTCAGTGATATTTTATATTTTACATTATTAATGTAAACACTGCTAATATAAAAAGTGAGGACTTTTCAATATTAATTATAATTGGAAATCACTCAAAATAATGAGATAAAATTAAATTACGATATATAAATTACTGTAAATTTTATTTTATTGGTGATTAAATTTAAAATTCATCTTCATAATAAGATGACATGTGCTGATAAGTTGACTAATTTAGGGTTCATTCATAGACAATCATTTCATTGGTATAATAGACTTCCATCTAATCTGTTCTTAAAATTCTTTATGAATAGGTATAGTCTACTTATGTATCGTTTTTGTTAACATGTGGGTTTTGGTCTAGCCCCTCCATATTTTTGTATTTTCTTTCTTTTTCCTTTTTTTTAATAATACTTTTTTCATGTGACGGCAGATGATTGTTGTTACTTGAGGTGTCAGCTTCGCTGAGATGTCAAGTTGCATAGTGATGTCTAACAGAAAAACTTTCATTAAAAAAAAAAATAACAGTGACTCATTTAAAATGTATTATATTAAGATTTTTTGGATTATATTATCACTCACTATCATCAAACAAATATAAAAAATATTTTTTTTACTAAAAAAAATGTGTTAAATTCCAAAGTCAAAGAAGTATAAGAAAAAATACGAATCTTTAGATTTTGCATAAATGTGTAACTTAAAAGTCACATTGTATACTAGTGATATTTTTTTAAATAGGAAAACAAAATTACCAATGGAAACAAAGTAGAAACAAAATTATTTTTAATATCTTCAACAATCAATTGATGATACTATGGTGTGGAACAAAAGTTCTATATAAAGCTTTCCCTCTCATATTGTTCACTTGCCATAGAAATTCCCAATGGATCACTTGATCTCATTCTTACCCTTTCTTCTATATTCCCTGACTTTCATCCTTTTTGTTGCCCAGTTTGTAAAAGTGGGAAAGAGATCCAAAATCTCAGTGAAAACATTGAACCTTCCCCCAGGGCCATGGAAGCTACCTCTCATTGGAAGCATACACCATTTAGTTGGCTCTCTACCCCACTATCGCTTGAGAGAACTATCCCAAAAACATGGCCCTCTCATGCACCTAAAACTTGGTGAGGCATCAACCGTTGTGGTTTCTTCTTCAGAAGTTGCCAAAGATGTCATGAAAACCTATGATGCCATGTTTGCTCAAAGACCCCATCAAATTGGTGCAGACATCATGTGTTATGGTTCCACTGACATTGCCACTGCACCATATGGGGGCTATTGGAAGCAGCTGAGAAGAATATGCTCACAAGAGCTTCTAAGCAACGCACGTGTGAGGTCATTTCGATCAATAAGAGAAGAAGAAGTGGCGAATTTAGTAAGATATATTGAGACCAAAACTGGTTCTTGTGTGAACCTGAGTGAGAAAGTGGCCTGCATGACAAGTGCCATCACTGCAAGGGCAGCTTTTGGTGAAAAATGCAAGGACCAAGAAGAGTTCATATCCCTTGTCAAGAAACTTGTAAAAGTGTCTGAAGGTGTACTTATTCTTGACTTGTTCCCTTCTCACAAATGGATTCATGTGATCAGTAAGGAGAAACCTAGATTGGAGGAGTTGCATAGAAAATATGATGTAATAATTGGAAATATCATCAGAGAGGCAGAAAAAAGTATTGGTGAAGAAGAGGTTAATAGTCTGCTCTCTGTTCTTCTAAATATTAAAAATCAAGGTGCCCTCCAACATCCTTTGACAATCCAAAACATCAAGGCTGTAATGTTGGTGAGTGTCTGCATTACTTTCTGTTACCATTCTGCATATCATAAGATTTAAAACCTAACCTTCATTTCATGTCAATATAAAATTAAATAAACAAAAACATAGAAAATTCCAGCTAGCGTTATGAACTATGTTCTTGTGCATTTAATTATATAAAGGGTAGAATATAAGTTTTATAATTGTTAGAAGAATAACAATTATTTTATTAACTTCAATACTGTTTGTATGGAGTTAAGTTATTTCTCCATGTATGAACAGCACCTTTTACAAAAAAAAGCAATCTCTTTCAACATCTTACATATTTTATTTCACATTTTTTTCTCTTAGTTTTAGAAAATAATTGCAATTTTTTTAGTAAGAATGATTTCTCATGAAAGTGTTAGAAATTACATTTAACCAATGAGAAATAATAAAGAGGATGTGTTTGATTGGTAAAAGTTAATTTTAGTTTTCAAAATAGAATTAAACAAGCTTGTTCAAATAATTGACAGAAGTAACATTTTTCAATTATTTATGTTTCTTTTTTTCTAAAAAAAAATTAAATAGTAATTTTTCAAATTTAATTAGATTTTGGATGAGAAATTAATTGTTAAACAGTTAAAAATTTTCAGGAAAAAAATTTAAAATAAAAAAGCAAAAAGAGAATAAAAAAAATCCTCACTTTCATCTATGTCGAGCAAAAATGTTTCCAAATGTTCATGCACTTTCCTGATTGCTTTTAGTGAACTCAAATTGTTTTTCATCTTCAAAAGTAAAGTGAACTCAAATTGTTTTTCGTTTTCAACAGGAAAGTGAACTCAAATATAGGAACATACGTAAGATTTTGCATATGCAATATTTTATATGCATTTCCATATACATAACTTCTTTGAAACATTGACAAAGTAAACCTTTTGATAGAAATAAATAAATAAATTCTTAGAAGCTTTTCGGTAGAAGTACTTTGATGATGCATCAATGTTCTATGAACATTTCTTCTTATTAGAAGCTGCCTTATTATGGGAAAGTTTTGTAACATATTCATGCCAAAGCTAATAAATCTGAACTCATTTTCGTGCTGTAGAACATGTTTGGAGCTGGAACTGATACATCGTCTGCAGTTATAGAATGGGCCATGTCAGAGATGATGGAAAATCCAAAAGTAATGAGCAAAGCTCAAGAAGAAGTTAGAAGAGTTTTTGGTAGCAAAGGATACACCAAGGAAGAATCACTTGAGGAACTAAAATTTCTGAAAGCAGTGATCAAAGAAACACTGAGATTGCACCCTCCTTTCCCTCTTCTTCTTCCAAGGGAATGCAGAGAAAGTTGTGAGGTGAAAGGGTATAGAATACCTGTTGGGACGAAAGTGATAGTAAATGCATGGGCAATTGCAAGAGACCCTGAGTGTTGGAGTGATGCAGAAAAGTTTTATCCTGAGAGATTCATGGACTCTCCAATTGACTATAAAGGGTTCCATCATGAACTCATACCCTTTGGTGCTGGAAGGAGAATATGTCCTGGAATTTCTTTTGGGGTGTCTAGTATTGAACTCTGTCTTGCACAACTACTTTACCATTTTAATTGGGAACTTCCAAATGGAAACAAGAAAAACCTGGAAATGACTGAAGCTTTGGGAGCCTACTCAAGAAGGAAAACAGATCTAGTCTTAGTTCCCATTTCTTACAATCCTCTTTCTCATTCATGAGACCTTAAATTTGTATCATTACGATAAATGTGTGATTAAGGTTTTTATATCACGTTTCAACGTTGTCCTTTTTTAATGTTACTTGTGTGTTAAGGTGTGTGAGTGGAAATAAGATTTGAAGCTTATCTTTTCAACAAGTACATGTTTTATTTGAGGCTTGTTTTCCTTGTATGAAAAACAATTAGTGATGTTTTGTTGTGACGTCAACCAGAACAATCACAAAAATATTGTTACAAAATATATCTTAAAATAAATAGTTGTCGTGGTTTGTTAAGTTTCGTTTCAAACGAGCAAAAATGAAGAGTAATTCATTTTTTTAATACACTTCAAGCGACAATGCTTAAATGGAAATGATGTTTTCTTTTATTTTTCTCAGGGGAAGACATTTAAGTGAACATTTTTTTCTCTTAAATAATTGTTCAAAGCAATTTGGAATGTACACTTAAGATAGTGCCTAGACGTCCATGATTTTGCTTAGGAGTGTTGTTCAAAGAAAAAACAAAACTTCAAGTGATCAGATTTTTAAATTCATATTAATTTAAAACATTGCTTATGAATCAATCTATTTATTTTAGTTGTGAAATTTAAAGTATTGTTTTGGTATTGCTTATGCTAAATTATATTTAAGAACAAATGTTGAAGAATTATTTTGTATGACACAACTCTATGTCTAGTATGGATGATCCATAGAATTTTTATTGGAAAATTTATGTGATCATACAATATCATTAATGTATTGAGTATGTGTAGGTGTTGTCGTATATTTGTGTTGGATGTACTTATTATTGTAGGTGAAATAAATAAGACATAAGCTCTGGTGCACATTAGATGACTGATATTTATGTTACTTTGCCTACAATTTTTCTTATTGTAAAGTCATCATGTAGCAGAGGCTTATGTTAGTGGGAGGAAAACTTGTAAACTAGATGAGAGATATTTTGATATTGTATTTGATGATTTATCTTTGTAAATTACTTTGTGTAGTAGAGATTTAAATTGGGAGAGGGAAACTCTGTAAAATTGAAGAAAGAAGTTTAGACTATTCTTTTATCTTTGTAAGTTGAGATCTTTAGTTAGTTAAAATTGTGTTGTAGTTTAGTGGAACTAATAGAGTAAATTAATAGGTTTTGTTTTGTACACGTATTGAAACATCTTAGATGTTATACTTTAATTTTATTATTCTTTCTCAATAAAAAAAAATGATAAATTAATTTTTAATTTTTGAATTAAGTGTGATATATTTATAATTATGTAAGAATAGTTATATTATCTATTTTTTGGATTCCAATTAATTTTAAAATATTAATACAAGTTTATTGGGAATATAAATTAAAATATTAAATTTTGTGTAATATTTAATTTTAGAATGTGATGTTAACTATTCTTGGTTTGAACATGTTACATATATTTAAATGTGCTATATAAATATCAAATTAATGACTAAAAGAAATACAGAAAGATATACCCATAAAGTCGTTAATCAAAATAAACATGCAAGGATTTATAAAAAAGAAGGCCAAAAAAACTTAAGAAGAAACAATGACGGTCCAATGTTGCAGATTTTTGTCATCATCATCGAAAGTAGAGTGAATGTGAAAGCTTAAGAATTCATTTGCTAGCCACGCAACATGAATAACAAACTCATCATGAATGGCCCAAGAACACGAGTGAGCATGTGGAATGAAAATCAACATCACGTGTCAATTATGACAATGATAACACTCTAATTTATTGCAATTGCAACTGCAACTGCAACTGGTATCTAATGCATGTCTTGTAGTGGTAAAGAGAATGTTGGCTTTTGGTTGGAATTTCTTACTTCCCTAACAAACACACAATAATGTTCTATAAAAGAGTGCTTCATCAATGGATGAAGAAGAAGATGAAGATTAGAAATCCCAAATGTGATCCAACAAGAGATGAGGTCGTCGATAATGAAGATGGGTTTAGGGTTTAGGGTTTAGGGTTTAGAGTTTAGGATCCTAACTTGTATAGATGAACTTAGCAAATTTGGTGACAATAACATTCTTCGTACATAAAGTCTCCTTCAATATCTGAATAGGACAAAGATGATAAATTTAACATCCTATTTCTCTTATATATTCTCATAGAAATATTTAAATCACATAAAGTATTCATATTCATCTCTCAAGTGTATATACATAAAGTGTACATATAATGAAAAATTGAATACATTTAAACTAAAAATAAAAAATAGTTACCGCCACTTTAATGAAATATTTGCACTATAAGAAAACGGGTTATTAACTGGATAACATTTGTGTCGATTAAGAGTGAACTCGAATTGTGTCGGCCAAACCCACAAAATATCAACGCAAAAAATATGTTGTGTGAGTCAGCCAACACATGAAGAATGCGAATAGAAAGTCAAATAATAATAATAATAATATTGCATCGGCTAGATCGACACACGAGACAAAAATAATTTGGAATGTGCTTCAGTCTAGGCCGACTATACGTATCCAGAAGAAAAAAATAAAATGATTATTTGATGCGTCAGCTAGGTATAATCTTTTAATTTTTTTTATTATATGCATAGATTTATTTATTTTAAATTTATTGAATTTAGAATATTATAATAAATATTTTAGTTTTGAATAATTTATTTTGGAGTGAAATTTAAAGTTTGATATAAGTTAATTAAATTAAATTTATTTAGTTGATTAAAGTGTTTAATATTAAAATTATTTAAAGAAGTTATTTGAGTTAAGAAAGAATTGAAAAAATAATAATAATTGAGTAAAGAAAAAAAATTACTTATTTAAGTTTTGCAAATGTTATTTAAAATATAAAATATGTATAAATTTAGAGATATAAATTTCACATGAAGTACAATTAATGTAAAATTTAATGAATGTATTTAAAATAAAGAAGTTGTGATAAAATTTGAAAATAAACTTCAGATAAGAAAATATGAATCTCATAATATTTGTAATGTACAAGGACCAATTTATTTTGAACTAGAGATTTTCCTTTGATATCCATTGTGGTTTGAAAGAGTTGATTTCTCATAAATGAAGCATAAGGTTATTTTAAAGATTTATCCACAAAGTATATAATACAAACATTAAGAGTGAGTGTAAGTGGGTAATTTATTCTTAATTGTTAGATTACTACAATATTTAAAGTGTTCCAAACTTTACCACATGTTTTATAAATGCAAGTTGAATATATAACAGAATTGTTCTTTAATTATTGAACCTCCTTTTCATTTTCTTATAGAGGAACATGTGATTCAGGATACAAGCGTGTTTCACAAGCAACCATTTAGGACATAGCATGCAATAATTGAATTTTTAATGTAAATATAGTAATAGTAATAAAAGAAATAAGTGTGTTAATACAGTTTCCCAATACACTGAATAATATATTCATAGATTTAGCTTCTTTTACTATATGTCATTGACCTCCTATTAAACAACGTTGTATCACGTAAAACAATCCTGATTGCATGAATAATAAGTCTTTGACATCTAGTGATTTTATTAGACTTAGTTCTTAAACATGCCATAGGGAATTTGGACTACTTAGCATATTTTTTGTCCAAATTCCAATAAGAAATAAGACTGCATATGTTTTCATTTTAAGTAATTAATATTTACCTTGAGAGAGAATTTCAACACAAGCATGCTTTGGATTCTGTTAAGGTAAGTGAGTTGATGTTGTCAACACTTTTGGGCCTTGAGCTACTACACTTTTGGGCCTTGAGCTACTACACTTTTGCAGCTATATATTTATTGTGGTACATCTGGAACACATAGTAGATTGAAGCGTAGTGCTTATGGTCACTCCTACAAAACTACCAAGGAATCTAAGTACTCTAGACAACTTGTGGTTTTAGCCTTTTTTGTTAGTTGTTGCATTTATTATGTGATGTTTTGGGCTTCTAGTTAGGTTTTTATGTTTAAACCATTTCATTCACAGATTGCAATAGCATGTATAGGTTTTTGAAATGGTTTGTTACTGGATTGTAATGAATTTTGACTTTGAGACATCTAGTCTCTTTTATGTATATGAGTTTTGACATTAAGATTATTTATTACAATATTAATCATGAATATAATATACCAATTCGATGTAGTTTGGAATGTTATTTGAAAGTTATTGTTAAATTAAATTTTATAAAAAAAATTAAATTTTCCATATATTATATTTGTTAATGTTTCAAATTTAAACATATTATCCGATGTTTAGAAGACAAATATTATGTAGTTTAATTTTTCCAATTTTAAGACCTAAAAAAATCCATGATAGAAAGTGATAAGTTCTTAATTTTTTGTTTGTCTTCTTCAACCTGTTCTTTCTCGTATCGTTGTTGCAACCCATCATTATTTAAATATTAATGCAATATTAATACAATTTTATTAATTTTTAATATGATATTTTTTCCTCAATTGTTGATTACTTTAATCTTTTCTTTTATCCCAATATACAGTTTTAAAAAAGTTCAATCAATATATTTCTTCAATTATAATTTGTTTTTTAGTTCGCCGACATTTTATTAGGATTCACCAAATAATAATCAATGGTTTTGAAGATAAATTGTTTTAATCTGTTCTTCTGCACTATAAATTTTATTTCTTCTAACATTTTATAATGATTTTAATCAAATAAGTTTTAATATGATAATTCTTTTTGGTTATTTTCTAAATATATGAACTAAAAAAATTATTTTATCACATTAATTAAATTATTTATAAATTCTTCATTCATTTTTTTAAAATCAAATAGCCAAATTGTTTTTTTTTTATCTTTTGAATTGTCACTTTCCATTCTCTTATCTAAACAAAAAATAAGATTTAATACAATATGTTTTTGTAACGTTGTATTATTGGAATGTTTTGCAGCTGATGGAGCACAATTGACCACTGATATCACATAGTTGAGTAATTGTACGTACGTCATGATTGTACATACATTCCTTTCCGTATTCTATACAAAAATAGCATCACTCTATATTTATTTATTTTATAATATAATTTTTACATTTTGAAATATCTTTTGTGAAAATAAAAAATGTGTCAATTTTTTTTAGCAAAATACAGAGTTAGGATCTGCCATGGGGGCATTTTGTTGCTGTTGATTTTATTTCTGTTGATTTTGTTTTATTACGTTAGTAATTTTTTTCCAGGTCAGCATTTTAAGCTCTCACTTACTCTTTTTTTTAAAAAAAAAAAATTGGCTTATGAAAAAACAGCAATGGCTACTAAGATTTCTTTAATTTATTTATAATAAATAACTACCTAATTATATTAAATGGCACATTAACTTGAATAAATATAATAAATTAATTCATGTAAATTAATAAATCGACATTATAACCCTTATTTTTAATTAAAGAAATATAGAAAAAAAATATCAATTGATATTCTTGATTAATGTTTCTTTTCTCAAAAGCTTAATTGATTGTAGTAATGTTGTTGTTAAATCATAATCCCCATAGAAATAGTTGCTAATACTGCTAGATTATATTTGAATGATAAATATCTCTTAAAAAATAGGCATAAACTTTTGAAGTGATCATATATATAAATAATTTATAATATTTTTCTGTTACCAAATAATGATTGTGCAGTCTTCAGTTTTTTAGTATATAAATATATAGTATAACCATTCTATGACTTATTTCTTAAGTGGGGACAGTGACTGTAGCATTATGCACATGTGCAACGAAACACTATAGGAAAATTGACTAGCTAGTATAACTTTTTTTTGGTAAGACTTGTTTCGGGTTCCCTTAATTTGTAGGGTCCTGGAATACCTCTTTAAACAAAGACGGTCTACCACACACCACACTAACAGATAATTATACAAAAAATAAACTGCAGAAAGAATAAATAGACTGTAAACAGAGGATCAAGATGAACTGACAAATAACATACTTCAATTGAAATATTAATAAATTTATTAAAGGATAAATATCAATAATATTCTACATTTTCAGTTTTAATTATTTTTCAATTATAATTATTTTATTATTTATAACTACTTTATCAGTTATAATTTGTTTTATTACTTATAATTATTAATTATAATTATTTTTTCAGTTATAACCTATGAAGCTCAAACACTTCTCTTAAATGGCTTGTCGGTGTTCGATACTCGTATCGGATAGCGACACGCGTATGACACCTGTAGAACACATATCTGTGAAATGTCCAATTCAAAAAGTATTTGTTAGATTTCTGACAATTCTAACACAATTTTAAAAAGAAAAAATACATTAATTTTTTAAAAATTCAAACTTTATTGTATAAATTGTTATTATGATTATAAAAATAAGAAACAAATCCTTGTGAACCAATAATGAAAAAAATCTTTTCGCTCCAAAAAATAATTTGGAACATACTTGTATACATAAATCTTTATTGTTAATTTATATAATTCATAATTAATAATATATAGATTAATGTCCCCGTGTCCTACATTTTAGAGATTTTACGTATCTCCGTGTCCGTATCTGTGTCGTATCAGTGTACATGTCAGTGTTTGTGCTACATAGGTTATAACTATCCGATGTAACTCTTATTTTTATCTTTTATGTGTTACATAAATATAACAGTCAATAATGTAGATGAGTAACCATTCTTAATAAAAATATATTATTTTCTTTTCTCCATTTTCTCTAAGTAAGATATATAAAACTATTATGGTATCAGAACCATTTAGACTATATTCTAATGAGTGTTTGTTGAGCTTATTAAGTCATCCGTTATCCCCATAATATATAGTTCCACGCACGAGTTGGTAGTCTCGACGTGAGGAGGAGTGTTGAAGATTCACATCGACTAGAGATTAAGACATTTAGTTGTATATAAGTGAATACAATTCTCACCTTATAAACTGGTTTTATGAGATTGAGTTAAGTACACATCTTAATATTCATTATAAAATTTACCTTGATAAAATGTTAATAGTTTATAAATTTTTTTGGGTCTAAACTAATGAGAAAGACATAAAAGATAATACTTCTAGTTGAGTTGAAATATTATTAAAAAGATTTTTTAATAAATACTAATGTTTTGTTTAGAAGAGTATATTTATTCTTTGTGTGGATTTGTGGGATGAGAAAGGTAGGATATTCTTTATATTGGAAGGGTGATTTTGGGCTCATTTATGATGATGGAAAGTGGAAGGGGAGTGAAAGTTGGCCCCTCCACATCTCTTAGAGATTTAAGGTAAAATGGTACTCTATTTGAGACAATGACCTTTGTGTCCCTTATATCAACGTGCATAGGAATGTTGAAAGTCATACATTGATATCAAATTTTGGTCCATATGAAATTTTCATAAATCAATTAAATTGTATCATTAAAATCATAATATTAGTTGTAAATTTTTTTTATTAGTATTCACATTCATATCTCAACATTTATCTTTATTTAAATTTAATCCTTCAATAATTTTAAATCAAAGATATATAGATAAATAAATAAATAATATAATTATCTTTTTTTTTAAATCACATTAATCATTTCATCTACCATCTTTCTACTTGAATCTAGTCGCTTTCAACTCACTTTACATATATTTAAATAAAAAAAAAATTCACTTACTTTTTCCTACTTTTCTTCCTTTTCTACTCTCATCCTCTTCCAAACAAAGGCTATTAAAACTTTTCATCTTATATACGAAATGTGACATATCTTCTAGAGGACGTTCTAAAGATAAAAATGATTAATAAAATTTGATTTAAGTGAATCTAGGTATATAGAAGAGAAGATTATATTAAATAAAATTTAGAGGGATGAAAAGAGTTAAGGAAAATGGCGACACATGATAGAGAGAGAAAATGATTCTTATGTCAAAATCAAAGAAAGAAGAGAGGAAGTGTCAGCTTTATGAAAAGTTGAATAATTGAGAGATGCAGATTTGAGCTTGAGTGTTCCCATATCAGTATGAAAGGTGTAGGTGTGGTGGGACAAGCATCAATTTTCAGTTTCAAAAGAATATAGAATTTGATGGAAACTGCTGAGACAATCATATCTCCTATCAACGGCTCACAAATGACTTGAGAGAGAAATTAACATTCATTCATGTGCATTGCATTATGCACCTTCTTCCAAACATCACACAACAACACCACCCAAACAACTAACTCACAAACCATATCACTCTCCCGTTTCATTCATCTTTACACATGCCTCATACAATCAACAACATACAACCTCGACTATGTATATATTGTCTTTTCTCTACGTATTCATTCATTCTATTGCTATGCTTTCATGCTACTTTTTTTTAACATTAGGTAAATGCTTCTAACTGCTCACTTTAAATTTAATTATATTTAATTATATGATTAAGGCACAATTGGATCATCGTCTGAATCCAAGAGCAGACCCATAATAGCTTAGGCTCATCCAAATTTATAAATACCATAGGTGACTCAGCGTTAAAGATAATCTTTTTACTCTTAATTCATTTGCATGTTATATTCGGACTAACTTGAGCGTCAGATCATCTTCGCAGGTACCCCACCCCGAAGAAGGGAAGTACATATCGGAAATCACTAAACCTAGAAGGCGAGAGTATGAGAAGACGAAAACGAAGACGGAAGGAGTCACTCTAAGAGGAACCCGACTTTGTAAGAACAAAATACAACTTTTTATGGGTTAATAATTAATTAGTTTGTCTTGTTTTGTTTCTATCGGTTAAGAGTGAAAATAATAAATAGGAGTATTTCAGATATACGTCAACCCCTATACAAAATATAAAAAAAATCTATTAATCCGATATATTATTTGTTTTAGAGGTTAATGTTCCGTCACAATTTTATCCTTAAAAGGTATCTCAATGAAGAATAAATATATAAATTATTACTGATTTTAACTCTAAACGATGTGAAATTATATTAACGATACGATGACCTAATACATTACACAAAATTTTGCAAAAATTTTAAACCCCCCGTTTGCATCTTGATCTACTATGTCTAAGGAAAGAATAATAATTTGATTTACATATAACGGGATAAAGAAGGAGCCATTCTGAACCAAAACTTTTGTATGGTTATAAATTTTGGTCAACACAACTACAATCAGTCGTAATATCATATCGAAATCAACATCCACTATAACAACTACTTATCGATCGTTATCTTGATCCACGATGGTTGTTTCTAATAATTGCACACATGTTTATGCAATTGTCATTATCATCATGCACGAATGCGTGTATATAGCCACTAACTTTGTAGACCACAACTATTTGAATTACTGTTTTCACAACACAAAAAACCTAAATCATAATTAAGTTAATTAGGACATTGGTGTGAGAGGAAAACCCTGATTATGATCTTGCGTTTTATAGAAATTTTCAATGTAGTGATATTTATGTCCTTTAAGAAAAATATGTAGCCAATCATCAAAATTAATTTGCACTTTACCTTATATATGGAACTTGCAAGAAGCACACTTATAGCAACATGTTCATAAGATAATTCTACCATGTTATTCATAAAAGGAAAAATATATGTCGTAATGAAAACTCAAGTCCACTTTCCACATTCAAGATAAAAGTTATATTTTGGTTCTAGTGCACATATCTTATGCTATTACTCTATCCTATCTTATACTAAAATTCATCGTGCTTATAAAAAAATTACTTTCAATATTATGAGTTCTTAGTTTTAAAGTGAGATTTGAGTTTTTGGGTATTAAATATTTTTAGAAATTTAACATAATATATATATATGTAAACTGTATTTTTGAATTCAAAATGTATATATACATTTATATTTCTTTAAGGTTAAACTTTATCAACCGCAATCATTTGACTTATCAGTTTGACCAATTCTATTTAGTTTTCATATTATTAGTAATTTTTTTGGGTTTTTGACCATGATGAGGTTATTTTTTTTGCCTTTTACCAAAATGGGGTCCGTTTAAAAAAAATTACAAATTTAGGCAAGTCGTGTCAATTCGACACGACTTCATATGCACAAATCGTTCCAATTTGACACGACTTTGCTATGTTATACTTGGCACGACTTCTGTCATGTCATACTGAAGTCTTTGCCACGTCATATATATTTTTTTAAAAAAATTTTATTGTTTATATATTGGGTAGTAAGTTATGTAATGTTAAAAATTAATTTGATACATAAATGTCTAAGAGTGTTAGTTGTAAGGAACAAAAAATTGGATAATCGTGTATGGATCATGTCCGGCGTCATTAAATATCAAAATATCAAAAAATTTGCTTACATGAGACATTAAATATCAAAATATACTTTTTGACTAATGGGAAACCATGTCCGGCAACAATGTTCCAAGGAGTTAATGGCTCAAAGTTTGAATAAGCTAATTATCCAAACATAACTTTTTTAATTGGTCTCTAATTTAGTTAGTATTGCAACTAATTATTTTAGTTCCTATTTTATGATTTTCTTGTAGTGATAAAGATTGACTCTCAAAATATAAGTGGATCCAATATCTTGAATATTACGCTTCACACAAAAAATTGAATCCAAATTTATTAATTACAACCTCAAAATCCAAACATGCCCGATTTACATAATAAATTAATAATCAAATCAAAATTAATTCATGTATGAACAGTTGTTTTGGGTACTGCCTTAAAGCACATATGATATATTCCTAATGAAGTGTTTTTTCTCTACCTATAATTTTTACAAGTATCCCTACAAGAAGACATTCCTTAATTCCCTCTTACCTTTGAATGATGACGCAACATATCTGAACTCTTCACGTGTTTTTTTTAGAGTTTTTTTAATTGAAAGAATATTTAACCTCTATTTATATAATGTGTGACTTAGGGTTATTTATCTTTTATTATTTAAGCTCAATTAAATAATTTAACTAATCAAATAAGTAATTATATACTTTTCATTTTAGATATTATAAAGTGATAATCCAAAAATTGTATTCTCATCTTTTTAGAGTAGAAAACTCTAATATGTGAACCCATTTTTCATGTCATTATTATTGTGTGTTTTCTTCGTATCTAAATATTCACTTCCATATTAAATCAAATTTAATTAAAAGTGAATTTTACATTTATTAATTTCTATCATTAAGACAATCTTCTATAAATGATTTTTTTTTAAATATTTTTAAAACTAAAAATTTCAAATGATGGTATTTTACATTTTTATAACCAATAAAATCATCTTCTATTTATTAAATTGATTATATATCTTTAATTTATATCCTTTTAATCTTTTCTTTACAATTAGGAGGTCCCACACTTGCTTAGAAATCTAAGTACAAAAATCCTCATTTACTTTTTATTATACTCACTACAAGAAAATTATGAAATAAAAATTAATTTTAGAAAAAATAATAATTAGTTGTTATAGGGACTAAATTAGAGACTATTTTAAGAACTAAAAAAAATTTTGACTTCTAAATTAGTTTATATTATTGTTAAATGGTTTCTAAATTGGTATCTAATTAACAACCAAGATTTTTGCTACCAAATTTAAAAACTAAATAATTGGTAGTTAAAACCTTAATAGCTAATTAGATAACAATTTAAAAACTATTTAACAATAATAGAAACTAATTTAAAAACCAATTTTTTTTAGTTTCTAAAATAGTCTCTAATTTAATTATTATTACAACTAATTATTTTAGTTTTTAAAAATTGATTATTTATTTAATGATTTTCTTGTAGTTACTCTTTTAACCTTTCATAGCTACAAAATAGTATTTAATGAATCAATGCATGAAATACTTTCCATAATGTCATAAAACATATTTCTTGTGCACATGCACCAGTTAAGCAGTTTAAAAAGAAAGAGTTTAGGGTTATATGTAATTTCACATTTTACCCAATTTCAAGCAGTGCAGGTTTTGAAACAGTTTTATGGACCACTGTGAGGCGTCTACAAGTTCTGATTCGTACAAACACTAATCACAATATTATGGCTCTTTATTGAAGTTGTGGACACACTCTTAATTTTCAAATTTCAAGTTTGTCTCTTTATCTACCCTAGTTGCCATAAATTTAGCGGTGAAACTAGAATAATCGAAACTGTGAAAGGTTAAGAAAATGATGAGTGAAAAAGAGTGAGGAAATTGGGGGAGTAAAATAAAAGGAAATGACAAATGAAGAAGGATAAGATTTATACAGTGTAGGAAATCCAATCCAAAATGGACATCCCATGAAATCCGGTTGAAACTTGTAAAAAGAAAGTTTGAAAACATGAGTCCAATTATTGGTACTATGCAGTCGAAATTGAAGAGGCTATTGCAGCAATGGAAGTTTGATTTGCATTAATGTGGAGTGAACAAGGCCATGTAGAAGAGAATACATAGATGTATCTATCTAGCTATTCCCTGTCAAAGAATACACCATTTTTCTTACACAATATTTGTCTACACCCTTTTGCTTTTGGAATCTCAGCAAATTGATGGACTTTTTAACACAGTCCTTTTGACCAAAGCCCATCACATCCCTTTTTCTTTAACTATGGCTTCAGTGTTCCTCAGGTCACACTTCCTAACAACAACCCATCATGCTCACACGTGCATCACCAGAGGCTACTCTTGTAAATACATGGGTGGTTCCTCCGTGTGAGAACTGGCCCACACTCTAAGGTACCTAGCTGCTAGAGCATATTAATACAACCAGATATGCAGGACATTTTCAACATCTTGTACTTTTTTCCATTCCCAAAAAGTCCAAGTGGAACCATGGTGAACCAAAATATTGTATTTATGTGAATTATTAAGTACATAATGAATCTTTAATGCAAGTACCAAGATATTCCAAAACCTTTCCATATCTCAACGGGGGTTGAAAATTGAAGCTTGCTGCAGTTTAAATATAAAATTCTTCACCCTTTCAACCAATTATTTAAGTCCTAACTAAAACTTTTTCTCCAAGTCCCTCCCACAATTATATGCCTCTCATTCAATGATAATAAAGAATCTGTTTTATTCATAATCTTATTTTAATGCATAATCATAATAGTCTAAAACCATTTAATAATGTCTCAGAAATCAGAGAACCATGCAAAATGCTTGGTCAGTACTAGAGAATAGAAAATAAAGACAGCATGGTTAGAGATAATCTGTGTCCTTTTAAGAAAGGGATTAGTGGTTATCATGTATCCAAATACCAAAGTGCAGTCCCAATTATTTATGGCATCTTGACATTACATGTGAAAAAAGGAGAAGTGTTAATGAAATGACGGTAGAAAAGAGCAGTTAAAAACCGAAGCTGGTTAAAATTGAAGAGGGTTGGCCAAGTTTCTGTTTAGAGGAGAAAAACTATATACAGAAGGAGAAAAAGGCAGAGGAAAACAGAGGGAGGGTGAGAGCAGGAGGCATATATCAGAGTGAAGAGTTGGTGTTGCTTTAGCTTTTCTGGGTTTGGGAATCGTTGAAAGACAGTGGAGAAAGCCTGCAAGAGAATCCGAGACCTAAACATGGTAAAGCTTAGGAAGTGATGATCTGCATAGATTCACCTTTGTTTTTCCTCCTTTCTTTTTAACCTCTCTAATAAGTACTGTGCACACACTCACACACACTCACTCATACACACACACATACACCTCTCTGCCACAACACACACCTCATCAGATAAGCCGTACGACTACCACACTCCTTCCAATTTTTCCACTCTCTCTACCTCCCTGCACCTTTATTTCACACTGCTCTCACTGAGACAAAATAAAAGTGGTGTGAGAGAGTTGAAAAGCACAAAAGATTGTGACTTTGTCCATTTGAGACAAATGGGCTAAGTGTTAGGTATTTGTTTAGCTCTTATTTGCATGGAACGTGCAAGCCTTGGGTTGCAAACCCTACTATTTGCTCGTAGCTTCAAACACTACTCTTGGTAGGGTCACAGAGTGAGTGTGAGTGAGAGTGAGAGTGAGAGTGAGAGTGTGAGCGTGAGATAGCTTGTCTGTGTCATATATCTGCAACCATCCGAGTGTTGGTGTTGTAGTGAAGGAATTTTGTTCTTGTTGATGGAGAGGAAGAGAAAAACCGCTTCCCTTGTGAACACAACCCATCTCTCTAGTGTCTCCTTCTTTTTTCTGCTCTCAATTTGCACACTGATCTTCAGCAGTAGAATTACCACTGCCTCCACCATTCCATGTTTAGGTATGCAATTCTTCCACACTTATTAATTACTCTGACATTTCCACTATAAATTTTTCACCTCTCTAATTCTATCTAACCCCGTGTGTCATCATAAATTTATAACATCTTCTTCCAATTCGTCCTTTCTCCACTGCAGATACTAAGTGTCCCACCTTCACCAAAGCTCATACAGATTTTCAGGTATAGACTGGTCCTATACATTCTTTCTCTATACACATACTTTAACTTACCTTCTCTTATTGCATATGTATCATCTCATTAACATTACCCCCATCATCTAATCAATTAATTAATTAACCTTTTCCTAGGTCATTTGTTCTCAGAATCTTAATCTGATTATTACTATTTTATCTGTAGTTAAAAAGAGTAATGCATTCATCATAAGTGACATTTTTTAGTTTGTGTAAAAGAAACTGCATTAGAGAGAGTATTTGGAGATGGAAAGAGAAAATTGTGGACAAGAATCTGCAATTAATTTAGTGATAATTGAAAAGGGATGTGATTTTTGGAGTGAGGAGATGGTTGTGGTTGCGGATGTGGGAGAGTGTGATCTGCAACTAACTTGAACAAGGTTTCGATGGTGACAGTCTCCAAAATTACAGAGAGACACTGCTGGAAAAAACTGATAGTAGCTAAAATGCGCCAAAATAGGTGCAGGGGTTTCGTGGGACCCACTCCAATGTGAGCCGTCAGATGCATGGACTCCACCGTGATTACGAAACACACGTGGTGGTGGTACCATCTGCCTCCCCACTGCTTCCGTCGTCGTTGCGCCGGATAAAATCCCCTGCGCTCAACCGATTCACCTCTCGTCCATCGCGACCGTTCGATGAAAATCCAACGGCTCTTGGAAAACGCACGTTTAGATATAGTCACTGTGCAATCTGCTTCATCAAGCGGTGAAACGCAGGAAATGTTTTTGCGGCTGTTGCTGAATACTCCTGTTCTGACCCATATATTATTGAATAATGTTGGGCGCAACACCACCCGCGCACATTAGAGCGAGGCAGGGAAATTAGGTGTAGTGTTTGTTTACTCTTAGCCACATACGTGAGTCCGGGTAACGTGCGCGTACAGTGTACAATGCTCAGCGCTTTCACCGCAAAAACGCAACCACAGTTGTATTATAGCCGAATCATGGTCATGATGGTGCATGTCAGCCTCTCTTGTACATATTTTCCTCACTTGGATGTGGCCCCATATTATCACAACCACAAATTAATACATAACTATCATTTTTAATTACATTTCACTCTTCCAAAATATTTTCAATTTCCCAAAACAAATCTTCACATTATTGTTTCTAATTCAAATTAATGTTTGCAATTTTTTTAATCAGTTTTACTTATTAATTCGCATTGCTTTTGTTCAATGAAAAGAAAGGCGACAATTACTATAATTATTGAGAATTGGTTAATTACTTAATTATTATGCATGTTGGGCAGGAAAATAAAGTGGTGTCAGGAGGTAAAAGAGATGTCTTATCGATGGGCTGGCCCAGAAGGCTTCTAGGTGGGCCTGGGTCATCGCCGCCGCGGTGCACCTCGAAGTGTGGCAAATGTACACCATGCAAACCGGTTCATGTGCCTGTGCCGCCGGGAACGCCGGTGACCGCCGAGTACTACCCGGAGGCATGGAGATGCAAGTGTGGCAACAAGTTGTACATGCCATGAATATATATATTTTCTGAGTTTTATGTATTTTGGTTGGGTCTGATACATAGTTGATTTTATTGACTATAAAAAGACTCGTTGAGTTGTTAGTTTAATGAGTTACATTAGCTTTAGCTTGTGGTGGATATTGGATATGAAAAGAGAGTACAGAACTTGATTTGATGTGAAATATATAATATCTTCACACTGATTACTGATTACTGATTAATGTTGTTGCATTTAGCTGTATAATCTTGTTTTTTTGAATTGTTTAATGCATTAATTGAGGGAATCTGTGAAGAGTGGTTCATTCAAGAGGCCCATTTGGCAGTGTCAGTTCGTTTTAGGTTGCCAGAATGTGATGTGCTCTGAATCTCAAACAAGTACTTTTGTCTGCTCTTTGGAGTTTCTTCTAGTTTTAACCTTCTTGGACTCATTTGTATCATAATTACATTTCAATTTCAATTTTAAGTAATAAAATGGAGATGTTTGGTGCTTCATCAACAGAAAATTTAAAATAGATTCATGTAATAATGTAACAACAAAACACAGAGGCTTCTGAATGAAGTATATAACTCTTAATATTATTATTTTAATATTTTTTATATTATTTAATTTTATATATAAAATTCAAAACTTCACGTGCAACCCTTTTGTCTGCAGACACGAAGTCTGACATGATATCATTAACACAAATTCTGTTATTAGCATGATGTGTGTTTCGTGTGTAATAAAGTAAAATTTCCTTTTTTATATATGTATTAAGACATTAATCATAGATTAGGATTATAAAAGCACATAAAAAAAAATTAAAAAAAAGTTGAAGAAAAAGGCATGTTGGTATTGTGTTGTATTTAATAAATGAAGAAACAATAGATTTTGTTACCTGAAATTGACAATAAATATTTTAGGTGAAGCAATGAAATCTGGAGAGAAGAGAGCAATGAATGATTCCAAAAGTAAATGAAGTGAAACGCCAAGTTACACGGTCAAGATTTGGAAGGTAGGGCATGCTCCTCATTACTAAAAATAAATTAAAATAACTTCACCTACAACTATAGTATTAATATTTAAAATCATATATATATTAAAGGTAAGAAAATGGTCTTAATCAATTATAAATCATTGTTGAAATGGTTTCTACCTTAAGTATTGTGAAAACTGATGTTTATTACAAATAGTGATTTGGAATTGAATGACAGACTAAACTTATTTTATATTATCGCAGTTTAATTTCTCTTTTTGAATTTAAAAGTATTTTATGTTTAAGAGAAATTTTATATTTTATAGTTTAAAGTATTATATTGATTATTCTTCCAAAATATTGACCAAATAACTTAAATATCTCACTGAGTTCATTTCTCTTGTTTCTTTTTTTCTCTCTCTAATACTTAGTCTTGTCTATATAACTGTTTTATTTTATCTGTATAATTTCTTTCAAATACCTCCATAAGATAAGATGTGTAAAAGTCTATGATGTCCTTTATTTAATAGGTCAAACTAACCTAATTTTTTTTGTATTCCTTTCCATACACCATATCTCACTTTGCTTCATGGCTTCTCTCCACCTTAGCCTCCTTATCACTCTACTGTTGTCATCACCTCATTGTCAATGTTACCCCACTGTTACTAGCATTGTCATTCCAATGCTGTTGAGAATCATTATGTGGAATTGAAAAATCAGGTTTTTCTGTTTTGTTTTGTTTTTCAGTGTGGATTTTGAAGTCATTATAGATTTTGTCATAACTATTTTAACATAAAATATACATTTAAGATTATCCATAATATATTTTTAGATTTGAAAAAACATATTAGATTGCATAATGCATAATGTATATTTTATGCATAAAAGTATATTTCCAATTATGTAATTCAGAATACAATTCTAAATTTGAAAATGCATTTTGGATTGTACAATTCTTGAATTTTTTAAGATTATTCATGTGATTCTTGTAGATGACAATAAGCGGTATAGTGAACGGATAAGAATAGAAGACGATGTGTGGTGTTAAAGGGACAGAGAGAGAAGATAACCACAGTAATTAATCAGGAGAAAAAAACTTTAATAAAATTGAACTTACCATTACACAAGAAAAACATGTACAAGTTGAATACACTCCGAAGATGCAATTGGGCTTGACCCATACAAAACACAGAAAAGAATTCAGAAAAATAAAATCCATGATGTATATTTCATGCATAAAAATACATTTTTAATTATGCAATTCTAAATTTAGAAGTGCATTGTGAATTACACTATTCAAAATATCTTTCATTTATGAAAAATACTTATTTGTGCAATCCATAATATATGATGTATGGTTTATAGTTGCACTCTATAATATTATATGATTTATTTTGGACAAATGATGACTAGGACAAGAGTGATGTTTCTTAAGTTAGTAATAGATAAAAGATCTACAACCTCCATGCATAGAAGAGATCGTGTTTCAGTCAATGAAGTTAATGTAGTGAATGCTCTTGTAGAAGAACCTTTGTGATGAGGATTTTCACAAAAACGATTAAATACATCATTTCTTACCAAATAAGTTGATCATGTCGTGAAGAGATTATGAGACGATGATCTAGAATATAATCTAAAATATAAATTTCACTTTTAAATTCCAAAAGTGAAAGTTGTATTTTATATTATACTATTATTAAGAAGAAAACACTAAACTATTTGAAAGTGCAAATTATATTTTAGATTATATAGAGTTTGCATTTTGTCTTACAATGCAAAAAAACTTCCTAAGACAATTCAAAAGACTTCTCAATTGTAAAATATATTTAAAAACTTCAAAACAAGATAGTCAACTGTGTTCGAAAACCACCAAAAGATATAAAATGCTTATCAAATGACCTACCCACCTTTAACTTCTACATCATCTTTGATCTTCAGCAAGTTCATTTGCCAAAATCTTGATGTCCAATGTAGTAGCAGATTAAATGAAGAAGAATCAGGAAAAATAGAGCCATGGAAGCTTGATACACGTATAAATCACAAAGGATAAAATGAAAAAATTTTAAATTATAAGGTAAAGGAAGGGTCCATTGAAGAACAAGCAAGAAAAATGGAGCTATGGAAGTTTGATACACATATAAATCACAAAGGGTAAAACTGAAAATTTCAAAATTATAAGGTATAACAAGAAGTTATGGAGGTGCAAAAACCAATTTTTTCCTATCTATACTGGACCTTTTAATTCCTTTCAACGGGTTTGTCACCACTATCCCACGGTGTGTTTCATTTTTGGTGTTTCTTCCTGCACCCGACAAAATTCTCCCTGCACCCCATTAAATTGATAAAATCTAGTATCAGAAAGCTCTTTCTGAAATACATTATAGAAAATTTATTTCAGGAAACACATTTCGAAATATATTATACATATTTCGAAAATCTTAATCTGGAAATGTTTTCCAATATTTTCCAGAATTTCTGAAAAAGTCTTCCAGAATACAGTTTTACATTCTGAAAAGGGGTGTCCAAAATATTCTGGAAAAGATAATTCAGAAGTCATTAAAAAAGAGGTAAAATTATATTTTCGAATATTGATGGGGTGCAGGAAGAAATAACCATAACTTTTTTTTAATTTTCCTTAGTATTGGGCTTGCCCCCAAATAGCCCAAATTGTCTGTTATTAGAAAGTGGGAGCGTATGATGGAGTATATATAGGTTGAATTTGGATTTGGAATTTTCAAAATATTTAGTTAGTGATAAAAATATACATTTAAAAAATGTGTTAGGGAATACTATTTTTTTAAAATAAATAATTTCCCAACAATATTTTTTTATCTACCGTCAGCACATATGGGTTAAACCCTACCTGTCAAGGAAGGTCTATTTTCAAAAAACTTTTCAATATTTAAATTAGTATAAGATTAATTAATTATATAAAAGAGTAAATATGAAAAATAATATAGAACCGTTATTAATACTATCCACATTTTTTATTTCTGATTCTTTAGTATTTTTTTTATTTCAAAAATAATTTCTCTTAATAACATTAAAATGAGAAGTTAAAGAGTATACACTTAAAAGAGTAGTGTGTATCCGCATTTTTTATTTCTCTTTCTTTAGTATTTTTTTATTCTTCAAAAACAATTTCTCTTAATAACATTAGAATGAGAAGTTAAAGAGTATACAGGTAAATAGTAGGTTAATAAAATAGTGGAGAGCGATAATTAAAAGTTACATATGGTAGAGAGAATGAATGAATTTTCAAAATTTAAAATTCAAAATTACTATTTGAATTCAAAACCGTCTCTCAAGATAGAAAATAATTAAATAGAATTTGAGTTTCATATTTTTTTATAATTTTTAATAT
>Ga0123342_1002697_pt1 | contig 29207 bp, 13 predicted proteins | sample Turbeawhitnodule_FD_89960 | JGI IMG/M metagenome (GOLD analysis project Ga0123342, IMG submission 89960) | Root nodule microbial communities of legume samples collected from Mexico - Turtle bean Mexico white nodule | ecosystem: Host-associated > Plants > Roots > Nodule | place: Mexico: Nepantla... | reverse complement strand
GAGCTACCCGACAAATAATATTGAATAAATAAAGCGGAATAATAAAAGAGATAAAGAGGAAAAAACACACCCGAAAATTGTTAACGGAGTTCGGCCTGTTTAGCCTAATCTCCGAGCACAGCACAAACAACTCACTTTTATTATTATGAGAGAAGATATTACAAATTGGGATATATAACAGTGAAGGAGGGGATGTTAATATATAACCCTCAAACCTCCTTCACAAACAATGAACCCACCGAGGTGGGACTTGGGTTAAGCCAAAATCAACAATTTATATTTTTTAACAATTTATAACAACAACACAATTTAAATTCTGAATTTAGAATTCCGCTATTCAATTTCAATTTATTTACAACCTTAATATTAAACATCATTACAAAATTAAATTTTATCTTCACTCCCTCTTTTCCTATATTTATTTTCAAATAATAACTTTAACTTCTAATTTAATAGTTCACATTAAATACTCATTATCAAATTATCTTATATAAGATTTGTATAATATTTTAAATAAAAATTTCAAATTTATTTATATTTTTTGCTAAATAATATGTTTATTTAATTTTTAACATATTACAAAAAAAAAATCAAATTTACTTTTACCACTCATTTTTATTTATTCTTATCTAGTCTTTTTAACTATTATTGTTATGTCTTTTTTATCATTTCTTATTTAAACAAATTATTTTAATTTTTAATAATTTTATTATTATAAATTATTGTTAAATATATTTAAAAAGTAATAAATTCATTTAATTAATTTAAATATATATAATAAAATTAATAATGTCATTTAAATAAGTAAACTTTTAAGCAACGGCTAACCATTGAACATACAAATGTCAATAACAAAAACCAATTTGTGTAAGGCAAACCAACGATACATTTCTCATTTAATTTAAAATTTATATTCTTTAGTGTTTATGGTTTAGAGTTTAGCATGCACTCTACTTCGGTCCCATTATGTATACGGGTTACATTATTTATTAAGTTATTTATATTTATTTATTTATTATTTTTGTCAATAAAAAAATATTATCATTATAAAAAAAATTAAAAAAATATTAAATAAACTGAAATATCCCCAAAGAATTTAAAGAGGAAAAAAAAGGCAAATTCCACATAATTTTTACATATTTCCCCTTTTCTCTAATCATTATATATATTGATTCCAATGACCAATCATAACTTTTCAGTGTCTAATTTGTTTTTCTGGTGTGCCTGTTTTCCATATATTCTCATTCCTCACTCTTTGCCTCATAAGCATTGGTCTTCCACATTCCCTTTTCTAACCGATGCATCATTTTCTGACTCTCTGCTCAATGAATCTTCTACCCCCATGATATTGTATCAGGCTTAAACTAACATAAAAAAATATCACAATTTAACCTAGTTATGACATATTTATCTTCCAAAAACTTATTTGGTAAGGGTTTGAGAATCCAAAATGTCTGTCATGGTGTGAATGAAATGCATGGATAAGGATATATCCACTACAAGAAAATGATTTTGTTGCAGTGATAGCACACTTCTTGCAGTGATAGCACACTATTTGAGAGGGATGGAGAGAAGTAAGAGTTAAGAGTGCATGTGTTAATTATGTTGTAATGGTTACAGATAAGATACATGGCATGCACCTTCTTCTACATACACACGCCTGCATCTGCTCTGTGATGAACTTGCAGTGTAGACATAGACTTATAGCCTTCTGACACATTTGTTCCCAATCTTAGAGTCTCAAAATTAATTAGCAGCTGCAAGTAAGTGATTGCTTTTGGTATTGTTTGTGCATGTTTTCACATGCATGATGCATTTTAGACCTTTTGATTAATTAATCCTCAAAGGTTGAGTGCTGGTGGTGTACGTGTGAGTTGAAAGGGACTATACCTAACACATTAATTACGTGCATGCTGAGTACTTGATGCACCACTGTGACTCCACATGCATGTGATCTGAGAACAATTATTCATGTCTATGCATTAACCTGAACTTCTGTTCATCAATGACTCCTCTACTTAGTGTATAAACCAATTACTGTTGCTCCAAGTACTATCTTCTTGCACAGCACACAGTTAAACCTACTTTAACCTAAAGGGCTTTTATCTATTTGTGGATCACTAGAGTAAAAGAAAAAATTATAATTGTTCTAATTTCATCAATTTAAAAAAAAAAAACACAACTGAGATGTACATGTGTTTTGAATGTTTTTAAGAAGTTATCGTACAAAACTTTAGTCGTTTCAAACATGATTGTTTTCATAAAGTATACTAGTACTCAAATTTGAAGTTAGATAAGTATTAAATAATGTTTGAATTTTATGTATTAATGTTTTCTTTTTAATTAATTTATTTTAAGTTGTGAATTACAAACATTTATGAGAACACAGAAGGAAGCTATTTAATTAAGAATGTTAGTAACAAATTTTAATATATTTTATTATTAATTAAAATGTATTGAATGTTTTGGAATGGTGCAAATAATTGGTGATACTTTCACACCTCTAAAAAGACAAAAACAATCTCTTGATGATTTAAAATAATTATATTTATTTTATTTTTTAATTTAAAATTTTAATATATATTATTATATTATTAAAGTTGTTGTTAGGTGAGTGTATCTTTTAGGGTTGCCAAAATATTCTTTCTGTTTGCAAATACATATGGTCCAGTTTTCTATATTTTGAGGTGTTAAATTAAGTTCAAACTCATTAGCTAATCTACCTTACAACGAGTTCGAGTTAGAGTCAGGTTGGACTAAAAAAAAATATTTTAACCAGAGTTTATTTTTATATTATTCAGAATTAAAATTTCTATTAAGTCGTTTATTCAGGGTTATAGTTTCTTCCGCTAAACCATCTATAAATAATGTGTTTTCCAGGATTTTTTTTAACTTCAGAAAAAGTGTTTCAAAACTCCTGTTAAATATTGTGGGTTTAAGAACCTCCATAAAATATCATGTGTTTCAAAACCTCTGTTAATACCACGAGTTTCAAAACTTCCATTAAATAAAATACCATGGGTTTAACCTCCGTAAAATGACTTGCCGTTTGAAATAACCTTCAATCCCATTTCTCACCATATCTAACGATCCTCCTGACTTCTCTCTTCCACCATAGACACATTGTTCTCCGACACAAGCTCAATGGCCACTAACGACAATCCTAACAAGGAATCACAATTCAGTCACACTTATGTCTATTATATTTAAGGAGAATAAACACTAGATAAGACATTATCTTCTTCTTACTCCAATATTGTTTTTTCCATCACCTTACTGCCACAACTTTATATATCCTAAATAATTGTATATCCCAAATAATTGTATTATCTGTCAGATGTGAGCTTCAAAGCCATGTGTGTTCTTGGATACGAGGGCTTCAAAGATTGCAAGAACATATTGCAAGGAGAAATTAACTTTATTACTAGTATTTAAAAAGATTAGTTGACACAAGAAAACACAAGATTAGTTGTCTCTAAATATATAGCGTCAACTCTTAACAGGACACACAGAGAGTCGGCTAAGCTAACGGTAAATGGATGAAAAAAAGATAGCATCAAATGCATCGACTTAAGGGAAACTTAATAGGACGCATGTGTTGGTTGTTTGTGTCAGCCTAGTCGACACAAGCAATGTTGAACACTTATGCGTGGGCCTGACTAATGATATCATTGCATTCTGTGTCAGCCTGGCCGACAGAAGGCGTCAAAGAATTTTTGTGTCTTCGTGGCCGACACAATGTAAGTCATTAATTCCCAAATTCGATTTTCCCTCTTTCTTTCATTCCCAAATTCTCAAAACCTAATTGCATTTGCCTCCTTGCCTCTATTATTCCTCATCTCGACGACGCCATCGTTGTTTGTCCTCTCCGTGATGTTCCATTCTCTGTCCTCTTCGTGTCGACTCTGTTTTTCGTCCTCTCCGCGGACTCTATTCTCCCTCCTTTTTTGGCGCCTCTATTCTCAGGTAGGTGATATTTCTTCCCACCATTTAAAAATTGTTGTTTGAGGTTCTCACCATTTGCTCTATTTCTTCATTTCTCAACTCCCATTTTTTTCTTCCACAAGTACACCTCCGCACCTACAAGTGTACATTTTCTTCAAATCTGTGAGGTCCTTCTAGCTGCATTGTGGTAAGCAAATATTGTATGATTATTTTTTAATTTGATTTTTGAATGACTGTTATGAAATTGAAGTGGATTGACATCATGGGATTGAAAGGGTTGGTGGGTGTCTTCATTGCTGAAAGGTGAGTTGCATAAATTTTTTTTCCAATTTTTAGTCCGGTTATGGATTAATTTTATGTAATTGTACATTTTATGCTACATTTTAAATAACTCTTGTTTCCTTTTTAATTTAGAATTATAATTCTATGTTTTATTTGATAGTTAGATCTTAAATTTATATTGGTGAGTTCTGATTTTAATTTTGGAATTGAATTTGATGATTTAATGAATTTAGAATGGTATTACTGGTTGAAATGAAATTGTTATACAGTTCAGGAACTCCAACAAACAAAACTTTTTTTACAAACATCTGCATCGGTTAAAGCTCACGCACATCTTCAATAATTTTTTTTTCAAAATTCCTACGCAAATAGCTTCCGCTTTAAAAACCGACGTCAATAAGCTTTGCTTCCACGGGTTTAGCGTCAGCTGCTTAACCCAAGCATCCCTGACATTTAGGCATCGATTTTTCCACACTTGCATCTGTTTCCGGTCGATGGTGATGCACGTTTTCCGTGTAGTGATGTTTGCCTAAAAGTTGACACTTTGATTTTCATTTACTATTTTTATAATTGGATGAACAATTTAATTGTACTATTATAAATAATGAGTTCAAATCAATCAATTTAATTGAACTTCAATAAATATATAAAATAAGTTAGAAAAACAAAACATACTTAACTAAGTAAATTCACCTAACACACCAACTTGGGATAAGTCATGTTATATTACAAAATTTATGGCTCACAAAAAATGTATCAAGTTAAATTGACTTATTTTTAACTTAACACTCAAATTTATTCACTATGTCGACATCCTTAATCTTGAAGATTAAATAAGAAATAGAATGAATGTATCTATTGAAGTGATATGTTAATGGTCTTCATAACCTTGTTCTTATAATTAACCAGGATAGTTATATTTATGATATTTCAAAATATTAATATTGTTATTTAATTATGTAAAAAAAAATACTTAAACTGGTTTATTGATTCATCAAAGCAAATGTACTTGAAAATAAATCTTATTTTATCCATTTGCTGTATAATATTTACTACTAGAAAATTATTAAATAAAAACTAATTTTAGAGACAAAAAAAATTAGTTACTATTTTGACTAAATTAGATATTATTTTAGAAATTAAAAAACTTATTGGTATCTAACGTTATTGATAAATAGTTTCTAAATTGATATTTAATTAGCTACAAAAGTTTTAGCTATCAATTTTAACTAAAACCTTGGTAGCTAGTTAGATATGAATTTAAAAACTATTTATCAATAATAGAAATTAATTTAGATATAAATAATTTTTCTAATATCGAATTTAGTTAATATAACAATTAATTATTTTGTTTCTTTAAACTTGATTTTTATTTAATAATTTTATTTTAGAGATTATACTCCTTTTATAATCCATATCACTACAAGAAAATCATGAAATAGAAACTAATTTTAGAGACAAAAAATAATCAGTTGTTATAGTGACTAAATTAGAGACCATTTTAGAAACTAAAAAAAATTGGTTTCTAAATTAGTTTTTATTATTGTTAAATGGTTTCTAAATTGGTATCTAATTAGCTACCAAGGTTTTAACTACCAATTACTTAGATTCTAAATTTGGTAGCAAAAACCTTGGTTGCTAATTAGATACCAATTTAGAAACCATTTAACAATAATAAAAACTAATTTAGAAACCAAAATTTTTTTAGTCTCTAAAATAGTCTCTAATTTAGTCACTATATTAACTAATTATTTTTTGTCTCTAAAATTGGTTTCTATTTCATGATCTTCTTGTAGTGTATCTAACTGAATTAACATCTTTTAGAGATCAAAATCTTTGCTTGAATTTCTCTTTTGTATTAAAATACACTCTTTCTTTTTTTCTCAAAAAAATAAAATGAATTAATTGGGATGTTTCAATCCATTTAAAAAAAAATAGAAGAACAACTACAAATCATTTGATTATTAAATTTTAAATATATTTTAAGATATTAAAATCAGTGTATTTTGAAAGGAAAGTAGAGAAAAGAAACCTAATAAAAAATTCAAATTCAGATTTGGCAGTCTATCATATTCTATCATTAAGTTTGAGGGAACCTCCAATTGGATTTAGGAATAGAAATTAGTTGACATGCTCTAAGAAGAGTGGTTATAATATAATTTTGTTATGTGAATGCTGGATCCTTCATGATAATTTATTTTTATTTTCATAGTTCTAATAGTTTAGTCTGGGGATTTGTCTATTACTTTTGAATCAATAATGAGCAATTGGAAATAAATTATTTGGAAAGATAGCAATATGGGTCATTATCTAACCGTCCAATCTTGATGAGATTTTAGAGCACAACTTTATTTTTTGCTCAAAGTTTAATTAATGCATACGTCTCTTTAGATTAGGTACCATTTTATAATTTATGGCAAAGTAATGTTTCTTTTGTCTTTACTTTTTGTGTATCAGATTGAAACATTAAAGTATTGAAACCAAAGAAAATGGTTAAATATAAAATGCAACATTCCTTGTCTTTTCAACTTCTAAACTCACCACACTTTATTATCTCATGCTTCTTCCTGTCAAAACTGCAAACCAAAACTAAATTAACAGTGAATCATATAATCAAAACCAAAGTTAAGTAGGCCTTTTCTTCCTACACCTCTGTAGCTTCTAATTGCACCATAGTAACTTTTAAAATGATCACTTTATCCTTCATAAAGATTACTTTTGGATTACTTGGAAATCTTCTGAAACAAACTTTCAATAATTTATGAAGATTTCCAAAACACCAGTTTCAGAATAATGAGATGCTTTTCGAAAAGAGCATTCTAGAACAAGTTTCTAGAAAAAGATTTCCAAAACATATATAATACCATCCAAAACAAGCTTCTTTTCATTTTCCTATCTGAGTACAATGATGATGGAGAATAGAGGTGCAACAAAGATGGTGACAATGTTAAAGAGGGTGGTTGTGGCGACCTCGTGCAACTTTTAGTCTTTTTGTTATTGGTATAGGGTGTAGACATGGTTATCAAACTCTCGAATTAACTCATTAATTTGTCCAAGTTTACACTTTAATTCATCCTAGGTGAGTTGACTTAAAAGCAAATTCGTTGAGAACTCGCGAGTCTGCAACTGAGTTGGCGAGTTTAGAGGATTTGTTTCCTTAAACCCAAATCAGTCAGACTCACCTAAATTGCTTGTGTTAGGGTTTGTGTTTGCATTTTTCGTGGTGGTATGTCTCTGTTATGATCGTGGTGACATCTCTCTTTCGTGGTCGCCTATGCTCGTCCTCTCTATTCTAGTCACAGTTGTCTTTGTTCTGATCATGGTGGTGTGTCATCATCTGCCATCTTCATTCACCATGGTCGTGTTGTGTCATGTTGTGGTCATCTGGTCAGATTAGAAATGTAACATCTTTGTTCTATTTGCTTGTCCATATATGTAAGAGAGAATGTTAGTCCCAATGCACCTTATCTTAGAGTTTTTTTTAATTGAAGATATTGGGATATTAGGGTAATTACATATATGCAGATATTTAGAGTTTTTTTTTTCAATTGAATTCTATTTTTTTTAAATCATTTTCTAAATTCATGTTTTTTAAGGTATGTCTGGGGTAGATCAAATTCAACTAAGAGCAACTCAAATGCATCCTCGTCTATTAAAAGTAGAAGTAATACTACTCCATAAAATAGGTCAATTTTTTTATAGAAGCACAAGATAGATATTAATGGGAATGGTAAAAAAGGAAAATGTAATTATTGTTCAAAGATTGTGAGTGGGGAATATTTAGATTCAAGCATCATCTTGTTTGAATTAGGGAGGATTTTGAACCTTCTACTTTGTTTCAGAAGAAATAAAAAATGTTATGATAAAATAAAAGTTGTTGTAGAAGCTAAGTTTCATTGAAGAAAAGAAGGTTGAATATAATTCATGAATACTGTGAAAAAAGGGAGGGAGTTGAAGAAAGATAAAGTATGTTTAGTTTTAAGGGAAAAGAAAGAGTTGATAGTAGTAGGGCAAGTTCAAGTTACTATAAATCAAAATAATAAAAAAATACTATAAAGAATAAGTTGATGCTCAGGTTGCTAATTTTTTAATAAAAATGTCATTCCATTGAAAACCCAATTTTTGCAAAAATGTGTGAAATGGTTGAGAAATATGGAGTTAGCTATAAATCATGTCTTATCATGATGTTAGAGAGAAGCTCTTGAAGCAAGAGTGGAAAAAACTGATTTAATACTTCAAGAATATAGGAATGAGTGGAAGATAACAGGTTGCACAATTATGTCTCATGGGTGGACAGATAAAAGAGGTGTTCTATTTGTAACTTCTTGATGAATAGTCCTAAAGGGATATTTTTTCTTTATTCACTCAATACATCAAACATCTAAAAAATAACTTATTTTTAAGATGATGATGTGGAATTTTGTGGGAGAAGAAAATGTAGTGCAGGTGGTTACTAATAATGCAACAAATTTCAAGGCAACTAGAGATCTATTGATGCAAAAAAGGGAGAAGTTATATTAGACCCTATATGTTGCCCATTGCATTGATTTGATATTTGAAGATTTTGAAAATAATTTGAAGGTTCATCAAATTACTATCAAGAAAGGAAGAAAGATCACCCCTTACATTTATGGCAGAACAATGCTAATTAGCATGTTGAAAAAGTCCACAAAAGGAAAAGACTTGATAAGGTCAAGTATGACTAGATTTGCACTGTTTATTTGACTTTATCTTCTCTTTATTAATTGAAAGCATCATTATTGACCATGATTAATTATGAAGAGTGAAAAACAAGCAAGTTTGGAACTTTACCGGAGGGGAGAACAAGTTGAAAATATGGTATTAGATAGTTGATTTTAGAAGAATGTCTCAACATGTTTCAAATTTGTTGCCCCTCTTATGGTGATCCCAAGATTGGTTGACTCAAAGATAAAGTTTACAATGGATTTCATATATGAGGAGATAGATTGGGCAAAAGAAAATATTAAGTGCAATTTTAATTATATTAATAAAAGGTAAGAATTATATACCTTCTCACCTTCAAAATTTAATTACTTATTTGTGAAATTATTTTCAATATATCATAATTGATATTAAATGTAACTATGAAGATGTTTGGAATAATCTATGCGGATAATCAACTTCAAAGACCTTTGTACGCAACTGCCTATTATCTCAACTCGCACTTTCATTTTGAACCTAACTTTAGAGTTGATGATTCTAAGGTGAAAGAGGAGTTGTATATGTGCGTGAGAAAATTGATTAAGGATGTTGTAGAAAGAAAGAAAATCAATTTGCAACTTGTTGATATGCTAGAGGGCTTTTTTCAATGGATGATGCAAAAATATGCAGGAAAAAACTACTTACTGGAGAATGGTGGGAGATATTTAAGGATACTCCAAAGTTGAAAATGTTTGTTATCCAAGTTCTAAGCTTAACTTGTAGTTCTTTTGGATGTGAGAGTAATTGGAGCTCGTTTAAAATGGTAATTTAAGTTATTTATAATTTTCTTTATATATTTAATAAAAATTCTTATTTAATTATAAGTTCATACAAAGAGAAAAAATTGTTTGCATCAGACAACAAATGAATGACTTGGTTTATGTGATGTATAACTTGAAGTTGAAAATAAATAAATTAGAAAAATTGTTGCTCTTTCATTTGATGATATTGAGTCATATGATGAATGGATAACTAAAGAGAAATATGATATTGTTGAAATTGAACAAGCTCAAGGTGAATATGATGGTGAACATAAAAATGTTTCCTTAGATGAAGTAATAACATATCTATTAGATGATAAATCTAATCTCATGAATTTTTTAGTTTTTTAGTTATAACTACATTTGTTTGCTTTATCATTTATAACAACATCTATTATTTTGTTTTTTCATTTGCTCTTTAATAGAATATTCAATAATTTTGAATATATGTGCAACAATTATTTGAATAATAACTCTTTTTTAATTTTTTTTCTCTCTTTTTTCATGTTTATTATAAATGAGGTATATAAAACTAATAAGATCAACTCTAGATTCACTTGATCTTGATAATATAACTTTTGATATTAATGTAGATGTGCAATTCTCATGAAAAGTCTGTTGATAATTAACATTGTGACGAAGAATATAATAAAATTCAACATGACATTTTTCATTTCTAGATATTAAGTTTTTATGACTTTAACAACTTATGTTTTGTAGTATTTGTATAAACTTACTTATTTAAAATAAGTTATATAATTATTATTCATTACTAAATGTAATTATTTTATTAAGTACTTTGATTATTGAAATATATTTTGTATGAAATAAACTATTACGAGTCTACTAATTGAATTTATAGAACTCCCAGAGTTAGATAAATTCTCGAATTTAATAACCTTGGATGCATGCAGTAATCATGGGAGCACAGTAAGTAAAAGTCAACCCTACCTACAAAGTCAGCCCTACCTAAAAAGTCAGAATTGGCCCAGTGGTATTATGGCATTTTGTCACGAGAAGTTTTTTTAAGTTTATTATTATAAATATGAAATAATGTATTCATTGATCAAGTTTTATTATTATATCGTAACTAAAAAAAATCTTAGAAAACAAATAACAAATAGCCAGTTGAAAATGAATCCCAAGCATAATTGTTTGCGTCTTTATTGGAACAGTAAAACAAAGTTTACATGATTGAATGATGAAGGCTAACTGAGAGAAAACAGCAGAAAAAGAGAGCCAAAGACTAGAGATAAGAGATGAATCGTTAGTCTATTCAGTCATCAATAACTGGTATTAGGTGGCTGCAGATGGAACTAATCTATAAGTTCAATCCCAGAAAAACTACATTAAAATTTCATTCCCCATTATTCAGGAGAAAACAATCAATAATGTGCGAGCACGTTCTACAACAAGGACATAATACACTGTAACGTAGCTGAAGTCACAGCTTGAGAAATGAAACCACTATGAATGGCAGAGAGCTACAATCTAATCTCCTATATAGAAAGTAATTTTCTGAGACAATGACTTGAATAGAGCAAAACTAGTTAGATTCATGAGAGAAGGGATCAAAAAAGCAATTTCATGAAATCCATGATTGAAGCTTCCTCTATACAACTTTCAACAAAAATATGGAATTGCAATTACAAGTTTCTCCACATCTCCCGTTTACCTATAAATGTGTCAAAATTCGTAATCCCAATCACCAGAGAAACTCGAGCACCGTCAGGATCTTGATGCCCATAAGGTTTCACTGAATACATACAAACTCTCCTTCAGACATAATACGTGTAACCGGTAGAGTGTAAGTTATATCCCTTCACATAAGCATATTTAAGTCTGATAGGTCGTCCATTGGAATTTCAAGGCCAATAGAATCATGGTCTTGCAAGCCATCTTCATCAAAGTTCAACCAAGAACTAAGATCATGTGCGCCACCAAATTCTTCTATTGAACTTAAATCAGGAAGTGGCATATTCCCAAAGTCATTGGATTCCTTTATTTGAGAAGTGTCCACACCAGATAATGTAGCCCCATCTTTGCTACCATTGTTGACTGCATTAGCTGGTAAACGTGCAGCATCCTTCGCTTCCATAAACCTATCATGTCCACTAGCACTAATCTTTTGCTTCTTAGCTTTTGGTTTGTTCTCATTTTGGCTACTGTCCAGTGACATGCGTCCAGCTCTACCAGTCGAGTTTTGCCTGCTCTGGTCCCGGCTTTGATTCCGATCTCTCTCACTTCTCTTTCCCTTCACTCCACCATGAACAGCACCATCAAGATTTGATGCTCTTGAGGAAGAACCACTGACACCACCATTGACCAGCATTTCCCTCTTCTTTTCTTTGATAAACACGGACCCATTCTTGGATGATGCTTGTTCTGATGACTGAATTGAACCTTGAAAAGAATCAACCAATCCCCTGTCTGCATAATCTCTATGGCAATCATATTTCTCGGAAGCGCTAGAAACTGCAGCTGTAGCAATAGACACAACAAAAATTAAGTGGGAAAAAATCAAGTCAACCAATCAAGACAGACAAATCTCTAGCATGTTAGCGAAGATACAGTCAATGAAACAGTACTTGCATAAAGGAAGAAACAGGGTGATCACTTATCAATGTTTTCTAAGACCTAATATATACTAAAAAGAGTAACAACACGTCTAATGATATCAAATACAAAAGCAGAATTTTAGAATACCTGATTTTCTTGCTTCAATTTGATGGGAAGTTTTGTTACATGTATTACTAGCTGTGCCAGAGACCATACAATCTGCAGGTTGAGCCTCATTCTCGCGTGAAGGTGGGGCAAACATTATATTTTGTAGGGTAGGTTCACTAAAGCAGTTAATGCCAGCCTCTTCGTATCTTTTACATCTTCCAAGAGTACGCTTGATAAAACCCAAAGCAACTTGTTTAGACACCTTGTGAACTGCACCTTTTGAATTTTTGCTTCCACGGCTTGCCTGCAAATATTTGAAATTGGTTAACTAATTATTACAGCGAATTAGAGAACCTCACTCATTCATTAACATAAAATTCCCAATTACCAGTGACCTTAGAATTGTAACCTACATTACCCACAATTCAATAAACTGATTATCTAGAAAAGAATACATTAAATGTGGAGAAATTGTCTATTGGTGACACTTTAAAATTGTCACGCAGAAGGTCATCACCAATATCATAGAAACTAGAAAGAATTTACGGGGAAACAAGGCAGAAATGGAACAGGGGAGGGAGAAACTATGGATCACTCCCATGTATGACTCAAAAATATAACCAATAACAAACTAAAATACAGCTATCTAAAGAAGTAGAAATCCAAGTTCCCAACACAGCAGGAAACAACACGGCATGTCTTGCAAATTCTAAGACTAAGAGAAAAAGAACTTGTATGAGTAAGTAGGAATTCACTTTCTACACTGAAATCAAATCTATCAAAGACTGATTTGGTGTTTAAGCATAATCTACCTACATTTAGAATATAGACACCAACAATATCTGCAAAGCAACCAAATATGTTGCTCTACATGACTGTATAGGACAAACCTCTGTTATGCTCTCCCGGTTACCAGAACCCGGGCATATAACTGGGTTGAATTGCTTATTGGTTCATAAATGTATCCAATGATGATACCAGAAACGACCTCAAGCTGGATTAAACTATCTAAATTCGGTACTGGAAAACCATTTTAGTTGAGGACTGATATTTTTCATGCAGTCTAAGGTGAAGAAAAACTGTTGTACTAAATTGCACGAGGGGTCCAAGGTGGAGGAAAATTGTCCAATCGTGTGACCGAATTGTTTGATTTTAGCACAAAGCCCAAGACATTTTCTCTCTCTAGCTTTTGAGGTATTGCACAAGGTGTTTAAGCAAAATATAAAAAAATAAACAAGAATTGAACCCACCCATTGACTCAGAAGGCCCATGTGCAGTATCGCACCACTAGATCACCAAGTTCTTTTTATTAAGTATGTGCCAAAAATGCATACACATACATATTTTAAACTTTATTTTACTTACACTGATTCAAATAGTTCAACTAGTAACTATGGTTCAACCAGTTCCCAATGCCTAGTTCTGATAAAATTGGTCACTGGAGTAATTGTGTGTTATAAGTACAAGATTTTGACAGAGGGATATTTATTATAAATCTTATAAATCTTACTAAAATCAAGTATAAAAATGGTAAGGAAATTTGTAAATCATATCTTAATAAAAATACAATAAAAGGTTGATAGAGGAATATTTAGTACCAATCTCTTTCTGTAAGCCATTTCAGTAAGATGGTCAAATGCAGATTGCTCAATCTTCCTGCACAATAAGCTCATAATCTTAATAAAAATCAATTACATCTTAAGCACAAATTCAAGAAATGGAAAGTCGTGACTCATGAATACTAGAAAGTAAAAGGAAATTAAGACATAAGCTACAAAGATTGTGAAATTGAAGATAGAAAGAGGGTCAGAGGAAAAACATATTTAGCACTTACCGTCTTTCCACATCCCTCTCTTCTTGAATAGCTCTATCAATTTTGTCCAAAGTACTCTTCTTCCTTTGATTCTATTAATAAATCAAAATAAGGGATACAGATATAAGAATGGACCAAATTTAAGGTTCAGATAGATTTGATAAAAAAAATAAAATTATTTCGATACACACCTGTTCATACAGTGCTTTCTCAAGTTTCGCAATGTCCTGATTGATAATAGCTTCATCTTCTTCCGCTAAATCAGGCTGTGCCAAGCAAAGTAATATTAAGGATTATAGACATGAATCTAGTAAGCTTCAAATAACTATGATAATCGTAATTCCACATATGAAATAAAAGCCTACCAATATTTCAGGATATAAGCCAATGCTCTGCAACTCAAGCAGCAGTTTGTCATCCAGAGACATCATCTGATACTGGCCATCAGGAGAAGGAAAACCACTTAATTCAGCATGCTGCAGTTGATCAAGATCATTTGAACATATTTCTCCAGTGTGTGTGATATCTGAGAGAGAAAACTCTTCATCTCCCTGCCAAACTCCAGTGCTTTGTAAAGAACTGGATGTGTTTGGGTATCTAAATGTATTGGATGCGGTGCTATTGTCACAGGATAGTCTATCCAATATGCAGTTCTTCTGAATTTGAAGATCCACCTCTGATTCAACTTCAGAATCCATTCTATCCCGATCTTTGGGTTCAAAATCAATTTGATTACAAGAACCACAGTGAGAGTCATCACTAGCACATTGTCGAGATATATTCTTTGCATCACTTTGGTGATATGATTCTTCACATTCCTCTTCTTCAATTAGAGCACAAAGAAGTCTTTGAAATAGTGGAGCAACCTTGTCCGGTCTTTCCATGTCCTTCTTTCCACCCAAAGCATCAAACTTAGTTGATTCTTCATCACATTGAATTCTCTTTCTTTCCTCTGAATCTTGAGTGGTCTTGTTATTTATAACAACACCCTGCGGAAATACAAATTTACTAGTTACCACATTCCTCCAGATGAAAATTGTGGTTTAATGAAAACCTTAAATTTACAGGAGATCAAGACAAAAGGCCTTCATTATTGATAAAATGAAAGATATAGGATAGTTTTGTATACTGCCAAACACTTACCAACAGATCTTGATCAATGCCAAACATATGAGATAAACTTTTATCAAATTCCTCGGCAACATTGAGCTGATTAAACAACCAAAAAACAAAATCAGTAAGTCAGAATCTATTCACACATATTAGGAGTCATGGTAACTTCACAGTTCCAGAAAAAACACAACATGCTAAAGATCCAGTTCCTACCTGTTGCTTCAAGTAAGATGCATCATCCAAGCTGATAGACGCAAAAATAGACTCCACTTTATTCCAAAACGGACCCGAACAAGCAAGGTCTACATAAAATAAGCCACCAAAGTAGTGAAATATAAAACAACATACCAAAGACAAAAGCAATTAGAAGAAGGTAAAATGATTAAAGAAGCGTACTGCTAGTAGTACGAGCAGAATTTGCAGCTTTACATAACTCTTCACGATCATCATCAGATTCGCCTGGACAATCACATTACACAGTGTGTGAAAACATAAAGAGAACCATATATATATATATATATATATATATATATATATATATATAACCTGAAAGCAAAATTATACCCCAAATTTCATACAGAAAAATAAATTTAGTGATAGAATAAGTTATATGTATAATAATATAAATATAACCACTGAAAATCATTTGTTATGATAGCCTCTACATATCTGAAAAGTCAGAGTGATATGACATAACTTGTAAAAGTATTTCAGTTGGGTAAAACCTATATCACTACCAGACATAATCAAAGTGAAGGAATTTAGCCATCCCTACCATAAAACTAAAATTCCCAAATAAACTACCTTCTAAATATCAACAGTACCTCCAAAATCAGCAGAACCAATGTTTAGTTGCTTCCCTACACGAGTCACAACTTTGCGCTCTTTCTGCTTTTTTGAAGGAGGGCGACCATATTTGCTACATTCAACAGAAAGATACAAAGACAACTTTAGAAATGGAAGGACAAAGGATGAACTAGATCTAAAAATAAGTCAACTCACATTTTACTCTTATCATTAGGCTTCATGTCCTGTACTGGCTTCATTATTGGTCCATTCTCCGACTTTTCCCTTCCAGAAGGGAGGCCTGGCCTGACTAATGATACATTCCTTCCACCTCTTCCATGTCTCTGCACACTATCTCCAGATTCATCAGTTGTTATCTTATTCTTCCTCATTTGAAACATAGAAGCCCCAGCCTTATCTGATGCCATAGCAAAGTCACTGCCATTCACTCCTTTCTCTTTTATTTTGTTTTCCCCAGCTCCAGATTCTTCACTTTCAGATAATCCAAAGGGAGATGAAATATCATCCGGTGGTCTTTTATATTTTGGATTACTGTTGTCTACACTGCTTGCCAGTGGAAATCCATTGTTGCCAGCAGAAGAAGCTTTAACACTGAAATCGGAAGTTAGACAGCCTTCAGATGAGACCTGAACTTCAAGATTGCGTGAGGCAGGAGAAACTACTTTAACTCTTCGTGAGCGTGAATTTTTAGGTGGTCTCTGACCAACCCACTGGGTCATTGGATGTATAGAAGATCCTATGGATGTAAAAAGGCTTTTAATTATTTGTTATACCAACCAATGAGACTTCATATAAGAATTTGAAGGCAGTTACCAACCAGGAAAAGCTGTAGAAGAAGGTTGAGTGTTTGATGATTCTAGTGCACTAACTGAACCTGTCCTTGGTGCTCGAGATACCTTGTTTTTAATTATCGTGTTAGGGCTGCTTGCTGCGTCCTCCTGAGTGCTTGCCCTATTTATAGAAACGTCAAAATTTAATAAATTTGTAAATAGCAATCAAAACACATAAATGTAGACAACCAGTGTAAAACATTATTGTGTTAAATCTTAGTTTAGAATCTCAAAAAATTTACAGATAAAACAACTAAGCTGTAGAAGTAGAAATAAAGGCCATGTCAATATATGTTCAAACCTGTTGTTTCCTTTAGCAACAACTCTCTGCTCAGCTATGTGTTCCCTGTGAACAGAAACACCTTGCTCACTTGCAAGCATCATGCGCACACCCGTAGTAGTAACCTCTGAAGAGCCCTCAGACTTGATTCCACCAGATCCAGACTTCAATCTTCACCCAAAAAAACGGTATTAATACAAAAAAACTAGTTTTGCTTTTTGGTTCTCCAATAACAAAAGTTGAAACAAACCATTCGCCAATGATATGACGACCTAATATTTGAAGAATCACCCAACTAAACAACATTCCAAAGAGGAAAATTACTGGACAAAAAGATAGCGGGAGAAAAAGACCAAGCAATATAATGTAGATGAACTTTTATCTAATGCTGATTGTGATAGGTTAATCAACTGAAGAATATAGACAAACAATATACATGTAATTCAAGCTTAAAAGAATGGAATTTTCTAACTGGGTCTATCCTATAGCAGTGAAGAAAATCAACATAATTAACCTTGATGCATTCATCAACTGTGAATGTAATATACAGAGAGGTGTACAAATCATTTATCTATGACTAACAAGCTTCATCGTGGATATATTCCTGCAATTGATATATAAATTATTTCACTACCAAACATAGAAAGCAAGGCATTTAACTTTCCAGAAAAGGAATAAAAGAGGCCTTTAAATAAGTAATTATTCAGAGTACTAGTTTAGTATAAGTACATCTCTAACCAAGTATTTTTTTAATAGAAATGGGGATTATCAGAAGTGTCTAAATTAAATATCAATCTCTTTTTCAACTACAAAAAATTACACCATGGAAAAAATGTATGTCCAAGGGATTATTCAAATCATATAGATTATAAGTAACTCTGAACAATCAGCAAACAAGAAAAAAAAGGTGTACAGAAAGAAAGGTGAGCTTTATCGTCAAGATCCCAAAACTGAAAGCTGTAATTTTACAAAACAAAACAAAAAATGCCCAGAGAGGCCCAGGCTCCACTTCTGTTTAATAGCCAATGAAGAGAATGGAAGTGAGAAAGTTTGTTTGCCCTTCTAAACAAGTAAACAACAGGAATGCTTTAAAAAAGGAACAAATAGCAACAGAATACTGAATGAATCAGATAAGTACATCCAACATTGATGATATTGAAAGTGCAAGTATCAATATCGCAACACACCAAATGGATTCCTTCAAAATGCTAAAAGGCATTAGATGTACAGGAAAATTCCTTCGCAACACACTTAACATAGTGAAATAGTCTTCATATATGTACAGAAAAACCTAAAAGGCCTCCAAAACACTCTCCATCTACAATATACACTTGCAAAATATATTGCAATTTAGAAGAAAGATAAAACTAAAACTAGTCAACTACCTGAAACCCTGAGCATCATAAAGTCGCATCTTCAAATCAGCATTTGCCTTTGGAATAGCAGTTCTTTTTACATCCCTTTCAGTAGTTGTAATTCTGTTTCCTACAGTTCCAACAGACCTCTTTTTCTTTATTTTTTGATCCAACCCTTCACCTCCAGCAAGTAATCTGCGAGTTTTCTCTTCGTTTCTAACAGAGCTCCCTCCAAGTGTTTGAACTAGATTTGCATCCTTCTCTGTGACCATCCGTGCCCTTCCAATAGCAGCAGACCTACTTTCCTCCTGGGAGCATTGCAGAGTGAACAAGGTCATGAAGAAAGAGTGAAAGTAAACACAAGCAGATTATTAACATAAATTAATAAATCAAAAACCAAGAAGAAAACAGAGCAAAAAGTTGTCCATTTTTTAAATCTGACATTAGTATTATCATTTATCAATGATTTACTTAAAGATTTAGATGACTGATTACTCAAATTATTCCTTTCTAAAATATTTAAACTAGGCTAGAAGCAACTTGAATATTTTCTTTTGGGATTAAAAAGGAGCTTGAAAATTTAAATGAGTAATTGATGTGTATATAATGCATTCCTATTTGGCCCTCATAAATATTACAGTTGTTAAAAAGTATTTAACAATATATATGACAGGTTAACAATATAGTATTTTAATAACAATATATAATAATAATAATAATAATAGTAGCATCTTTCGTTATACAGATAAAGAATAAAAACACAGAAGTAACAATAGTATAACACATACCCGCACATCTGCCACTGATGTACGAATTCGCTTGTTCAGCATTGAATTTGAGGTCCTTGCTTCTGATCTCTGAGTTAGATTATCATTAGGGATTTTGTGAATCTGGTTACCCATCTTTGTCAAGTTTACTCCACTTCCCCTATCACTAGATAAATCAGTCCTTTGTCGCTTCTTTATGTTTAATGCCTCGTACTTTTCCAATTTAGACAAAGATTCCCCAAGCATTTTTGATCTATCCCTGATCAACAATATACATTTGCATTAGGACATCAACATGAATATACTGTGTCATAAAATGATAGGTAAACAATTTACATTTGAAACTAACTTCTACAGTAGACAAAACATAATCTCAAATATTTTACAAATCTTAAGGTCATATAGAATTAAGAAAAAGGCCAAGCGTACTGATATCATGTCAAGAGGCTCACATTGAATAGAATAAATTACTTTATCTAGTACTTAAGCCGTGAGGCTCTCCCACCCACCTTATGGACTAATATTTTGGGTTGGACTTTCCTCTTGTACTCAATTCCTAACATTGTCACCAATTACACCCCCATAAAAATTACACGAACTGTAAGGTAATGAGACCATTCATTTCACAGTTTACTTAGTCATGCTAACTTATGTTTATCATTCAGCATTACAAATAGAACTTTTCTGAGGAAATTGGGTAGAATAATAATCATATACCTTGCCTTTCTGGAGGCATCCTGTACACTTTCTTTGAAGTGCTTTAGTTCCCCTGAAGCTCCAGGAGCCATGGGTTTAGGATGTGCACCTCCGAAAGATTGGTCTTCAGACGTGTTTCCAGCAGAAACACCAAGAACCCTTCTTAGCTCTCCTGTATATTTTCTATTGCCTACGGTAATTGAATCTAGTGGCAAACACTGTGGCAAGGGTGGCATATCCGAAGAAGTTATCCCGCTGCTGCTGTTCAAGTTATTCCCAGAACTCAACATTAAGCTGTCAACCTTACTAAAGCTTAGAAGGCAGGTCAAAAGAAATACTTTCTTTTGCACTGCAGATCAAACTGAATCTCCCAATTCCTGCCCGAAACCTATCAATGCAGAACAGAAATATTGATTATTAACCGCTAGATAACATTTAGATAAACTTTTCCATAAACATAGTAGGAGAAGAAAATAAGATAAAATGAATTGAAGTTCTCTCATAAGTTAAAATCAACTTAAACACTAAACTTCAATAGAAGCTTCTGATCTAACTTGTCCAAAAGCTGAAGATGGTTAGTTTTAATTTATCAGAAAAACCCACTTCAATTTACTTCCTTATGTTCTTCTCCTTAACTGTTTACGAAGAAGCTTATCCAAACAATGCTAAAGCACATTATATAATAAAGAAATTAATAACGAGTCCATATACAGCTCCAAATAGATTTATACCACGAGATCAAGCAAAACAAAAGGAAAGCTGAAACAAACTACTTATGAAAACTCCTTACTGAATGACTGTCAATAGAAAATGAACAAGCTTCCACTAACATCAATGAAACCATCCCATCCCATGTCAACGAAGGTTACACTTACACTCCCTAACGTACATTACCAATTTCACGAAATCCCAACACCAAATTCCCCGCAACAAATAAAACTAAATGCCAAACATCGCATAGTTCAGAAAAGACAAGTAAAACCGAAAACAATTTTCCCCTCGGTAAGTAAAAGAGAAAAAAAAAACGAAATTGGACCGAAATTTTGTAGTAAAACCGAAACGGCAACGAATAAATAAACGAAATAGACAATGGCAACCATCATACAGACAAGGGTGTAGGAAAATTCACGGAAGATCGGAATTGGGGTTACGAGGGAGAATCAATTGGTTGAGGGAAAAAAAACCCTAGGTTGAATTGGGGAAATTGGGGAAAAGAGGGTTGGAGATGAATTGAAATAGTGAATTGAAAGAACGGAAAATCGATGATCGGAAAAGAGTACCTTGAAGTGGAATTGAACAAAGTCAAGCGCAGATCAAAGTTGCAGAGTTGAGTCCCAAAAAGGTAAAGATATATTCATATATATTCATATATATATATATATATATATATATATATATTCATATGTATTATCTAATAATAATTATATAGTTATAAAAACTAACAGTGGTATATAATATATTATATAGGCATAAAAAAAAGTTGTAAAATGTGATGAAGAACCAAAATAAGACCCAAAAAATAATAAAACTATTTTTAGGAAAATAAAAATAGTAGTATGAACCAAAATAACGCGGGAGGGTACATTCTACGCCGCCTCTACCGTACGCCATTCGTATGTGTGTGGTCGAGTATGTATCTTTATGAATTCTACTTAAATACACTAACTTTAATAAATACATGAGAGATTATTAATTAATTTTAATAATTTAAATTACTTGACATAGAACAAAAGTTTTATATCAATAATGTCTGAAAATTTTATTTTATTTTATTTGAGCACACAAACAAAATCAAAACTAACAAAATCCAAAAAAAAAAATATTCTGCGGAAATAATTATATGCTTTGTAAAATTCCTCTAAAAATTAAAAAAAAAAAAAACAAATGATATTATTTTCTACAAATTAAACATGCATATCTCTATATGTTTAGAAGAATATTTTACCAGTAAAATAAAAGAAGAATATTTTAATAAAACTAATAATATTTTATCGGAAAAATGACTAAAATTTATTGGGAAAATCAAAAACATTCTTAAATTAAAAGACACGATTATTTATTTAATTTCAAAAAAAAATATTGCTTAAAAAGTTATTTATCAAAAAACTAAGAAAATAATGGAGATTTGAAAATAACTAATTAGTTGAGATGAAACTGTTTGAAAAGGGGATAAATGTAAAGATTAATTACTATGTCTGTATGTAAAAAGATATAAACTTTAAGAATTTGGAAAAAAATAAAATTTAAATCATTTATCAAGAACGTAAAGCTTAACCGTTAATTAAGATGAAACTAAAAGTTTAAGTATATAAAATGGGTAATGTTTAAAGAGGTTAAATATTTTTTTAAAAAAATTTTGTTAGTTGTCTTTCTAATTTAATATATCATTACAGTAAAAATTATTAAATAGCAAATTATTAAAATACAGAAAATAATTAATCATTATATTAATTAAATTAAATATTATTTTATAAATTAAAAATTATTAATATTTAAAATAATTTTTATTATTAATAAAAATTTATAAAATAATTTTTAAATTGATTATCAATATTTTAGCTACTAACTATTTTAAATTTTAAATTAATTTTTAATTAAATTAATTATTAATTTATAATAATTAACAGTAATTAGTAGTTAAAAAATGTTAAATACTAATTTATAAATTTTTATTATTAATATAAACTAATTTAAATATTAATAATTTTTTATTTATAAAATAATATCTAACTTAACTAATATAATAATTATTTATTTTTATATTTAAATTAATTTTTATTTAATAAAAAAAATTAATAACTCTTCTTATCAAAAGCGTATATAAGTCAAATATATTGTATTTTAAAAAAATTAAGTCAATGTAGTTAGTTTTACTAGAGTGTGTGAGAGTTTGTGTAAAGTTATTTACAGATAAAAAAAAAATACTAAAGTTGAACAAAATTTGACAAATCTGGTGGTGAAATGATTTTTAATTCAATTTTAAAATATTTTGTGTCAGTGTAATTTATGTTTATTGATCCTTTACGTGCTTTTTTTATTCTGTAATTTAAATTTCACTTTCTATTATTTGATTGTTACGTAAATTATAAAAATTATGACACTTTTATATTGAAACAAAAGACAGAAAATTATACAATAAAAATTGGTTTTGATTTTTTCAAAATTTAAAAAGCCATAGAACATATTTTAGTTTAAGTTTAACAATTTTTCCAGTATTATGATTTAAGAAATAATTCACAAGTTTACTAGAACATCTACCAATATAAATAAGTAAAAAGTAATAACAAATAGTCTACAAGAACATGAAGGTTAAATAAGAAAGAGTAATGAAACCCATAGAAAAGTTTAACGTGGTTAATTAAAGTATTAACTAACTTTCATTTACAATTGTTAAAAAATCTACTATAATATGTATTATAATTTGAAATTTCTCTAAAGACTTTCAACTATATATAAGTTACAACAATTCATATCAGATTCTATTTATACAAAAAAAAAAAAAAAATAAGATGTCAAACCTAACTTCCGTAAATCATGTCTAAATAATTAGAGAAGATACTGAAGTGTTTTCATCAAATGAGCTTGAAACGTCAAATCAATCAAACGGACTCTATGATAACAAACTATGTAGCATGAACATTGATACGGCACAGACATGAAGATACGTATAATATCTAAAATGTAGGATACGGATATACGAATCTATATATTATATAATTATGAATTATATAAATTGACAATAAAGATTTATGTGCACAAGTATGTTCCAAATTATTTTTGGAGCAGAAAAATGTTTTTCAAGACTGGTTCAAAAAGATTTGTTTCTTATTTTTATAATCATAATGAAAATGTATTCAATAAGTTTGAGTTTTTAGAAAATTAATGTATTTTTTCTTTTTAAAATTGTGTTAGAACCATACTAGAATTGTCAGAAATTCAACAAATATTTTTTGAATTGGACACTTCACGGATATGTATCCTACAAGTGTCATACGAGTGTCGGTGTCCGATATGAGTATCCGACACCGACACATCATTTAATAGAAGTGTCTGAGCTTCATAGATAACAAATGAAGAAAATAACAATTGATGTAGAGTGGACAATCTCATACTCTCTAATGTTTTGAAAACATGCACATGAAGAAGACAGACAAACTGGTCAAAATAGACGATCTTGTTCCACCAAACGTTCTTTAATTATCAAAAGATTTATACATTAGATAGTTTAGGAAACTTAACCAAGATTTTTTAAATCAATTATCATTTATGGTAACTATTCTAGACAAAAGGACAAAGGGGGTAGGCGACCTTAAGTCCAAAATGCTCAATGTAGTCAAGAGTGAGTGCACCCTCAACCAATGTGTAAAAGATGATTCTTCCCTCTACCTTCTGAGGTATATAATGATGAATCCCGATTATGGCCATGATTCTACATTAATTAGCCTTGATGACTAATTAACTTAGAATCCCATGACCCACGCCCAAATGTCGTCTAGGCATAAGATTCAGAAACCGATCATCGCCATTATGAGTCGGTTATAGGACTATTACCCTACAAGCCCCCCAGCCTCAAGTGTAGGCTGTTGAGGCTATTATAAGCGCTCCTTTATTGTTGCCTCATTCGTCAACCGAATTTATGCACTTTAGAGATAAGCGAGCTTGCATTTATTACTTCTCTGGTATGCATCACTTCAATTGTCGCTTACACTGGCATATGCCCACGTGTCGCGCTTCCATTGGGAGACATTCAAAAAACAGTTTCCCACACCCACGTCTCTTCATTTTCCCGCTTGCCCCCTCTTCTTCCCTTCATAGTTTTGTGCTTTCTACAACTTTCTACCCATCTTGTACTTTCTACAACTTTCTACCCATCTTGTGCTTTCTGTAACTTTCTACCCATCTCGCCTTCACCTCTTCTGCATTCATCTCGTACCGCTTTCCTTCTTTCTATCAATCTCGCTCCCAGGCCCTTGGATTTATCTGTTGTTGTGCTCCATATCCTTTATCGTTACTTGTCTTGTATGTGTTGCACGTAACTTTTGTTCATGGATTATTACTTTATGTATCCCTGGGCGAAACTTGACATTCATCGTGAAGTTTCTATGTTTACTTGTATAAAAAAGAATCTGAAAATTGCGTCATGCTATCTCTGTGAGTCATATCCCGTCAAAAAAAAAGATGTCATCCTCGTACCCTATAAACCTGAAGAACCTATGTGCAAAGATTGTATAAATGAGCTCCACTTCTGTTTCTTTTATGAAACGCTATTTACCAAGCTTGGCGTTTGACTACCACTTCACCCTTTTGAAAAAGAAACCTTACCACGAACGTTGCCCCTGCCCAACTTCATCCTAACAATTGGGCTTTTGTCCGAGCCTTTCATATTTTGTGTGAACAATTAGGCATTGTTCCGAGCTCCAATATGTTCTTTTATTTCTTTGAATATAAAACCTCAAAACGAACCTCTTGGGCCTCCGTTAGCGGTGTTAAGGGTCGACACTTTTATCTCTCTTCCAATCTTCATATAAATCTTTCAAAGGCAAATTTGTTAAAGTTCAAAAATCCGACCATAACCCTAACCTCTTAGACGAATTTTCTATGTATTGGTCGTCACATCCTACATGTCAACCTTCTCGATCTCCTGAAGACCTTGACAGTACTAAATTAAGTGACTGCAAAAAATTTGATGACATAGGGGTTGTCTTTGAAACTCCGATCCTTTTAAAGCTCGAGTACCGACCTAATGACTTAAAAGTCTACATTGGTACATTCTTCTACCGTTTTTCATTACTTCTTCTATCATATTTTGTCTGCTGACTCGTATTCTTTGTTTCAAACAACACCATGTTCTTAACCAAAACAGTGATGGCTCGTCGCACCCGAGGTGCCTCGACCAAATCCAGCGCCAAACCTGTTGTGGCTGACTCTTAAAAACCACCACCATGCCTATCGAGAAGAAACGCCCTTCTGAAAGTCACCGACCCTATCGATTTGGAGGACACCTCCTCTCATCACCAAGGTTCTTATGCCGCAAAGTTGTCTAGAAAAGAAAATAAAGAAAAAGACAACGCTCACCTTCTAACTGACCAACCCTCTTCTTGGTCCAAGTTGGTCTCCCTGTTTGACCGCATGGCGCATAGGCTGATGCAAAAAGATACTGAGGAAGCTCAAAAGTCACCCAAGGAGCGGGCAAGATTTTACAAATGTCCAAAGAGTTGCAAGCTGCTCGTTTAGAAATTTCACATTATGACAACAAGGTAACCGAAATGGCTCGGGATAAAGATGATGCATTGGGCAAACTCCAAAGGACCATCGAGGATTATGTCCGACACTGCGAAAAACGTCAAGTTGCCAATCGAGCCTGAGAAGATACTAAGGCTATGTTGTAGAACAAAATATCCACCATAGATGCTGCCTTGGAAGTTGCGAAGGACGAGATTTCCAAGTCGTTTGTTGACGGCTTCAATGGTGCACTTGAACAATTTCAAGTTGTTCAACCTGACATTGACACCTCGGTATTCGATCCCTTCAAGACTGTTGTTGATGGCAAGATTGTCGATGAGTGAGACCCAACTCAAGGTTCTTTCTCTTTTGAAAAACTCTTAACATATATTTATTTTGTAAATGTAGTCTTATCTCTTGTGACCTATGTTTGGCACTGAACTTATGTGATTTGTCAGCAAACAACTTGGACTTATCTTTTAATTATAATACTTGTACGCAATGACTCTCTTTTTGTGATCTCCTCTTAACAAACCACGCCTTTTTTAATAGAAAACGGAGTTTCTTGTGACTGCATGCGTTCTTATTCAACTCTTTCAAGTGCACCAATAAAAATACACACATTTACAAAGTCGATCTCTTCACGATCTTTTCTTGTGAAACCGTTAACTCTTTTCGATGATTTTCAGCGGACAAAATTTGATGACTTATACAAGCAATCTCATGGATAATATGTTTTTGCCAAAGTATTTGTACCTTTAATTGTAGACCCAAATCATGTTTATAAATCTTCGTATCCTTCTTTTTGTGGCTTGAGATCGGGCCTTTGTCTTGATTTTCTTAGCTGATAATAGACCGAGAGTAATGAACCGAGACTCTGCTCGGCAGCATGGAGGGTAAGAACCCTTCCATGGTTTTTAGGTGACCGAGCCTTCTGGCTCAGCACCATGGAGGATGAACACCCTTCCATGGTTTTATTGGGCTGAGCCTCTAACTCAGCACCATGGAGGGTGAACACCCTTCCATGGTTTTTAGTGAACCGAGCCTCTGGCTCGGCACCATAGAGGGTGAACACCTTTCCATGGTTTTTAGTGAGTTGAACCTCTGGCTCGGCACCATGAAGGGTGAACACCATTCCATGATTTTTTAGTGGACCGAGCCTTCTAGCTCGCACCATGGAGGGTGAACACCCTTCCATGGTTTTATTGGGTCGAGCCTCTAGCTCGGGACCATGGAGAGTGAACACCCTTCCATGGTTTTTGGTGAATCGAGCCTCTAGCTCAACATCATGGAAGGTGAACACCTTTCCATGGTTTTTAGTGGACCAAGCCTTCTAGCTCGACACCGTGGAGGGTGGACACCCTTCCATGGTTTTTTAAATGGATCGCTAATGGATAAATCCTTCTTTATAAAACAACATTCATGATAACGACATAAATATTATAAGTTTGACTCCACACATAAAGTAAATAAAAATGAAATTTTAAAACGCTTTAACATTTTAAATGTAATAAAACTGTAGGTTGGCTATATTCCATGTTCGTGGAATGTTCCCTCCATCCAAAGTGTTCAACTGGTATACTCCTTTCCTGATCACCACATGTATTCTGTAAGGTCCTCTCCATCTTGCTGCTAATTTGCTCTGCATATTTGCCTCTGTCCTTCTTAAAACGAGGTCTCCTTCACTGAACTTTCTCACGTGTATCTTGCTTAAGTGCTTCGTTTCTATCCTTCGTATCCAATTGCAAAAGTCTTCCTTCTTCCAACTATTCTTCTGAGAAATCTTCCGCCCTCTTAGAAATCATTTCTATTTCAATGGGCAATACAACATTGCCTCCATAGACTAATCCAAAAGGCGTATCTTTCGTAGTTGACTACACCGTAGTGTGGTACGACTAATAACTCTAAGCAACATTTCCACCTATCTGGCTTTAGCCACTCCTAGTTTTTTCTTCAAACCCTGCAGAATTACTTTGTTTGTCGCTTCCACCTGCCCATTAGATTGAGGGTTCTCCACCAATAAAAATAGTTGTCGAATACCCAACTCCTCATACATGAATCTCATCTTTCGACTATCAAATTGCGTTCCATTGTCTGATATCAACTCCTTAGGTACCCCAAACCTGCACACTATTGACTTCCATACAAACTTGGAAACTTTTTCTGTTGTGATGATTGTTAAGGGCTTAGCTTCCACCCACTTCGTGAAATATTCAACAACCACCAAAATAAATTTGAATTGCCTTATTGATATAAGGAAAGGTTCCAAAATGTCAATCCCCCCATCTGAAAAAGGGCCATGGGGCGATTATAGAGTACAAATGCTCGGCCTGGAACTTTTATATCATTTGAATGCTTCTCACACTTATCACACTTCTTAACATATTTTAAGCAATCATCCCTTACTGTAGGCAAGAAAAAACTTGCTCTTAAAATCTTCACCGCCACAGATCGTCCTTCGATATGACTTCCACACACCCCCTCATGCACCTCATGCATTATCCTTTCTTTCTCAAGCTCGTTCACACATCAAAATAACGACATTGAGAACCCCTTCCTATACAAAATTCCCCAAATTAACTTGTATCTAGTTGCATTCTTTCTCAACACACCTTGTGCTTCTACATCTGTAGGCTCCTCTCCTTCTTAAAACTACTTTAAATACATATCCATCCAACTCTGCTTGTTACTTACTTCCATCATTTCTCCAATGGTCACACTGGGTGTTGCCAAACTTTCCTGTATGACCGAATGATGATTGTCTGATCTTTTGGTGTTTGCCAATTTGGACAACAAATATGCCTAAGCATTCTGCTCTCGAGGAACGTGTGATAAGTGTCTAATTTCAGTAATATTTCATATTAAAATATAGGCACTTATGAGGATTTATTGCTAATTTACATATAAAATAATCCCTAATTTATGAATTTATACCTTTTTACATTTT